>ERZ795043.215-NODE-215-length-66033-cov-24.928461_pt1 | contig 66033 bp, 60 predicted proteins | sample MGYA00375127_ERZ795043 | MGnify/ENA primary metagenome ERZ795043 (study PRJEB30172, sample SAMN05518447) | compost metagenome | isolation source: Feedstock adapted compost from Newby Island compost facility, Milpitas, CA | place: USA:Newby Island compost facility... | reverse complement strand
GGCGCTGCAGGTTCGTCAGCAGCTGGCGGTCCAGGCGCTCGCCATCGCCAACCAGGCGCCGCAGACGCTCCTGCGGCTGTTCGGGTAACGTCTGCGTAGCAGCGGAAACGTTCGGTCGTCACGCAATAACATGGTTGGGTGAAGCAGCGTCATGGCGCTCAAGATCGAGCTCAAACCGGGCGAAAAATTCGTCGTCAACGGCGCGGTCATCATGGCCGGGAAGACCGGGGCATCGCTCGTCCTCAAGAACCGGGCGACGCTTCTGCGGGATCGCGACATCATGCAGGAGCATGAGGCGAAAACGCCGGCACGGCGCATCTACTTCACCCTCATGCTCATGTATATCGACCCGGAAAACAGCGCGATCTACCGCGAGCGTTTCCGTACGTTCTTCGAGGATTTCCGTTCGATCACCAGACGCAAATCCACCCTCGACATCCTCAAGAAGATCGAGGAGCACGAGGCAAGCGGAAACCTTTATATGGCCATGAAAGCCTGCAAGTCTCTGATCGCCGTGGAAGACGAACTACTGAAGTACAACGCCAAGGAGAAACAGAAATGAGCCATCAGGTCTATGCCCGCATGCAGGGCATGGCGGAATCGCCGCGCGCGACCGAGTACAGGCTGCTGGCCCAGGTGACCTCCGCGTTGACCCAGGCGAAAGAGGATCCCACGGACGTCAAGAAGACGACCGATGCGGTGCTTTCGAACATGCGGCTGTGGAATGCCTTCATAAACGATCTGACCCACCCCGGCAATCAGCTGCCCAAGGACCTGAAATCCAAGCTGATCAGTATCGGCCTGTGGGTCGTGCGCGAATGTCACGCCGTTCTCGACGGCAAAGGCGACATCGACGCGATGATCGTGGTCAATCGGAACATCATGCAGGGGTTGCAGCCGTCGGGCGGGGAGGTGCGGCCGACCGGCACCTGAACGGCATGCGACGGATCCGGCGGCGCCGATGGCCGCGCAAATGCCGAGGACTCTGACGGCAGCAGCAATCGAACGATATCGTCGATGCGAATCGCGCGGAAGCGGCACGGGGGTGCCCGCGCGCTTTCCGCATCGTGCCCGGACACGCCGGCGCGCTGCATCTTCCGGATGTCATCGAGATGCGGCGGAGCACCTTGCGAGATCCATGGTCGTTCGGGCGCCTGGTGCCGCGACGCGGGGCTTGCACCCGGCTGTCCGCTTGAAGGTCTCCACGGCCCACCCAAGGCCGCACATCTTGCTCCGGACTCGGCGGCCGTATTTCCGATCTCGGAATCACGCTTCACATGCCGCGACGGTTCGATCCGGCTGCCGTGGCGTGCAGATATGCACTTGAGATCGACCTGAACTCGAGCTCGATTCCAGTTTGGATACGGCGCGCGGTGCGGCCTGATCGATGCGCTGGCGGCCGTGCGCCGATAAATGGAGAGAGGGATAGGCTCGCCGCGATCGGATCGCGTCTTGCGGGTCCGCTGCCGTTCCGTGCGTTTCGGCAGCGCGGCGTCGTCAGGTCGGTGCCGTCGGATGCGCGCCGAGCACGGTCTGTTGACGGGCCGCTATTGCCGTAGCATGGGCGGATGCGCGTCTTCTTTCGCGAGACAGCCATGCCGCGTATGCGGCAATTCCTTCCGCGAGGGGAACTGCCGGGGCGAAGCCGTTGCGGTTTGCGAGCGCGATATCGGCCGTCAGGTGGGGCGGATCTCCGGGGCGTTGCCGGCCGGAGAATACGAAACGCGGCCGGCAGCCGAGCGCCTGCGCCAGGCGCGCGACGATATCACCGATCCGCACCGGCTCTCCGCTCGCGCCGTTGACGATCGACGGCCAGCGCTGCGGATCGCGTGCGATGAGCGCGACCAGCGTGGCTGCGTCATCGACATAAAGAAAGTCCCGGGTTTCCGCGCCCGTGCCGCCCAGCATGATCGGTTCCTCGCCGCTGACGATTCGGTTGCCGACGTCCCACAGGACCTGTTTGCGAAGCGTCGGTCCGTACAGCGAGAACCAGCGGACGATTACGCAGTTGACCGAGCCTCGCGCGACTGCCTGGAGGCATAGACGCTCTGCTTCGAGCTTGTGACGACCGTAGGGCGAGACGGGCACGCAAGGTGCCGTTTCCGCGATCGGCTCGTGCCGCCCCCCATAGACGGCCGCGCTGGATGGGTAGATGAGCAAGGGGGATATGCCGGTACGCTCGATATGGTCGAGAACGACCGCGATCGAGCCGACCGTCCGGGCATGATCGCGCGCGGGATCGGCGATCGACGCGGCGACCGAGGCGCCGCCGGCGGCATGAAAGATCAGAGCCGGTGCGCCGGACCGGCGTTGCAGCACCGCGAGGCTGTCGGGGGTGACCGTGTCCGCGATCCAGCGGGTGTATCCCCACTGAAGCCGCTCGATATCGGTGAACGTCCCGTGACCGAGGCCGTGGACGATCCAGCCTTCGGTTGCGAGCCGTCGGGCGACATGACGTCCCAGGAAGCCGGCGCCCCCGATGACCCAGGCCGTGCGCCCGCGTCCGGTGCTCATGTCCGTGTCAGCGGTGTCGGATCGCGAAGCCGACACCGTAACCGGCTTCGGTGAACGACCATGTCGAGAAGCGGGGGTCGCGAACGACGAAGTCGTTCCAAAGCTCGCCCAGTTCGGGATGTTGTGGGTGGGCGATGTCGTCGAACACGACGGCGCCGCCGATGGCCAGGCGCGGCAGCGTCGCGGCCAGATCGGCGGCCGCTCCCTCCAGGGAATGGTCGCCGTCGACGGTCACGAGATCGAAATAGAGGTCGGGATTTCGCTCGAAGAAGGCAGGGATCGTGACACAGGAATTGCCGTTGTTGAAGACGACGGGCCCGCGGTGACTGACCTTCTTGAGTTCCGCCGCGACAAAATCTGGTCCAGGATTCGGCATGCCCGCGTAGTCTTGAATCCACATGTCGAACAGCACGAGCGTGCAGTCGGGCGCGACGGAAGCAACCGCACACGCCGTGCGCCCGCGGCGCACGCCGATCTCGAGATAACTGCGCGGCCGCAGCACCTCCGCGAGGCAGAGAAGAACCGTGACGATGTCGGCATAGCGCCAGGAGGTCCCGAAACGCGTCAGTCCTTCCGAATAGAAGTGCTTCAGGTAGCTGGCATAGTCGTCGGGTGACAGACGCATCGCGAGCTCAAGCGCGCGCGCAATGTAGTCGCCGCGAAAGAGCATGTCCGCGATCGTCGATGCACCGGCCATGACCGGCGGATACCACTGGGTTCCGGAAGCCGAACGGAAGCAGAGCGCCGGTACGTGTGCCGCTACCGACGAGTAATGCGGCCGTGCGAGGCTGGCGAGAGCGGCGCGCCGATGATCGGTCGCGAATGCCGTCGTCTGGATCGATCTCATGGGTACAATATCGCCGATTAGCGTTAAAGGAGGCTTAAACGGCCTCGCTTGCGGCGCCGTATCGCGGTGCATCGCGGACGGCGCCGATCCGGGATCGAGGGAAATCGGATCGAGGGGAATCGTCGGTGCCGATCCGTCGGCGCCCGGGCGCCCGATGGCGGATGGCACCTCCTGCGGCCGATCGGCCGGATTTTATGCTTTCCTTAGGATGTTTTGTGCGTTCATGCGCCGGTCCGGCAGTACATCATGATCATCAGGAAGTCCTCATGAGCCACGCAGCCATGCGAACCGAGCGCCCTGTGATTCTCGTGCCGGTTTTGCGGGAGTACGACTCCGGATTTTGGCTCGGGGGCCGAAACTATCTCATCAGCTGGATCCATGCATTGGAGACGCTTCCGGCGTCCGAGCAACCGCGAATCATCGTCGCGGCGGCGCCGGCGGCGCCGGCAGACCTCGTTGCGGAACTGTTCAAACGATCTTCCGCCATTCTTCTGTTCAACATGCAGGGCCGCATCGACGACATGAAGCCGGTCCTGCGGCGATGGCTCAAGAGACACGGCGCGACGGCCGAGGAGCGTCTTCGGCGCATCTTCGATTCGATCGTTGCCAGCTTTCCGGTGCTCGGGCCGGAAATGCAGGTGCCACGGCCGATCTTCTGGATTCCCGATTTCCAGCACAGGCGTTTGCCTGATCAGTTCTCGGAGCGGGAACGTGCGGAGCGGGACCGCATTTACGGCCTGATAGCGACAAAGAACGAGCGGCTGATCCTCAGCAGTCGCGACGTACTCAAGGACTTCCGGGAATTCTATCCGGAAGCGGCCGTACGGCCGCATGTCTGGTCATTCGTGACGTCGCTCGACCCGTCCGTCGTTCCGCCGGAAGATCCGCGCCCTCGATTTGGACTGCCGGAAAAGTATCTGTACCTGCCCAATCAGTTCTGGCGTCACAAGAACCACATCACAGCCATCCGGGCGCTGAGCATCCTGCGTGCAAACGGCATCGACGCGACGCTGGTGTGTACGGGCGGCCCGCTGGACTATCGCTGGCCCGATCATTTTTCCCGTCTCCAGCAGGCCATCGGCGCCGCCGGCCTCAACGATCGGGTCCGCTATCTCGGGATCGTGTCGCGCGAGCAGCAGATCCAGCTGTTCCGCTATGCCGCGGCGGTCATCCAACCGTCGCTGTTCGAGGGCTGGAGCACGGTCGTCGAGGATACGAAATCCATGGGACGCCCGCTGATCGCATCGGATATTCCCGTTCATCGCGAGCAGGCGGATGCGCGTACTCTTTTCTTCAAACCGACGGATCCGGAGAACCTGGCCACCGTGATAGCACGCGTATACGGCGATCTTCGGCCTGGTCCCGATCTCGCCATGGAAAGGGAGGCGACGCAGACGCGGATCGAGCGCCAAAAGTCGGCGGCAAGGGAGTTCATGCGGATTGCGACGAGCCCGCCTCACTGAACGTGAGGTCGGGGGACGGCCGCGACCATGCGGCAAGGCGAGAAAGACAGCCTGCTTGCATGCAGGAACCGGGACGACCCGACTTTCAATTCCGCTGGGCCTGAACCGGAACGATGCTATGGGCCGTCGTTTCGATGTACTCGATCGGGCGGTATCAGCCAGGCAGTATCGGTGCCGACGTGGATCGAACGGCGGTTGCCGGCGAGATCCGGCTGCGATTGTCACTCGTGCGTAAACACCCCGGCGCGAACCTTGTCGGAAAGTTCAGGCAACATCGCCGCGACATTTTCCGAGCCATGGACCTGCACCATGAGGCCGATCGCGGTTGCAAGCGCAGCGTTCGCGACAACCTCGGGCGGCAAGCCCTGCTTCAATGCAAGATCGTAGCTGCCCACAATGATCTCTTGCGCGGCGCGGATTTGGTTCGGGTCAGTACTGGTCAGGTCGGTATCCATGCATGAATCCCCCGGTGACATGCGCCCAGTGAATAGCTCCGGCGCAGCAGAACCATAAACCATGCGTAGTGCGCGTGGCAAACCTCAAACCGCCGTCGGGTTGTGTCGGCTCCTACGCTGCTTCGATGTCGTCCGGATGTGCCGTCAGCGGCGGTACAGGCACAGGCGTGGCGGCACATTCCAGAGAAAAGCGGAAGTATGAGCAGAGATCGTGCAGCAGCTGCTGGCGGTTGGGGGCGATCGATTTGCCGATGGCGGCACGTTGAGGATCTCCAGCAGCTTCCGGAAGAAACGGCCGTGTCGTCGGCGCATGGCCGACAGTTCTTCAAGACACAACTCGCCGAAACGGCCCCATAGCTCCGGCGAGTAGCCGATCGGGTGTATCTCATGGATCGCGAAGCGGCCGGTGAGCCGGACAAGCTCCATCCCGGCCTCCCGGGCGACAAGCGGCAACCAGAAATCCCACCACGGCATTCCGACGACCATCCTGGCTTCTCCCAACCGCGTTGCGGCCGCGGCCTCGAGGAAGAAGATGTCAAAACCGAACGGGTACTCCGTTCCACGCTCGTCGAATTGCGCCCTTACGTCGAACCGACTGCCGAACAGGAGCCGTCCGCGGCAGTTCTTTCGAACCACCGCAGGAATGTCCTGTCCGGTGAGGACGATGTCGCTGTTGATCACGCCTACGTAAGCGGCGCCGCTCGCCGTCGCGGCGCGCAACATGTCGGTAATATAGACGAGCGGGCGGCCGACCATGGCCGCGGCCGTGCGTTTCGCCGGCACGAAGGTAACGTCGGGAAAGGCGGTCGCGAGCTGTCCGATCTCGTCCGCCGTGTTCAGCGAAACGACCTCCAGCCCCGCCGCGCGCCACGATGCAACGGCGCGTTGCTGGGCGTCGATGCGGCGCGGCATGAGCGATGTGGCAACGACGATCCGGTCGTTGGTCGGATGGACGGCGTCGAGGATCGCCGGCCCGATCGGGTCGGCGACGATGTCCTGGTCCGGCTGACCCAGATGGGTCAGCAGCATGCGCCGGCTGTCGTCGTCACGGCCCTCGGCGAGGAGCAAATAGGCTTTGAGGAGAGCGATGCCGCATCCGACGCCCCAGCGGCGATGCAGCCGCTCAACCTGTTCGCGCGCCTCGTCCAGGCGCCTCGAACGGATAAGGAGATTCGCAAGCTGACACTGTACGATCGGGTCCTCCGGATCGGCCGCAACCGCGTCGCGCCAAGCCGTTATCACCTCGTCCGTCCGGCCCAGGCGGGTCAGGCATGCTGCGAGCTGCTTGTGTGCCTGTACCGGGTCTATTGACGCCCGATATCGGCAAACTGCCTCGGCGTCGCGTTTGAGGCCGCATAGGGCATTGCCGGCGCCGTAATAGGCCTTTCCACGCAGTTCCGGAGAGGCCGTGGCCGCATCGAACAGGTCGAGTGCGACGTCGTATCTGCCGAGGGCAAGCTCGCCTTCGCCGCGTGCAAGATGAAGATCGAGGCGGTCCGGCGGTAGCACCGGCATGGATTCGAGGAGATTCTGGGCAACGGCGTGGCGTTGGCTGAGGCCGGCCATGATGGCCAACCTCAGTCGAACGGCCGGATCATCGGAGCAAGATCGCTTGCCTGGCAATACAGCGCGAACGCATCCGCATGATTGCCGCGAAGGCGGAGCCTGTCTCCGGCCTAAAGAATGCGATCGAGATCCGTGCCGTGCGGCGCGGCGGAGGCTTTGTCATGCCGGGAAGAAGACCCGGCAATGTCTGACGAGACAGAAAGTTTGACCGAGCTCTTGTTGATCAGCTCGATGGTGAACGTCGCAAGCTCCCTGAAACGCTGGCGTAGCGATGCCTCGTTCGCGCCGCTTTGTGCCTCGGACAAGAAGAGATCGAAGAGGGCTTTGTAGAACGCCCTCGTCCGGCCGGTCGTGCCGCGCACCATGGCGTTCAGCCATTCGAGCCCGGTTCGAGTGAACGTTTCGTTCATCCAGCTTCCCGGATGCATCTCGTGGAGCGCGAAACGTCCGGCGAGACGTATCAGCCCCAATCCTGCTGCTTGCGCGGTCAGCGGCAGCCAGTAGTCCCACCAGGGCATGCCCAGCAGCATGTCCGAGGACGGAATGCGGTCGACCGACGCTGCATCCATGAAGAACAGGTCGAAACCGGCTTCATATGGGGTACGGTGCCCGTGCTCCAGGGCTGGTACGTCAAGGCGATTGCCGAGCAGCAGGTTGCCCCCGACATTGGCACGCACGACCTCGACGAGATCGCTTTGCTCCAGGACGATATCGCTGTTGATCACACCCACGATCGTGGCACCGGCGTCGCGGGCTGTCCGGAGGAGATCGATGACGTAGACATACGGCCGGCCCAGCGTCTCGATGGCCGTTCGCGGCGGCGTTACGAACCGGACATCGGGAAACGCGGGGCGGAGGGCAGCGGCCTCCTCCGGGACGTTCAGCGATACGACTTCTAAGCCGGCGGCCCGCCACGAGGCAACGGCCCGGCGCTGGATTTCGAGGCGCCGCTGCATCAAGGACGTCGCGATCACGATCGGCCCATCGGCTCGCGGGGCGGTGGCCGCGCGTCGCGGCCACGGCTCGATGGGTTCCGCCGGATCGAGTTTCGACATGCCGAAATGCTCGAGCAGAAGATTGTATCCGTCGCCGAGCCGCCGGTCGGCAAGGAAGAGGATCGCCTCCATCAGCTTCAGGGTGCCGACCGTGCCGCGGCGTCTCCGCACGTGCTCGAGGACGGTGCGGGCGGCGTCGTAGTGCCCGTGCTGGATGAGCGGATAGGCGACGTCGAGCGCCAGATCCTGCTCCGGAGGCACAAGATCGATGGCCTTCAGGCACTCGGCAACGGCTTCGGCCTTGAGCTCGCAGCGGAATAGGCAGCGGATGAGACGTGTCCATGCTTCCGGGGGCGCGTCGCGGTCCAGCGTCGTGCGAACGGCGCCGACCGTCGCGGCGATACGGCAGGCGAAAACGGAGTCGCCGTGGGCGAAGGTCGGGTACCCCTCGCGGGCGGCAGAGACCAAAGCCCATTCCAGGAAGCGCAAGGCCTCGAGCGGACGTCCGAGCCTCAGAAACGCTTCCGCCGATGCGAGCTGAAGATCGTAATCATCGTCCGACCCGGGCGGCAGGGCGCCCAGCATTCTTTTCGCCAGTTCGGTATCGCCGGCCTCGGCCGCGATGATCGCGATGCGGACAAGGGCGGCCGCGCTGCGCGGATTCTGCGACAGGATTTGACGGCACAGCGCCAGGGCGCCGACATGATTGCCGGCAAGCCGTTGCCGGTCGGCTGCCTCGACGACGTCCATGCGTGATTCTGCCGATAGAGTTGTCAGGGGTATCGCGTTCATCGGCTCTTGCTCGACAGGTAGGGGCGGAAGACGGTAGCGACGCAAACCGCGTCGCCGTAGAGGGCGACCCCGCTACCGCACCCGGAGACGTCGCGTATATCGCGGCGGCGCATCCACGTCGGGCTCACAGCAGCGTCGCGAGCGTCAGCGACTTGAGGCTGGCGATCAACCGGTAGGATGCCTCGAGATTGGTTTGCATCTGGGTCATCCGGGCGACGGCCTCGGCCATGCCGGCCTCGCCGAGGTCTTCGACGCCGATGATCTGCTCGGTGAGCAGCGTGAGCGTATTGTAGTGCTTTGTCGTCACATCGCGCAGCGTCGCCTGCTGCACGCCGAGATTGGCGGACTCGGCATTGAGCTCCTTGAAGGCCTTGTCGAGATCGTCGGCCGCAAGATCCGCGAGCGCACGAAAACCGGCGTCGGTCGCCGTCGTCAGGTCCGTCGTCGCAAGGGCGTATAGGCCGCGCAGCAGGGCCTGCACAGCCGAATCAATGGCATTGATGCCGTATTCGATCGTGAAGCCGATGTCGATGGTGGCGGACAGACGAGCATCCGGGCCGATTTCGCCCTGATAATAGTACGGCGTCGCGGCGCTCGCCGGACTCGGTGCTGTCGGCGGCCAGCCCGGGGGGGCTGTCGCCGAGGCGTCGAGATGCTTCGTGATCGCCGCATAGCGGTTGACGCCGGAAGCGCTCGTGTTGTCGAGAGGATAGTCGGTGTCGAGCAGGGCGACGTTGTCGAGCGGGGTGTTCGCTTCGCCGACCGCGCCGGGAGGCGGCATCGGCGGAGTGTCGAACTTGCGGCCGGCGAAGAGGTATACGCCGTCGACCTGCGTGTTCAGGATCGTGGTGACTTCGTTGAGGCGCGAGGCGGCAATCGCGCGCAGCACTTCGTTTCCGCTGTCCGCGGGCTGTCCGACGCCGGTCGTCGCGACGCGGGCCTTGTCTCGAAGCTCCGATGCGATTTCCGACAGGCGAAGCAGTGCGGCCTGGATCGCGTCCATCCGGACCTTGGTGACGGCATTGGCATTGGAGATCGTCTCGATCGAAGCGCGGGACGCCTGAAGATACAGTGAAGTACGGGCTTCCGTACCGAGCTCGCTGTAGGTCTCGGCCTTCTTTCCCGAGGCGATCTGCTTCTGCACCCGCGCCATCTCGGCCTGCATCTCCATCATGCGCCGAATGAGGATCGTGCTTTGGGCAAGGGTGGAGATGTTGGAAACCATGGCGGAACTCCCGGCTCAGTCGTCAGACGATATTCAGCAGCGCGTCGAGCATCTCGCGGGCAGCCTGGATGACCTTGGCGTTGGCGGCGTACGAATTCTGCAGCTCGATCATGAGCGCGAGTTCGCGGTCGACGTTGACGCCGCTGTCGTTCGCGATGCGGTCTTTCAGCGCATCGGTCAGCGCGTTCTTGTTTTCGAAGAGGTCCTTGTTGTTCGCGCGCTCGTTGGCCTGAAACGCGATGATCGAGTTTGCATAGCCGACCAGCGTCGCGCTCGATCCCAAACCGATGCTCGGCGTGAAGGCCTGGACGCGGTCGAACATGTTGATCACGTCCTGGACCAGCGTGGTATCGCCTAGATTGGGGTTCTCGGACGGCACGACCGTGCCGTCGCGTACGCGCCATGGCTCGTTGACGACAGCGTCGTTGACCGAGATCCGGCTGGCATAGCCGGGGATCGTCGGCATTGCGACATAGATGATGCTGTCGGCCGGTCCGATGGAAGCCTGCAATCCGGTGCCGCCGTTGACCGGTGCGATCTCGATCGTGGTGCCGATGATGTTCGTGACCGTGTAGATGGTATCGTGATTGCTGAACTTGAGCAGCATTCCAACCGCGACGCTGCCGGCACCTGGGTCGGTGAACGAGGTGGCGCCCACAGCCGCTGCCGCGCCGGGCGAATTGCCGGTGATGAGGGCTGATTCGGCTTCGATATCGAAGAGGTCGAGACCGCGCAGCGCGAAGTTCACGGCAACGCGGGCCGCAAGTTCATCGAGCTGCTTCTGCGCAGTGACGAGCGCGTCGTCGCGAAGATTGAGCAGGCCGCGGATCCGGCCGCTGCCGATCTCTGACGTGATGTCGATCGTCCCGTCGAGCATCACGCCGCTCAACGCGCTGACGGCAGGCGGTGGCTCGTAGGTCATGCCCGCATTCACGGCGGGCGAGTTGGTGAAGCTCAACGTATGAAGCGACGTGTCGAGAAGCGGACGGCCACCATTGGTCGTGATCCAGATTTCTCCGCTGTCGCGCTTGAAGTAGCGGATGTCGATCAGCTCAGACAGCCGGTCGAGTAGAACGTCGCGACGGTCTTCCAGGTCGGCCGTGCTTTGGCCCATCGCCTGGGCCAGGCCGATCTGTTGATTCAGGTCCTTGATGGCGGCGAGCGTGGAGTTCACCGTGTCGACGGCAATCGCAATCGCCGCATCGGCATCCGTCCGCAGGTTCTGGATCAGGTTCGCGACATCGTTGATTCCGGTCGCGAAGCTTCGGGCGCGCGAGATGACCGTCGCCTGGGCCGACGACGAGCTTGGCATGGCGGCCAGGGCCCGGAATGCGTCGCCGAGGCTGTTGAGTTGATAGGCGAACGATGCGTTGTCGCCCGGCTGCCCCATTGCCAGTTCGAGCTGACCGAGAAAGTCGTCCATGACGCGATAGACCTCGGTCGCCGAGATGTACGTGCGCGCCTCGCGCTGCATCCGCGAATCGACGTAGCGTTCAACTTCGCCGACACGCACGCCCTGGCCCTGACCGCCGACGATCAGGGGCGTCTGCGGCAGGATCTTGCGGGTGTAGCCGACGGTCGTCGCATTGGCGATGTTGCGCGAGACGACGTCCAGACCGGCTTGGGCCGCGCGCAATCCGCTGGTGGCGGCAAGGAGGGCTGTCGTCAGACCGCCGGACATGGTGCGTTATCCCACGTTTGCTTCAAAGACGCGCGTCCAGGGCCACCGAGACCGCACTTGCCGTCGCCCGCTTGGGTGCCGCGACCGTGCCGGTCCGGGAATACGCGCCCGTGGTCGGCTGCTGGGCCGCGACGGCATCGGCGATGGCGCGGATCACGCATTCGTTTGCCGCCCTTGCCGCGTTGAGCGCACGCTCATTCGCCGCGGCAGCCTCGTTGAACTGCCGCAGGACGTCCGCGAGTTCGTCGCGGACGGCCTTGTCGACCGCCGCAAGGACTTCCGGCTCCCGCCGCAGTTGATGGACGAGCTCGACATAGGCCGTCGCGAGGCGTCTCTTCTCGTCCAGCAGGGAGCCGATCCGGCTCGTCTGAAAGGATGTGAGCAGCCGTGTTTCCTCCCTGATCACGGTGATGAGCTGGCCTGCGACCGTGATCAGGTCGCGCATGCGTGCCGTGCTATCCATTGGCTTTCTCCTGAAGCGTGAGAATCTCGCGCGTCACCGCGTCGGCAATGCCGATCCCACCCTGACGGACGATGGCTTGCGCATAGGTGTCGACCTGGAAGGACCGGAACATCTTTTCGCCGGTCCCGCCGCCGAACGGACCATCGGCCGGGATTGCGTCGAAGATGGGGGTCAGCATCTGGGCAAGAAACATCTGCTCGAATTCCAGACCGGCCTTGCGGGCGTCTTCGGGCGTGCGCCCGCTCGGGCGCGGCATCGACCGGAGGCTGGCCGGATCCAGGGCGACGGGCAGGGAGTCGAGGGGCGTCATCACAGCACCTCGATCTCGGCCTGCAGGGCGCCGGCGGCCTTGATCGCCTGCAGGATCGTGATCATGTCGCGCGGCCCGATGCCGAGTGCATTGAGGCCATTGACGAGCTCCTGAAGCGTCACGCTCCCGGGCAGCACGGCGAGGCGACGTTCGTCGTTCTCGTCGACCTCGATCGTCGTCCGGTCGACGACGGTGGTGTTACCCGTATTCGAGAACGGGTTGGGCTGCGAGACCTGCGGCGTTTCCGTGATGCGGATGGTCAGACTGCCTTGGGCGATCGCGACCGTGCTGATGCGGACGTTCTCGCCCATGACGATCGTTCCCGACCGTTCGTCGATCACGACCTTGGCAACCTGGTCCGGCTCGACCTTGAGCTGCTCGATATCGGTCAGAAGGCTGACGGCGTCGCCGCTGCGGCCGGGCGGCACGGTCAGCATGACGGTGGCGGGATCCAGCGGACGGGCCGCCGCGGTCCCGAGAAACGCGTTGATCGCCTGGGCGATGCGGCGGGCGGTGGTCAGGTCGGGATTGCGCAGCGAGATGTTGACCGACTGCAACGATGCCAGCTGGAAGCCCAGTTCGCGTTCGACGATCGCGCCATTGGCGATGCGGCCGTTCGTCGGCGTCCCCTTGCTGATGCTGGCCGCGGCCCCCGTCGCCTGGAAGCCGGAGACGGCGATCGGCCCCTGGGCGACGGCATAGACCTCGCCGTCGGCCCCGAGGAGCGGCGTCACCAGCAGGGTACCGCCAAGCAGGCTCGTCGCGTCGCCTAGGGCACCGACATTGACGTCGATCCGGGTACCCTGGCGCGCAAAGGGGGGAAGCGTCGCCGTGACCATGACGGCGGCGACGTTGCGGGTCCGCAGGGTGTTGGCGATGTCGCGCGTGTTGACGCCGAGCCGCTCGAGCATGCCGATCAGGCTTTGCTGCGTGAACGGCGAGTTGTTGATCGTGTCGCCGGTACCGTTCAGGCCGATGACCAGGCCGTAGCCGATCAGCATGTTCTGGCGCACGCCCTCGAAGTCGGCGATGTCCTTGATGCGGACCTGCGCTTCGGCTGCCGGGACGAATGCGCACCAGCACAGCAAGGCCACAAGCGCGGCGGCGCGAAGGCGGCAAATGGTGCGGAAAAGGGTGGCGGGACGGTTGTTCGTCATCGTTCCATTCAGGCGTTCTGCCGTCGACAGGAAAGCGGTCGGCCCTCGCGATGCGAACGCCGTGCCACGGCCGATTCCCTAAAATATTTATATATTTCAAATAGTTGTTCGTTTACGGCGACGCCGCGCACAGCCCGTGGGGAAAACTTGCCGGCCGTGCGCCGGCAAATTCTGCCGGGTTCGGGTTTGCTTAACGGGATTTTAAGTCGGAGGCGCGACGCTCGGTTGCATTAGCGAGTCGGGATCCAGACAGATATCTCGGAGCCATTCTTGAGGCGCGAACGATGAAGATCGATCCGACCGGGCCGGCGCGTTCGACCACGTCCGTCCGGCGCGGGGAGCGCGTCGGCGGTACACGTTCCGGCGAGTTCGCGCGTCACCTCGATAGCGCCACGACGACCGCGGGCGTCAGCGGCAGCAACCCGCTCGGGGGGGTTGGGGCGATCCTGTCGTTGCAGGAGGTCGAGGATGCGCTGACCGCGCCCAAACGCGCGATGAAGCGCGCCGAGGAGATCCTCGACCGGCTGGACGAGCTGCGCGACGGACTGTTGGCCGGCCTGTTGTCCCGCGAGTCAATTATCCGACTAGCGGCCCTCGTTCGGACACAGCGCCCCCACGTCGACGACCCGCGGCTGGCCGAAGTGCTCGACGAGATCGAGCTGAGGGCAGAGGTCGAGCTCGCCAAACTCGAAAAAATCGGGTAGCCGCCGGTGGCACGGGGGGCCCCGCCTTGATGGGGCGGGGGCGGATTCATATACTCCGGCGCGGCTTCCTTAACCGACGCGTTGCCGACCGAGGTCAATGTCGTACCCATTGCTGCCGCCGGACTACCGGCCATCCGAGGACGAACCCTTCATGAACCCCGTCATGCGGGAGTATTTCCGGCAGAAGCTCCTGCGCTGGCGGGCGGAATTGCTGCGTGAGTCGACGGAGACTCTCAACCACCTGCAACAGGAAAGTCTCCACGAGCCGGACATCACCGATCGCGCCTCCCTGGAGACCGACCGGTTCACCGAGCTCCGCACCCGGGATCGCGAGCGCAAGCTGATCATCAAGATCGACGAGGCCTTGCGCCGGATCGAGGACGGAACGTACGGGTACTGCGAGGAAACCGCGGAGCCGATCAGCATCAAGAGGCTCGAGGCGCGCCCGATCGCGACCCTCAGCATCGAGGCCCAGGAGCGCCATGAGCGCCTGGAGCGCACCCAGCGTGACGATTGAGGCCGAACGGGATATGGCGTGAGGCCCCCGCCCGGGAGCCCGGGCGGGGTTTTTTGTGCGATCCGCGCGGCCGGCGCATCACCGATGCCGGGGATCAGAACGGGAAGATGATGTCGTAGATCTGCTGGCCCCAGCGCGGCTGCTGGACGTCCGTGAGCTGACCGCGGCCGCCGTACGAGATGCGTGCCTCGGCGATCCGGTCGTACGGGATCTCGTTGTTGGAGAGGATGTCCTGAGGCCGGATGACGCCGGCGATCTGGAGCACCCGGGTCTCGAAATTGACGCGGACCTCCTGGGTGCCCTGAACGACGAGATTTCCGTTGGGAAGAATCTGCGTGACGACCGCCGCGATGCGCAGCGTGATGTTGTCGGTCCGCGAGATTTCGCCCGTTCCCGTACTGCTCGACGTGGAGCCGAGATCGATCAGGTTCGTCGGATCGACCGTCTTGTTGTTGCCCGGCAGACGTTTCCACAGCTTCGATTCGTAACCGAGCAGGGCGGCGGTATTGGCGCTCTCCGAGTTGTCGCGGGAGCGCGACGTGCTGTTCGAGATGGTGGCGGCGTCGGCGATATTGATCGTGACCGTCAGGATGTCGCCGACTTGGTTGGCGCGCTGGTCCTTGAAGAAGGCGCGGGCGCCCGGGCGCCACAGCGAGTTGGGCTGACGCTCGACCGGCGTCGGCGTCGGCATCGGCATGACGACCTTCGGCTGGTATTCCGCCGGGTTCTGGATCTGCGTCAGCGGGGGTTCCTGGCCCACCTGCGACAGGCGCGTCAGGGTGTTGCAGGCGCCGAGACTGACTGCGGCCAGGGCCATGACGCCCCAACGAAGGGCAGGACGGATCTTGTTGCGGTGCATAGGCATGTCCTCAGTTCAGGGCGCGCGGCGTGCCGAGCGAGACGGTGACCAGGTCGGGGCCTTCGACGGTGGCCTCGATGGTGCGCTTGCTTTGCAGGTTGACGACGCGGATCATGTCGCCCTTGGCGCCGTCTTGCGTCGCCCGGCCCTGGGCGGTGAGCGTCATGTTGCCGGCTTGAAGCAGGATCGTGACCGTGCTGTTGCGATCGACGACGACGGGGGCACGCGTTTCCCCGTCCCGGATGAGCTCGCCGGCCTTGACTCGACGGCGCGGCGTTGTGCCGATCAGGCGCGCCGGATCCGTGATGACATCGCCGCCGACGCGGTTTTCCCGAACCCGGATCCACTTGATGTCGTTCTTGTGGATTATTTCGCCGGCGTCGAGGGTGCGTCGAAGCACGGGCACCTGCACCGTGGCGTGCACGCGGCCGGACAGCATCAGGTGCCGGGCGGCGGGATGGTCGCCGCCGACCACCAGCATCGCCGTGAAGCGTCCGGTCTCTGGATCGAGCGAAAGGTCGCGTACCTCGACCGAAGGCACGGCATCGATCGGCAGGATGACGTCGGCCTGGCGCTGGCTCAGCTCGACCTCGATATCGGGCCGGTTGGCCTCGGCCGTGATCGCCTCGTCGAGCCGGGCGACGATGTCGGAAACGGGAACGAGGCGGCCGACGCGCTGGACGAGCGTGCGGTCGAACCGGCTCTGCGGACGCCAATCGATCCGGTAGGCCTGCGCCAGGCGATAGAGCGTCGCCGCGTCGAACGTCATCTGGCGGCCGGGGGCGGGGGCGCGCGCGACGACGATGTCGGCGCCGGCATCGAGACCTTCGAACAGGTCGCCGAGGCGCACGAACCCGTCGGTCACCGTCGCGTGCGGGCGCAGCGCGGCGGCGGCGGCCAGGTCGCTCTGCATCAGGGCAGCGCCGAGAGAAAGCACGAACGCGAAGGTTTTCATTGGCTAGCCTCTAGCGGAGCTGGTTGAGCGTGCTGAGCATCTCGTCGGAGGCCTGGATCACCTTGGAGTTCATTTCGTAGGCGCGTTGCGCGGTGATCAGGTTGGTGACCTCGGCCACGGTATTGACGTTTGACGTCTCCAGGAATCCCTGGAGCACCGTCCCGAAGCCGTCCCTGCCGGGCGGTCCGGTCACCGGGTCGCCCGAGGCGGCCGTTTGCAGGAAAAGGTTTCCGCCGATGGACTGCAGACCAGCATCGTTGGCGAAGGTCGCGAGTTCGAGTTGTCCGACGCGTTGCACGTCGGCCTGGCCGGTCCTCTTGATCAGAACCTCGCCGATCGCGTTGATGGTGACGTCGAGCGCATCCTTGGGAATCGTGCCGCCGCCCTTCACCGGATATCCGTCGGCGGTGACGATCCTGCCGTCCGCACTCAGCTGGAACGATCCGGCGCGCGTATACCCCGTCTCGCCGTTTGGCAGCTCGATCTGGAAGTAGCCTTTGCCCTGAAGCGCAAGGTCCAGCGTGTTGCCGGTCGTGGTCAGGTTGCCCTGCTCGGTGATGCGGTAGACCGCCGCCGTCTTGACCCCGAGGCCGATCTGCACGCCGGACGGCACGATCGACCCGTCTTCGCCGGAACTGGTGCCGGCACGACGCTGGTTCTGGTACAGCAGATCCTGGAACTCGGCACGTTGCCGCTTGAACGCGGTCGTGTTCATGTTGGCGATGTTGTTGGAGATGATCTCTACGTTCAGCTGCTGCGCCAACATGCCGGTCGCGGCGATGTTCAACGATCTCATGGCACGTCTCTCGTCTTCGGTTCGTCAGACGGCGCGAGCGAGCTTCTCGATCGCCCGCCGCTCCAGCTCGTGTTCCGTGTCGAGGATCTTCTGCGCCGACTGGTAGCGGCGCATGATCTCGATCATGTTGGTGACCTCGAGGATGGCCTGGACATTCGATCCCTCGACCGCACCCTGATGGATTTCCGCGGTGCCGTCGGCGTCCATGGGTTCTTCGTCGCTCTCGTAGAGGCCGCCGCCGATCTTGCGCATCGTCTGCTCGTCGGTGAACGTCACCAGGCGGATGCGGCCGATCTCGCCCTCGCTGGTCCCGACGACGCCCTGCGGCGTGACCTCGATGGGCCCGCTTTCGGGCGGAACGATGAGCGGGCGATTGTTCTCGTCGAGCAGCGGGAATCCCTGGCTCGTGACGATCCGGCCGTCCGGATCGAGTTGGAAGCTGCTCTGGCGCGTGTAGCGCAGGCCGTCCGGCGTCTCGACGACGAAATAGCCGCGGCCGTGTATGGCGAGATCGAGCGCGTTTCCGGTTTGGATGAATGCGCCTTCCGTCGTGTCGCGGAGCATGCCGATCTCCCGCACGAACGACATCCTGCCGCTACCGGCTCCGGTGCCAGTCCGGGGGGGATTCACGAGATATTCCGAGAAGACGATGCGCTCGGCCTTGAAGCCGGGCGTCGAGACATTCGCCAGATTGTTGGCGATCACGTCCATTTGCCGGCGCAGCGCAACCTGCTGCGAGAGCGCGATGTAGGATGGGTTCTCCATGTTCCAACCGTCGGGCCGTTCTAGCCGTCGATATTGAGCCTGGCCTCGGGGTTGCAGGCGGCGTGCCAGAACGGAAAGGGCGGAAATTGCGCGGTTTTAGCGGTGTTCGCCCGCGTCGACGCCGTGCGTCGGGAAAACTTTGCCGAGTTTCTTTTGCCGTCCGGTGCAACCGGTAATGTCAACGCGTTGTTAACCGTCAATCCCTAAAACCGTCGGTATCGGGGTCTGTCGGACCGCGAGCGAGGACGACGGATGAAGAGTGCAAAAGACGCCAAGAAGGACAATTTGGCGACCGAGGACGATCCCGAGCAGGAGGAGGGCGGCGCGAGCCAGGAGGAAGCCCCACGGCGTCGATTCCCGGGCAAGAAGCTGGTTCTGTTCGTGATCCTGCCGGTCGTCGTGCTGCTGGCGGCCGGGGCGGGTGCGCATTTTGCCGGCCTGACCGATATGCTTTTCGGCGGCGACGAGGAAGCGGAGGTGGCGGAGACGCCCAAGCCCGCGGTGTTCTACAACCTGCCCGAGATGCTGGTGAACCTCAACACCGGCGGTCGTCGCGCGAACTTTCTGAAGATCACCATCAGTCTGGAGTTGGACGATCCGCTGGACATTCCGAAGGTCGAAGCGGTGCTTCCGCGCATCATCGACAACTTCCAGATCTATCTGCGTGAGCTCCGCATTGAGGATCTGCGTGGCTCGGCTGGCATGTACCGGCTCCGCGAGGAGCTTCTGGCGCGCGTCAACTATGCGGTGCAGCCGGCGAAGGTCAGAGACATCCTGTTCAAGGAAATGCTCGTGCAGTAACGGGGCGGGCGACGAGGATCATGGCTGAAGCGACGCAGTCCGACGAAGATAAGCTGGCCGCGGAATGGGCGGCGATGGCGGGCGATGCGCCGGCCGAAGAGGCGAACGATACGACCGCCGGCAGTACGATCTCGGCCCGTGCCCTCAGCCAGGACGAGATCGACTCGCTGCTCGGATTCGATGGCGTCGCGAACAACGGCGGTGGCACCACGGGCCTGCAGGCGATCATCAACAGCGCGCTCGTATCGTACGAGCGCCTGCCGATGCTCGAGGTCGTCTACGACCGGCTCGTCCGCCTGCTCACGACCAGCCTGCGCAACTTCACGTCGGACAACGTCGAGGTTTCCCTCGACAGCATCACGTCGACGCGTTTCGGCGATTACCTCAACTCCGTGCCGTTGCCGGCGATGCTCGCCGTGTTCAAGGCCGAGGAATGGGACAACTACGGCCTTCTGACGATCGACAGCGCACTCATCTATTCGATCGTGGACGTGCTGCTCGGGGGGCGGCGCGGCACCGCTGCGATGCGCATCGAAGGGCGGCCGTACACGACCATCGAACGGAACCTCGTGGAGCGTCTCGTCGCGGTCGTCCTGTCCGACATGAACGCCGCTTTCGAGCCCCTGGCGAAGGTCAACTTCCACTATGAGCGGCTCGAGACGAATCCGCGTTTCGCCACGATCGCCCGTCCCGCGAACGCAGCCGTCGTGGCACGCCTTCGGATCGACATGGATGACCGTGGCGGCAGGATGGAGCTACTACTTCCGTACGCGACACTGGAGCCCGTGCGCGAGCTGCTGCTGCAGATGTTCATGGGCGAGAAGTTCGGTCGCGACTCGATCTGGGAGAGCCACCTTGCAAGCGAGCTCTGGCACACGGAGGTGAGCATCAGCGCCGTTCTCGACGAACAGGTGATGAAGCTGCAGGACGTCCTGAACTTCAAGGTCGGTACGCGCCTGATGCTCAATGCGACGCCGAATTCCCTGGTCGAACTGCGCTGCGGCGACGTGCCGATGTTCTCCGGTCGGATGGGACGGAAAGGGAGCCACGTCGCCATCCGGATTGAAAACAAGATTGAAAAGACGGACTGATCGGTCGCGGATTCCATGTCGTTCAATCTCGGTTTCGTCCTGGACCTGACGATCATCGTCCTGCTCGGAACGGTGATCGTCTATGCCGCGATTCTCAACCGCCGGCTGGCCGCGTGGCGGCAGGGAAAGGCTGATCTCGAACGCCTGGTTGCGGAATTCAATCGTGCCGCCGAACGGGCCGAGGCGGGAATCGAGCGCCTGAGGATGGCGAGCGAGGAGACCGGCAAGGCGCTGCAGCAGGCGCTGACGAAGGGGCAGGGGCTTCGCGACGATCTTTCATACCTGCTCGAGCGCGCCGAACCGCTTGCCGACAGATTGACGGGCGTCGTCCAGCTAGGGCGGTCGGCGGCCGCAGCTGATCCCGGCGCGCGCAGCCAGGGCTCGCCGACGGCGACGGCTGCCCGCGAACAGCCGGGCGCTGCCCAAGCGACGGATCGGGAGCGGACGAAGCGCGAGCTGCTGCGTGCGCTCGCCGCAATGCGATGAGCGGTTCGACCATGCGCGTTCGACTCCTCCATGTGACGATCACCGCAGCCGCTCTGGTTCTTGCGCTGCGGGCCACGGAACTGTTGCACGACGCGGGGGCTGCCTTCGCGCAGTCGCCGGCGCCAGCCGGACCGGCGAAGGCCGGACCTGCGACGGCCGAGCCACCGGCTGCTCAGACCAAGAATGCGGACGCGGCTGCGCCGGCAGCGCCGTCGCCCGCCGCATCGTTGCCGGTGACCGAGTACACGGACAAGGAGCTTGCCGTGCTCCAGGAACTCGCGGAACGTCGCGAGCAGCTGGACAGCCGCGAGGCGGAGATCGTCCGCCGCGAGGCGCTCCTGAAGGCCGCGGAACAGCGCATCGAGGCCAAGCTCGACGAGCTCAAGAAGCTGCAGGCGAGCATCGAGGCGATCGTGCGTCGCTACGACGAACAGGAGGACGCCCGCAAGAAGAGCCTGGTCCGCATCTTCGAATCGATGAAGCCGGCCGAGGCCGCGCAGATCCTGGAGCAGATGGAGCTGCCGGTCGTCGTCGAGCTCATCGAGCGCATGAAGGAAAGGAATGCGGCGCCGGTCCTGGCGCAGATGCATCCGGCACGCGCCAAGCAGCTTACGGCCGAACTGGCGCGGCGCCGCCAGCCCGGCGGACCGGCGGCTGCCGCACCCAACGGGTGAAACACGGTGTTTGCTCGGGTTAACTCGGCTTTAACGGCAAACACCACATATATCGTTTGATTTTCGGCAATTAGTTGGCCTCGCCGGCGGCGAGGTGCCACGACGTTAAGGAGAGAATCATGGCCGTCGACATGTCCACCCCGATCCTGATCGTCGACGACTACAAGACGATGTTGCGTATCGTGCGGAATCTTCTCAATCAGCTCGGCTTCCACAACGTCGACGAGGCGACGGATGGCAGCATGGCCCTGCAGAAGCTGCGCGAGAAGCATTTCGGGCTCGTCATCTCGGACTGGAACATGGAGCCCATGACCGGTCTTCAGCTGCTGAAGGAAGTCCGCGCCGACATGAAGCTGAAGAACACGCCGTTCATCATGGTGACGGCCGAAAGCAAGACCGAGAACGTCGTTGCCGCCAAGGAGGCGGGTGTCAACAACTACATCGTGAAGCCGTTCAACGCGGCGACGTTGAAGCAGAAGATCGCCAGTGTCCTCGGAGACTTCTGATCGAGAGGACACGATCATGTCGAACGGCAACGGGGCGGCGGTCAAAGGGATCTCGTCGTTGCAGGCGCCATCACCCGGCGAGGGTGGTGTCCCCGATCGGGAGGAGATTGCAGCCGTCGTCCGGAGTATCGTGTCGACCCTGCGCGGGGACATGACGGCGGCAGAGCTCGCGCTTTACAACGAGCTCGAGGGCTTGGCGCGGTTCATCGAGCATGCAAAGGCGGAAATCGCGGCTTTGCGGCCCGACGAGATCCGGGAGCGTCATCTTCCGGTCGCCACGGACGAGCTGGACGCGATCGTCGGCGCGACGGAAGAGGCGACGCATGCGATTCTGGATTCCGTCGAGAAAATCGAGGGGGCCGTGGCCGACCTTTCGGGAACGGCGCGTCGGGCCATCGACGAGGCCATCACGCGCATTTACGAGGCCTGCAACTTCCAGGACATAACCGGTCAGCGCGTGACCAAGGTCGTCAAGACGCTGAAGCTCATCGAGAAGAAGATCGCCGAGCTCATCGCGGCCTTCGGACACGAGATCGGTCCGGTGGCGGACGCGACCTGGACGGAGGCCGCGGCGGAGACGGGCGATCTCGCCGAGGCCGAACTTCTGAACGGGCCCCAGTTGCCCGGGCGCGGCAACACCCAGGCGGACATCGACGCGCTCTTCAATTCGTGAGAGCCGGATGGCGCGTGCGCGATCACGACGACCGGCATTGCCATCGGCGATCGCGTCTGCGCCCGATGGGCTTCGCGCCACGCGGTACGGCAGGCGCTGGGGGGCTGTCGTCTCGGGGGCGCTTGCCGTGGCGATGCAGATCGGCTTGGCCGCGGCGGAAGTTCCCGATGTGCCGGTGCGGTTCGGTACGCACCCGACCTTTGAACGCATGGTGTTTGACTGGCGCGAGCCGGTCGAGTACCGCGTGGAAACCGATGGCCCCGTAACCGTCCTTTCATTTGATCGCGCCGCGCGCGTCGATGTGTCGGCGATCACGAAAGGATTGGCGCGACTGGGGGCGACCGTCGAACTCGATGCCGGTGCGACGCAGCTGAAGCTTCGCATGACGCTGCCGGCATCCATGCAGCTGAAGCATTTCCGTTCGGGCACGAAGGTCGTGCTCGACTTTGCGCGCCGGCGCGATGCGCCCGAGGCATCCACGCCCACGCCGGTCGTGGCGACCGGGCCGGGCGCGGGCGGGACGACGCCGGCGGCAGCGGCCGCGCCGAAGCGGGCGGCCGCGGCACCACAGGAAAAAGCGGTGCCTCAAGAAAAGGCGACACCTCAAGAAAAGACGGCATCTCAGGAAAAGACCGCCGCGCCACAGCGGCCGATCTCTCTGCGGCCGTCCCGGACGGCGCCGGCCGCCGGCGCGGACGCACCTCAGCTCGCCGTTGCGCCGCCGCAGCCGGCGGCGGTTGCGACGCCGGCCAAGGACGCGACGGCGCCCGCGGCGGCGCCGGTTTCGGTCCCCGTCGAGGTCGTGCGGACGGCGGATGGCGAGGGGTTGCGATTCGGGTGGTCGCAGCCGGTCGGGGCGGCCGTGTTCGGACGCGGCACGCATCTGTGGATTGTGTTCGACCGTCCCGCCAGTCTCGATCTCGCCATGCTGCGCGGTCGCGAGGAGCTGCTGGGCCCGGTCGAGATCCTGGAGCCGCAGGCGGGCGAGGGGACGGTCGTTCGTCTGGCGCCGGCGGGCGGTTCGTCCAGCGTCGTGCGGCGGGAGGGGGATGCCTGGGTAGTCGAGATCGGTCGCCTGCCGCGGCCGCCCGATGTGCCCATCGCCGTCGCGGCCCGAAGAACGGAAGATCCGATGGCGGCGCGGCTCGTCGTCGAAGTGCCGGACGTACGCTCGATCATTCAGGTCCGCGATCCCGACGCGGGCGACGAGCTGATCGTGGCGCCGACCTCGGCGGCCGGAACCGGCTTTGAACGCGCGCGTGACTATCTGCAGTTCAGACTGTTGTCGACGGCACAAGGGGTCGCCGTTCAGAAGCGCGCCGATGCGCTTTCAGTCCGGCCGATTGGGACTGGAATCGAGATCGGCAGTACGTCGGGCCTCTTCCTGTCCCATGTTCGCCATCCGAGTTATGCCCGGACCACCCGTGACGTCCGGGCGCCGTATCTGTTCGACTTCGCGGCTTGGCGGCGTCGAGGTCCGGAACGGTTCATCGAGGATCAGCAGATCCTGCGTCGTGCGATCGCGACCGCGGGCGAAACCGAACGCAATCGGGCGCGGCTCGAATTGGCGCGCTTCATGTTCGCGTACGGCAACATGAGGGACGTCCTCGGCCTGCTGCGCCTGATCGAGCAGGAGGATCCTGGCCTCGTCGCGACGACGCAGGTGCGGGCGATGTGGGGCGTGGCCGCCTTGCTCGTGGGGGATGTTGATGAGGCGGAACGCCATCTCAAGCACCCGAGTCTCGATTCCCAGCCCGAAGCCGCGCTGTGGCGCGGCGCGCTGGCCATGGTCCAGGGCGACGCGCGGACCGCACGCGTGCAGCTTGGTCGCAGCGCCGATCTCTATCGCAACTATCCGGCACCGTTCGCGAACCGGCTGAACCTTCTGAACGCGGAGGCCCGCGTATTCACCGGGGACTATCCCGGTGCCGAAAGCCTGATCGACGCGGTTCTCGCGAATCAGCCGACCGCCTCGGAGCATGCGCAGGCGATGTATCTCCGCGGCCGTCTGGCATTGGCGCAGGGCGATCGCGAGAAGGCGCTGCAGATCTTGGGCGATTTGGAACGGGCTCCCCTGACGCCGGCGCGTACCGCGGCCGCGCTCGACCGGATCGAGCTGCTCGTCGAAGACAGTAAGATGTCGCAGGCCGAAGCGATCGCGGCGCTCGACCGTCTTCGCTTTTCCTGGCGCGGCGACGAGCTCGAGTTCCGGATTCTGACCCGCCTCGGGCGCCTTCAGCTCGCGGCCAAGGACTATCGCGCGGGTCTTGCCACGTTGCGCAACGCGCTGAGGCTGTTCCCCAACCACCGCGAGGCGAAAAGCATCATTGCCGACATGTCGGCGGCCTTCACGGCCGCCTTCGAAAGTGCCGGCGAGGAAATGTCGCCCGTGACGGCGATCGCCATGTTCGAGGAATTCCGCGAACTGGTGCCGGTGGGGCAGCGGGGCGACGAAATGGCGCAACGCCTCATCGACCGTCTGATTTCCGTCGATCTTCTCGACCGGGCGGGCGATCTGCTCGAGCATCAGATCAAGTTCCGCCTCAGCGGCGAGGAGAAGGCGAAGGCCGGCACCAAACTCGCGCTGGTCCGGCTTCTCGACCGCAAGCCCGAAGCCGCGCTGGAAGCACTGAAGTTGAGTGCCGATGCCGGCATGGCTGCGCCGTTGGTCCTGGAGCGCGCCCGCCTCGAGGCCCGTGCGCTGGCGGATCTCGGGCGAACGGCGGAGGCGCTCCAGCGCCTCGAAGGCGACGGCGCGCGCGAGGCAGACGAATTGCGGGCCGACATCCTGTGGCGGGCGCAGGATTGGGCCGGCGCGGCGAAGGTCCTGAGCCGACTCGTCGGTGCGCCGACGGACGCAGGCCTTCCGGACGAAGATGCACGGCGCGCCATCCATCTTGCCGTCGCCTTGTCGCTCGCCGACGATCGCGAAGGATTGAAGCAGCTCGACGCCAGGATCGGCACGGCAATGCGGCAGGGGCCCTACGCGGACATCTACAAGGTCGTCGTTAGCGAAACGGGCGGGCCGGCCGCCGACGTGCAGGACGCCGCACGCCGGGCTGCGGCGGCGGCACCCTTCCAATCGTTCCTCGCCAGCTACCGAGAGCGTCTCCTGTCCGCGCCGGAGACAGGAAGCTGAAGGACGCCGCCGAAGGCGGCCGCGGCCGGCCGGGTCGCGGCGATCGGGTACGGCCTGCGCGTCATCCGGGCCGGAACCTCGTTCCGCGCCGATACCCTCATGCCGGTGTCGCGATCTATGGACCGGTGGCCGGCCGGATCAGACTGGTCCGAAGCTCTGGATCAATGAACCGGCGACGAGGTGCCAACCGTCGACCAGCACGAAGAAGATCAACTTGAACGGCAGGGAAATGATGACGGGTGGCAGCATCATCATGCCCATGGACATCAGGATGGATGCGACCACCATGTCGATGATCAGGAACGGCACGAACAGGAGAAACCCGATTTCGAACGCGCGACGCAGCTCGCTGATCATGAACGCCGGGATGAGCACGCGCAGCGGCGTCTGATCGGGCGACTCGATCTCGGGCAGGTTGGCGAGGTCGATGAAGAGCTTCAGGTCCTGATCGCGCGTGTGGTTCATCATGAATTCATGGATGGGACGCATGGTCCGGTCGAAGGCTTCGGCCTCGCTGATTCGGTTTTCCATCAGCGGCGCCAGGCCCTCCCGATATGCCGTTTCCGCGGTCGGCGCCATGATGAACGCGGTCAGGAACAGGGCGAGGCTGATCAGTACCGTGTTGGGTGGCGTCTGCTGCAGTCCGAGCGCGTTGCGCAGGAACGACAGCACGACCACGATGCGCGTGAACGACGTCACCATGATGAGGATCGACGGCGCCAGGCTCAGGACCGTGAGCAGCGCCATCAGCTGGATGATACGGCCGGTCGTCGTGCCGCCGTCGCCGAGGTCGAGGGTAAAGCTCTGTGCCGCCGCGGAGCCCGCGAAGATCAAGGGCATTGCCGCTGCGAGCAGCGCCGCGGCGGCCTTTCGAAGTGGCACGGACATGACGCTCATTTGTCGGACTCGGTCTGGGACATGAGATGACGGCCGAATTCACCCTGGTGGCGGATGTCGCGTTCGATGACCGTCGCACCGTTCGGGCCGAGCAGGACGAGGTGCTCCACGTCGTCGCGCCGTAAGAGGACCAGGCGGGCACGTCCGTCGAGGGGCAGGACCTCGATGACGCCGAGGCGTCGACGCTTCACGCCGAGGCCCACCCGCGATCTGCCGGTCATGTAGAGGCGGCCGATCCAGGCCATGCCGGCGATGAGCGCGAGCACCAGCGCAAGGGCGACGACGAAACGGAGGAGGAGATCTGTATCGATCATCGTCTGTGCCGTTCACGTCGCAGCGCCGGAAAGACCCACTTTGATGGTGGCGGCAAGCTGATTCAGGGAATTGCGCAGATCCTCGAGCAGCGGCAGCAGATCGCGTCCCTCGTCGCGGGGCAGATCGAGAATCGCGGTGCAAAGGGCGCCGATGCGGTCATCGAGGTTTCCGAGTTCGACGTCGCGCCCGGCGGCCGCAAGGCGGCGGGCGGCCGTGATCTCGCCGAAGACGGCCGCAAGTTCCTGTCGAAGTTGTGAGGGCGGTATCGTCATGGCGTGTCCTGCTGGTTGCCGGCGAATCGCCGGCTATAGATGTAGGCGAGGATCTCGGTGACGGCGATATAGGCCTCGACCGGTATCGGCGCATCAAGGGGGACGGCGGCGAGGAGATTCGCGAGGTCCGAATCGTGCTTGATGGTCACGCCGTGCGCGCGGGCGAGGTCGATGATCTGTTCGGCATGGTACCCTTCGCCTTTCGCGACGACTCGCGGCGCCTCATCCACGGCGCGGTCGTATTTGAGGGCGACCGCCAGCGGACGGGATTCCCCCGATGCATCTCGCTGGGGCGCGATGGTCGGACGAGGCGGCACGTTTCGGATGCTCCAATACTTCGCGGAGCGCCGTCGGGCAGGGAACCGCCCCGGCGCTCCGCATGCCGCTCAGCTTCGAAGATTATGCTTAAAGTTAGATTAAAAGTTGTCGGGCGGCCCGGCCCTCGGATGCAGGGCAGATCGCGCCGGATCGGCGCGGCAGAGCGCCCGGGCGGCGGCGGTCTCATCGCGGCAGGCCATCCGGACGGATCCGGAATGCTCGTAAAAGTTTTACAGATTTTTAAGTAGTTTCCGGAGACAGTCGAGGTTGGCCTGAAGCCGAAAACCGCGTGTGAAGGGAGCCGTCGGTCGCGACATGGATCTGGGCAAGCTGCCGCTGTTCGAGCTGATGTCCCAGCGCATGACATGGCTGACGGAACGTCAGAAGGTCATCGCGGAGAACATCGCCAACGCCGATACGCCGAACTATCAGGCGCGCGATCTCAAGCCGATGAGCCCGCACGGCTTCGCGACGGTAATGGCGCGGCTGCGTCCGGCGGTGACCGACGCGCGACATATCGCCGGCGGCATGAGGAGCGGTGGGAAGGCCGAGGTGGTCGAGAGCAAGGCGCCGGAAGTCACGCTCTCGGGGAACACCGTGTCGCTCGAGACGGAACTGATGAAGGTCGCCGAGACGGCAACGGATTATCAGCTGGTTACCAATCTCTACCGCAAGCAGATCGGCATGTTGAAGGCGGTCATCGCGCGCGGGCCGTCGTGATGGCCGGATGAGGGGCTGAATTCATGGACCTCGTGAAAAGTTTGAAGATCTCGGCCGCGGGCATGCAGGCCCAGAGTGCGCGCATGCGCACCATTGCCGAGAATCTTGCCAACGCGGATTCGGTATCGGAAACGCCGGGCGGCGATCCGTATCGCCGCAAGATGCTGACGTTCAAGAGCGTGCTGGACCGCGAGACGGGCGCGCGGATCGTCCAGCCGGGACGGGTCGTGACCGATCAGTCGGAGTTTCAGAAGAAATTCGACCCGAACCATCCGGCGGCGGATGCGGAAGGTTATGTGCGTGTGCCGAATGTCAATCCGCTGATCGAAGTGATGGACATGCGGCAGGCGCAGCGGAGCTACGAAGCCAACCTCCAGGTGATCGAGGTGGCGAGATCGATGATCCAGCGCGCGATCGACATCCTGCGCGGCTGAACTGACACGAATGGGGTGTTCCCATGGAGGTAAGTTTCGCTAAGGCTGCGGCGGCTTACGCGGCGGCCGCTCGAAAGGCGACGGGGCCGGGCCTCGAGGCGCCGACCAAGGCTGGGAGCGACTTCGCCGACATGGTGAAGGCGGCCGCCCGGTCGACGGTGGAGGCCCTGAAGCAGGGCGAGGCCGCAACCCTGCAGGCGGCGATCGGCAAGGCCGACCTCGGCCAGGTGATCACGGCCGTGTCGAATGCGGAAGTGACGCTGCAGACGGCGGTCGCGGTCCGGGATCGCGTGATCCAGGCCTATCTCGACATCATTCGCATGCCGATCTAGGCGGCTCCGCCCATGGAAGTCGCCGACGTCCTCGAGATCGCGCGCGAGTCGGTTCTCGTCGCGCTGAAGATCGCTGCGCCGATCATGCTGGCCGGCCTCGTCGTCGGCCTGGCGATCTCGATTTTTCAGGCACTCACGCAGATCCAGGAGATGACGCTGACCTTCGTCCCGAAGGTGATTGTCATCTTCGTGGTCTTCATACTGTTCCTGCCGTTCATGGTCGCGACGCTCGTGGGATTCACGCACCAGCTCATCGGGCGCATCGCCGGCCTCGGGTGAAGCGGCCGGGACAGGGCCGGACATGCTGGAGCAGTTCCTTTCGGCGTCGATTTTCACGCTGTTCTTCGTCTTCGTGCGCGTCGGCAGCGCCTGCGCGGTGCTACCGGGTATCGGCGACGCCTTCGTTGCCATGCGCATCCGCCTGCTCCTGGCCGGCGCGATCAGCGTCGTTCTTGCACCGGTCGTCGAGGCGAGCGTACCGGCGCTCCCTGATGCGCCGATCGCATTGTTCCTCATGCTCGCGGCCGAAATTGCCGTCGGCATATTCATCGGGCTTGCGGCGCGCATTGCGCTCTCCGCCGTGCAGATGGCCGGCATGGTCATCGGCTTCCAGACCAGCCTCGCCAACGCCGTCGCGTTCGATCCGTCGTCGGCTCAGCAGGGGGTGGTGACGGGGGCCTGGCTCAGCATGGTCGCCCTCGTCCTCATCTTCGTGACCGACCTTCACCATCTGATGCTGCAGGCGGTGGCGGACTCCTATGTGCTGTTTCCGCCGGGCGGTATGCCGCCGGTCGGCGATCTGGCCGATGCCGTAACCCGGCTCGTCGCGGCGAGCTTCAGGCTGGGCATGCAGATCGCGGCGCCGTTTCTCATGTTCGGCTTCATCTTCACGCTGTCCCTTGGTCTGCTCGCGCGCCTCATGCCCCAGATCCAGATCTTTTTCGTCGCCATGCCGCTTCAGATCATGCTCGGACTGCTGGTGTTCGGGCTCGGCATGGGGATCGGCATGACGGTATTCCTCGGCGGCTTCGAAGAGGTCGTGATGCCGTTCATTGTCGGCCGGTGAGGCAGCGATGGCCGAGGAAGACGACTCGAAGAAAACCGAAGAGCCGACACAAAAACGCCTGGAGGATGCGCGCAAGCAGGGCCAGGTCGCGATCTCGCGCGAGATCAACCATTGGTTCATGCTGTTCGGGGCGGCGGTCGCCGTCGGCGTCTTCCTGCCGGACATGATGCGGTCCGTCGTGCGGCTGCTGACCGTCTTTCTCGAGGCGCCGCATGCGATCGCCACCGACGTTACCGGCATTCAGGCATGGTTCACCCGGCTTATGGGCGATCTCGCCGTGGCGCTGCTGCCGGTCCTCGTCATTTTCATTGTTGTCGGGCTTGGCGCGACGCTGATTCAGAACGGGCCGCTCCTGACGGTGGAGCCCATAAAGCCGAAGCTCGAAAAGATTTCGCCCATGCGCGGGCTGAAACGCATTTTCTCGCTTCAGTCCGCGGTCGAATTCGTCAAGGGCCTCGCCAAGATCACCATCGTTGCGGTCACCGCCTGGATGCTGCTGCAGCCGGAATTCGACGGGCTCGACCGCTTTGCGATGCTGGACGCGACGGGTCTGCTGGCCGAGCTGCATCGGCTGGCGCTGAAGCTGCTGGCGGCGGTCCTCGCCGTGATGTCGGTGGTCGCCGGGCTGGACTTCTTCTACCAGAAGATCGTCTATCGCCGCCGCATGCGCATGTCGCGCGAGGAGATCCGCGACGAGTTCAAGCAGTTGGAAGGTGACCCGACCGTCAAGAGCCGGCTGCGGCAGATCCGTATGGAGCGCGCACGGCGGCGCATGATGCAGGAAGTGCCCAAGGCGGACGTCGTCATCACGAACCCGACGCATTTTGCCGTTGCGCTCAGATACGATCAGGCGACGATGGCCGCGCCGAAGGTCGTGGCCAAGGGCGTCGATCTGGTCGCCCATCGCATCCGTCAGATCGCCGAGGAACACAAGATCCCGATCGTCGAGAACCCGCCGCTGGCGAGGGCGCTGTATCAAACCGTCGAGCTTGACGAAGAGATCCCGCCCGAGCACTACAAGGCCGTCGCCGAAGTGATCAGCTACGTCATGCGGCTTCGCCGGGGACGAGGACGTCCCAACGCGTGAGTCGGCATATTGCGTGTGATAGGTTTCGCGACGATGAGCAGTGCAACCGATTCGCGGATAGCCTTCAGATCCGCTGTGATCGTCCTCGGGACGGCCGTGTTTGCTGGTGTCTTGGCATGGGTTCTCATGCTGGTCGCCGGAACCGATCCGGTCGAGGCGCCGGGTACCATCCTGCTGATCGTGGCGATCGGCGCGATTGCGGCCGTCGGCGCATATCTCGCCGCGGCGTCATGGCGCGCCGCCGCGACCGCATACGCCGCGGACGTGGCGCGGCTGGAGCGGCTCGTTCGCGACGAGCGGGCGAAGGTCGCGGACTATGTCGAGGACGCACCGGTCGGTTTCTATTCCATCGACGAGGACGGCGTCTTCCTTTATGCGAACCAGACGCTGGGCCGATGGCTCGGCGTTTCGCCGGAGCAGCTGGTCAAGGGTCGGCTGCAGATCCAGGCCTTCGTGACCGACGCGGAGACGAGGGCGAAGCTGGTGCCCGCCCTCGGTGCGACCGGTCCGCAGGAGGTCAACGCCGTCCTGCGCGGCAGCGACGCGAGCGAGCGTCACGTCTACATCAATCAGACCGTGATGCGCGGCGACGACGGGCGGCTGCGGACGCGGACGATCGTCCGCGATCTGACGTCGGAGCGCGAGATGGCCAAGGCGCTCGAGCGTTCCGAGCAGGGGTTCCAGCGGTTCTTCGAGGAAGCGCCGGTCGGGATCGCGCTGATCGATGCCGCCGGCCGGATCACCGAGGCCAACCGCGCCTTCCAGCGCATGGTCGGTCTCGACCGCGACACCGCGATCGGGCGGGCCCTGGTCGAGCTGGCGCCGGCCGAGCAGCGTGCCGAGCTTTCCGACCGGTTGCGGCGCGTCATGGGTGGGGTCGAGAACCTCGGGCCTGCCGAGGTCAGGCTCGACCATGGCGGGAAGGAGGTCATCGCATCCGTCTTCGCGCGCCGGCTCGAGCGGGGCGGGACCAATCCGTCGGCCCTCATCCTGCACTTCATCGACGTGACCGATCAGAAGAAGCTCGAGCTCCAGTTCGCCCAGTCGCAGAAGATGCAGGCCGTCGGCCAGCTGGCCGGCGGGATCGCGCACGATTTCAACAATCTCCTCACGGCGATGATTGGCTTTTGCGATCTGCTGTTGCTGCGCCATCAGCCCGGCGATCCGTCTTTCGCCGACATCATGCAGGTCAAGCAGAACGCGAACCGGGCGGCCAATCTGGTGCGGCAGCTGCTCGCCTTCTCGCGCCAGCAGACGCTTCAGCCGCGCGTGCTCGACGTGACCGATGCCCTTACGGAGATTTCGCATCTTCTGCGGCGTCTGATCGGCGAGAATATCGAGCTGCAGATCCATCACGGACGCGACCTGCACCTCGTGCGTGTCGACCAGGGACAGCTCGAACAGGTCATCATCAACCTTGCCGTGAATGCCCGCGATGCGATGCCGAACGGCGGAAAGCTGTCGATCCGCACGAGCAATGTCACGCTCGCCGAGGCCGAGCAGCGGGGCGTCGAGCTGATGCCCGCTGGCGATTACATCCTGATCGACGTCGAGGATACCGGGATCGGCATTCCCAAGCAGAACCTCAGCCGCATATTCGAGCCGTTCTTCTCGACGAAGGAGGTCGGCTCGGGTACCGGCCTGGGCCTTTCGACCGTCTATGGCATCGTCAAGCAGACCGGCGGATTCGTCTTCGTCGAATCGACGGTCGGCGTCGGGACCAAGTTTTCGATCTACCTGCCGCGCTGGAAGGGGGGGACCGGCAAAGGCGCGGCGGACTCAGGCGGGGAGGAGCGTCGGCGCGATCTCACCGGCGTCGGCACGATCCTGCTGGTCGAGGACGAGGATGCAGTTCGGCTCTTCAGTGCCCGTGCTTTGCGCAACAAGGGCTACAAGGTGATCGAGGCCAAGAGCGGCGAGGCGGCTCTCGAACTGGTGTCGACGAGTGCCAACAACATCGATCTCCTCGTCACCGACGTCGTCATGCCGCAGATGGACGGCACGACGCTGATAAAACACGTGCGGGAAATGCGGCCGGACATCAAGGTCATCTGCATTTCGGGATATGCGGAGGAGGCATTCCGCAACCGTCTCGACGGGACGGATGGCGTGCACTTCCTGCCGAAGCCGTTCAGCCTCGATCAGCTCGCCGGCAAGGTCAAAGAACTCATGCGCTAGCGGTCGCGCCGCCGCGCCGCATGCTTCAGGAACGCGATCAGATCGTCCCGGTCGCCGGCATCCGATATCCGCATCGCGCCCATCCAGTTTCCCGGAACATACGCTTCGCTGTCCGCGAGAAACGCATCGAGCGCCTGCTCGGTCCAGACGAGACCGGCGCGGCCGGCCTCGATCATGGACGGGGAGTAGTCGAACTCGGGCGACGTGCCAGCCGGCCGGTCGACGATGCCGTGGAGGTTAGGCCCCGGAAGCTGCCGCTGCGCCGGGTCGACCGAGTGACAGGCGGTGCATCGCTCGAACAGTTTTTGACCCCGGACCGGATCGCCGGCATCGGCAGCCGACACGCCGCCGAGCGCGAGCGTAAGCGCGACGACGACGGTGCGTAAGTTCATCTACTTCGTGCGGTAGACGACCAGCCGGTCGGCCCCGGATTCGGGCGTCCATACTTCGCCGGGGCGTCCCAGAATCTGGCGGACGTTTGCGCTCCGGCGGTCGCTCGGGAATGTCTCGAAGCGTTCGGTTTCGGGGTCGAACCGGACCACCGCATTCGCGCCGAAGTCGCTGAGCCACACGATGTCGTTTTCGTCGACATAGACCGCATAGGCCCGCGGCCGCTCACCCGGGAGCCGCCACGCCCGCCATGTCTTCGTTTTGGGATCGTAGCGGCTGACCTGTCCCGCGTTCCACTCGCTGACCCAGATGTTGCCCTTCGAGTCGGACCAGACGCGGCGGGCGCCTTGCCCGGCGGTCGGCGGCTCGATGACGGTCGCCGTACCGGTCTGACGGTCGATCAGCGCGATGTGGTTGCCGGCGAGAGAAGCGTAGTAGACGTCGCCCTCGGGCGTCGTCGTGATGCCATAGGGGCCGCGGCCGCGCGGCGCCGCCCACACCTTCAGCTCGCCAGTCCGCGGATCGAGACGTCCGTAGATTCCGCTCTGTCCGGTAAACCAGAGGATGCCGTCGCGGTCGAAGGTCGCGGTGTTGAGATTGGCATAGCCGGTTCCTTCCGGCAGGGGAAAGCGCTGCATCTCCTGCGTCTTCGGGTCGACGCGGACGATGGCGTTGAGGCCGCCGTCGGTGATCCACGGCGCGCCGTCGGGGCCGACAATCACGCCATGCGGCGCGGAGCCGGTGCCGAGCGGGATCTGTTCGACCCTGCCTGAACCGGGGTCGAGTCGGCCGAGCGCACCCTGGCGCTGCGCCGTGTACCAGACGGGACCGTTCGGCTCCGGACTCGGGGCGACGTCATGCGGACCGGAACCGGACGGCAGATCGTAGGCGCGGATCTCGATATCGGCTTGGGCCAAGGGGGCGGTTGCGAGACAGAGCAAGGTGGCGATCACGACGGTCGCGACTGCACGCATGGGCGCCTCCTCTGTTGCGGTACGGCAGGGCGGAAGAGCGGGCTATGCCACTTTATTCCGGTAACAGCCGCTTTATTCCGGTAACAGATGTGGCAGCGCGCCGGGCTTGTATAGGAGAACAAAATGTGTACAATCGGGACGACGGTGCAGGCGCGGCAAAGTCCCTGCGCCGCAGATGATGGGGAGAACAAATAGAGTACTCGGTCGAGTACTCGTCGGCGCGGACGGGTCGTGGGCAGCGGACCCGGGCAGGATTTGCAATCCCGGGACCCCCTGTGGAATAAGAGGAGAGATCGTCGATGTCGGTCACATCTATTCGCCCTCTGGTGAGGGACAACACGGATAAGGATCTCCGGGACTCTATGGACAAGAACAAGGCTTTGGAGGCGGCCCTCGGCCAGATCGAACGCGCGTTCGGCAAGGGCTCGATCATGAAGCTCGGCCAGCGCGATCCGGTCGAGGCGGGCGACGTGATCTCGACGGGGTCGCTCTCGCTCGACATCGCGCTCGGCATCGGCGGGCTGCCGCGGGGCCGCATCATCGAGGTTTATGGGCCGGAGAGTTCCGGCAAGACGACGCTCGCGCTCCATGTTATCGCCGAGGCGCAGAAGGCCGGCGGCACCTGTGCCTTCATCGACGCGGAACATGCGCTCGACCCGATTTACGCCAAGAAGCTCGGCGTCGATGTCGACAATCTGCTGATTTCACAGCCCGACGCCGGCGAGCAGGCGCTGGAGATCGCCGACACGCTGGTGCGGTCTGGTGCGATCGACGTGCTGGTCATCGATAGCGTGGCGGCCCTCGTGCCGCGCGCCGAGCTCGAGGGCGAGATGGGCGATTCCCATGTCGGTCTCCATGCGCGGCTGATGAGCCAGGCGTTGCGCAAGCTTACGGGCTCGATTTCGCGCTCGCGCTGCATGGTGATCTTCATCAACCAGATCCGCATGAAGATCGGCGTGATGTTCGGCAACCCCGAGACGACGACGGGCGGCAACGCGCTCAAGTTCTATGCCTCGGTGCGGCTCGACATCCGGCGCATCGGCGCGATCAAGGAGAAGGACCAGGTCATCGGCAATCAGACGCGAGTCAAGGTCGTCAAGAACAAGATGGCGCCGCCGTTCAAGGTGGTCGAATTCGACATCATGTACGGCGAAGGCATCTCGAAGATGGGCGAGCTCATCGACCTGGGCGTCAAGGCCGGCGTGATCGAGAAGTCCGGCGCGTGGTTTTCCTATGATGGCCAGCGTATCGGCCAGGGCCGCGAGAATGCGCGGACGTTCCTCAAGGAGCATCCCGAGATCGCCAATGCGATCGAGAGCGCCATCCGCGCCAATGCCGGCCTCGTCGCCAATGCGATGATGGCCGCGGCCGACTCGATCGCCTCCGACTGAGCCGGCCGCGCGGGTCCAAAGGACACGCTTCCCGCCGCCTTCGCTGCCTGCGGCGGGGTAAGAGAGGCGGATCGCCGGGCACGCCCCTACGGTGCCGGGCGGTCCGCCCTCTTCGTGTGAGTGGATCTTCGCCGTCGTTCACCTTGGCCTGGGTGTTCGGCTTTGACGGGACGGATTTGGTCGGCGCCGAATCTGGACAGGGCGGGGGAGCGACGCTACATCTAATCAAGCAAAATCATTGCCATGCCGAACCCTGCTGACGGTCTGGCCATCCGGCCGGGCAGCGCGGACGGCATTTCATGTAGCGGGCTGGCGCCGCGGTGCCGCCCAGAACGGGGTTCATCAGCAATGGCCAGCGCCAACGAGATTCGCAGCGCCTTTCTCGACTATTTCGCCCGTCATGGCCATCAGGTCGTGCCGTCCTCGCCCCTGGTGCCGCGCAACGATCCGACGTTGCTGTTCACCAATGCCGGCATGGTTCAGTTCAAGAACGTGTTCACCGGGCAGGAGACGCGACCCTACAAGCGTGCGGCGACGGCGCAGAAATGCGTGCGGGCCGGCGGCAAGCATAACGACCTCGAGAACGTCGGCTACACGGCGCGTCACCACACGTTCTTCGAGATGCTCGGCAATTTCTCGTTCGGCGACTACTTCAAGGACGTCGCGATCGAACTTGCCTGGAATCTCGTCACCAAGGAGTACGGCCTGCCCAAGGACCGGCTGCTCGTGACCGTCTATGCCGAGGACGAGGAGGCGGCGTCCTACTGGAAGCGGATCGCCGGCCTGCCGGACTCGAAGATCATCCGCATTCCGACCTCGGACAATTTCTGGGCGATGGGCGATACCGGGCCGTGCGGCCCCTGCTCGGAGATCTTCTACGACCACGGACCGCATATCCCCGGCGGTCCGCCGGGCAGCCCGGATGCGGACGGCGACCGGTTCATCGAGATTTGGAACCTCGTCTTCATGCAGTTCGAGCAGGTGACGCCCGATCGGCGGGTCAACCTGCCGAAGCCGTCGATCGACACGGGCATGGGGCTCGAGCGCATCGCCGCCGTGCTGCAGGGCAAGCACGACAACTACGACACCGATTTGCTGCGCCACCTGATTCTCGCGTCGGCGCATGCCAGCGGGGTCGCGCCGGACGGCCCGCACGCCGTGTCGCATCGCGTGATCGCCGACCATCTTCGCGCGTCGGCCTTTCTGATCGCGGACGGCGTGCTGCCCTCGAACGAAGGGCGCGGCTACGTGTTGCGTCGGATCATGCGCCGCGCCATGCGGCACGCCCACATGCTGGGCTGCAAGGATCCGCTGATGCACCGGCTGGTCCCGTCGCTCGTCGAGATCATGGGCACGGCCTATCCCGAGCTCGTGCGTGCCCAACCGCTCATCGTCGAAACGCTCAAGCTCGAGGAGACGCGGTTCAAGCAGACGCTCGACCGTGGCCTCCGGCTGCTCGACGAGGCGACCGCGAGCCTCGGCCCGGGCGAACTCCTGAGCGGCGACGTGGCGTTCAAGCTCTATGACACGTACGGCTTCCCGCTCGACCTCACGCAGGACGTGCTGCGGGCGCGTGGCCGCAAGGTCGACGTCGAGGGCTTCAATCGCGCGATGGAAAAGGCGCGCGAGGAGGCGCGGCGGAGCTGGGCGGGGTCCGGCGAAGTCGGAACCGAGCGGATCTGGTTCAGCCTCCGGGAACGGGTCGGCGCCACCGAGTTCCTCGGCTACGACACGGAGGTGGCGGAAGGCAAGGTCGTCGCCCTCGTCGTCGACGGGCAGGAGGTGAACGAGGCGTCCGCCGGCCAATCGGTGATGGTCATCGTCAACCAGACCCCGTTCTACGGCGAATCCGGCGGACAGATCGGCGACACCGGTGTCATGTTCAACGCCGGCGGCACCGAGATCGCGGTCGAGGACACGCAGCGCAAGCTGGGCGACCTGTTCGTTCATATCGGCGCCGTCAGGCGCGGAACGATCAGGATCGGCGATATCGTCGAGCTTCGCGTCGACGGCGAGCGTCGCGCCCAGCTCAGGGCCAACCATTCGGCGACCCATCTCTTGCACGAGGCGCTGCGCCGGCGGCTGGGCACGCACGTGACGCAGAAAGGTTCGCTCGTCGCGCCCGATCGCCTGCGTTTCGATTTCTCTCACCCGACGGCCCTGACGCCGGAGGATCTGCGCGTCGTCGAGGAGGAGGTCAACCGCCGCATCGTCGCCAACGACGAGGTCACCACGCGGCTGATGAGTCCGGACGCCGCCGTCGCCGAGGGCGCGCTGGCGCTGTTCGGCGAGAAGTACGGCGAGGAAGTCCGGGTCGTGTCGATGGGACGCGACGATGATCGCTTCTTCTCGACCGAGCTGTGCGGCGGAACGCATGTGCGTCGGACGGGCGACATCGGTTTGTTCAAGATCGTCTCCGAAAGCGCGGTCGCGGCCGGCGTGCGCCGCATCGAGGCGCTGACGGGCAAGGCGGCGCGCGATTACCTCCGGAAGGAAGAGAACTGGCTTCTCGAGGCGGCCTCGGTCCTGAAGGCCACGCCCCAGGAGGTGCCGGCGCGGATCGCCAATCTGCTCGAGGAGAAGCGGCGCCTGGAACGGGAGCTCGCCGAGGCGCGCCGCGCGCTGGTCACCGGTGGCGCGAGCGCCGGCGGCGGATCGCTCGCCGAGGACATCGGCGGATTGCGGTTTGCCGGGCGCCACCTCGAGAACGTGCCGGCGCGCGAACTCAAGGCCATGGCCGACGATCTGAAGAAGAAGATCGGATCGGGCATCGTCGCGCTGGTCGCGACCGAGGACGGCAAGGCCAGCGTCGTCGTCGGCGTGACGCCGGATCTGACCGGCAAGGTGAGCGCGGTCGACCTCGTGCGGGTCGGCGTCGCTCAACTCGGCGGCAAGGGCGGCGGCGGACGGCCCGACATGGCCCAGGGCGGCGGCCCTGATGCGAGCCGGGCGCAGGCGGCGCTGTCCGCCATCAGGTCGGCAGTCGCCGCGCACGCCAAGGCGGCTTGAGCCGGCCCGCGCGGCCCGAGAGCGAATCGGACGACTGTTTGTTGCCGCCACGGCGCCGGGCGCACCGTGGCGGCAAGCGTCTCGATGCACGGGGCGGATTCCTCTATATAGGGATCGCATGAGCGTGGAAACCGCTGGCATGACGCAGACCTGGATCCAGCGGCTGCGTCTGTGGGCCGACCGCGTCGGGCTTGCCAACAAGCTCGCGATCGGTCTGACGGTTGCAGCCGTCGCCTCGTGCTTCGCGACCTACGCCGCATTGACCGGCGAGGGGCTTTCGCCCGATCCGCGCACGGTCCTGCTGCTGCTCAATCTGAATCTGGTTCTACTGCTGGCGCTGGGCGCGGTGGTCGCACGGCGCATCGTGCAGCTCTGGGCCGAGCGCCGGCGCGGCTCGGCCGGCTCCAAGCTGCACGTCCGCCTGGTGGTTCTGTTCAGCGCGCTTGCGGCCGCGCCGGCCGTGATCGTCGCGGTCTTCTCGGTCCTGTTCTTCAATATCGGCATACAAAGCTGGTTCAGCGAGCGCGTTCGCAGCGCGATCCGCGAATCCTTGGCCGTTGCCGAATCCTATCTCGAGGAGCATCGCAACACGCTTCGGGCCGACATCCTCGCAATGGCGACCGATCTCAATGCCGAGGGACCGATGCTGCTCGCCAATCCGCGTCGCCTCGCGCAGATCGTGTCGGCGCAGACGACGCTGCGCTCGCTGTCCGAGGTGGTCCTGTTCAATGCCCAGGGGCAGGTCCTGGCGCGCAGCGGTCTGACGCTGTCGCTGGCGTTCGAGGTGATCCCGGCCTGGGTGATTCAGAAGGCCCGCGAGGGCGAGGTCGTGGTGATCACCCCCGATGACGACGACGCGACGGGCGCCTTGGGCGATCGCGTCCGCGCGATCGTTCGCCTCGAGCACTTCGACGATGTCTTTCTGATGGTCGGCCGATTCGTCGAACAGCGCGTCGTCGCGCATGTGGAACGGACGCGCGAGGCGGTCGCGGCGTACGAATCGCTCGAGGGACGCCGATCCGGCCTGCAGATCACCTTCGCGATGATTTTCGTCCTGGTCGCTCTTCTGCTGCTCATGGCGGCCGTGTGGATCGGGCTCGTGATCGCAACGCGGCTGGTGCGGCCCATCGCGGCGATGAGTGCCGCGGCCGAACGCGTACGCTCGGGCGATCTGTCTGTAAGGGTGACTGAGGCCGGCAGCGACGACGAGCTCGATTCCTTGGCACGCGCCTTCAACCGGATGACGAGCCAGCTCGAATCGCAGCGGCGCGAGCTGATCGAGGCCAACCGCCAGATCGACGACCGGCGGCGGTTCACCGAGGCGGTGCTCTCCGGCGTTTCGGCCGGCGTGATCGGTCTCGATGCCGAAGGGCGCATCAATCTGCCGAACCGGTCGGCGACCGTCCTTCTGTCGACCGATCTCGATCGCATGATCGGCCGCGACTTCCGCGAGGTCGTGCCGGAGATGGCCGGCCTCTTCGACGCGGCGCGGGCGGCACCCGACCGGCTGGCCCAGGAGGAAGTCGTGATCCAGCGCGACGGCCGGCGCCGCCGGCTGCTCGTCCGCATCACCGGCGAGCGCGTCGCGGGCGGCACGATCGGCTTCGTCGTCACGTTCGACGACATCACGGAGCTCGAGGCGGCGCAGCGCAAGGCGGCGTGGGCCGACGTCGCCCGCCGCATCGCCCACGAGATCAAGAACCCGCTGACGCCGATCCAGCTCTCGGCCGAGCGTCTCAAGCGGAAATATCTGGCCGAGATCACGAGCGATCCCGAAACCTTCCGGATCTGCACCGAGACCATCGTGCGCCAGGTCGGCGACATCGGGCGGATGGTCGACGAGTTTTCGGCCTTCGCGCGCATGCCGGCACCGGTGATGCGGCCCGAGGATCTCGTCGAAATCGTCCGCCAGACCGTCTTCCTGCAGCGGAACGCGCACGCCGATATCGCCTTCGATACGATTCTGCCGGCGCATCCGGTGCGCCTGTTGCTCGACCAGCACCAGATCGGTCAGGCGCTGACCAATCTGTTGCAGAATGCGATCGACGCGATTCAGGGACGGCCCCCGTCCGACAGCGAGCCGTTGCCGCCGGGGCGGATCGTCGTCCGCGTCGCGGAAGAGGCCGGCCGCGTCGTGCTCGCCGTCGAGGACAATGGCAAGGGGCTGCCGTCGGACATGCGGGATCGGCTGACGGAGCCCTATGTGACGACGCGCGCCAAGGGCACCGGGCTCGGGCTGGCAATCGTGAAGAAAATAATGGAAGATCACGGCGGCGAATTGGTACTTGGCGACCGGCCGGGTGGCGGTGCGGTCGTCAAGCTCGTGTTCTCCGCGGCGTCGACCGAGGGTTGGGCCGCGGACGCACCCGACTCAGTGAAGGCGGCTGCGCATGGCTCATGACATTCTGATCGTTGATGACGAAGCTGACATCCGGATGCTGATCGGGGGTATCCTCGAGGACGACGGATATCAGACGCGGGGGGCTGCGGATTCGACGTCGGCTCTCGAAGCCATTCACACGCGGCGGCCGACGCTCGTCATTCTCGACATCTGGCTCCAGGGCAGCCGGATGGACGGGCTTGAGCTCCTCGACGTCATCAAGCGCGAGCATCCGGATCTGCCCGTGGTCGTCATCAGTGGCCACGGCAACATCGAAACGGCCGTCGCGGCGATTAAACGCGGCGCCTACGACTTCATCGAGAAGCCGTTCAAGGCCGATCGCCTGCTGCTCGTCGTCGCACGGGCGATCGAGGCGGCGCGCCTCAAGCGCGAGAACGAGGAGCTCCGCATCCGCGCCGGCGACCCGTCGGAGCTGATCGGCTCGTCGCCGGCCATGAATGCGGTCCGGCAGGCGATCGAGCGCGTGGCGCCGACCGGCAGCCGGGTCATGATCACGGGGCCCGCGGGCGTGGGCAAGGAAGCGGTGGCCCGCCAGATCCACGCGCGGTCGCGGCGACGCGACGGACCGTTCATCATCCTCAATTGCGCCAGCATGCGGCCCGACCGTATGGAGGTGGAGCTGTTCGGGGCGGAGGCGGGCGCGCAAGGGCCCGACTCCCTGCCCAAGGTCGGCACGTTCGAGCAGGCGCATGGCGGCACGCTCCTGCTCGACGAGGTCGCGGACATGCCGCTCGAGACCCAGGGCAAGATCGTCCGCGTCCTGCAGGAACAGACGTTCGAGCGCGTCGGCGGCCGGTCGCGGGTGAGCGTCGACGTCCGGGTGATGGCGACGACGACCCGGGATCTTACGGCGGAGATCGCCGCGGGCCGCTTCCGGGAGGACCTCTATTACCGTCTGAACGTCGTCCCGATCCGGGTGCCGCCGCTGCGCGAGCGGCGCGAGGACATCCCCGAACTCGTGCAGTACTTCATGGCCCGGGCGGCGAGCGCCTCGGGTATGGTGCAGCGGACCCTCGCCGAGGATGCGATCGCGACGTTGCAGGCCTATGACTGGCCCGGCAACGTCCGTCAGCTTCGCAACGTGGTCGAATGGCTGCTCATCATGGCGCCCGGCGACCCCTCGACGCCGATCCGGTCCGACATGCTGCCGCCCGAGGTCGGGGCGATCGTCCCGCCGAGCCTCAAGGGCGAATACAGCGCCGAGATCATGGCCCTGCCGCTGCGCGAGGCGCGCGAGCTTTTCGAGCGGCAGTATCTCCTCGCCCAGGTCACGCGTTTCGGGGGCAATATTTCGCGAACCGCGAATTTCGTCGGCATGGAGCGGTCGGCGCTGCACCGCAAGCTGAAGTCGCTGGGCGTGCACGGGGTCGAGCGATCTTCCATGCTCGACTCCTGAGATCGTACGGGGCCTCCCATGAGAGTGATCGTCTGCGGGGCCGGCCAGGTCGGCTACCACATTGCGCGCACGCTCGCGGCGGAGGACAACGACGTCACCGTCATCGACCAGAACGAGGCGCTGGTCGAGAAGATCTCCAATTCGATCGACGTGAAGGGCATCATCGGGCACGCATCGCACCCCGACGTGCTCGAGCGCGCCGGTGCCGCAAGCGCCGACCTGCTGATCGCGGTGACCTATGCCGACGAAGTCAACATGGTCGCCTGCCAGGTCGCGCATTCGCTGTTCGAGGTGCCGACCAAGATCGCGCGCGTCCGTGCCCAGAGCTATCTCGAGCCGTCCTGGGCGAATCTGTTCGCCCGGGAAGGACTCCCGATCGACATCATCATCTCGCCCGAGATCGAGGTGGCGCGGGCCATCGGCCGGCGGCTGCGGGTGCCAGGTGCATTCGACATGATCCCGCTTGCTGACGATCTCGTCCGGCTGATCGGCGTCCGCTGCGAGCCGGACTGCCCAATCACCAACACGCCGCTGCGGCAGCTGACGTCGCTCTTTCCTGACCTCAACATCGTCGTGGTCGGCATCGTTCGCGGCACGCGCGCCTTCGTGCCGACCGGCGAGGACGCCATGCTCGTCGGCGACGAGGTCTACTTCGTCGCCGAGACGAGCCATGTGAAGCGCGCCCTGTCTCTTTTCGGCCATGAGGAGGAGGCGCACCGTCGCGTCGTGATCCTGGGCGGCGGCAATATCGGCTTGTTCCTCGCGCAGCAGATCGAGCAGAATGAGCCGGCGATGACCGCCAAGATCATCGAGGTGGACAAGGCGCGGGCAGAGATGATCGCCGAGCGCCTCGGGCGGACGATCGTGCTCAACGGCGACGCGCTCGACCCGGACATGCTCGAGGAGGCCAATATCCGCGCGGCGGAGTCCGTCATCGCCGTCACCAACGACGACGAGACCAACATTCTCGCCTCGCTTCTGGCCAAGCGCGCCGGTTGCCGGCGTTCGGTCACGCTCATCAACAAGACCACGTACTCGGCGCTGGTATCGTCGCTCGGCATCGACGTGGTCGTCAGCCCGCGCGCCATCACGGTGTCGACCATCCTGCAGCAGGTTCGGCGCGGCCGGATCCGGTCGGTGCACAGCCTGCGCGAAGGCTTCGGCGAGCTGATCGAGGCCGAGGCCCTGGAGACGTCCGGTATCGTCAACAAGCCGCTGCGCGAGGCGCAGCTGCCGGACGGGGTCATTCTCGGCGCGCTCGTGCGCCAGGACAAGGTGATCATTCCGCGCGCCGACACGGTGCCGAAACCCGGCGATCGGGTGGTGTTGATGGCGACCGCGTCCGCGATCAAGGCGGTCGAGAAGATGTTCTCGGTCCGGCTGGAGTATTTCTAGAAGTCAGGAGGGGAGTGATGTCGCGGATCGCCTACGTCAACGGCCGGTATGTTCCGCACCGGGCGGCGATGGTTCACATCGAGGACCGCGGCTACCAGTTCGCCGACGGCGTCTACGAGGTGATCGCCGTCGCAGGGGGGAATTTCGTCGACGCGGGGCCCCACCTGGACCGCCTCGAGCGGAGCCTGCGCGAACTGCGCATCGCCGCCCCGATGTCGCGGCGCGCGCTCGAGATGGTGATGCGCGAGGTCGTCCGTCGCAATCACGTCCGCGACGGAATCATCTACATCCAGATGACGCGCGGCGTGGCGCCGCGCGACCATGCCTTTCCGGCGGCGTCGCGCACCCAGGTCGTGATGACCGCTCGCCGCAGCCGGCCGCAGCCGGCGAAGCTCGTCGAGGAGGGCGTGTTCGTCATCACGCTGCCCGACATCCGTTGGCAACGCTGCGACATCAAGTCGGTTTCGCTTCTGCCGAACGTGCTGGCCAAGCAGCAGGCCAAGGAGGCCGGCGCCTACGAGGCATGGCTGGTCGACCGCAACGGCATGGTGACGGAGGGCAGCTCGACCAATGCCTGGATCGTCACGTCGGACGGCAAGCTGGTCACGCGCTCGCTCGAGAATGCGATTCTGGCCGGCATCACCCGCGCGGCGGTGATCGATCTCGCGCGCGAGGCCGGGCTCGAGATCGTCGAGCGGCCGTTCTCGGTCGCCGAGGCAAAGGCGGCCCGCGAGGCCTTCCTCACCTCGACGACGTCGTACGTGACGCCGGTGACCCGCATCGACGATCAGGTCATCGCCAACGGCTATCCCGGCAACCTTACGCTTGCCCTGCGCGAGCGTTACCAGCGCTACATGGCGGGCGAGGTGCCCGGACATCGTTCGCGATCGGCGGCGGCCTGAGGCGGTCGGATTCCCGCATCCGCCCGCCGGTATGCTGGCGCCGGCCCGCCGGGTAACATGGGGCGTCCGGGCCTTTGGCGCCGATCCTAGATGTCGCCTACAAGACACTGAAATCACAGGAAGATTCGCCTGTGGCCTTAAGTCCAGTGCCAAAAGGAGGGCGGACGGGAACGCGTGGCAGCCCTGTAAATTCTCCTGGAACAGCTTATCTATGAGCAATGTTAGACTGTAGGTCTGTTCGTGATCGATGTCCGGGTCAACCGGCCGATCCCGAGCCTCAAATACGGCTCCAATAAGGGCTTCGAAGATAAGGATATATTGCGATGACGGCCGAGAAATCTCAGAACGTCCAAGACGTCTTCCTGAACCACATCCGGAAGAACAAGACGCCTGTGACGATCTTTCTCGTCAACGGCGTCAAGCTGCAGGGGATCATTACGTGGTTCGACAATTTCTCGGTGCTGCTGCGTCGCGACGGCCACTCGCAGCTCGTCTACAAGCACGCCATCTCGACGGTGATGCCCACCGCGCCTATCTCTCTGTTCGAGGGCGACAAGAACGGAGCCGATAGCTGACTTGAACGACACCTCAAGTACTCTGCGGAACGGTAACGGGCAGGCTGATCGAAACGGCAGCGGCCGCGCACTGATTCTTCATCCGGTCCTGCGGACGGCGCGGCTCGGGCCGCGCAGTCCGGAAGCGCGCCTCAAGGAGGCCATCGGCCTTGCCGAAGCGGTTGACCTGACGGTCGTGCATGCCGAGGTGGTGCGTCTTTCGGAATTCCGTCCGGGGACGCTCTTCGGCCAGGGCGCGGTCGAGCGGTTCCGCGCGCTCGTGGAGGCGGAGGCGATCGGCGTCGCCGTCGTCGACGGGACGCTGTCGCCGATTCAGCAGCGCAACCTCGAGCGGGCGTGGAAATGCAAGGTCATCGACCGGACCGGCCTGATCCTCGAGATCTTCGGCAAGCGGGCCCGCACCGCCGAAGGTCGCCTTCAGGTCGAGCTCGCCTCGCTGACCTATCAGCGCAGCCGGCTGGTCCGCACCTGGACCCACCTGGAGCGGCAGCGCGGCGGCTTCGGCTTCCTGGCCGGGCCGGGTGAAACCCAGCTCGAGTCCGACCGCAGGATCATCTCGGACCGCATCGCGAAGCTGCAGCGGGAACTCGAGGACGTGAAGCGGACGCGCGCCCTGCATCGCAAGGCGCGGGCGCGCGTGCCGTATCCCGTCGTCGCTCTCGTCGGCTACACCAACGCCGGCAAATCCACGCTGTTCAACCGCTTGGTCCGGGGCGACGTCCTCGCGGCCGACATGCTGTTTGCGACGCTCGACCCGACCATGCGGGCGCTCGCCCTGCCGTCCGGGCGCAAGGTGATCCTGTCCGACACGGTCGGCTTCATCTCCGACCTGCCGACCGACCTCGTCGCGGCCTTCCGGGCCACGCTCGAAGAGGTGCAGGCGGCGGACGTCATCGTGCATGTGCGCGACATCTCGCACCCCGAGGCCGAGGCGCAGCGCGACGACGTTCATCAGGTGCTGCGGGAGCTCGGCCTCGGCCATGTGGTGGACCGCGGCCTCATCGAGGTCCTCAACAAGATCGACGTCCTGTCGCCCGAACAGCGCGAGGTCGTGCACAACCAGGCCGCGCGCGGCACCGACGTGATCCCCGTGTCCGCGGTCACCGGCGAGGGACTTCCGACCCTGCTGCAGACGCTCGACCGGCGGTTGGCCGGATGCCGCGAGATCATCGATGTGACGCTCGATGCGCGTGACGGAGCCACGATCGCTTGGCTCTACCGTCACGGCGAGGTTCTGGAACGCGCCGACGAGGGGCTTTCCACCCATCTCAAGGTCAGCCTCGACCCCGTCGACCGCGCCCGTTTCGCCCATCGTCTGATCGGCACCCGCTGAGCCCGGGGCGGCCCGGCCCCGCGCCGAGGCTTGAGCCGCGTGCCCTGTTTGCGGCATGCTGTGACGAATTTCGGAGATTCCGGGGTACAACTTTCACGGAAAAAGGGGAGAACATGCGCGCGAAGATCAGGCTGATGGCCCTGGCGACGGCCGTTGCGCTCGCGATGTCGGCGACGGCGGAAGCGAAGACATTCCGTTGGGCGAACGACGGCGACGTCAACTCGATGGACCCGTATGCGCGCAACGAGACGTTCCTGCTCTCGTTCCTCGGCAACATCTACGAGCCGCTGGTGCGCCGCGACGAGAACCTCAAGGTCGAGTCGGCGCTCGCCGTCAGCTGGTCCAATCCGACCCCCGAGACGTGGCGTTTCAAGCTGCGGCCCAACGTGAAGTTCCACGACGGGACGCCGTTCACGGCCGATGACGTCGTGTTCTCGGTCCAGCGCGCGCAGGCGCCGGGATCGAACGTCGGCACCAAGGTCGCGTCGGTGAAGGAGGTGCGGAAGATCGACGACCTGACCGTCGATTTCATCACCAGCGTGCCGAACCCGATCCTGATCGAGGAGATTACAGACCTCTACATCATGTCGAAGGCCTGGGCGGAGAAGCACAATGCCGTCCGCTCGGCCGACCTGACCAAGCGGGAAGAGAACTACGCGACTCGCAACGCCAACGGCACCGGGCCGTTCATGCTGGTCGCCCGCGAGCCGGATCGCCGCACCGTCCTCAAGCCCAATCCCAACTGGTGGGACACGCCGAAGCACAATCTGACCGAGGTCGAGTTCGTCGTGATCGCCAACGACGCCACCCGCGTCGCGGCGCTGCTCTCGGGCCAGGTCGACATGGTTTATACGGTGCCGCCGCAGGATACGCAGCGGATCAGCCAGACCGCGGGTGTGCGCATTCTGCAGAAGCCCGAAACCCGCGTCGTCTTCCTGGGCTTCGACCAGTACCGGGACGAGCTGCTCAAGTCGAACGTCAAGGGCAAGAACCCGTTCAAGGACGTGCGGGTGCGCAAGGCCTTCTACCAGGCCATCGATATCGAGGCGATCAGGAACCGCGTCATGCGCGGTCAGGCGCTGCCGACGGCGTTGCTTATCGGCACCATGATCCGCGGCTATGACGAGTCGGTGAACAAGCGCCACCCGTACGATCCGGCGGCCGCGAAGCAGCTGCTGGCCGAGGCCGGCTATCCCGACGGCTTCACCGTCGGCATGGACTGCCCGAACGACCGCTACGTCAACGACGAGGCGATCTGCCAGGCGGTCGCGGCGATGCTTGCGCGCATCGGCGTGAAGGTGGAGCTCAACGCCCAGACGCGCGCCAAGTACTTTGCCGAGATCCTGGGGCTCAACACCAGTTTCTACATGCTGGGCTGGGCGCCCTCGAGCTATGACGCCCACAACGTCTTCTTCAACCTCATGGCGACGCGCGAGGGCAACCGGGGCCAGTTCAATCTCGGCCGCTACTCGAACAAGCGCATCGACGAGATTACCGAGGCGATCGCCTCGGAGATCGACGACAAGAAGCGCAACGAGCTGATTGCCGAGGGCCTGCGCATCCATCACGAGGATGTCGGCCACATCCCGCTGCACCAGCAGTTCGTCGTCTGGGCGGTCCGGGACAACGTCGAAGTGGTCCAGCTCGCCGACAACTTCTTCCCGCTGCGTTTCGTGCGGGTGAAGTAAGAGCGGAATCCTCCCCGCGGAAACGCCCCGGATCCGGCCGGATCCGGGGCGTTTCTCATTCGGCCCGTGCGTCGGCGGGCCACAGCCACGCGGCGCCGCGCACGCCGCTCGACGGGCCGTGCCTGGGCGGCAGAAGCTTGGTGTCGACCCGGTCGGAGAAGACCCAGTCGTTCCAGCGGCGCGGTACCTCGTCGTAGAGCCGGCGGATCGTCGACATGCCGCCGCCGAGAACGATGACGTCCGGATCGAAGACGTTGATGATCGTCGCAAGCGCGCGGGCGAGCCGGTCGATATAGCGGTCGAGCGAGGCGGCGGCACCCGCGTCGCCGTTCTCGGCCGCAGCGACGATCGCTTCCGGCTTCAGGGTCTGTCCGGTTGCCGCCGCGTGATCCCTTGCGAAGCCGGGGCCGGACAGGAACGTCTCGATGCAGCCGTGCCGGCCGCAATAGCAGTCCGGGCCGGGGCGCTCGTCGCCGTGTGGCCAGACGCGCGGCCAGGGCAGGGGATTGTGGCCCCACTCGCCGGCGATCCGGTTGGGGCCCTCGATCAGCCGCCCGCCATAGACGAGGCCGCCGCCCACGCCCGTGCCGAGGATGACGCCGAAAACGCCGCGCGCGCCGGCCCCGGCGCCGTCGGTGGCCTCTGACAGCGCGAAGCAGTCCGCATCGTTGGCGAGCCGGACCGGCCGGCCGAGCGCGCGCGCCAGATCCTTGTCGAGGGCATGGCCGATCAGCCGGACCGAGTTGGCGTTCTTGACCAGGCCCGTGGCCGGGGAAATGGCGCCGGGAATGCCGACGCCGACGGTGCCGCGCGCGCCCGCCAGCCGTTCGATTTCGTGCACTAGGCTGGCGATCGCCGCGACCGTGTCCTCATAGGGGCCATCCGGCGTCGGAATGCGCCGCCGGGCGAGCTCGCGGCCGTCGCGGGCGAGCGCAACGGCCTCGATCTTGGTGCCGCCGAGATCAACGCCGATGCGCAACGCTGACGCTCCGTATACGATCCGACTTTCTCGTTCTGGTTACCGAATATTAACGCAAAATGGCGTTAGCTGATCAGTAATCTTGGCCGGTTCCGAAGGTTGGCGTTCCGCCAGCCGTCGGGGCCGGGCTGAAAGATGTCGCATCTTATGGTAGAGCCGCCGGTAGGGGTGCAGAAGAAGCGGCCTCTTTTGGGGCAAAAGGTGGAGTAATGCCGAAGACCGTCCTGATCGTTGAGGACAACGACCTGAACATGAAGCTGTTCCATGACCTGCTGGAGGCGCACGGGTATGGCACGCTCCAGACCAAGGACGGTCTCGACGCGATGCGGATTGCGCGCGAGCACCGCCCGGACCTGATTCTCATGGATATCCAGTTGCCCGAGATCTCCGGGCTCGAAGTGACGAAGTGGCTCAAGGAGGATCCCGAGCTGCGCTCGATCCCCATCATCGCGGTGACCGCGTTCGCGATGAAGGGCGACGAGGAAAAGATCCGCCAGGGCGGTTGCGAGGCCTACATCGCCAAGCCGATCTCGGTCACGAAGTTCCTCGAGACCGTCGAGCGTTTCCTCAACTGATCCTCTCGATGCGCGAGCGTATGTAATGTCGGCACGCGTCCTGGTCGTCGACGATCTGCTGCCGAACGTAAAGCTGCTCGAGGCGCGGCTCACCGCCGAGTATTTCAATGTCGTGACCGCGTTCAGTGGTCCCGAGGCGATCGAAAGCGCGACGTCGAATCCGCCCGACATCGTTCTGCTCGACGTCATGATGCCGGGCATGGACGGGTTCGAGGTCTGCCGCCGCCTGAAGGCCGATCCGCGCACCCGTCATGTGCCGGTCGTCATGGTGACCGCGCTTTCGGATATGGAGGATCGCGTGCGCGGGCTCGAGGCCGGCGCCGACGATTTTCTGACCAAGCCGGTCAACGACGTCGCGCTCTTTGCGCGCATCCGCTCGCTCGTCCGCCTCAAGCTGCTCGCCGACGAGTGGCGCCTCAGGATGTCGACCGGGGCGCAGTTCGGCATGACCGATGCCGCCGATCCGGCCGACGAAACGGCGGAGGAGGCCCGCATTCTGGTGGTCGAGGAGAGCGCGCCGATGGCCGAGCGGATCGCGCGCGCGCTCGAGGTCGACCGGCACACGGTCGAGATCCTCGGCGACGGGGCGGCGGTGCTCGGGCGCGCTGCCGAAGCCAACTTCGACCTGATCGTCGTCAGCCTGCTCATGCGGCATACCGACGGGCTCCGGCTGTGCGCCGCGCTACGCTCGCAGGACAAGACGCGCCACGTGCCGATCCTCGTTCTGGTCGAGGACGGCGACCACGAGCGGCTGGTGCGTGCCCTCGATCTCGGCGTGAACGATTATCTCGTCAGGCCGATCGACCGCAACGAACTCATCGCCCGCGTGCGCACCCAGGTGCGCCGCCGCCGCTATCAGGAGAAGCTTCGGGCGAACTACGAGCGCAGCATGTCGCTCGCGCTCATCGACCCCGTGACCGGTCTGTACAACCGCCGTTATGCGACCAGCCATCTCGCGACGCAGATCGAGCAGGCGCATGCCGGCCGCCGTTCGATCGGCCTGCTGATGGTCGATATCGACAATTTCAAGCGCATCAACGACACCTACGGCCACGTGGCCGGCGACGAGGTGCTGCGGGCCGTCGCCAACCGGCTGTCGAGCCATGTGCGCGGCTTCGATACCGTCGCCCGCTGGGGCGGCGAGGAGTTCGTCGTCATCATGCCCGAGGCGACGCAGGAGATCGCGAACAATGTCGCCGAGCGGTTGCGCCGGAAGGTCGCCGGCGGCCCGATCGTGTTGTCGGACGGCACCGGCGAGGTGCTGGTCACGGTCTCCATCGGCGCGGCCGCGACCGGTCCCGTCGTCGACACGGCGGACGGCCTGATCCGGGTCGCCGATGCGGCCATGTATCTGGCAAAGCGAAGCGGTCGCAACCGCGTTGCGACCGCTGACGATCTGTCGCCGCCTTCGGCGGCGGCGAACTCGTGACCGTTACTTGATCTTGGCTTCCTTGAAGATGACGTGCTTGCGCGCGACCGGGTCGTACTTGCGCAGCTCGAGCTTCTCGGTGTTCTTCCGCGGGTTCTTCTTGGTGACGTAGAAGTAACCCGTGTCAGCCGTGCTGACCATCTTGATCAGCATAGGTTTGGATTTCGCCATGGCATGCCTCTAGCGGATCAGGGGCGCGAACATACAGGCGCTGTTTCTCCTGTCAAGTGCTTGACCTATCGTGCTTTCGCCGCGAGCTGGACCGACTGGAGCGTGCGGGTATAGAGCACCCGGTCGCCGAGCAGCCGGCGTGCCACCTCGAGGTCGATGTCGCGCTCCCGGTTTTCCGGCGCGCACGTTTCGCGAAGCCGCTTGAGGCCTTCGAGATCGTCATGATTGGCCGCCCGCCAGCGGGCCATCATGTCGGGCGGGGTTATCCGGCCCGAGCGCACGCGCTCGACGATCTCGCCGGCCGTCGTCGCTTCGCCGCTCGTGCACACGGCGGGCAGCACGCCGAGGTCCTGCAGCGGATAGCCCGAGGGCGCGTGGAAACGCGCCCAGGTCAGCACGAGTTCGCCGTCGTTCGGCAGCGCGATGACGGTCTGCACCGAGCCTTTGCCGAACGACGTCGAGCCGACGACCACCGCCCGGCTGTTGTCCTGCAGGGCGGCGGCGACGATCTCGGAGGCCGATGCGGAACTGCCGTTGACCAGCACGACGAGCGGGATGTTCTCGCCGACGTCACCGGGGCCGGCATCGCTCGACTGCGCGCTCGCGCGGTGGCGGCCGCGGGTCGACACGATCTGTCCGCCGGAAAGGAAGAGGTCGGCAACCGAGATCGCCTGATCGAGTAATCCGCCGAGATTGCCGCGCAGGTCGAGGACGATGCCGGCCAGATCGGGGCCGATCTCGGCAATGGCCGCCTTGATCTGGCTGGATAGCGCGTCGGTCGTGCGGTGATTGAAGCCGGACACCTTGATATAGGCGATGTTGCCGTCGCGCCGGTACGTGACCGTCGGAACGACGATCAGCGCGCGCGTGAGCGTCACGGTGAAAGGCCGTGCCTGGCCGGGACGCATGACGGTGACGTCGACCGGCTTGCCGATGGGGCCGCGCAGGCGGCGCACGACGTCGCGCGGCTCCAGGCCCGTGGTCGGGGTGTTGTCGATGTGGGTGATTTCGTCGTCGATACGCAGGCCGCTGCGGGCGGCGGGTGAGCCGTTCAGAACGTTGGCGATCCGGATGCCGCCGTTCTGCGTGTCGATGGTGATGCCGATGCCGCCGAAGCCGTCGCGGTTCGCGCGGCTTTCGCGCGCCGCTTCCTGGCCCGCATAGCGCGAATACGGGTCGAGCTGCGACAGCACGCCGTCGAGCACGGTCTGATAGAGCGTCTCGGGCGTCGCGTTGCGAAGGGCGGGGGAATGGGCGCGGCCGGTATCCAGTGCCGCGACCGTCAGCATGGCCCAGCGCCGAGGATCGTCCTCGCGTGCCGGCAGGTCGAGCGCGCCGATCAGCGTATCGCCTTGCCACAGCTCCAGCTTGTTGCCATGGGGCCGCACGTCGAAGTCGGCGTCGAGCTTCTTGAGATTGCGTAAGCCCGCGTTCGTCAGCGCCGGAAGGGAGACGGGTCTGACGTAGCGCTCGTTGATCTGGTCGTACGCCACGGTGAAGACGCGGGTCGCGACCGGCGGCAGGCTGACGTCGGAGGAGACGGTCGTCGCGGTCTCGCGGTGACCGCCGCAGGCCGACAGGGCCAGGAACAGGGCGACGGCCAGCGCGCGGACGCTCGTCCGGGCCGGTGCGGCGCGGCGGGTGGCGCGGAGAAGCGACGACAGCCCCGTCATCATCCCTTGACGGCGGCGGCCCAGTGCCAGCCGATGAGCGCCCCCTTGATGCGCGGCAGCAGCAGCAAGGTCATGGCGAGCGTCAGCGGCAGCCACAGCACGACGTGCACCCATTCGGGTGGGTGGAACATCTGCTCCAGCATGAGCATCGCCGGCACGACCACGTGCCCGACGAGCATGATGGTGAAATAGGGCGGCGCGTCGTCGGAACGGAAGCTCGACAGGGCGAGGCCGCAGTCGGAGCAGTGGGGTTCGACCTTCAGGTAGCGGACGAACATGTTGCCGCGGCCGCAGCGCGGGCAAAGGCGGCGGAACCCGAACCGAAGGGCGTTGAGCCAGCGGCGCGGATCAGCTTCGGGAGTGGACGGCGTGGGCGTGATAGGCATGCGACGAAATGTATGGAAGTGTATGGAACCTTAGAGGGCCAAGTTGAAGAAAGCTAGATTTGCGCCGGGCTTAAAACTACCGCCCTTTTGGCAGGGCAGTCATGCTGCGCGCGGGTAGTTGACCGGCCGCGGTTTGCTTAAGCCAAGCTGTCGCGCGCGGCTAGGGACTTGCGGGCCGAGGGCCCGGAATCGGGCGGATTTGTGGCCGAGGCCATCGGCCGGCCGGGTCGAACGGGTCCCCGGTCAACGGAAGTCGCGCGAGGTGAAAGGAAGGGAAGGCGGGCCGCCGCCCCCGGCGCCGGCGTGGGCGCCGGCACGGGCAGGGACGCCGAAACGCGAGGGATCCGCTTGGCTCAAGGCGTATAGCCGGTCGGACCAGTCGGTGAGCCGCTGCGCGACGACGTGGATCACGTCGCCTTCGCGCTGGACCTTGCCGTCGGCGCACAGCAGCTTCGCCCCCAGCACCGTTCGGCGATACCGCTCGAACACGTCGGGCCAGACCACCAGGTTGGCGACGCCGGTCTCGTCCTCGATGGTGACGAAGATGACGCCGTTCGCCGTTCCCGGACGCTGGCGGATGATGGTCAGGCCCGCGACGCGCAGCCGTTCGCCGGACGCAGCGACCGCAAGATCGCACGCGGGTCTGGCGCCGTTCGCGGCGAGCTCTGCGCGCAGAATGGCGATGGGATGCGCCTTGAGCGACAGGAACAGCGTCTTGTAGTCCTCGATGACCTCCTCGCCCAGCGTCATCGCGGGAAGCGGCGCATCCGTCTCGGCCGTGTCGTCCGGTCGTAAGGCGGCTGCAAGGAGCGGCGGCGGTGGCGGCGGCACCGCCTGCGCCGCCCACTGGGCGGGGCGGCGACGGAGGCCGAGCGAGGTGAACGCATCGGCCTGCGCCAGGCGCGCGATCGCGGCGGGGGCGAAGCCGGACCGCCGCGCGAGGTCGAGCGGCCCGGCATAGCCGTCGCCGCGTGCCTTCACGAGCCGCCGGGCATCGGCTTCGGCGAAGCCCTTGATCTGGCGGAAGCCGAGGCGAAGCGCGAAGGCGCCGTTGGCTCCCGGCTCCAGCGTGCAGTCCCATTCGCTGTGGTTGACATCGACGGGGCGCACCTCGACGCCGTGCTCGCGGGCATCGCGCACGATCTGCGCTGGCGCGTAGAAGCCCATGGGCTGGCTGTTCAGCAGCGCGCAGGCGAACGCCGCCGGATAATGGCACTTGAGCCAGGCCGAGATGTAGACGAGCCTGGCGAAACTCGCGGCGTGGGATTCGGGGAACCCGTAGGTGCCGAACCCTTCGATCTGCTTGAAGCAGCGCGTCGCGAAATCGCGATCGTAACCGTTCGCGACCATGCCTTCGATCATCTTCGTGCGGAACTTCGGAATGTCGCCGTTGCGCTTGAACGTCGCCATCGAGCGGCGCAGCTGATCCGCCTCGTCGGCGGTGAAGCCGGCGGCGACCATCGCGATCTGCATGGCCTGTTCCTGGAACAGCGGCACGCCCAGCGTTCTCCCGAGCACGTCGCGCAGCTCTTTGCTCGGATACACGACCGGTTCCTTTCCCTCGCGGCGGCGCAGATAGGGATGCACCATGTCGCCCTGGATCGGTCCCGGCCGCACGATCGCGACCTGGATGACGAGGTCGTAGAAATCCTTCGGCCTGAGCCGCGGCAGCATGCTCATCTGCGCGCGGCTCTCGACCTGGAACACGCCGATCGAATCGGCCTTGCCGAGCATCGCGTAGACGGCGGGGTCGTCGGTCGGCATGCTCAGATCGCAGCGCCGGCCGTAATGGCGTTCGACCAGATCGAAGGCCTTGTGGATGCAGGTCAGCATGCCGAGCGACAGCACGTCGACCTTCAGCATGTCGAGATCGTTGAGGTCGTCCTTGTCCCACTCGATGACGGTGCGGTTTTCCATCGCCGCGTTCTCGATCGGGACCAGCTCGTCGAGCGGCGTGCGGCTGATGACGAACCCGCCGACATGCTGCGACAGATGGCGCGGGAAACCGATCAGCGTGCGCGCGAGCTCGAGCGTGAGCGTCAACGTTCGATCCCTGGGATCGAGGCCGATTTCGCTGACGCGCGCCTCGTTCGGTTCCTCGTCGCTCCGGCCCCACATGGTTTCGGCCAGTGCTGCGATGGTGTCGGGCGACAGCCCCATCGCCTTGCCGACGTCGCGGACCGCGGCGCGCGCGCGGTAATGCACAACCGTCGCGGTGAGGGCGGCGTGGTCGCGGCCGTACTTCTCGTAGATGTACTGGATGACCTCCTCGCGTCGCTCGTGCTCGAAATCGACGTCGATGTCCGGCGGCTCGTTGCGCGCGGCGCTGATGAAGCGCGCGAACAGCAGCTCGTTCTTCGCCGGATCCACCTCGGTGATGTGGAGGCAGTAGCAGACCGCCGAGTTGGCGGCCGAGCCGCGCCCCTGGCAGTAGATGTCGCGGCGGCGCGCGTATTCGACGATGTGATGGACGGTGAGGAAATACGGTGCGTAGTTCTTCTCGGCGATCAGCGCGAGTTCCTGCTCGAGGGCGCGGCGCACTTTTTCGGGAATGCCGTCGGGATAGCGCCGGGCGGCCCCTTCCCAGGTCAGCCGGACGAGTTCTTCCTGCGGCGTGCGGCCGTCCGCGGGCATCTCGGCGGGATATTCGTAGCGAAGCTCGTCGAGGCTGAAGCGGCAGCGCGCGGCGATCTCGACGGTGCGGGCGATCGCCTCCGGATGGTGGCGGAACAGCCGCGCCATTTCTTCGGGCGGCTTCAGGTGCCGTTCCGCGTTGGCGAAGAGGCGGAATCCCGCCTCGTGGATCGTGCATTTCTCCCGGATGCAGGTCAGCACGTCCTGCAACGGGCGGCGTTCGGGAACGTGGAAGTGGACGTCGTTGGTCGCGACGAGCGGCGTTCCGCATCGGGTTGCGAGCTGCGCCAGGCGGCGTAGGCGGCGCTCGTCGTCGCCGCGGTAGAGGTAATGCGCCGCAAGGTAGCAGCGTCCCGCGAAGTGCCGGCCGAGATGCGCGAGCGTCGCCGCGAAGCCGTCGTCGGGGCGCTCCGGCGGCACCACGATCATGATCTGTCCCTCGCCATGGGCGAGGACGTCGGCCGTATGAAGCCGGCATTCGCCCTTGGCGGCGCGGCGCTTGCCGATGGTGAGGAGTTTCGTGAGCCGTCCATAGGCGGCCCGGTCGGTGGGCAGGCACAGCAGGCTCGGCCCGTCGTCGAGGTCGAGCCGCGCGCCGACGATCGGGCGGACCTTGTAGTTCTGCCTTTTGATTTCCGCGTGCGCGCGCACGATGCCGGCGAGCGTGTTGCGGTCGGTGAGCGCGATCGCGCGATGGCCGAGCCGCTCGGCCTGTCCGACCAGCTCAAAGGGATGCGAGGCGCCGCGCAGGAAGCTGAAATTGCTGGTGACCTGGAGTTCGGCATAATCGCTCATGGCACGCGCGGGATGGTGTCAGGCGAACAGGCCGTGCAGGTACCAGCGCGCGGGCGCATCAGGGCGGTACAGGTCCTCGCGATAGACCCAGAAGCGGCGCCCGGCATTGTCTTCGACGTGGTAGTAGTCCCGCGGCTTCGCGTCGTCGCGCCACCATTCGCCGCAAATGCGTTCGGGGCCCATGGCGCGCGCGATGCGGTGCGTGCATCGGCGCCACACGAACTGCATCGGCGGTCCGTCGGGCACGGGGGCCGTCACGTCGATCGGCTCGGGATGCGGCAGCAGGCGCAGCGGACGCTCGCCGACCGGCCATGCCGGCGCGGCCGGCGCCGTTCCGGCGGCAACCCGCGCCACGGCCCGTTCGGGAATGTGGCTCGCGCGCGCGGCAAGGCGCCTTACCTGCGCGGGGCCGAGCCGCGTGCCCAGCACGTCGACCAGATGGGCAAGCTCGCGCGCGGTCGCATCGGATGCGGGGGCGAGCGAAGCCTGGCTCGGCGCGAGCGGGGCGACCTCGGTCGCGGCGAGCGCCATGACGTCGAGGCCGAAGCCCGGATCGATCGCATCGAGATGCTCGCGGAACAGGCGAAAGAGATGTGCCGGATCGCGCGACGGCGCGCTCGTGCCGATCGCGCGCGTGGCGATGCGGCCGTCGCTGCGGTAGCACGACAGCATCAGCCGGCGTGCGCCGAGCGCCTGCTGCGCGAGCGTGTCGCACAGGTTCTCGACGAGGTGCTGAACCGCGGCGGCGATGCCGGCCGCCGTCATGACCGGTTCCGGAAAGGCGAGAACGGCCCGCTGTGCGGGCGGCTCGGCCAGCGGCGAGATCGGTTCGGGCATCGTCCCCAACGCCTGGTCGAGACGGTACAGCACGAGCCGTCCGAAGCGCGCGGCAAGGGCCGCACGGGGAATGGGATAGAGATCGCCGATCCGGCGCAGGCCGAGGCCGTGCAGGGTTTCGACGAGGTCGGGCGCAAGGCGCAGGCCGGCGACCGGCAGCGCGGCGATCCGGGTGCGGTGCATGCCGGACGGCACGATGCCGTCATCCGCCGTGCGCTGGGCGGCGAAACGGGCCCAGGCCCAGGCGGCGCCGGGCGTGTCGGCGACGGCGGCCCGGGCGGCGAAGCCGAACCTGGCGAGACGGGCCTCGAGATCGCGCAGGAGCCGGCCTTCGCCGCCGAACAGATGGGGGCAGCCGGTGACGTCGAGCCACAGCGCGCTGCCGTCCTGATCCGTCGGATCGACCGCGACCCACGGCGTGTAGCGCATGCACCATTCCGCGAGGCGGGTGAGGGCGTGGCCGTCCTCCGCCGGCGTGGCGGCGACGGCGACGAGATCGGGGACGAGCGCCCGTGCATCCGCGAGCGTCATGCCCGGCGCGATGCCGCAGGCTTGGCCCGCACGATTGACGGCGGCGATGCGGCAGGCGCCGGCCGCGGCCGTGGTCGTGGCGAGGGGTTTAGCGTGCCATTCGGGCCGGCGCCGGACGATCCGGTCGGTCGCGAAGGTCGGCAACCACACCGAAATCACCCGTCGCGGCACGCCATTCGACGAACCAGCGCGCGACATATCCTTCCTCTCCATGGATGCGGCCGCGGCAGCGGACGAGATCGACGCGCCAGCGCGCATCGCTGTCGTCCTCGGCCGCGTCGTCCCGGCGGGCGGAGACGACGTGCCAGCGCGTGATCGCGTTGGCGAAGGCGTCGTCCTCGTCATGCCGCAGCAGAACGGCCGTGACGCCGGAGCTCCGGGCGACGAGCTGGAGACGGCGGGCAACCGTGCGCGAAGGGCCGCGGACCTCGCCCAGCACCGCGGCAAGGCTTCTGCAGCGCAGCGCCTCCTCGATCGTCCAGAACGTCTCGGCCGCGCGCCGCGCGCGCACGACGATCAGCCGTTCGGGCGAAAGGCCGAAGGCGGCAAGCCCGGGCGCGTAGAGATCGTCATGCGCCGTGACCCACAGGACCGGCCGCGTGCCGGCGGACAGGCGTGCGAGCAAGGTGGTGCAGAAGCCGGTAGCGGCACCGTCGTTTTCGGGGCCCGTCACCTCGTGGATCGCGCCGCCGGGAAGGCCGCCCCAGGGCAGGACGGCGTCGATCGCCGCGATCCCGAGACGCGTCACCTGCGGCGCAGGGGAAGGGGAAAGGCCATCCCCCATCATGAGTTGTCGGCGGAGTGCGGCAATGGCCGCGGACTTCGGACTCGCCATGGTTGCCCGGCACCGGACTTGACTCGTTACGGTCGTGAATGTTCGTGTTTTGTTCCATGCTACCACCCGGCCAAGCCCTGTCAAATTTCTCCGAACGGGCGGGAGGTTTTTCCACAGAGATATCAACAGGTTTCAAGATATTGATGCGGCTTCGCATCATGACGCGAAAACTGGGGTGTGAGGTGTGTGATTCCTTCAGCAGCTCCGGCCAGCTATGGCCGCATACGAAGTCAGCATCCGTTTGTTCAACAAATAAAAAAATCCAACCGCTTGATTGAACGGCAAGGCTAAGGTGCCACCCATGGTCGTACTCGCCCATGGGGGAATGTGATTCCGCTGAAGCTTATACGTGCAACGCCAGAAAATGGGCTGTTCGACAAATTAATGGCGGAGTGGGTGGCTCAGCTCCAAACCGACGACGCTCCTGTTGACTACTATACGCCGATGCTTGAGCACGCTCGGAAGATTTCGTGCGAGCATCCACAGGACCCAAAGTACGGTATTTTTGTTCTAGTTGAGCCTAACGAGGCTGGAGATCCCTCTCCTTTGAGGGGTTGGTACATATCAACCATGCGTGGCCAAAGCACCCAGATGCGACATTACGTCTCGTCTGGAATTTAATCTCGCCCCGCTATCAGTATGAAGAAATTATTCCCGAGTGCATCGCGCGCATTATCTCTGGTTTTTTAAATGAAGCTTTAAGGCTTTGCGGCAATGACATGCCTGCGAAGCATGTGAAGATGTACCTAGGAAACGCAACCGACCGCGAATACGCAGGAGCGGCTGGGGCGTTTCTGGAACTAAAATACCCCGGATTATCGTTTGCTATCCGGGGGAACTGGTTGTGCTATCCGGGGGAACTGGTTGCATATTTCTCACACTTAGCAATTGCTGAGTAGCCTCTAGGGGAAGAGAAGAGAGGACCATGGACGCCAAGACGCTCGAAAGGGCCATTTATGAGGCGTGCCTTCACGCTGCGAAGACGCTTGGACCGCGAGTGAAGGGGATGTCATGTTTTCTTCATAATTGGAAACAGATCAAAATAGATCTAGACTCCAAACCGGAGAAGCAAGCCGCATAGTTAGCGATCACGAGTTTCTGGAAAGCCCCGTAAAAGCGGGGCTTTCTTATTTTCGCAAGAATCGCGCGAAGCTGCTTGTGTGTCACTTGCGTGTCAGCTGAGGCATAGACGTTCTGCCCGAGATTAACCCGCCGATAGCGAACTTGGCGCATTCATCTAGGTGAACTTTCGGGCGTTGTAGCAAAAGGCACTACTCGCCGCCCGGGCGTCAGGCTGGTGTCCCGATGCCTCTCGTAATCGGCGTCGTCCGTCCGCTTTTGCGGGCGAATTCACCGCCCGCACGCGGCGCGGCGCTGCGACGACAGGCCCTCGTCGAATTTCAGGCCCCAGACGCTGATCGGCATCTTGCGCCCGCGCAGGCGGTGCTTGCCGCGCCAGACGAAATCGTCCGTGCGCGCGCCTTCGCGGCCCGCCTGCGAGACGACCGACTCGCTCGCGGCGACGACGACGTCGAGCTTGCGCGTCAGCCGCTCCAGCCGGCTCGCCACGTTCACCGTGTCGCCGACCACCGAGAACTTCAGGCGTGACTCGTCGCCGATATTGCCGACGAGTGCCGCGCCCCAATGCACGCCCACGCGCGCCTCGACCGCCGGCTCGCCGCGCTGCCGGCGCTCCTTCCACAATTCCCTGACCTCGTGCGCGATCCGCCGCGCGCATTCGAGCGCGTTCGCCGCGTCGCGTCCCGTGCCGTAAGGCGTGCCGAAGGTCGCCATCAGGCCGTCGCCCGTGAATTCGTCGAGCGTGCCGCCGCAGGCGAGCACGACTTTCGCCAGCCGGCTCTGGAACTCGCGCAGAAGCGCGAACACCGTCTCGGGCGGATACGTCGCGGCGATCCGCGTGAACCCGATCATGTCGACGAACAGGATGCCGATGTTCTGCAGGCGCGGCGGCCCGAACGGTTCGTCCTCGGATGCCAGGACCTCGATCAGGTTGGGCGGTAGATAGCGCGCAAGATTGCTCCGCGCGCGCTGCGTCGCCTTGAGATCTGTCATGTCGAGCGCGACCGTCAGCACGTTCTCCGTTTCGCCGGCCTCGTTCTTGAGCGGCACCTTGGTGCTGAGCCAGATATAGGGCCGCCCGTCCTTGCCGGCGAACTCGCGCTCGCACCACGGCAGCGGCTTGCCGGTCCGGATCACGATCTGGTCCATGGCGTTGGAATAGCCGCCGTAATGCGGCCCGACGAAGTCGTCGCTGGTCCGTCCGATCGCCCGGTCGGGATCGACGCCGTAGACCTTGCCCTGGAACTTGTTCATCAGGACGTAGCGCGACTGCCGGTCCTTCACGTTGATCACCGCCGGAACCGCATCGATCACGTCGCGCAGGAGCTGCCGGTTGCGCTTTGCCTCCTGTTCGCGCTGCACCAGGTCTGTGATGTCGGTGTGGATGACGACCACGTGACCGCTTTCGGTCCGGCACTCCTCGATCGACACCCAGCGCCCCCAGCGATTGGTGATCAGATTGCGCTTGCCTGCGCGGTGGAGCGCGATCCGCTCCCGGATCCACGCCTCGCGCCGCTCGGGCGGAACGTCGACGAGGCCGCGCCGGACGATTTCGTGCAGCAGCTCTTCGTAGCTTACGCCCGGCCGAATGAAATCCGGGGCAAGCGAGTACTTGTCCTTGTAGCGCTGGTTGAACAGGACGAGGCGGTCCTCGGGGTCGAAGATGGCGAAGCCCTGGGGAATGGCCTCGATCGCCTCGACCAGCCGCTGACGCGCTTCCTGCGCCGCCTGTTCGCGGAGGCGCAGCTGCGTGACGTCGGTGCGGATGCCGACGATGCCGCCGTCGCTCGTCCGGTATTCGGTGATCAGGACCGAGCGGCCGTCGGGCCGCTCGACGACGTAGGGTGCCTGAGGATTGCGGTGCTGCCGCAGGCGCTCCTGCAGCCACTGCTCGGGATCGTATCCGACCGGCACGACGCCGCGCGCGACTCCCGCTCGCAGCAGCTCCTCGAACGAAATGCCCGGCCTCAGCTGTTCGGGGGCGAATGAATATTCGTCGCGATAGCGGCTGTTGAACGCGACCAGACGGTCATCCGCGTCCCAAAGAACGAATCCTTCGGAGATCGACTCGATGGCGGTGACGAGCTGCGTCCGCGCCCGCATCGCGTCGTCGCGGGACTCGCGCGCGGCCGCCTCGGCCTTCTTGAGGGCCGTGACATCGGTGAGCACCGTGACGAACCCGCCATCCGGCAGCCGGTTCCAGTCGCCCTGCAACCAGATGCCGTTGGGCTTCAGGCATTCGAACCGGGCGTGCGGTCCCTTGCGGATCTTGGCCAGGATTGCCTCGGTGATCGCCTGCGGGTCGCCGGGCCCGTAATCGCCGCGCCGGGCCATGTGCACCAGCATTTCCGGCAGGGCGGTGCGGCCGACCGACAGAAGCTCGGGCGGCAGGACCAGCCGCTCGACGAACCGCCGGTTGCAGAAGCGCAAGATCAGATCGGCGTCGAAGACGGCGATGCCATGGTCGACGTGCTCCAGCACCTGCGCGATGGCCATGGTCCCGGCGCTTTGGGGCTGCGTGCTCGCTGCGGCCTGATGCGGCGGCATAAACGCGGCGACCGCTGGCTCGGCGGGAGAGGCAACCTTGACTTCGGGCCGGGTCGGCGATGCCGTCCCAGCCTTGACGTATGCGCCACGGCGGCTTGCGTCCGACTGTTGACACGCGGGCCCGCGGCTGGTGCGCTCGGCAAGAACTGAACCCATTGCGGCTTTCGTCCCCACGTTTGGGCCGTGCGCAAGGGCGGGGCTGGCTCGGCCCGTCGCCGTTTGCGTTCCGGCTGTCGCGCTTGAAGTGATGCGCCTTTGGGATGCCGCGCGGCCGCTCGTGGCCTGCGCCGGTTACCCGTTTCCCTGCCGCCGCCGGCGAACCGGGGCCGGCGGCATTCATTTGTACTCGAATGAAATGCCGCAGCGCAGAACTGCGCGCAAGCGAGAATGCGTCATATTATGGATGAGCCGCGCTCATCCATCAGGGGAGACGGGCTGGCCCGTTCCGCGGGCGGCGGCGTCTGAGGCGGCCATCACCGGCGCGTGCGGGGACGTTTGCTGAGCATGCGCGGGCGGCGGCCGGCGGTCTTGCTGTGCCGTCGCGCGGCGGCATGGCCCGCGCGCTCGCCGCGGGCGCGGCCGCCGGCGAGCAGTTCGAAGACGAGGCCGCCGGTGACGGGGCTCGCCTCTTTCAGGCGCACCGTGACCGGGTCGCCCAGGGTGAACGTATGGCCGCTGTGACGGCCTTCGAGAAGATGGCGGTCGGGATCATGCTGCCAGAAATCGGGCGGCAGCGTGTTGATGGGAATCAGGCCGTCGGCGCCGATGCCGTCGAGCGTGACGAAGAGGCCGAATTTCTGCACGCCGGAGATCCGGCCGATGAACTGGGCGCCGATGCGGCCGGATAGATACGCCGCGATGTAGCGTTCGCGCGCATCGCGCTCGGCGGCGGCGGCGCGCCGCTCGGTCGCGGAGATGTGCTCGGCGATGCCGTGGAAGTCGACCGGACCGGCCTCGAAGATGCCGCCCTCGCCGAGGCCGAAGCCGGCGATCAGCGCGCGATGCACCAGAAGATCGCTGTAGCGCCGGATGGGCGAGGTGAAATGGGCATAGCGCGTCAGCGCGAGCCCGAAATGGCCGACATTGTCGGGGCTGTAGACGGCGAGCGACTGCGTGCGCAGGACGAGCTCGTTGATCAGGTGCCGGAACGGCTTGTCGGCGGCCCAGTCGAGAATCTTCATGAAGTGCCGGGGCAGCATGACCTGGCCGCGGGCGAGGCGGTAGCCGAGACCGGCAAGCACGTCGCGCAGCGCGTCGACCTTCTCCGGCGCCGGCTCGGCATGGACGCGGTACATGCAGGGCATGCGCAGCGCCTCGAGGCTTTCCGCCGCGCAGACGTTGGCGGCGATCATGAATTCCTCGATCAGGCGATGGCTGTCATAGCGTGGCCGCGGCTCGATGCGCTCCACCTTGCCGTCCTTGCCGAGCACGATCTTGAGTTCCTCGAGGTCGAGGTCGAGTGTCCCGCGCTCGCGCCGCGCCCGGGCGAGGGCGCGATAGGCCGCGAACAGCGGATCGATGACGTCCGTCTTGAGCGCCGACGGGACGCGGCCCTTGATGCCGTCCGCGGCCGCCTGCGCCTCGTCGTAGGTGAGGCGCGCGGCCGAGCGGATCATGCCGCGGACGAAGCGGTGGCGGCGCTTGCGACCCTGCGCGTCGATCCAGATGTGGACGGCGAGCACCGGCCGGTCCTCGTTGGGCCGCAGCGAGCACAGATCGTTCGACAGCCGCTCGGGCAGCATCGGGACGACGCGGTCCGGAAAATAGACTGAATTGCCGCGGAGCTGCGCGGCGCGATCGAGCGCGTCGTTGGGGCGCACATACCAGGCGACGTCGGCGATCGCGACGATGAGGTGAAAGCCGCCGGGATTGGCGGGATCATCGTCCGGCTCGGCGAACACCGCATCGTCGAAGTCGCGCGCATCCTCGCCGTCGATGGTGACGAGCGGAATGTGGCGAAGGTCCTCGCGTCCCTCGATCGGCGCCGGTCGTGCGCGTTCGGCCTGGCGGAGGGCCGCTTCGGGAAATTCGACGGGAATATCGTGAGTGTGTATCGCGATCAGGCTCGCGGCCTTCGGGCTCGCCATGCTGCCCAGCCGCTCGACGATGCGCGCCTGCGGCAGGCCCAGCCGGCGCCCTGGCAGAACTTCGGCCAGCACCAACTCGCCCGGTCGCGCGTCGCCGGCGTTGCCGGGGGCGACGACGAATTCGGTGCGCACCCGCTTTTCCGTCGGCTGCAGGCGGCCGCCCGCCGGTCCGTGGTTGTACACGCCCAGCACCTTTTCCGGCGCGCCTTCGATCCGGCGCAGGACGCGGCCGACGAAGGCGCCGTCGCGGCGTTCGAGACGGACCAGCGCACGGTCGCCGCGCTCGAGGTCGCCGCCGCGCCGGTCGGTGCGAAGCCGGATCACCGGCGGCTCGCTCGCCTCGGCCCAGTCGAGCGGCCGGGCCAGCGCCTCGGCTTCCTCGCGGTCGAAGCCGGTCACCTCGACCATCAGGACCTCGGGTAGCGCACCGCGTGCCCCGTAGCGCCGGCCGACCGACCGTTCGATCGCGCCGTCGCGGGCCAGCTCCTTCAGTATCGATTTGAGCGCGATCTTCGCCGGCCCCTTGATGTTGAAGGCGCGGGCGATCTCGCGCTTGCCGACCTTGCCGGGGCTCTCGCGGATGAACTCGAGCACCTCTTCCTTGGACGGCAGGGTGGGGATGGTCTTGGCGCGCTTGGGAATGGGTCGACTCCGATGCTGATCGAGACGCTGCCGGCCGGAATGATGCCTCTAACGCCCGAATCGGAAAGGGGGCGACTCGCGTCACGCCTTTACCATGGATACCACGGACGGGCGGCAATGGCCCAGTTCGTGCCCGGATAGGCTCCGGTCTGAGATCACGCAAGAAAGTGCCTTGACCGGGGCGGTGGGCTGGGGGTGAAATCGGCGCCGGCTAGATGCGCCCGCGCGGTCCCTCGACCCGCGGGCGTCTTGCTTTGGCGTCACATTGAGACATGAGGCGTGGGCCGCGGAAGGCGCGGGGCCACGCCTTTTTCATTTTGCCCCA
>ERZ795043.214-NODE-214-length-66283-cov-14.157260_pt1 | contig 66283 bp, 55 predicted proteins | sample MGYA00375127_ERZ795043 | MGnify/ENA primary metagenome ERZ795043 (study PRJEB30172, sample SAMN05518447) | compost metagenome | isolation source: Feedstock adapted compost from Newby Island compost facility, Milpitas, CA | place: USA:Newby Island compost facility... | reverse complement strand
CCGAAGAACCGCTGGCAGGGGCAACACTTGAAGATGTGGAGCTTGTGACCGATAAGCGGTACAGGCTTCAACTGACACTGACATCAAGGGTGGTGTCGACTTCGAGGTATTGACTTCGAGGTATTGACTTCGAGGTATTGACTTCGAGGTATTGACTTCGAGGTATTGACTTCGACGTGTTGGCTTCGAAGTGGGGATGACTTGGAGGTGGTGACTTCGAAGTGGGGATGACTTCGAAGTGGGGATGACTTCGACATGTTGACTTGGATGAGATTGTGATTTTAACCAACGCGATGCCAATTTTGGCACAGCGGCTGTTATCCTGAGCCGTGGGGATATTGGTACGTGGTATGCCGGGCGGGAATTCACAAAAATGCCCCACACCTTTCCCGCCAAATGAAATGAAAAGGTGTGAGGCGCTTGAGTGGCAATCCGGCGAACCACAAGTGAGGTGGATTGCCGCTTAGTTGTTATGAGGGTCGTGACGCGGATCGTTGCGCGGGCGATTCCGCAGAAAGGCGGGGATATCCAGTTGTTCGCTGGTCAATCCGCCGCTGCCAAACGGGCGCAAACCGGTGGCCGGACGGACTTCCGACGTGGCCGCCTGTTCCGCGGCGGCGGTAGCGCCCGTCAGTCGGCGCTGCGCCGTCGGTTTATGATCAAAGCCCGTGGCGATAACCGTCACCTTGATTTCGTCTTTCAGGCTGTCGTCGATGCTGGCTCCGAAGATCATGTTGACATCCGGGTCGGAGGCGGCGATCACGATTTCGGCCGCTTCGTTTACTTCGTACAGGGACAGGTTGGAACCGCCCGTGATGTTGATGATGATGCCGCGCGCCCCGTTGATCGACGTTTCCAGAAGCGGGCTCATGATCGCTTTGCGGGCGGCTTCGGCCGCGCGGTTTTCCCCGGAGGCGACACCGATACCCATCAGTGCCGAACCGCGTTCAGTCATGATCGTTTTCACGTCGGCGAAATCGAGGTTGATAAGTCCCGGCACGGCAATGAGGTCGGAGATGCCCTGCACCGCCTGGCGCAGCACGTTGTCGGCTTCCCGGAACGCCTCCATCATCGGCGTTTTCTTGTCGACGATTTCAAGCAGCCGGTCATTGGGGATGACAATCAACGTGTCAACGTTCTCTTTCAGCGCCTCAATCCCCATGTCGGCCTGCGTGGCGCGCTTGCGTCCCTCGAAGGTGAACGGACGGGTGACGACACCGACCGTCAGCGCCCCGCACTCCTTGGCGATGCCGGCAATCACCGGCGCCGCCCCGGTCCCGGTTCCGCCGCCCATGCCGGCCGTCACAAATACCATGTCCGCGCCGCGCAGCGCATTTTGAATCATCTCCCGGGACTCTTCCGCCGCTTTTTTGCCGACTTCCGGATTGCCGCCGGCCCCCAGACCGCGGGTCAGCTTTTCCCCGATTTGCAGTTTTTGCTCGGCCTTCGTCAGTTGCAACGCTTGAGCGTCCGTGTTGGCGGTTATGAATTCCACGCCCCTGACGCCGGTCTCGATCATCCGGTTCACCGCGTTGCTTCCGCCGCCGCCAACGCCGATGACTTTGATCTTGGCCAACGGTTCGGTATCCAAATCAAATTCCAGCATCATTTTTTCTCCTCTCATCACATGACATGGACGATGGGTCGTCGGGTGACGGAAATGACGGTTAAATGAATTCCCTGAACAAGTTCTTGAACCATTCCATGAAACCCGGTCTTGACTCGCCCGCCGTCGTTTTGCCTTTTGCCGTCCGTTTGCCGGCGACCGTCGTATGGGTGCGCACGTGCTTGGTCACGTATTGAATGATGCCGACACCGTTCGTGTAAGAGGGATCTCGAACGCCGATATAATCGGGAACCGCTATGCGCACGTTGGATTCCAGCTCGGCAATGGCCAATTGAAGCACGCCCGGCATCGACACCGTTCCGCCGGTCAACACAAAACCGTTGATTTTTTCAAGAAAACCCAGCCGTTTCACTTCCTGCCGAATCATCTGGAAAATCTCCTGCATCCGCGGTTCGATGATGCTGGCCAGCTCCACCTGGGTGCTTTCGCTTTCCTGGTTGCTGCCGACGCGCGTGACCTTGAATTTCACATTTTTATCCGCGTCGGCCATCCGTGCGCAACCATACTTCAATTTTATTTTTTCGGCATGTTCCGTCTGAGTCTTGAGTCCGTAGGAAATATCGCTGGTCACATAGTCGCCGCCGATCGGCAGGCTGGAAACGGCGGCCAGGCTTCCGCCTTCAAAAACGGCCAGCGTCGTCGCGCCCGCCCCGATGTCGGCCAGGACGGTGCCCATTTGCTTTTCGTCTTTGGTGAGCGTCATCATACCGGAGGCAAGCGGCATCAAAATGACGCCGGAGACGCGCAAGCCGGCCTTTTCCACACAACGCATCAGATTGTGAATGGCCGCTTTCGCTCCGGTGATAATCGTGCATTCCACTTCCAGCCGTACCCCGATCATCCCTCGCGGATCCTGAATGGAATCAAGTCCGTCCACAAAAAACTGTTTCGGCACAAGTCCGATAATTTCCCGCTCGGGAGGAAGAGCCACCACTTTGGCCGCCTGCAACACGCGTTCAATATCTTCGTCGCCGATTTCCCGGTCTTCATTGGAGACGGCGACGACGCCATGGTTCGTCTGCAGCGCGATATGATTGCCGGCAATGCCGACGTATACCTCACTGATCGAGATGCCGACCATTCGTTCAGCGTGAGTAACCGCATTGCGGATGGATTGTACGGTTTGATCAATATCGACAATGGTGCCTTTGCGGATGCCTTCCGCTTCCGCGGAACCGACACCGATGATGTTGATGGCCCCGTTGTTGATTTCCCCGATGATCACCCTGACTTTGGATGTCCCGATGTCTAAGCTGACGATGAGGTCGTTGCTCAAACGGTGGCACCTCCCGTAGGTCGATGAAAATGCAGCAAAAACAGGGACGTTCCCTTAACCATATTCCACGTTCGCAGGTTTTTCCCTCTTTTTTCTACAAATTTTTTGGAATTTCGCCCCGATGCTCAGGGGTGTTTTCCAACAGTCGGAGGATTTGGTCATAAACTAAATATTATCATTCTTTTAATTTATTGAGTAGAGTCCAAATCCTCATATTCCTCGGTTTTTTCGCCTGCGGACGAATCGGCGGACGAGGCAGGGAACCGTGCCTGCTGCACGGAAAACGGCGTGTAGGTGTCCACCTCCAGCATGGTGAGGACACCAGGTTCCCGATTTTCCACAATTTCATCAAGATAAGGAATTTTTTCTCTTAGCTTGGAGACGGTGGTGATGACCTCGAACCGGGATCGGGTGTACAACCGGATCCGATCGGGGTATGCGTTGGACGGATCAGGCACGATTTCGGACACGTCGCTCAGCAGCCCGGGATCCATTTCCCCCAGCACGCGGCTCAAGGCCGCCCGGTTCGGGTCGTCCGCGGCCCAACCGGTCAGCACCGGCTTGTCCGGCAATACGGCATCCCGAGGATCGACGCTCAGGCCATTGGCGAGTACGACGGACAGTTTGCCGTCGGATGAAATTTCCAGCGCCACTTCCGGATATTCCTGAACGTCAATGACCAGCAGACCGGGGAAATGCTTCGACACCGTCACGTTTTCCACCGTGGGCAAGACGCCCACCCGCCGCTCCAGTTCCGCGGCGGAAGGAATAAAAAACCAGTCGCCCGCTTCGACGGCTGCGGCGCCGCGCACGTCTTCCGGGTTCGTGTGGCGCGTCCCGCGCACTTCGATTTCCGTCACCTTGGACAAGGACGATTGAGAAAAAAGCAAGGTCATCACGATCAGGAAAAGCGCGGCGATCACGAACGCCAGCTTGCTGCTGCGGCGCTTTTCCTTAGGAGCCGGTTTCAGAGCAGGTATGCGGGTTTCCAGCAAGGTCGATGCCTCCCTTCCCCGCCGGCAACGTGAAAGAACCGGCGAGGCGACGGCAAAAACGTCCCCGCCGCGGGGATGGCCGCCGTCGGCGGGGCGTACGGGATAAATCTGGATGACGCAACATTCGGTTTAGCTCCGCACCCGTGAAATATTTGCGCCCAAACCGCGAAACATGTCTTCAATACGGTCGTATCCCCGGTCAATATGATGAACCTGTTCCACCACCGTCCGGCCTTCGGCGGCCAACCCCGCGATGACGAGCGCGGCGCCGGCGCGCAAATCCGTCGCTTCGACGGTTGCGCCGCACAATCGAGGAACGCCGCGAATGATGGCCGCGTTCAAATCCAGACGGATATCGGCCCCCATCCGGCAAAGTTCCTCCACGTGGCGGAACCGGCCTTCAAACACGGTTTCCTTGATGACGCTCACGCCGTCGGCCATGGCCATAATGGCCATCGCCTGAGGCTGCAGATCGGTGGGAAACGCCGGATACGGCGAAGTGACAAGACGCTCCACCGCACGCGGCCTGCCGGATGCGATCACTCTGATTATACCATCTCCGCTTTCGATATGCACACCGGCCCTGCGAAGCATATAGATCAGGGCCGTCAGGTGGGAAGGCTCGGTCTTGCGCAACAGCACGTCCCCACCCGCCGCCGCGACGGCCATCATGACGGTTCCGCTGACAATACGGTCAGGAATGACTTCATAATCACAAGGGATGAGTTCACGGACGCCGTCGATCACGATAGTATCCGTTCCGGCACCGCGGATGCGCGCGCCCATGGCGTTCAAAAACTGCTGCAGATCCTGGATTTCCGGTTCCCTGGCGGCGCCGACGATCACCGTGCGGCCCTTGGCCAGTACGGCCGCCGTCATGATGTTCTCGGTGGCGCCGACGCTCGGGTAGTCCAGCACCACTTCGTCGCCCTTCAGCCGCTCGGCTTTGCAAACAATCCGGCTGCCGTTCTCTTCGATCCGGGCGCCGAGGGCCCTAAGGCCGCGCAGATGCAGATCAATTTTCCGTTCGCCGATGGCGCATCCGCCCGGATGGTACACCTGCACCTCCCCAAACCGGCCCAGCAGAGGTCCCATGAGAAACAGAGAGGATCGCATGCGGCGCATGAGGGGTTCCGGCACATGGAAGGAAGAGGCGGTCGCGGTATGAACCGTGACCGCCGTTCCGTCGTGGCGTGTTGCGCATCCCAACGCCTGCAAAATGTCCAGCATCACCTGGATGTCCGTCAGCCGGGGAACGTTCCGAATCGTGATCGTTCCGGGAGCGAGCAAGCTGGCGGCCAATATCGGAAGTGCGGCGTTTTTCGCTCCATGGATGTCGATGGTGCCCGAAAGCGGTGTCCCGCCTTCAATCACCAGTTTGTCCAAAAGTTTCACCTCCGGATTACCGCTCGCCGATGAGCAGCACCTCCGGCACCAATCGAACGCCAAATTTCTCTTCGACGGTGCGCTGAATATGCCGCATCAAGGCAAGGACGTCCTCAGCCGTGGCACCGCCATGGTTGATGATGAAATTGGCGTGGAGCGTGGACACTTCGGCGCCGCCGATGCGGGTACCCTTCAATCCGGCAGCCTCGATGAGCCGCGCCGCGTGATCGCCCGGCGGATTGCGGAACACGCTGCCAGCGCAGGCCATCTGCAGCGGCTGCGTCCGCAGGCGACGATCCTTGTAGGTGGCCATGGCCGCCGCGATCTCCTTGCGATCACCCGGCGCCAGGCGGAACCTCGCCTCGGTGACGATGCCCCGCCGCTCCTGCAGGATCGAATGCCGGTACCCGAACGCCATGTCCTTCGCTTCCAACGTCGATTTCGTTCCATCCTCCCATACGATGTCGGCTGACTGGAAAATGCGTGACACGTCCGATCCATGGGCGCCGGCGTTCATGTACACCGCGCCGCCAACCGTTCCCGGAATGCCGCCCGCGTACTCCAGACCGGTCAGCCCTGCCTTGCCCGCCATCACCGACAGTTTGATGAACGAATAGGCCGCACCCGCCACGGCCGTATGTCCCTCAAACCGCACGTAGTCAAACCCGCTGCCCAGCTTGATGACCGCACCGCGTACTCCCTTGTCGGTCACCAGGGTGTTCGATCCCCGGCCGAGCACGCACCACGGCACCCCGTGCCGGTTGAGCAGGGTGATAGCCGCGGAAAGCCCGTCGGCCGTCTCCGGCACGAGGAACAGATCCGCGGGGCCGCCGATTTTCCAGGTCGTATGTTCGGCCAGCGGTTCGTGTTGCCGCACGAGGCCGATTTGAGCCTGCTTCAGCTCCTCCACCAATTGCCTCATGGGTGAAGTTCCTCCTTGCCCGTTCCACCGGGTGGGGCGGACGTTTCCGCAGCCGGCGCCGCATTGGACGTTTGTCACGATCACGCTGTATCCTATGACGAAACGGCGCTGATGGTGACAAACGCCCAGTTCCGGCTCCTCCCGAAGGAAATCGAAATTGATCAGATGGTCGCGCCGTCCAGCAAGGCGCGCATTTCCGCATACACGAGCCCCGCCGCTTCCGGCCGTCCCAGCGCCCGCGAAGCCGCGGCCATGGTCCGTCGGCGCTCGGGATCCCGCATGATGGCGGTCACCTTTTCCAGAAGGGCGTCGCCGGTCAAATCCCGTTCCAGCATCATGACGGCCGCCCCGGCGTTCGCCAGGCTCTCCGCGTTCGCCTGCTGATGGTTGCCCGTCACGTTTGGTGAAGGGATCAAAATGGCGGGAACGCCCAGCGACGTAATCTCGGCCAGCGACGAGGCGCCCGCGCGGCTGACGACCAGCGAGGCGGCCGCCAGCACGTCCGGCATGTTGTGCAGATAGGGAACGATTTTCAGCCGGCCGTCCGCGACCGGCGGGGCGTCGCCGATGTTCCGGACGGTTTCTTCATAATAACGCTCTCCGGTGACAAAAACAAAACGAACGCCCGCCACTCGATCCAGCCGGGGCACCATGGCCGCCACCGCCTCGTTGATCGCCTTCGCCCCGCCGCTGCCGCCGACGATGAGCACAAACGGTGTCCCCGGCGCAAGGCCGAGCGACGCGTATCCGTCGGCGGGCGAAGCCGCAGCCACCACGCTGGCGCACGGATTGCCGGTATGCGTCAGGCGGACGCTTCCCCGTTTTCCGGAACGCGAAGCGAGCAAACGCTGAAAATGCGGCAACGAATCGGCAAAGCTGACCGCCACCCCCTGCACATACCGGCAAAGAAAACGGTTGGTCAACCCCGGCACGACGTTCTGCTCGTGAATGAGCGCCGGAATCCCCAGTTTGGCCGCCGCGTACACCACCGGACCGCACACGTAGCCGCCGGTGCCGACAACGATATCCGGACGGAATTCGCGAAGCAGCGCCTTGGCCTTCCGCACGCCGCGCACAAAGCGCCAGACGGTGCGTACGTTATGCCACGACAGCGACCGTCGGAACCCCGTGATGTCGATCTGTTCAAAACGCAGCCCGTGCCGCGGCACCACGCGGCTCTCAAGCCCCCGGACGGCTCCGATGTACAGCAGTTCCGAATCCGGTTCCCGCGCCAGCACTTCCCGTCCGATGGCGAGGGCCGGATAAATGTGGCCTCCGGTGCCTCCGCCGGTCAAGACGACGCGCATAAACTCACCTCGCGAATCGGGAGATGTTCAGGAGAATGCCGATCGCCGTCAACAGCAGCGTGAGCGACGATCCGCCATAACTGACCAGCGGCAGCGTAATGCCCGTCACCGGCAACAGTCCGATGACGACGCCGATGTTAATGAACACCTGCACGGCAAAGATGGCGACAATGCCGGCCGCCAAAAAGCTGCCAAACGGATCGGCGACCGTGATCGCCGTCCGCATGCCGCGCCAGACCAGCAACAAAAACAGCAAAATCAGCAGCGCGCCGCCGATAAAGCCGAGTTCCTCGGCAAATATGGAAAAAATGAAGTCCGTCTGCGGTTCCGGCAAATAGCTGTACTTTTGCCGGCTCATGCCGAGTCCGAGTCCGAGCAGCCCTCCCGGCCCGACGGCATACAGCGACTGGATCGCCTGGTACCCGGCCCCCTGCGGGTCCTGCCACGGATCGAGAAAGGCGACGATCCGCTGCAGTCGGTACGGGGCCGCCGCGATAAGTCCCGCCAGGCCGGCGACGCCCAGGAGCGCCAGACCGGCGAGGTGGGCGAGCCGCGCCCCCGCGGCGAAGATGACAAGCAGGGACGCGCCGACCATGACCGCGCCGGTGCCCAGATCCGGCTGGAGCATAATGAGGCCGAAGGCCGCGCCCAAAATCGCCAACGCCGGCAGCAGCCCCCGGACAAACGACGTCATCTCCCGCTGCCGCTCGGACAGAAAACGGGCGAGAAACACGATCATCGCCAGCTTCATGAATTCGGACGGCTGGATGCCGAAGGAACCGATGCCGAGCCAACTGCGTGCGCCGCCGCGCACGACGCCGATGCCCGGAATCAGGACGGCGATCAACAGCCCGAAACAGATGAGCAGCCCCGGAACGGCCCATTTTTTCCACCGCTGGTAGTCCACGTTCATCGTCACGAACATGGCCACCAGTCCCAAGGCGGCGAACAAAACCTGGCGTTTGAGATAGTAATAGGCGTCGCCGTAATCGCGAAACGCGGCCACGGCACTGGCGCTGTACACCATCACCACGCCGAGGACCAGAATGGCCAGCGTGGCGACGAGAATCCACGGATCCGGAAAGGAGCGGGATTTGGACGTGAACGTCATGAACCGGACACCTCGCGTCAGGCGGAAGTGGGGACGGGCCCCCTTCTACAGCGTATGCGCCGATTCTTTAAAAATGCGGCCCCGCACCTCGTAGGACGGAAACATGTCCCAGCTCGCGCAGGCGGGGGACAACAGCACGGTGTCGCCCGCCTCCGCGATGCCTGCGGCTTCGCGGACGGCCCGGCGCAACGTTTCGGCGGCCTCGTCCTCAGGTTCGACGACGATAATCTTCTTCAAACCTGCCGCTTCCGCCACGCGGCGAAGACGATGCCGCACCTCCCCCAGCGCGACGACGCCTTTCACCCGTTCGCGCAGGATCGGCATCAGTTCAGCAAAATCGGCGCCGCGGTCGAGGCCGCCCGCGATCAGGACGATGGGCCCAGTCAGCGAGGCGATGGACATCGCCGTGGCGGCCGGATTCGTCGCCTTGGAATCGTTGTAATATTTGACGCCGCGGAACGTGCCGACGTATTCGAGACGGTGCTCCACGCCGGGGAATTCCCGCAGCGGCGCGCGCAGCGTTTCCGGCGGGGCGCCCGCCGCCAGGGCGATGGCCACGGCGGCCAGCGCGTTGGCGACGTTGTGCCGGCCCGGCACCCTCAGCTCGGCGACGGGAGCGATGCGCGTCTCGATTCCGTCCCGCCGCGCGACGATCCAACGCTCCGAGGACGATTCCGCGGGAGGGGCCGGATGGCCCGGGCGGAACGGACCTTCTTGAAGCGACGCCTCCGCCGGAGAGGACGGATTCGCCGCCGGATACGGCGGATCCACGTACACGCCCTCGTCCAGACGGCGCGTAAGTGAAAACGGGAACTTTCGCGCCTTCAGCGTGGCAGACAGCCGCACGCAGACGGGATCGTCGGCGTTGAACACCGCCGTGTCGTCCGCCGTCTGGTTGGCAAACAGTTTCGTCTTCGCCGCGATATATTCCTCCATCGTCCCGTGGTAGTCGAGATGGGTCTCGAACACGTTCAGCAGGCAAGCGATCCGCGGGTGGAAATCGGCCGTCCCCATCAACTGGAAGCTGCTCAGCTCGGCCACCAGCCAGCCTTCGGGACCGACGCGGTCCACGGCGTCGCACAGCGGCACGCCGATGTTGCCCGCCACAAGCGGCGCCAGTCCGGCCGCTTCAAGCAGCTTCCCCGTCAGCGTCGTCGTCGTCGTTTTCCCGTTGGACCCGGTAATGCCGATGATCGGCGCGCGGGCAAGCTTCGCGGCCACCTCCACTTCGGTGACGATCTCGATGCCCAGCGCCGCCGCACGGGCGACGGGTGGCGATGAATAGGGGATGCCCGGGTTTTTGACGACGAGCGCCGTCGTTTCGTCAATCAGATCGTCCGGATGCCCCCCGCACACAACAGAAACGCCCAAAGCCTCCAGTTCGTCGGCTTCGGGACACTTCTCGCGCGGTTTTTGATCGTTGGCCGTCACCCGGGCGCCGATGCGACGGAACAGCCTGGCGGCGGCGACGCCGCTGCGGGCCAGGCCGAGCACCACCACCCGTTTGTCTCGATACGCGTCCAGCGGTTTCATGGTTGCTAAATCCCCTTGTACCACATCAGGCCGATCGCCGCCAGCACCAGTCCGGCGAACCAGAACGTCGTCACGACGCGCCATTCCGACCAGCCTGACAGTTCGAAATGATGATGGATCGGACTCATTTTGAAAATGCGTTTGCCCCGCGTTTTGAACGAAATCACCTGGAGGATGACGGACACCATTTCGATGACGAACACCCCGCCGACGACGATCAGCAGCAGCTCGCTCTTGGTCAGCATCGCCACGGCGCCGAGCCCGCCGCCGATCGCCAGCGAGCCGGTGTCGCCCATGAACACCTTGGCCGGATGCGCATTGAACACGAGAAAGCCCAGCACCGCGCCGATCATCGCCGCGGCAAACACGGCGGCGGGCTGATGCAGGCGCTCCATGGCGATCACCGCGAAGGCGCCGAAGGCGAGGGCGCTTGTCCCGGCCAGCAAACCGTCGAGACCGTCCGTAAAGTTGACGGCGTTGCTGGTGCCCAGCAGAATGATGATCGCCAGCAGGTAATACCCCCATCCCAGCTCCAGCGACCGCCCGGTTCCCGGCACCGGCAGGTCGGTCGGATGGCCGTCCAGGGCGAGAAGCACGCAAAACACGACGGCAAACAAAAGTTGCCCGGCCAGCTTCTGTCCGGCCGTCAGCCCGAGCGACCGCTTGTACGCGATCTTGATGTAATCGTCCAAAAAGCCGATCAGCCCGTAGCCGAAACAGGCGACGACAAGTGCCCAAAAGGCCAGTCCCCGTTCGGAGAACCGGAAGAAGGCGATGCCCGCCGCCAGCAGAATGATAAGACCGCCCATGGTGGGCGTCCCCTTTTTGCTCAGGTGGGACGAAGGTCCTTCCGCGCGCACCTGCTGGCCGAACTTCAGGCGGCGAAGCAGCGGAATGGCCGGCGGGCCGAACAGCACCGCCAGGGCGAAGGCGACCCCGAGCGTCCACAACACCATATCATTAACCATGCTTCGATCCCTCCGGTCCCGCCTGCAACAGGTGTACGATCTCCTCCATCCTCATGCCGCGCGACGCCTTGACCAACACCAGGTCGGCCGGATCCAGCGCCTCCATGACGGCCGCCGCCAGATCGGCCTTGTCCGCAAAATGGCGAACCGTCCCCGCCGGCATCCGCTGCGCGGCTTCCGCGGCGGCATGGGCCGCCAGCGGTCCGTACGTGAAGAAAACGTCCACCCGGCCGGGCACCGCGTCCCGTCCGATGGCGGCATGCAAAGCGGCTTCCTCCGGGCCGAGTTCGAGCATGTCGCCGAGCAGCACCCACTTCCGGCGGAACCCCGTCAGTCCGGCCACCAGGTCGAGCGCCGCGCGCACCGAGGTGGGATTGGCGTTGTATGCGTCGTTCAGCACCACGGCGCCGTTCCAGGCGGCGGTGCGCTCGATGCGCATGCCCGTGACGACGGCCGCGGCCAGTCCCCGCCGGATGTCGTCTGCGCCGAGGCCGAACAGCCGGCCGACGGCGGCGGCGGCAGCGGCGTTGACGGCATTGTGGCGACCGGGCAGCGGCACCCGGAACGCGGCTTCCGCAGGCCCGCAGTCCGTCGCCGCGCCCGGCGCGACCCCCGGAAGCGGCTCCAGCTCCGCGAACGTCAAACGGAACGACGTGCCGTCCACCGTCACGCGGATGTCGTCCGCGCGGACGGCGCCGGACGACTCTTCCCCGAAGGTGACCAGACGCATGCCGGGGGGCAGGGGCGCCGCCGCCAGTTCCTCCCGCAGGAGCGGCTCTCCGCCCGGAATGACGAGGACCCCTTCCGGCTTCAGCCCTTCCGCGATTTCCAGCTTGGCGCGGGCGATGTTGCGGCGTGATCCGAGCTGCAACAGATGCGCATCGCCGATATTGGTGATGACCGCCACGTCCGGCCGGGCAATCCGGGTGAGCAGGGAAATTTCCCCGCGTCCGCTCATGCCCATTTCCAGCACGAGCACTTCGGCGTCGGAAGACGCGCGCAGGATGGTGAGCGGCAGCCCGATGTGGTTGTTGAGATTGCCTTCGGTTTTATGTACCCGATAGCGGGTCGCCAGTACGGCGGCGACCATGTCTTTCGTCGTCGTCTTGCCGTTGCTGCCGGTCACCGCCACCACGCGCGCGTTCAGGGCTTCCAGCCAACGCGCGGCCAGCGCCTGCAGCGCCTGCAACGGATCGTCCACCAGGAGCAGCGGCAGGCCGACCCCCTCCGCGGGCAGCGGACGGTCCCGACGCCACAGCGCCGCCGCGGCACCCGCCCGTTCGGCGGCGGCGACGAAATCGTGGCCGTCGAACCGTTCCCCGGCGAGCGGCACATAAAGTTGTCCCGGCTCAAGCGCGCGCGTGTCGGTGGACACGCCGCAAACGCCGGTTTCCGCCAAATCCGGAACGTCCGGCGGCACCGCCGCCGGCTCCGGTCCGTTTCCGCCGGACGGCGCCACGATCGCGGCGCCGCACCAAGCGGCGATCTCTCCCAGTTTGGCCTTAATCAACGCATTCGGCTCCTTATCGCTTCTCTCGCCACCTGCCGGTCGTCAAACGGCAGCGTCGCGTTTCCGATGATCTGGTACGTTTCATGTCCTTTTCCCGCAATCAATACTACATCCCCGGGGTTGGCCATTTCAACCGCCTTTTCAATGGCCTTCCGCCGGTCGGGTTCCAGCGTGTAACCGTCGGCCGACAGGCCGCTTTCCTTGAGCCCCGCCTCCACGTCCCGCAAAATGGCTTCGGGATCCTCGCTGCGCGGGTTGTCGCTCGTCACCAGGATCCGGTCCGCGTATTGCGCGGCAATCCGGCCCATGATCGGCCGCTTGGTCCGGTCGCGGTCGCCGCCGCAGCCGAACACGCAAATGATGCGGCCTTCCGTAATCTCTTTCAGCGCCCGCAGCACATTGTCCAGCCCGTCCGGCGTATGGGCGTAATCGACCACCACGGAAAACGGCTGTCCCTCGTCCACCGCCTCCAGCCGTCCGGGCACGCCGGTCACCCGTTCGAGGCTGGCCGCCGCGTCCTCGAGGGTGATTCCTTCGCACAGCGCCGCCGCCAGCGCGGCCAATGCGTTATACACGTTGAACTTGCCGACCAGCCGCATCCGGATCCGCCGTTCGCCGGCGAACGTGACCGCCGTGAACGCCGTGCCCCTGGCGGTCACCGCAAGGTCGACGGCCCGCACGTGCGCTTCGCGGTCGATGCCGTAGGTCACCACTTCCGCGCTGGTGAGGCGCGCGTATTGTTCCGATGCCGGATCGTCGGCGTTCAGCACGGCGAAGGTCCGTTCCGCCGGATCGTCCGCATAGGCGTTGCCCAGCCGCGCGAACAGCAGCCCCTTGGCTGCCGCGTACGCTTCCATTGTCCGGTGATAATCCAGATGATCCTGCGTCAGGTTGGTGAACACGGCGGTGCGAAACCGCACGCCGCGCACGCGGCCCTGTTCGAGCGCGTGGGAGCTGACCTCCATCACGCAACGCCGGGTGCCGGCCTCCACCATGTCTCGGAACAGCCGTTGCAGGGCCAGGACGTCGGGCGTCGTGCCGGTCGCGGGCTCGCTTTTTCCGGCAAACCGCGTCTCCACGGTGCCGATGATGCCCGTCGGAACGCCGGCATCGTTCAGCATGCGTTCGATCAGGCAGGTGGTCGTCGTCTTTCCGTTCGTGCCGGTCACGCCGATCGGCCGCAAAATGCGGGAAGGCCGGCCGTAGTACGCGTCAGCCAACTGGGCCAGCGCCCGGTGGGGATCGGGGACGATCAACTGGGGAACCGGAAGCGCCAGTTCCCGCTGCGTTACCAGCGCAACCGCTCCCTTGGCCACCGCCTCCGTCGCGTAATCGTGGCCATCGACGGTCAGGCCGGGCAGACAGAAAAACAGGTCGCCCGCCTGCACCCGGCGCGAGTCGGAGGAAAGCCCGCCCACCTCGCAATCGGGATCGCCAATCATGCGGCAAACAAGCAACTGCTCGCGCAACTCTCGCAATTTCATCCGGTATTGGCCTCCTTGGGCGTTTGGCAACGTGCGGGATTCGCCCGTTGTCCTCATCCCCATTATCGTCCAAAGCGTCCTGCCGGTTCAAGGCGGAAGCGCCGGTGACGACGGCGGCAACAGGCGGATGGCCCGCCCCGTTCAAGTCGCACCCGAACGCCGGGCGGTCTTGTCCTCCTGCCCCAGGTAAATGCGGATGACCGATCCCTTCGGCACCCGTTCTCCCGCGGCCGGCGCCTGGCGGATCACCGTGTTCCCTTTGCCCGAGGCGGCCAGACGGAAGTTCATGTTAAGATCCTCGTAGAGATCGCTGACCGTCTTGCCGACCAGATTCGGCACCGTCACCGTCGGCACCTCGCCGAACCTGAGCCTTTTGTTCAACTGGTTCGCCCGCGGTTCCAAGCCCAGGTAGGGCAGCGCGTCGGCCATGATGTTCCGCACGATCGGCGCCGCCACAAGACCGCCGAACTGGATGCCCTGCGGATTGTCCACGGCCACGTACACCAAGAGCCGCGGGGCGTCCGCCGGCGCGAAGCCGATGAAGGAAACGATGTGCTCGTTCGGCGAATAGCGGCCGCCGACCACTTTCTGCGCGGTCCCCGTCTTGCCGCCGACCCGGTAGCCTTCAAGAAACGCGTTGCCCCCCGTGCCGTTGGCGACAACGCTCTCCAGCGCCTCCCTCACCTTGGCGGACGTCTCCGGCGAGATGACCTGCCGCACCAGTTCCGGCTCAAACACCTTGAGCACCTGCCCCGTTTCCGGCTGAATCCAGGCCTTGGCCACGTGCGGCCGGTACAGCTTCCCGCCGTTTATGGCCGCCGCCACGGCGGCGACCTGTTGAATGGGCGTCACCGACACGCCCTGGCCGAACGAGGTGGTGGCCAGCTCGACCGGGCCCACCCGGTCCAGCTTGAACAAAATGCCGTTTTCCTCGCCCATCAGATCGATGCCTGTCTTTTTTCCAAAACCGAACTTCTCGATATAGTCGAAGAGCACCTGTTTCCCCAGCCGCTGGCCAAGGGCCACGAAACCGGGGTTGCAGGAGTTTTCCACCACCTGGAGAAACGACTGGCTTCCGTGTCCGCCCTTTCGCCAGCAGCGGAGGCGCGCGCCGCCGACCTCGATCGAGCCGGGGTCGAAAAAGTACTCGTTCTTCAGATCGACCTTGCCTTCCTCCAGCGCCGCGGACAGCGTGATGATCTTGAACGTCGATCCCGGTTCGTATGTCATCCAGATGGGCAGGTTGCGGTTGTAAACTTCGGGAGGGTATTCGCGGTACCGGTCGGGTTCGTAGGTCGGCCGGGCGGACATGGCCAGAATTTCGCCCGTATTCGGATCCATGGCGATGGCGATGGCGTGATCGGGGTTATATTGCAACATCGCCTGGTCCAGTTCCCGCTCGACGATCGCCTGAATCGTCTTGTCGATGGTCAACTGCAGCGTCAGCCCGTCCTTCGGCGGCCGGAACCTCTCCCCGCCGCCCGGCATCTGCCGGCCCGCCGCGTCCGACAGGTAGGATACGCTGCCGTTAAACCCGCGCAGCAGTTCGTCGTACTGCAGTTCCACGCCGGCCAGCCCCTGGTTGTCGATGCCGGTAAATCCGAGCACGTGGGCCGCCAGGCTCCCGTAAGGATAATAGCGCTTGTTGTCCTCGGTGACGACGATGCCGGGGATGCCCATCTCCCGAATTTGCCGCGCCTTTTCCAACGAAATTTTCCGACCCCCGGGCTGCAGCTTGACGCTGCTTTCCCGCTTCGTCAGCAGTTCGCGCAGCCGCTCCTCCGTCATGCCCAACACGGGCGCCAGCTTGCGGGCCGCTTCCGCGGGATCCTTCACCTGGGCCGGAATCGCCAATATGGTGGGCGAACTGACGTTATAAGCCAGCCGGATGCCGTTGCGATCCGTGATTTCCCCCCGTTTGGCGGCGAACGGCACCTGCCGGCGCCACGATTCTTCCGCCAGGCGGCTCAATTCGTCGCCTTTCCAAAGCTGGACGTACGCCAGGCGCACGAGCAACGCCGCGAACGCAAGCGCGATCGCCACCAGGACGACGTACAGCCGCCTGCGCGACGTGATGCGGGACACCTGCAAGCGGATTCCCCCTCTTCGCATATTCGCGCCGGATGCGGCCTGTATCTGTTACAGCCTATTCCCGGTTCCCGGGGGATAGAACAAGCCGGTGGTCGTCCCGCCGGCCAAAACCAAACGGGGGCGGCCCCTTCCCGTATCGGGGCCGCCCCCTTCTGTCCCGCCGTTGTCGCACCAAAGGCCGGATCGCCCGCCGAAATTCCGGTCTACCCGCCGGAACCCGCTTCGGTTCCGGATGCATCCGGCTCCCGCTGCGCGTTGTCCGGCGCTGCTTCCGTCCGGCCCGGCGGCGCCAGGGTCAGTTCGATGCGCTTCCGGCCCTCCGCATCCGTCACGCGCTGGGCGGTGACATAGCCTTCTCCCTGCACCGTACATTCCGCACCGAGGAGCCCGCACAGCTCCAGCGCATCGCGCAGCGACAGCCCGGTCAGATCCGGCACGCCGCTCCCCTTGCCTTCGGTGAGCAAAAACACCCGCTGCGTCGTCGGAAACGCGACGCCCGCCGCGGGAAGCTGCCGCACGACGACACTGCCCTTACCGATCACCTCGGCGCGGAACGCGTGCCGCCCGAGCTCCTCCTTGGCTTCCGAGACCCGTTTGCCGGTCACGTCCGGCGCTTCGGCGGTCACCGGCCCGGCGGCCGCCTGCTCCCTCGTCTCCTCTCCGGCTTGCTCCGGCAGGATACCCAGGTACTGCAACGACTGCTCCATGATCTGCCGGAACACCGGCGCCGCCACCGATCCGCCGGCGGCCATTTCGTCCTGCGGTTCGTCGATGACGACGTACAGCACGATGCGCGGATCTTCCACCGGCGCGTATCCGATGAACGAAACGACGTATTTCCCTTCGGCATACTGGCCGTCTACCACTTTTTGCGCGGTGCCCGTCTTGCCCGCCACCCGGTAGCCGGGAATGTAGGCGTTCCGGCCGGTGCCGATCTCCCGGTCGCTGACGACCTGCTCCAAATATTCGCTGACCTTCCGGGACGTTTCTTCCGAGATGACCTGCGCCACCACCTGGGGTTCCGTATACGTTGTCTCGCCGGTTTGCGGATCGGTAACCGACTTGACGATGTACGGCTTCATCAGCTTGCCGCCGTTGGCGACGGCCGCCACCGCGGCGACCTGCTGGAGCGCCGTCACCTGAAGGCGGCCCTGACCGAACGTGGCGGTGGCCACTTCGGTCGCGTATTGCTTGCGGATCGACACCCGGCCGGCTTCCTCACCCGGCAATTCAATGCCGGTGCGGCGGCCGAAACCGAACGCCTGGATGTATTCGAGCAGCTTGTCGGCCCCGAGCCGTTCGTAGCCGAGTTTGACGAACGCCACGTTGCTGGAACGTTTCAACCCTTCCAGGAACGTGATTTCCCCCCAGCCGCTGCGGTTGTGGTCGCGGATCCAGCGGTCGGCGACGCGGATGCTGCCGGACCGGTACGTTTCATCGGGGTTGAACACCCCCTCCTCGACCGCTCCCGCCAGCGTTACGATCTTGAACGTCGAGCCGGGTTCAAACAGCGACTGGATGGCGTGGTTGCGGAACGCCTCCGGGCCGTATTCCCAGTATCGGTTCGGATCGAAGGCCGGGAGGCTGGCCATGCCGAGAATCTCCATGGTGCGCGGATCGGCGGCGATGGCCGCCGCGCTCACCGGCCGGTATTTTTCATAGACTTCCCGCAGCGCTTCCTCGATGAAGAACTGGATGTCGCGGTCGATGGTGAGCGTCAGGTTTTTGCCGTCCACTTCCCGCTGAACCTCGACTTCGCCGCCAGGCAGCTTGGTCCGCTTGCCGTCCTTCTGGTAGACGATTTTCCCGGGCCGGCCCTCCAGCTCTTCGGCAAATTGCTGCAGCAGGCCGCCGATTTGCCGCCCTTCCTTGTTTTCGTAACCCAGCACGTGCGCGGCGAGCGAGCCGCTGGGGAAAAACCGTTTCCGTTCCTCCAGAAAATACAAACCGACATTGGTCTCGCCCGTCTCTGCACGCAGCTTTTCGCGAAACGCGGCCAGCCGGTCGTAAACCTCCTTGTCCACCTTCCATCCTTCGTTGCGGACTTCCACTTGCTGATAGTACTCGCCCTTCGCGTTTTTCTTGGCGATCAACTGGCGCAGTTCCGGCACCGGTTTACCGAGCGCTTCGTGCAGCTCCGCCACGATCCGTTCGCCGATGTCGAGCTCGGGAAAAGCTTCCGCGAGCTGGGCCAGGCGCGCCGGCCCGACCGCCACCGTGTAGGCGACCGTGTCGTCCATCAGCACCCGGCCGTTGCGGTCCTTGATCACGCCGCGATCCTGGCGGATCGTTTCGCTGGCAATCCACGTTTTTCTCGCCTGCTCGGCCCAGAAATCGGCCTTCACCACCTGCACCCAATACACGCGAAGGAGCAAACCGACAAAAAGGAGGGTCATCAGCCCCCCCAATACCAGCGATCTTCGTTTGACCCTTCGGATCATTGCGCATCTACCTCTTTGCCGTCAGCGGTTGCCGGCAGCGACGGCCTTGGCCGCCGTTCTCGCCGGAGCCCGTTCAGGGCCGCATCGCCGTGGCGACGCGGTCGGTCCGTTCGGCACTGGGCACGATGGCAATGCCGCGCGAGTCGATCCGGATAAACCCCTGCTTGGTCGCCTCTTCCGCGATGCGGCTCGGATCCTTCAGCCGCTCCACTTCGCGCTGCAGCTCTTTCATTTGCAGCAGCGTCTGCTCGTATTGCTGGCGCAGCTCCTGAATGTTGCGGTTCACCTGGTAAATTTCCGCGTACCGGTAGATCACCACACCGGACACCGCGACGAGCACCCCGATGGTCAATAGGTACAAAAGCTTCTCGCCGACCGGCAACGTCCGCCGGCGCGGCCGCCGCGCCGAACCCGGCTGGTGCGGCGCGGATACGGATTGCCGCTCGGGCTGCAGCGCCAGATTGCCGTAATACTTCATTCCTTCCTCATCCCCTTTTGGTCGTGCCCTGCAGGCCGCCCCAGTCTTCTTCCGGTTTCCTCCCGTTTCATCCGGTTTCATTCCGAATTCGAGGCCAAAGGCAAGGGAGCCGCTTCAAGCTGATCCTTGCGGAGCCCGTTTCTCCGCCACGCGCAGCTTCGCCGAGCGGGCCCGCGGATTGGCGGCCAGCTCCTGCGCGGACGGAACGACGGGTTTGCGGGTCACCAGCCGCAACCTTCCCTGTTCCCCGCCGCACACGCAGACCGGAAAGTCGGGCGGGCAACGGCACGCGGCCGCTTCCTTGGCGAACGTTTCCTTGACGATCCGGTCCTCCAGCGAATGGAACGTGATGACCGCCACCCGGCCGCCGGGCGCCAGGCAGTCAATGGCCTGCGCCAGCGCGTCTTGCAGCGCGCCGAGCTCGTCGTTGACGGCGATCCGGATCGCCTGAAAGGTACGCTTGGCCGGATGCGGTCCGGATCGGCGAGCGGCCGCGGGAATCGCCTCCTTGACGAGCTCCGCCAGTTGGCCGGTCGTTTCGATCGGCGCCCGCTGCCGGGCCTGGACAATTCGCCGCGCGATCTGCCGGGCGAACCGCTCCTCGCCGTAGTCCCGGATCACCCGGGCCAACTCCCGCTCGTCCCATTGGTTGACGATTTCGCGGGCGGTCAACGGTTGCGTTCGGTCCATGCGCATGTCCAGCGCCGCGTCGTGATTGTAGCTGAATCCGCGTTCCGCCTCATCCAACTGCATGCTGGAAACGCCCAGATCGAACAGGATCCCGTCCACTTGGGGAACGCCGGCCCGGCGCAACGCGTCGGTCAGGCGGCGAAAATCGCTTTTGACCAGCGTCACGACGGAATCGAAACGGGCCAGCCGTTCCCGCGCCAGGGCGAGGGCCGTGTCGTCCCTGTCGATCCCGATCAGTCTCCCCTGCGGCCCGAGGCGGGCGGCAATCCCTTCGCTGTGTCCACCCGCCCCCAGCGTACAATCGACATACACGCCGTCCGGCCGGACGTTCAAACCGTCGACCGCTTCTTCCTTGAGCACCGTCACATGATGCGTCATCCTGGCCTCCGCCTGGCATCAGAATCAAAAATTGAAATCGAAGTCCACGAGTTTTTCCGCAATCTCGTTGAAGGACGCCTGCGCGCCCGCCGTATAGGCTTCCCACGTGGCCTTGTCCCAGATTTCCACGCGGTTGGACACGCCGATGACGACGCAGTCCTTCTCCAACCGGGCGTATTCGCGCAGGTGCGCCGGCACGTTTACCCTTCCCTGCTTGTCCCACTCGCATACCGAAGCGCCGGAGAAGAAGAAGCGGGCAAACGCGCGGGCGTCGGATTTCATCATCGGCAGCGTCTTCAGGCGTTGTTCGAGGACGCGCCACTCCTCCATGGGGTACACGAACAGGCAGTTGTCCAGCCCGCGGGTAATGATGAATTCGGCGCCGAGGGCTTCGCGAAATTTGGCGGGAATAATGATTCGGCCCTTGTCGTCGATCGTGTGCTGGTATTCCCCCAAAAACATCGGCCCTCGTCACCCCCATCTTCCACCACTATCCCCCACTTTGAACCACGATGTAAATAATTCGCCCAATAAAACAAAAATCCTGCTTGTCAAGCAGGATTTTGAGAAATATTTTATGCAATTAACAAAAACCGTCCAGTTCCGCCATCCATCGGACTTCCGCTACATGCTCAAGTGACGCGCCAACTGTCCAGGTACTGTTTCTGTTCGGCGCTCAGCGCGTCGATGGCGATTCCCATCGAAGCCAACTTCATGCGCGCCACCTGTTCGTCCAGCTCGTAGGGCATGTTCACGACGCGCCGGCCGAGCGAAGCGTGGTGCTCGTTCACGTAGCGCAACGCGAGCGCCTGCAGGGCGAAGGACAGGTCCATGATCTCGGCCGGATGCCCGTCGCCGGCGGCCAGGTTCACCAGGCGCCCTTCGGCGAGAAGGTACAGCGTGCGTCCGTCGGGCATCGTGAACGCCTCAATGTTCCGGCGCACCGTCCGCCTGGACACCGCCAGTTCGGCCAGTTCCCGCACATTGATCTCGACGTCGAAATGGCCGGCGTTGGCCAGGATGGCCCCGTCCTTCATCCGCCGGAAATGTTCGCCGCGCACGATGTCCCTGTTGCCGGTGACGGTGATGAAATAGTCCCCGATCGCGGCGGCTTCCAGCATCGGCATGACGGTGAAGCCGTCCATGTGGGCTTCCACGGCGCGAATGGCGTCGACTTCGGTGACGACAACCTTGGCGCCGAGCCCCCTGGCCCGCATCGCCACGCCCTTGCCGCACCAGCCGTAACCGGTGACGACCACCGTTTTGCCGGCCACGACCAGGTTGGTCGTGCGGTTGATGCCGTCCCACACCGACTGGCCGGTGCCGTACCGGTTGTCAAAAAGATGTTTGCAATACGCGTCGTTGACGGCCACCATCGGAAATTGCAGCGTGCCGTCGCGCTCCATGGCCTTCAGCCGGTGAATGCCGGTTGTCGTCTCCTCCGCGCCGCCGCGCACGTTCGCCAGCAGATCGCGCCGCTCGGTGTGCAGGATCGTCACCAGATCCCCGCCGTCGTCGATGATCAGATCCGGCTTCGTTTCCAGCGTGCGGACGAGCATTTCCTTGTATTCCGCCGGATCCAGACCGTATTTGGCGTAAACCGTGATTCCCGCTTCCGCCAGCGCCGCGCTAACATCGTCCTGGGTGGACAGCGGGTTGCAACCGGCGATCGCCACCTCGGCGCCGCCGGCTTGCAACGTTTCCACCAGACAGGCCGTTTTGGCCTCCACGTGGAGCGCCATGGCCACCCGCAGGCCCCTGAACGGTTGCTCCGCCGCAAACTGCTCGCGAATTCGGGCCAGCACCGGCATGTGCGCCCGCGCCCACTCCATTTTCAGCCGTCCCTCCGGCGCCAGCGAAGGGTCCCGGATGATGCTGTCACGCTTTGCACTCAAGTCGGCAAGCCTCCCGTACCGTTTGTTCATACCAGGCCAAGCGGTGCCCCCCGTCCGCGTCGATGTCCGTATCCAGCCAGGCGCGCAGCCAGGACGGTCCGAGGCCGTTGAGATAGTGCACCGGTCCGAGCACCCGTTCCTGCGGGCGCCCGAGCGGCTGCAACGCGGCACGGATCCGGTCCCACTGGCGCAACGCGGCGTCGTGACGGCTCAGGAACAGCGCCTTGGCCTTGCGCTCCAAATAGTCGATTTCCCCAAGAATGCGCTCGCGATTGGTGCGGCCCAGGTCGCGCAGTCCCGGCTCCTCGGCGACCAGCGCCTCCAGCAGCGGGTCGTACAGGGCGGCGACCCCTTCGCGCACGCGGCGGAACCGTTCCTCCCAGCGCCATGCGCCAAGGCCGGCCAGCCAGGCGTTGCGGCGCTCTTCCCAATGCCAGATCGCCTCTTCCGGCGCAAGGGAATAGCGCTCCAGCAAAGAAGCGGTCTGCGGATCGAGAAACGTGAACGAGGGGCGCGGCACGATGACCGGCATGGCCATGCCGAACCGCTCGAAGGCCGGACCCAGCAGTCCCCAGTATGCAATTTCCGCCGGCCCGAGCACCGTCGCCAGCACCGGCAGCACGTACTCCTGCATGAGCGGGCGGGACAGCACCCCGTTGCTCAGCCGTTCCGGTTCGTCCTCGGCCAACCGGACCAAATCCTCCCGGTCCGCCCGGAACAGCCCCCTGCGGTCGGTAAACCGTCCGTCGCGCCGATAAAGCAACAGGCGCCCCAACTCGTGGTGGACGAACAGGTTGGCGCCATCCGGCGTCACGTCGACCTGCGGTTCGAAACCGAGCGCGCGCACGCGCGCTTCTCCCGCCGCCAGCGCCACCGACAATTCCTCGTTGCGCTCGATGAGCTCGCGGAAAAAGGGCCCTTCCACCCGACGAACGCCGGGATCGTCGGCGTCCATGAGCAGCAGCCCCTCGTCGCCGAACCACCTGGCCAGCAACCGGGCAAACGCGACGGTCAGCGTCGGAGCGTCGGCCACCGTTTCGCGCAGGCCGCGGAGCAGTTCCGGCTTATGCGTGGAATCGGGCAGCGCGCGGGCGAGGCGCTCAATCGCTTCGTTCCACGCCGCTTCCGGCACCGGCGTCCGGCTGACCGCATGCCTGCCGGCGGCGATCCCCTCCAGCCGGATCTTGCGCACCTCGCCGTCCGGCGCCAGCACGTGCGTTTCGTTCGCCTCCGCGAAATCGTGGTCTTCCCCGGCAATCCAGAACACCGGCACCACCGGCCGGTTCAACAACCGCTCGGCGCGAGCCGCGGTGCGCACCACCGCCAGTGCCTTGTACAGCACAAGCAGGGGACCGCCGAACAGACCGGCCTGCTGACCGCCGACCACCACCAGGCTGTCCGGACGCTCCAGTTTGCGCAGCGCGGCTTCCGCCGCCGGTCCTGCGGCAAGCCGGGCGTATCCGGCCCGGATGGCCGCCGCCAGCCGTTTGCGGTCAGCGCGCCGCGCCGCGGTGTCATCCAGGAAGGCGGCCCGCCGCCACCAGTCTTCCTCCCGGGAAGGATGAAACCCGAATAAGGCGCAAACGTCCGGATCCCCGTTGCGAAAACGTTCCGCCAACGTCGCCTGCACGGGTCCGGCGAGCGATATGAGCTTCATGGGCAGGTGGTTCCCCCGATCTTTTGCCATTCGTTCATGAACCGATTGTACCAACGGGGATGGCTCCCGTCAAAACCAAAAGGCCGCGTTCACGCGCCTGAAGCGAGAAACGCGACCAGATAGGCGATCATCAGGATGATATAAAGCACCCCCAGAACGAAAAACGATAACCGCCAGATGGTGCGAACCAGACGGTGTCCGTCGACCTTGCCGCGCATTCGGTTCTGGGCGCCGCCGAGCAGCCCGGCGCCCACCAGCATGACCAGCAGGATCAGGTACAGCCCGAACCTGGAACCCGACAACTGGTTGATGAGCACGGCCACGCTGCCGATCAGGAAAGCGGTCGTCACGTCCATCGCCGCCCGGAAGGCGCGTTTCGGATCGCGCGTTCCGAGGCGAACCGCCCCGTAAACCAGGACAAACGGAAAAGGCGGAATAACGGCGAAAAAGGCGTATGCGTGTATCAGGGCATCCCGCACACCCGCCACGCGAACCTCTCCTTTCCGAACCGTTTCCGGCGCCGCTTCCGCTCCCCTTCTGCCGGCAAAAAGACACCTGAGGATTCAGGTAAATCTTCGACATCTCCGGCAAAATTCCTGCTTATCCCGGAATTTTCGATCCCGTTCCCCCAAAAACACAAAAGCGCCCCGCGGCCATCGCGCGGGGCGGGATCCGGAGGGGCGGACCGGTGCGCGGCGGCGCGGCCGGACGCATGCGCGGAACGGCCGTCACGCGGCCGATCGGCGTTTCACCGGCGCTTCCGCGCTCATTCGACCCGCTCCAGGTTGTCGTTGGCTTCCACTTTATAGGTGGTTTTTTCTCCGTTTTCGCCTTCGGTCTCGTCGCTCAGAACGGCCAGTTTCCTGGCGCGGTCCATCAGCCGGAGCAGCGCCTTGTAGTCGTCGACGCGGTAGTCCGTTTCCGCCTCGTGGATCTGGCGCTTCAGCTTTTCGTTTTCTTCCTGCAACTTCGCGATCTGCTCCTCTTTTTCTTTGAGCTGCTTTTCGTACTGGCGATTTTGCCGGCCGAGTTCCTGCAACGTCTGCTTCCAATGCCTCAGGTGACGGATGATCGCATCCAGCGACAGCGCATCCGCCGCGTTGATGGCGTTTCGGCCGGCCTCGCCGGCGTCGCCCTCCAGTTCCGGCAACGGAGGGAGCCCCTGTTTTTTCAAATAATTGCGCTTTTGGCGCTGTTGCTTGGCAAGCGCGATCGCTTCCTCGTAACGTTTGCGGACACAACTGTTCCACCGGAAACCGCAGGCCGCGCTCGTTCGTCCGATGCGTCGCCCGACTTCCTCAAAGGCGGCGAGCTGCGTGCTGCCTTCCCGAATATGCCGAAGGGTCACTTCCGCCAAAATCAGATCGTCGTCCGGACTCCAAGCGTCCTGTCTCACTGCAGCCATGCTGCCAAACCTCCCTGGTCACCAAAATCCGAATCCTGCTTCATGTCTATGCGCATGATAGAGTTCATAGAATCTATCGGATATTTCTATGTATAACCAATTTTGGCCCGGCTATACCTGTCCCGACGGCGGCGGTCGTGTATCGGACGGGAGGAGACAGGGCATCCTGAAGGAAGGATGAAAAGTTTGCGATTTCGTCACTTCTTCCGGTTTACAGGCTCGACAAGCAAGCGGTATAATAACACATGTTACGTTACGAAAGAGTGACAAAGACGGGCGGAAGCGAGAGAGGGGATCAATCATGGCACGCATGTTCCGGGTGCTCGGATTTTTCGCGCTGGTCATCGCCCTCATGGCGTTCGCGGGCAACATGTACGAATTTTCGCTGCTGTTTTTCTTCCAGGCGGCGGCCTTTTTCCTGCTCGGTTACCTGAACTTTACCGAACGGGCGTACCTGCTCATGTTTTGGGCCTACATGATCGTCACGTTCCTCGGGTTCACGTACTGGACCGTGTTCGAAATGGACTTGCCCGTGTGAGCACAAACGCTTGAACCAGACGCCGTGCCAAAAAGGAAAGGGCTGTCGTTCGGCCGGGCCGAACGGCAGCCTTTTTGTCTGTATGCGGGATGCGGACACCCCGGGTTATGACCGGCGCAGGGCGTACACATGCACCTTGAACAGCTCGCTCATTCCGTCGCTGAGCAGGAGCTGGCGCACCGCCCGGTTCCGCCGCGCCAGCGGATGGAACGGATCGGCGATCGCGTGACCGGTCAAAAGGTCGAGCACGCCCTGTTCCACGAGAAAGCGCTTTTGCGTCCCCTGCCAGAGCGGCTCCCATCCCGCCTGCGTCAACGTTTGGCGGATGCGGGTAAAGTTGACGTGCGCCGTCATATCCTGCTCGCCCGGCGCCGCGAACGGATCGTCGTGCGCCACGTGCCGGCGGTAACAGACGAACGTGCCGTTCATCCGGTGGGGTCCCAGCAGTTCCTCCGTTTCGTCCCCGTAATCGATCAGGACGAGCGAGGCGTCCCCCAGCCGGCCCGTCAGCCATCGCAGCCAATCTTCCGCATCGGGGCAAAATTCCGCCCATTGTCCTTCCCGCAACAGGGCCCCGGCATCGTCCAGCCACGCCCGCACGAGCGGATCGGCGTCATCCGGGTCCAGCAAACAGGGCGCCGGTTTCTCCTCCCGTTCGTCCCAGCAGACGCCCCATTCCATAACCGTCCCCTTGCGGCGCACGAACCGCCGCACCGGGAACGCGTCCAGCAGTTCATTGGCGACAAGGACGACGGGACGCGAACGCCAGTCGGCCGCCTCGGCCGCCTCCCCGTCCATGATCCGCGCCGTTCCGTTCCGCAGCCGTTCCGCCAGCGTCTCTTCCGCCAGCCGGCGATGGGCCGGATGGCCGTCCACAATCGTGACCTTGAAGCGGGTGACCCCCGTTTCCTCCCAGGCGTCCAACATGGCGGCGCTCAGTCGCCCCGTGCCGCCGCCCCAGTCGATCACGTCCACGTCGCCGGCCGGACCGAACCGTTCGCGCGCCAAACGTTCCACAAACCGGGCCAGCACCCGGCCCATGACATCGCCGACGTTCGCGCTCGTGTAAAAATCCCCTTCCCGTCCGACGCGCGCCGGACCGCTCCGATAGTACCCGTACCGGGGATGGTACAGGCACAGCGCCATGTAATCGCGGAACGCGATGCCGCGGCACGGCGTCCCGTCCGCCGTGACCCCGGTGCGCTCCCCGGAGCGCACCTCGTCCCGGATGACGGCGGCGAGCGGCGTCAGCGGGCGCGCGGACGGGGGGTCACCAAACTTCGAATCTTTCACCATGATCGGTCTCCTTGCGGCATATTCATTATGATATGATGGAGAGGAGAAAAGGGAGGTCGCGAAACCCGGTGCAGCGGAACCTGGATGCGCAAATACGGCGATTTCGGGATATGACGGCCGGCGGGCGCAAGCGAATGCGCCGAATGCGCCAAGGCGCCCTTTTCCTGATTGGCCTCGCGATGACGCTCACCCTGCTCGTCCGCACCGGTGCGACGATGCCGGTTCATGCGGAACCGCTCGAGGAGGACGTGCGTCAGTTGCTGGAAAAAAGCCTGACCCTCGCCGAACTGGATCGCGAGCTGGAACGGATCGGCGCGTTGCGGAAAGCGGCGATCGCCGACCTGCGCGAAACGGAGAAACGCATCGCCGAGCGGGAAAAAGCCATCGAAAAGCAACGGGAAAAAGCCGGTCGCGTGCTCCGCGCCTACTATATGGGCGACAAGCTCATCATCTGGCAGGCCGTGCTTTCCGCCCGTTCGATTTCCGAGCTGATGCGACTGTGGGAGATGGCGGACCTTATTTTCCGTTCGGACAAGGCCATCCTGCTGGCCCACGCGGAAGCCTACCGGCTTCTCCAGGAAGAACGAGCCCGTCTGGAAGAGCGCGGCAAGGAGCTCGAGCGCGTGGAACTGGCCCTCCAACTGCAGCGAAACCGGCTCATCCGCCTCCAGCAGGAAGTGGACGAAGCGCTGGCGGCCCGCGACGACGCCGCGGAGGTCAGCGCGCTCATGGAGGAGATCCAGACCTACTGGCGTACCGAAGGATTGCCCGAAGTCCGGGAATATTTCAGCGCGCTGGCCGGGGCCATGAACGATCTTCCCGACTGGTTGGATCAACATCCCGAAGCCGTGGTCGTCAAAGGTCTTCGCGTCGTCGTGACCATAACCGACCAACAGATGAACGAATTCCTCCGCAGCCGGGATCCGCGTTTCGAGCAAGTGGAATTTCGCTTTGACGAAGGCAAATTGTTCCTGAAAGGTTCAAACGGCTCCATCACCCTCGAAGTCGAAGGCGGGTATGCGCTGGAACAGGAACCGGTGAACGCCATCCGCTTCTACCTCGATCGTCTGGTGTTCAACGGTTTCGTCCTGCCCGATACGACAAGAGCGGATCTGGAACGCGAATTCGACCTTCGCTTCTATCCGCAGCAACTGTTCCCGCTGGTCGTTGCGGAAAGCGTCCAACTGCAGGAGGGACAATTGACGGTACAAATGCGGTTGTCCCTATGAATCCGGCCATTCGTCCGGCGTCCACCGGCCCCCCGCCACGCTTTGCCATCGGTTCGCCAGCCTTTCCAGACGCTCCGGCACGTCGGGGCCGGTCACCAGCGGCGGCGCTTGCGGGAATGCGTCGGCGGGCGCCTGCCCGGCCTGAAATTCGCCGAGCGTCAGCGACTCGAACAGCAAACGGTGGGCGGGCAGCTTGCGGTGCCGCTCGAAATGGCGCCACTGGGCGTCGCGCTCGGTGAACGCCGCAATCCAGGCACGGGCGGCTTCCGGGTACCGGGTGTCCGCCCGCACGACAAAACTGCGGCCGCGCGGCCAGGCGAACGGGCGGTGCCAGCCCGACCGGTCGAGGACCAGCTTGCCGTCCTTGTCCGCCTCCCGCGCGCGCAGCGCCACCGAATGGGGAACGACGGCCACGGCCGCCCGGCCGGCGCGAACCGCCGCCGGCAAGGCGTCACCGCTGGCCTTCAGCAACCGTTCGCCCCAGGCGGCGAGCCATTCCTCCGCTTCCCGCGTTAACGCCGACGCGCGGGAGTCCGCCAGCGGCAAATCGGCCCGCGCCCCTGAAGCCGAAGCGAACCAGGCCAGCCATGCCGAAGGATCCGCCGGATCGAGCGCAAATACGGCCATGTCCGGCTCCGTCTCGGCGAGCAGCGCCGGGAACCGCCGCCACAGATCCCAGGTCATGGAGGGCGACGCCTCGACGCCTTCCGGCGGCAAAATCCGCTTCCCCCCCTCCAGCGATGCCGCAAGCGTTTCCAGAACGTCACGATTCCACACCAGCACGTGCGGGTCCATGTCATAGGGAACGCCCCACGACAGCCCGTTCCACTTCACGCTGTCCATCACCGCCGCAAACGGTTGCGAACCGGCGCCGACGAACACGTCGTCGACGGGAAGCAGCCACCCGTTCACCGCCATGGCCAACACCGTTTCATTCGGCACGAGCCACACATCGCCGTCTTGCGCCAGCCGGTGCGCATGGGCGGGATCCGCCGCCGCTTTGGCCTCTTCCTCGCTGAGGCGGACGAGCTCGGCGTGAATCTGCGGATGCCGGCTCCGGAACAGCCGGTTTTGCTCTTCGAACGCCGCGAATTCGTCCGGCGACGCCAGCACCGCCACCCGGATCGTTTCCCGTTTTTCCGGCGCGGCCGGACGAACGTCGGGGCGTTCCGCCGTTGGTGCCGGCGCCGGCGGCGAGGCGACGGGATCCGTCATCGCGATGGGTTCGCCGATCCATATGGACAAAAAAAGCGCCAGCAGGCCGAGCGAAACCAGCCCCCAGACCAACCTGCGTCGCGCCATGGCCATCCCCTCGCTCGCATGTCGCATTGGTTGTTTGTTACCATCATACCCCATTCCGCCCGGGGGTCAAGGGAACGGTCGGTCAGGCATGGAAATGCGGACGCGCGGCAACACTAACGGTGCAAAAAACGGAAAGAGGAGGATGCCGCCAATCATGACCGTCATCACCAGACTGCTGCCGGCCGCCGCCCTGTTGGTCGCATGGGCCGCCCTGGCGGGCGGATGCGCCCGCAACGAACCGGCTCCCAGCCCACAGGCGCAATACATGGACCATCCGGCAGCGACACCGCAGGCTGACCCGGGCGCAACCGACCGGCAGGCGGTTGCCGACAGGCTGGAAATGCTCGCCCGCAGCGTGGCCGGCGTCCGCGACGCCAACTGCGTCGTGTTCGGCAACATCGCCATCGTCGGCATCGACGTGGACGGAAACCTTGACCGTTCACGCGTCGGCACGATCAAGTACGCGGTGGCGGAAGCCTTCCGCAAGGATCCCGTCGGCATCAACGCCGTCGTCACGGCCGATCTCGACATAGCGCAACGGCTGCGCGAAATCCGCGATGACATCCGTCGCGGCCGGCCGGTGGCGGGGTTCGCCGAAGAACTGGCCGACATGGTGGGCCGGCTGGTGCCGCAATGGCCCGGCGACGTCGTACCGCGGGAAGCGCCGGACCGGGCGCAACGGGATGACGCCGGAGAAGGCGGCAACGCATCGAACGCCGGACCGTCCCGGTCGTGATCACGGATCGATCGTCGCCGCCAGATCAAAAGCCCAGTGCGTTCACTGGGCTTTTCGCATGGCCTCGAACACCTGTTGGTCAAGCCGGTCCGCCGCTCGCTTGTCGTACGTTTTTTCATATTCCGGCAGCGACGTGAGCCTGGAACCGTAAAACATGGCATCCCGCACCGTCTCGATCTCCACGTCGGCGCAGACCAGCGGGAACGGCACCCCTTCCAGGCGTTCGGTCAGAATGCGGGCTTTGCCGTAGACCGCATACACGCTGTTGTCGCCAAACAGCGTCACGCAAACCGCGGGGTGCGCTTTCAAATTTTCCACCAAACGCGAACGGGCGTCCAGGGAGAACCGAAGCCTGCGCGGATCCACGGCGTAAATCCAGGAAACGGCGTTGGACGTCGGATGCCCGCTTTCCGCATCGCTGGTGTGCAAAAGGGCGAACGATTCCTTTTGCAACGATTGAAACAGGGATTCGGGCAGCTCGGTAAACGATTTGTTCATGCTGTCCCTCCTGTGCCTTTCGAGCTTGAACAAAATGGGACTTCAGAAAGTCCCGGGAGACATATTGCCTTTGATTATACCACAAAACCGGTTGGCCTCGTCACCCGCCGCTGGCGGACTCGCCGGTAACAGACGCACCGGACGCGTCGGGCTCCCCGACGGGCCGTCCTTCCGGGCGCATCTCCTCGGCCAACGCCTCCTTGGCCTTCGCCAGACTGTCCTCGTCGATGTACACGTACGGACTTCTCCAGACGCCTTCCAGCGGAATGTGGCGAATCCGGGAACCGTCGATGTCGTAGTAGGCTTTCACCAAATTCTGAATTTGCTCGCGCGGGATGTCGGTGTACAAATTGTCGCCGACGGCCCGGATGAGGTCGTCCAGCTTGGTGAGGGTGCCGAACGATTTCAATTTGTCGACAACCGCCCGCAGCACACGGGCCTGCCGGGCATTCCGCTCGAAGTCGTTGGATTCCGGCGTTCCGGCGTTGGACTTGCGGTAACGGACGAAGTCGAGCGCCTGTTTGCCGTTCAGCACCTGTTCGCCCTTCCGCAGATCGATGTTCGTATTATCCGCGCGGTCCACGTACCGCATGTCCTGGTCGACGTACACCCGCACGCCGCCCAACGCGTCGATGACGTCGATGAATCCCTGAAAATCAATGATGGCGGTATGGCGAATGTCGATGCCAAAATAGGACGACATGAACGTCCTCATCTGCTCCATGGCATCCAGCCGCGCCGCTTCGTCCTCCAGTCCTTTGTCCCGGCGCGCGCTCCGGAGGAATCGGGCGTACTTCTCGTTCACCTTCGTGTCGGCATAACCCGGCACCTTCAGCAGGGAGTCGCGCGGAACGGTGACCAGGGTCGCCGTGTCCGAATGCGGGTTGAGCGCGGCCAGAATGATCACGTCGGTGTTCATCGATCCGGTTGCTTTGCGGTGGTCGAGACCCAACAGAAGAATCGCCATCGGCTTGACCTGGGCCCGGTCTTCCTTGGCGACGACCACCTTGTCCTCGTTTCCGGGCAATTCCGGCAAGGCGACCTTGTCCAGCGCCCTGTCGGCTTCATGGATCACCTGATAGGCGATGTACAGAATGCAAATGAGCGCCGTAACGCAGATCGTGGCCAGCGACCAGCGGAAAAACCGCGCCACCTTTCCCGGACGTTTCCGTTTAATAGCCTGTTTTTTCGACCGCGATGCCCTCGGCGGCAAAGGGGATTCGTTGCTCATGCCTTCACCTCAATTGTCATCATCGTCCGTCCTGCAGATCGCGCATTAGTTGCTCGGCCGCTTCACGATCGAACCAGACGGTGCGGGGTTCCTCATCCCGTACGGTGTACGTCACGTAAACTTTGCTTTCCTCCATCGCGGAGACGTCAAACGCCGTCAAGCGATGATCTTCGGTCAGGATCTGCGCAAACCACGCAAGGGAGTCCCGCGCCGCCTGGTCTCCCGGGCGCGCATCGGCCAGCAGACGCAACTGCAGCCAGTAAAACAGGGCGTCCGTCAGACGCATGGCCGCCCCTCCTCCCGTCTTTTTCCTGCGGCAAACGCGGGCCGGAACGCCCGGTTATTCCGCGCCTCCCCGGTCATTCGCCGCGGCGTTCCCCGCCCCCGCGGGATGGGCCGCGGCCGGCCCGTTTGAACCAGTGTTGCCGGATCCGGACGATGGCCACCAGAATCGAGGCGGCGCCCATGCACGCGATAATCGGCAAACGGTCGTGCTGCAGCAGCCAGAGCAGCCAGGCGCCGCCGGCCATGAACAGGTGCAGCACCACTTCTTTCCAGATCGGCAGCCGTCCGGGCCGAAACACGGTGTTGAAAATGTATATCGTCAGGACGAGAATGACCACGTACGAAATGACCGGATGGTCATGGAACCATTGCTGCATGTCGTTTCCCTCACGATCCCGCGTGCGACTCCGCCATGCGCCGCCGCTTTTCCATCTTTTCGCGCTCGCTTTTGTTCAGCACTTTCTTGCGGAGGCGAACCGCTTTCGGCGTCACCTCGCAATATTCGTCTTCGTCCAGAAACTCGAGCGCCTCCTCCAGTGAAAGCCGGCGCGTGGCCTTCAGCTTCACCGTCTCCTCCTTGGTGGAGGAGCGGATGTTGGTCAGCGCCTTTTCCTTGCAGACGTTGACCACGATATCGTTATCCCGGGTATGCTCGCCGACGATCATCCCTTCGTACACTTCCGTCCCCGGCTCGATAAACAACGTGCCGCGGTCTTCGACGGACAGCATGCCGTAAACCGTGGCGACCCCGGTTTCACTGGCGATCAGGACTCCCTGGCGCCGGCCGCCGGCCTGGCCCGGCATCGCGGGGGCGTAGCGCTCGAACGCGTGGTTCATGAAGCCGTAGCCGTGCGTCAACGTCAGAAATTGCGTTCGATACCCGATGAGGCCGCGGGACGGGACGAGAAATTCAAGCCGCACCTGCCCGCCGCTTTGCGTCATGTCGGTCATTTCGGCCTTCCGCGCGCCGAGGCTCTCCATCACCGCGCCGACGCAGGCTTCCGGGACGTCGATCAGCAGCCGCTCGTACGGTTCGCACAGGACGCCGTCAATTTCCTTCAGAATGACTTCCGGCTTGGACACCTGAAGCTCATAGCCTTCCCGGCGCATGGTCTCGATGAGGATGCCCAGATGCAGCTCGCCCCGGCCGCAGACGACAAACGCGTCCGGATTGTCCGTCTCCTCGACGCGCAGGCTGACGTCGCGCTCCGTCTCCTGCAGCAACCGTTCGCGCAGCTTGCGGGATGTCACCCATTTCCCCTCGCGTCCGGCGAACGGGCTGTCGTTCACGAGAAAGGTCATTTTCAGCGTCGGTTCGTCGATGCGGGGCGCCGGCAGCCCTTCGGGGCAAGCGGCGTCGGCAATCGTCTCACCCAGGTTGATGTCCTTGATGCCGGCGACGGCCACGATGTCCCCGGCCGCCGCTTCCTCCAGTTCCATCCGTTTGAGGCCGCGGAAACCGTACAGCTTCTCGATCCGGGCGGGTCTCGCGCCGCCTTCGCGGCTGACCACCGCGACGTGCTGCCCTTGACGGATCCGGCCCCGGTTGATCCGTCCGATCGCGATCCGGCCCACGTATTCGTTGTGGTCCAGCGTCGTCACCAAAAGTTGCAGCGGTCCGTCCGGATCGTTGTCCGGCGCCGGAATGTGACGAATGATCGTCTCAAACAACGGCTCCATGTCGGTTCCGGGCTTCGCCGGATCGAGGCTGGCCGTACCCTGCAGCGCGGAGGCGTACACAATCGGAAAATCCAACTGTTCGTCCGTCGCCTCCAGATCCATGAACAATTCCAGCACTTCGTCGGCCACTTCCGCCGGCCGGGCATTGGGGCGGTCGATCTTGTTCAGCACGACCACCGGCGTGAGCCCGCTTTCCAGCGCCTTGCGGAGCACGAATTTGGTTTGCGGCATGCAGCCTTCAAACGCGTCCACGACCAGCAGCACACCGTCGACCATTTGCAGGATGCGTTCGACCTCGCCGCCGAAATCGGCGTGACCGGGAGTATCCACAATGTTGATCCGATAATCGCGATAGCGGATGGCGGTGTTCTTGGCCAGGATGGTAATTCCCCGCTCCCGCTCGAGATCGGTGGAGTCCATGACGCGTTCCTGCACCTGTTCGTTGTCCCGGAACGTCCCGGACTGCTTGAGCAACTGGTCGACCAGCGTCGTTTTGCCATGATCCACGTGGGCGATAATGGCGACGTTCCGAATGAGGTCTCTTGGTTGCACTTGTTCCACTCCCCGGCCGCCTGCGCCCGCGCCTTCCGTTTTTGGCCGCACGGGGCAAGCCGGCCCATCACGCGCAAAACGTCGACCGCATGTCGACGTTTGTCCGCATCCATTTTATTATAAAAGATCTGTCAACCGGCATCAAACGCGGGTCGCCGCCGATCCGCCAACTTCGACATAAACCCGGCGAGCCGGTCGCATCCTAGGTATCATGCCGCAAACGAAAGTCACCACATGCGGGGCCGACGGATGACGAGCCAGCTCCCGACCGCGATCAGGATGGCGGCCAGGACATACGCGCCCCACGTCCACAGCAGCGTCAGGCCGAACAGCCCCACGGACAGGACGGCCAGGGAAACCGACGCCAGCCACAGGCCGCGCGACCGCACGTTGCCAAACAGATGGTATTCATACAACCCGACCGCGACGGCCAACAGAAAAAAAGGCCACAGGTATTTCATCAGCTTCCAGTCGAACCAATTGCCGATCAACAGCACGACGGACACCACCGTCAGGATGCCGGCGGGGACGAGCGCAACGGCGGGAATCATGCGGCCGAACACGAGCACGTGAAGCAGGATTCCCGGCACCAGGATGAAAAGCGGCCAGAACAAGGCCCCCAGAACGGCGAATACGCCCAGTTTTCCGAGGAGAATGACAAGACCCGCCACAAGGATCAGGATGCCGACGGTAGATGACTGCTTGTTCATGACGATGCGACTCCCCCAATGGATTTGTTATTAGTGTAATGGATGTTGGGGGAAAAAACCAGTTGTTCGGCGCGGTTTAGGCGCGTTCGGGCACAGCTCAGGCGCGGCGGCTCCACCACAGCGCGCCGCCGACAAGCAAGGCCACCACAAGGAACGGAAAGGCCGCCGCCAGACGTTCGGGTTGCGCCAGCAGCCACGGCCGCCAGGCGGGGTCGCTCATCAGCATTTCGCCCGCCGTGTAGCCCAGAAGTCCGCCTCCCGCGTACATCAGCCAGGGGGCGCGGTCGAGCAGCGTCATGAGGGCGGCGCTTCCCCAGATCATGATCGGTACGCTCATGGCCACGCCGGCAAACAGCAGCCAGGCGTCTCCCCTGGCGATGGCGGCCACCGCCAGCACGTTGTCGAAGCCCATCACCAGGTCGGCGACCACAATGGCCCAGACGGCCCCCGCCAGCGTGGCCGAGGAACGGGAAGGGGCGCCGCCCCGCTCGCCCCGCAAAAGCTGCAACGCGACGACGCACAGCAGCGCCGCGCCGATGCTTTGCATATAGGGGACGCGCAACACGACGGCGGCTCCGAGCGTCAAGCCGATCCGCAGCATCACCGCGGCGGCGGTTCCCCACCAGACCGCCAACCGGCGCTGGCGGGTGGGAAGCCGCTTCGCCGCCATGGCGATCACCACCGCATTGTCACCGCTCAACAGGAGATTGACCAGTGTGATTTCCGCCAAGGCGATGAGATGACCGGATTCCGCCATCCGTCGCACCCCCCCACCGCCGATGTGTATGTACAAGCCGTTGGGATTATGCAACATCCCGGATCAATTATTTTTGAATCCTCTTTTTCTTTGTCCCGTATTACTGATAGAATGAACCCTTGGGGGGGACAACGTTGGACTTTTTCTCACTGGACTTCTGGTCAAAACTGTTTGGCATCGTCTTCATCGATCTGCTCCTCGCGGGGGATAACGCCATCGTCATCGCCCTGGCGGCCCGCAACCTGCCGAAGGAAACGCAAAAAAAGGCGATCTTCTGGGGAATGGCGGGAGCCATTGCGATCCGCGCGGCGGCCGCGATCATCGTCATGCAGTTGCTGAAGGTTCCCTATTTGCTGGCGGCCGGCGGCGTCGTCCTGCTGTGGATCGCGTTCAAGCTCCTGGTCGAGGAGAAAAAACACGAGGAAGTGAAAGCCGGCTCGTCCCTGTGGGCGGCCGTCCGCACGATCGTCATCGCGGACGCGGCCATGGGACTGGACAATATTTTGGCGATTGGCGGCATGGCGCACGGGAATGCGCTGCTTGTCATCCTCGGTCTGCTGATCAGCATCCCCATCATCATCTGGGGCAGCACGCTGTTCATCCGTCTGATCCACCGGTTTCCATGGATCGTCTATCTGGGGTCCGGCATTCTGGCGTATACCGCCGCCAAAATGATTACGGAAGAACAAAAACTGGAGTTCCTGTTCAAAGATAACCCGACGGTAACCTGGACGCTCATCGTCACCCTGATTGCCGTCGTCATCGTGGGCGGCCTGTGGGTCAACACGATCCGGGCGCGCAAAAACGCGAAGGCCGACCCGGCCTACGCGGGCGAAAAAAGCCGCGAGTGAAGCGCAACGCTTCCCGCGGCTTTTTCCTTTTGATTTTTTGCCCGTTCAGAACCAGCGTTCTTCGCCGGCCGCGGCGGCGTTCACCGGACCCGCCTCGGTCAGTTCCAAGGTTTCGGTCCCTTCGACGGCTTCCCCGATCAGACGCTCCAGATCGTCGCCGAGGGATCGCTCCGCCCTTTCCACAATCCGCAGGTTCGGATTGGTGGCGGGGGATTTGGGGACAAACAGCGTGCAACAGTCTTCGTAAGGCAGAATCGACGTTTCGTACGTGCCGATCCGTTCGGCCATGCGGATGATGTCGATTTTGTCCATGGTGACCAGAGGACGCAGGAGGGGCAATGTCGTTACCCGGCCGATCACGTTCATGCTGGCCAGCGTCTGGCTGGCCACCTGTCCGAGGCTGTCGCCGGTGACGATCGCCAGCGCCCCGCGCCGTTCGGCCAGCCGTTCCGCGATGCGCAGCATGGATCGGCGCATCAGGGTGATCATCAGATGTTCGTATCCGGTCTGGGCGAGCCGCGTCTGCAGCTCGGTGAACGGCACCAGGTGCAGCTTGAGGTTGCCGCCGTAATAGGCGAGGCGCTGCGCCAGGGCGATCACCTTTTCCTTGGACTGTTCGCTGGTGTACGGATAGCTGTGGAAATGGACGGCCTCCAGTTCCAGCCCCTTGCGCATCGCCATCCACCCGGCGACGGGACTGTCGATGCCGCCCGACAGCAGCAGCAACGCCTTGCCGTTCATGCCGAGCGGAAAACCTCCGGCCGCCGGCACCGTGCGGCAATGGACGAACGTCCCCTCGGGCCGGATGTCGACCTTCAGCTCGACGTCGGGATGGTGCACGTCCACCCGCAAATCCGGCGTGTTTCGCAGCACGTGGGCGCCGACGAGATGGTTCATTTCCCGGGAAGGGTGAGGGAACGTCTTGAGCGCCCGTTTGACCGATACCTTGAACGTGCGCGGCGGCGGATCGAGCTCGCGCATGACGTGCAGCGCCGCCTCGCGGATGGCGGCCAGGTCGTTCGCCGTGCGGACGGCGGGACTGAAGGAGACGATGCCGAACACGTCCTTCAGCCGCTCCGCCACCCGCTCGAACGATTCCCCGTTCAGTTTGATGTACAGGCGGCCATAGGTCTTGTCGTACGTCAAGCCCTGAAACGAAGCGAGCGCCTGTTTGATCCGCGTCAGCATCAATTCCTCAAAGCGATTGCGATTCCGTCCCTTTACAGTAATTTCACCGAACCGAACGAGGATCCAATCCTCCATCGTGTCAAGCTCCTTTCCGGGGCGGAGCTGGCGGCGGCGTCCCGGGGACGCCGCCGCCGTTGCCGCATTCGCCGCGCGGCCCTTTCACCTCGGCTTCGCGCGTTTCTCCAACGGTTTCAGCTCCGCCACCGCCTTTTTCAACCGTTCCAGCAGCAGTTCCACCGCCGCTTCGTCATGCTCGTCCCCCATGCTGATGCGAATGCTGCCGGACGCGCGCGCGTCGTCGAAGCCCATTGCCTTCAGCACCCGGCTCGGTTTCAGGCTGCGGGACGAGCAGGCCGATTGGGTCGAGACGAGGATGCCGTGCTTCTCCAGCATGTGCACCAGCACTTCCGGCCGCATCCCCGGATACGAGAAATTGACGATGTGCGGCGCCTGCCAGTCTTCGCGTTCGGCGCCGTTGTACACGAGCTCCGGAATTTGGCGGATGCCCTCCAGAATGCGGCGGCGCAGCGCCGACCAGCGCGCTCGCCGGGCTTCCGCGCCTTCCATGGCGAGACGAAGCGCCTGGGCGGTAGCGACGATGCCGGGCAGATTGGGCGTGCCGCTGCGCAGCCCGTGCTCCTGGCCGCCGCCGGCGTTCAACGGGGCGATCCGGACCCCCTCGCGCACGAGGAGGAAACCGACGCCCCGGGGGCCGCGGAATTTGTGCGCCGATCCGGTGTACAGGTCGACCCCCCACTCCTTCCAGGCCACGGGAACCTTGCCGATCGCCTGCACGCCGTCGACGTGGAAACGCACGTGCGGACAATCGGCCAGCGCCGCTCCGATCTCCCGAATTGGCTGGATGGCGCCCGTCTCGTTGTTGACGTGCATGACGCTGACCAGCACCGTGTCGTCGCGGACGGCGGCGCGCACCTGTTCGGGGGAAACGCGGCCGTCGCCGTCGACCGGCAGGATCGTCACCGCCACCCCCATCTCCTCCAGTTGCCGCACGCACTGGTAAACGGAGGCGTGCTCCACCGCCGTGGTGATGACGTGCTTGCTCCGCCTTCCCGCATTCCAGACGGTGCCTTTGATGGCCAGATTGTTGCTTTCCGTGCCGCCGGAGGTAAACACCACCTCCTGCGGTTTGGCGCCCAGCCGTTCGGCCACCGCCGCGCGCGCTTTTTCCACCAGCTTCTGCGCTTCGCCGCCCGCCCGGTGCAGCGCCCCGGGATTGGCATAATGTGCCGCCATCACTTCGGCGACGGTGCGGACCACCTGTTCGTACGGCGGGGTGGAGGCGCTGTGGTCAAAATACAGGATATCGGCCGTCCGGTCGCTCATTTCATCATTCGCCTCCTCTCGCCACATCGGCGCGAATTCATGCCAAAACGTGCAAAAAGGATCTTTGGAACATGCGGGAAAAGAAAAAGATCAACGCGGATACGTTCGCCCGCAGGCGGCCATCCGCTTGATCCTTCCGGCCGTCCGTCGTTGCGCGCGATCCGGAAGCGGCATGCCCGGCCTCCTCCGCCGTCAGACGGCGACCGCGTAACGCAACACCTTGCCGATGTAATTCCGGGTTTCCGCCGGCAATTCGGACCAGCGGGCGGCCACTTCGTCGTCGGTCGTCAAGCCCAGCCGGTCGACCAGTCCCGGACCGGCATTGTACGCAGCCAGGGCGGACATGACGTTGCCGTCGTATTTGCGCAACAGCCAGGACAGGTAACGGGTTCCCCCGTCGATGTTCTGCCCGGGATCAAACGGATCGCGCACTCCCAGCCATTTTGCCGTCTCGTCCATCAGTTGCATCAAGCCTTTTGCGCCCGCCGGCGACACGGCGTCGGGGCGGAACGACGATTCCGCCCGGATGACCGCCTTGATCAGACCAGGCGCCACGCCATGGCGGGCGGCGGCCTCCAGGATGAGCCCGTCAAAGGCGGACGGGTCTTCCCCGCCCGAAGGGGTCGGGATCAGGCCGTTTCCGGGCGCCGTGTCGGACGCCGTCTTCTTTCCGGCACCGGAAGGCGCCGCAGACGACATATACGCATAGGCTCCCAACAAGTCCGGTCCGCCCCGGTACAGCCAGGTTTCCGTGTTCGTCAAAGCGCCGGCGGCGGATTCCGCCTGCAGGCGCGCAAGGAGCAGCGCGAACGGCTCAAGGCCTGCGGTTTCGGATATGTAGGAGGTCCACCCGGCGGCCAGACGCCCGGCGGCGCTCGAAGCCGTGTCCGTTCCGCTCAGCCAGCGGTTCAGCAATTGTTATTTCACCCATCGGGGATCCCAGGTGACGTTCATCCGAATCCCTCCAGCGGGATCAAACGGTTGTCCATCACACATCCTACCATAAACTGAACGGGATTCGGAAGTGCGTCACGGAACGGACCCGCATATTTTGACCGCCTTTCTTCCACGCTATAAGCATCCGGCCCAGGCCGCCCTACGGAAGGGAGAGAATGTTCATGCGTCGCCGCACCGCGACCTTCATCGCCATTTTGGCCGCCGCCTTCCTGTTTGCGATTCCTTTATGGATGTTGTTGCAGCCCGAGAAAACGCCGGACGGAGCCGGAAGCCCTCCGCCCGGGAACGGTCTTTCCGGCGCCGGCCGGAACGGACGGTTTCCGGCCCCGTACGCGCTTGACGAGACCAACTACAAATTGCAGGCGGTCCGGCGCGACGTGCAAATGACGGAACGCCTGTGCCGCCTTCAGTGCGAAAGGGACGCCCTCCGCTGGCTGAAGGAAACCGCGCGGATGACGGACAAACAGAAGACGGAACATTTGCGGCGCACCCGCCAGCACAACCCCAAATGGCGGCTGGCCGCCTGGCTGTCCGCGGATCGCGCGCATCCGGCGGGAGCGGATCCCGCCAAGCTGGCCGCGCCGGCCCGCAAGCACTGGGAACAGACCGTGCGGTCGGTGAGGCAGGGGAAGGCCGCGCAATCCCCCGTCTTCCGTCTGAACGGGCAGCCCCATTTCGTCCTCGGCGTGCCCGATCCGCAAAAGCGCTCCGGCGGTCTTGTCGTTCTCGTCGCCGCGGACGTCCTGCTGGAGGTGGAGCGGCACCAGCGCCGCAACATGCGCCTTGTGCCCTATCCGGAAGAAGGCCGCTACCGGATCGAGTCCGTCCGCCCGGACGACCTGAAGGACACCACCGTGCGCAGCGGCGAGGACAACGGCAACGCCAGCCATTACACCGTGGACGAGGTCGTGGTCCGGTTCCGGGAACCGCTGGACGCCAGGCAATTGCTTGCCCTGCGCCGGGAACTGGATTTGATCGTCGTGCGGCGCCTCGGTCCCGTCTACGTGTTCCGCTCGCGCAGCCGGACCGCCGACGAGCTGACCGCCTATTTCCGCAAGCAAAACGTGGTCTACGTCGAACCGCACTATTTGTATCTGACCAACGGGCTGACCTCCGCCGACGATTCGGCGACCTTCAGACGGGCACTCCCGACGCCCGCCGCCGCAACAGGCGTCGAAAGCGGGAACGCGATTGTCCCCAACGACACCTACTACGCCAGTTACCAATGGAACTTGCCGGCCATCGCCACCGAGGAGGGATGGAACGTCACCCGGGGCAACGATGACATCGTCGTCGCCGTCATCGACACCGGCGTCCAGACCGACCATCCCGATCTGACCGGCCGGCTGGTGGAAGGATTCAACGCCATCAACCCCGGTTCGCCGCCGAAGGACGACGTCGGGCACGGCACCCACGTGGCCGGCATCATCGCCGCCACTGTCAACAACGCCGAAGGAGTCGCGGGCATGACCTGGCACACGAAAATCATGCCGGTCAAGGTGCTGGACAGCAGCGGCGTCGGCTCGGCCTATTCCGTGGCCGAGGGCATCATCTGGGCGACCGACCACGGCGCCGACGTCATCAACCTGAGTCTCGGCAACTACGCCCAGGCCGAATTTCTGCACGATGCCGTCCGTTACGCCTATGAACGCGGCGTCGTGCTCGTCGCCGCCAGCGGCAACGACAACACGAGCCAGCCCGGTTACCCGGCGGCCTATCCGGAAGTGCTGGCCGTCGCCGCCACCGACTCGTTCTCGAACCGGGCTTCCTATTCCAATTACGGCGACTACATCGACGTCGCGGCGCCGGGAACGAACATTCCCAGCACCTTTACCGGCAGCCAGTATACGTCGCTCTCCGGCACGTCCATGGCTTCGCCGCACGTCGCGGCGCTGGCCGCGCTCGTCCGCTCGGTGAATCCCGGCCTGACCCCGGCGGAAGTGATGGACCTGCTCCGGCAAACGGCCAACGACAAGGGGACACCGGGGCGGGATCCGGAGTACGGTTACGGCCTGATCCATGTAAGACGGGCGCTGGAGCAGGCCAGCGGCACCACCGTCGCCAGCCGGGAGGAACCGCTCGTGCTGGATCGCTTGCTGCGGGCGATCCGCTCCCTGCTTGCGCCGCTCCGCTGAAGGGACGGCCGCGCCAGGCGCGCGCAGACGCGAGTCACGACCGACAACGGTCGTGGCTCTTTTTTTCCGCCTCTTGCCGCACACGAAAAAAGGCAGTATAGTTTATATAAATATTAATTATACAAATGTTAAAATTTAATGACAGAATAAAACTGGAGGTCCGACATGCAGATCGACGCCACGGAAAAATCCCTTCCCGTATACGAAGCGCTGGCCAGCAAGGTGCGGCTTCAGATCATCCAACTGCTGTCCAAGCAGGACATGAACGTCAGCGAACTGGCGCAGGCGCTCGGCCTGAGCAGCGCGATCATGACCATGCACGTCAAGAAACTGGAGAAATCGGGAATCATTAAGACCGAAATGCTGCCGGGCAAAGGGGGCGTGCAGAAAGTGTGTTCCCTCGTGCTCGACCGGATCGAAATCGTGTTGCCTTCCAAAGCCAACCCGCCGCGCATGTCGCACCAGATGGTGGTATCGGTCGGCCATTTTACCGATTTCTCCATCGAGCCGACGTGCGGCATCGCCACCGTGGAAAAAATCATCGGCCAGTTCGACGATCCCCGCTGCTTCCTCGATCCCGAACGGGTCAACGCCAAAATTTTGTGGTTCAGCCAGGGGTACATCGAGTACAAGGTGCCCAATTACCTGCTGAAAAGCCAGATCCCGCTCGAACTCGAAGTGTCGTTTGAAATTTCGTCGGAGGCGCCGCTCATCAACGACGACTATCCGTCCGACATCCATTTTTACCTCAATGGCGTCCATCTCGGGTATTGGACGAGTCCGGGCGACTTCGGGGACAAAAAGGGCAATTACACCCCGTCGTGGTGGCCCAGCGTCATCAACCAGTACGGGCTGCTCAAAACGTTGCGCATTAACGCGGAAGGCACATTCATGGACGGCACCCGCATTTCTGACGTGACGCTGGACCAGGTGGACATCACCCGCCCGCAGTGGACGTTCCGCTTCGAGGTGCCGCCGGACGCGGAGCACGTGGGCGGCCTGACGCTGTTCGGCTCCGGATTCGGCAACTACAAGCAGGACATCATTTTCAAGCTGTATTACAAAAAAGGGAACGCCGGCGGCGAGTGAATCGCCGAACGTTCCCCCTCGACGGCGCGATTACCGGTTCGGAGCCACATGGCTGCCCCACACCGCCTCCCCTCGCGAAGACAGGGCCGTGAACGTCATGACGTCGCGGAAGGTGCCCGGGTCCCATTGCCGCACAAACACGCCCTTGAACGTCTCGCCGCCGAGGGTCAGCTCCAGCCGATGATCTCCGTCGAGTTTCCACGAACCGTTTTCCGCCCCGTCCACGGACCCGTCCCGGTTCAAGCTGAGGAGCTCCGACTTTTTGATGTCCGCGGAAATGTCCTTGCCGTGCCGGATGAACTTGTACGCGCCCGCGACCTCGTCCGCCGTGTAGGCGCCAATCGTTTCCCCGGTATACCGGTGCGGCGCCACCACCGGCCAGCCGTCCGCGTTCATCCACATCTGGTGGACGCGCACCTCGTGGGCCTCGCCGCGGGACGGGAACCGGGTGTGGAAGATGAGGAAATACCGCCCCGTCTCCGCGTCATGCCAGGCCGAATTGTGCCCCGGCGATACGTAGCCCGGTCCGACGTTGGCGATTTCCCCCTCCGCATTTTGAAACTGGAAATTGCCCATCAGCTTGACTCCGTACGGCTCGATGGCGCGATCATCGAAAAACGACCCCGGACCGCCCCCGACTTTCGTCATGTCGTTCCCTTCCGCATCCACGAACGGCCCGTCCGGCCGGCGCGAACGCACTACCCGGATGTTGTAGCCGCCCTTTGCGTCCAGGCCGCCGAATGACAGGAACAGGTAATAATAGTCGGTTTCCGGACTGTAGAGCATGTACGGCCCTTCGATCCGGCTGTGGTTGGCGCCCAGCAGCTTTTTGCCGTAGCCTTGGCCCGGCAACGGACGGCCGGTGGCGGGATCCATTTTCAGAATGTAAATGCCGCCAGAATAGGACCCGTACACCATCCACAATTGGCCCTCTTTGTCAAAAAACACATGGGGATCGACCGTGTTCGGATGCCGGGCGGCGTCGTACACGGTGCCATCCTCGCTCGGCTGACCCCACATGCCCGATTTCAGGAGGATGCCCGCGTTCCGGTACGGCCCCTCGATGTGGTCCGCCACCGCCAGCCCGAGCGCCGACCGCGGCGAATCGCCCTTGCAGGCGCTGTAATACATGTAATACTTCCCGTCCGGCAATTGCACGACGTCACCGGCCCAGAACGTCCTCGTCTGCGCCCACTCGAACGTTTCCGCCATTTCCTCGAACACGTTCGGAATCACCGGATTGCCTTCGTAGACGCCGGAATTGACTTGCGTCCAGTGGATCAGGTCGTCCGACTTGGCGACCGCCAGATGGGAACCGAACACGTAAAACGTTCCGTCCTCCGTCCGGATGATCGACGGATCGTGGACGGAGGCGTTCTTGAACATCAACGGCCGCATTTCGGAAGCCACGGGCGATTCCCCTCCTTCCGCGTCCGGGCGGGCGCCCGCGGACGCCGGTCGTTCCGTCCCGGCGGTTTCCGTCGCCCCCGTCGGGGTCCCGGGCCCGTCCCCGCCGCACCCGGCGAGAGCCAGCGCGAGGCAAAGCCACGGCAGGGCGATCCGCATTCGCACCGATCTTCGCATTCCGCATCCCTCCCCATCCTGTTTGACCGAAGGACGCCTTCTCCGGGCCGGGCCCCGCGGCGCTCATTCGCCGGCGATCCCCGTCCGTTCGACACTTTCCACGAAATAACGTTGCAACACCAGATAGACGAGCAGAATCGGCAGCACCGTCAGCACCATGGCCGCCATCATCTGGTTCATCGTCGTCGGCGCCACCCCGATCACGTCGGCCGATGTTTGCATCGCCATCTGCTGCATGGCCAGGTTGGCGTCCCCGAAAAACACGGCCATCCGCTGCGCCAGATTGTAATACGTCGGCACCCGCAAATAGAGGCTGGGCTCGAAGATGTCGTTCCAGTGCCAGACGAACGAAAACAGGAACACGACCAGCATCGCCGGCCGCGCCAGCGGAAACATGATCGCCCAAAACGTGCGCAGCGCCCCGGCGCCGTCGATGCGCGCCGCCTCTTCCAGCACTCCCGGCATGCGCCGGAAAAACTGGATGAAGATGAGGACGAACAGCGCCCCCTTCAGGCCGTGCCCAAAGAGGGACGGCACCATGAACGGCAGATGGGTGTCGATCCAGCCCAGATCGCTGAAGAAAATGAACAGCGGCACGACGATCGATTGCGGCGGCACGAGGAACGTGAACACGACAAGCGACAGGAACAGGCCGTGGCCGGGAAACCGGTACCGCGCGAACCCGTAGCCGACGATGGCGCAGCTCACCATTTGCAACAGCCCGCTGCCCACCGCCTCGATGACGCTGTTCGCAAAGCCCTGCCAGTAGTTGAGCGCCCGGAACGCGGCGGCGTAATTGGCGAAGTCCAGTTTTTTCGGAATCCATTGCACGGTGGCGTCGGCCACGTCCCACGTCTGCATCATCGATTTGGACAACATGTAAAACAGCGGAAACAGGAACACATACGACAGGCTGAGCAGCACCAGATAATGGAACGCGGCGCTCGCCAGCCGTTTTGCCCGTTTCACGACGGCATGCCTGCCCGTCGTCTTCGCCGCCTCCGCCGCCCGCCGGCCGGTGGTCTGCGCCATCCGCACCGCCCGCCGGCCCGTCTTCTGCGCCGTTTCCAACGCCTGGCGCCATGCCGTTTGCAGCGCGTTCATGCTCCGCCCCTCCCCTCGACGTTGGCCAGACTTTTGCGGAACAACGCGAACACAAGGCCCAGCACGACGGCGATCAACAGAAAGTACATCCAGCCGATGGCGGAGCCGTAACCGAAATCGTTGTTGCGAAACACCACGTTGAGGATGTGATCCATCACGCGGTTGTCGGTCTTGGTAAACGAATTGACGAGGCTGTACAGGACATTGACGAACACCATCGGCAGGATCATCGGAAACGTGATTTTCCAGAAACTTTCCCACGCCGTCGCCCCGTCGCACCGGGCCGCCTCGTACAATTGCGGCGAAATCGTCTGCAGCCCCGCCAGGAAGATGAGCGTCTGCACCCCCGCGTCCCACATGACCAGCGTCAGCGAATCCGCAAATTCCAACAGCGGCAGGAGCACCTGGCCCGGAATGAAGCGGCGCAGCAGGTTAAACAGGTCGTAATCCCGGAAAATCGGCAACTGCCCCGCTCCCAGTTCGAGCAGTTTGCGCAGCACCGCGCCGGAGGCGATGATGACCGGCAGAAAAAAGATGCCGCGGAACAGAATCCGTCCCACCGCCCGCCGGTTGAGCAGAAGCGCGCTGAACATGGAGAAAACGAGAATCAGCGGCACGTTCGTGAGCATGGTCACCATCGTGTCCCGCAACAGCGGCAGAAAGTGGACATCCGTCACGAACGCCGCCCGGTAATGATCGCCGCCGACGTAAGTGGCGACCAGACCGTGCTGGCTCATGGTCAGTTTGTGGAACGAAAAGTACAGGGAGCGCCCGAGCGGAACGGCCATGAACAGGAAAAAGCCGATGATCCACAGGGACACGAATCCGTATCCTTCCAGATAGTGCCTGACGCGCATCGACAACCGGAACCGTCTCATGCCGACTGTCCCTCCCCGATGACGTAACCGCGCGCGGGCACGGTGGTTTCGCCGACGGATGCTTCCCGGTCCGTATAATTGACCGTCACCTGAACCCCGTTGCCGAACGTGGTCCGGTACACGCCTTCCCCCAACTGCTCGTGATTCACGATCGGTTCGTTGGCAATGCGGACATAGTGGTCCCGGAGCGCCGCGTACTCGGCCGCGGCGGCATCGAGCCAGTCCGCGTACCGCGTGCTGAACAGCCGCTCCGCCAGCGTCCGCCGGAGATCGCTCGTCGGCGCGTACGTCAGCTCGAAGCTCGGCAGCGCCCCGTATTCGAGCATCCGCAAAAATTCCGCCCGCGCATCGTCGCGCAAATTGACCGGAGGAGCCGTATACGGCACCAGGCCGCGCACGACGATTTGCCAGAACGGCACCGTTTCGTCCATGACGACAAAGTGGCTGGAGTCCATCGGCGCGTTGTCGATCCGGTCCACATGGCCGAGCGCGTAGGCGAAGCCGTAGTCGACGCCCGTTTTGCCCACGGCGCGGCGGAAGTCGTCCATCGCCCGCACCCAGACGCCGGCCGTATCCCGGCGGTCCGCGAGATGGCGGCGATCCTGGTCCGAATAAAGCGTATGGCCCATGTATTGCAGATGGACGCCGGCGACGCCGAGCCGGGCGAACGCTTCCCGTTCCGGCGCGATGCGCCGGTCGTAGACGCGCTCCGGTTTCATGTGGTAGAACTTCGCCTGGTCGCGATTCACCCGGGTGGACACGTAATAGTCATAGCTGGGGACCGCCTCGCGGTCCAGGCCGTGGATGCTGTCCCGGCGCCGGCTGATGCCGCCGCTTTCCGCGTAGGCGCGAACGTAATTGACCTGCACGTACAGGTCGATGCCCCGCTCCCGCGCATAGCGGACCAGCTCCCGCAATTCCGCGGCGCCGCCGAGCTTTTTTTCCACCGGAAAATGATCGGGCTGATTGCCGTAATAACCGCCTTTGGACCATCCCTCGAAGGTGATGTCCAGGTCGTGAATGCCGCGCGCCGCAAAGGCGTCGATGATTTCCCGCGCCTGGCGGAACGTCGTCATGTCGACGAACGTCTGGCCGATGATTTCGTCGCGCAGCACGCCGCCGAACAGGCGCACGTGCAGCCGCGGTTCCGCCTCCACCGGCATTACCTGTTTCTCGCGCACCAGATAATCCCGGTAGACGCGGGCCATGCCGACGTAATCGGACGCCTCACCCTGCAGCAGAACGAATCGCACGTTGCGGTCGCCTTTGATCAGACGCCCCTGGTAATAGGGAATCTGCCCGGACGAACCGACGAAAATCACGTCGTCCTTGCGATACACAAACTCCACGGAAGCCCGGTACAGCGCAATGTTCCGCACGCCGGGCGGGGTGGCGTTGATTTTGGCGTCGAACTGGCCGTCCTCGACGATGGCAAGCACGCCGGCGCCGTTGCGGCTGATTCCGAACACCGGCAGCGTCGCGTATTCTTTCGGCGGCACGGCCCGCAGCCATTCTTCCTCGACCATGTCGTGATGTTGCACCTTGAACGCGTAATCCGGACCGTAAATGGGCTCGGAATATCCTTTGAGATAGGCCGGATGCTGCGCTTTGAACCGCATCAGCGCGCCGGCGCCGTCCGGCACGAGAATGAAGCCCTCGTCCGTCTCCCGCGCCGCAAACAGGAACGGCAGCGGTTCCAGGCTGATGAGCCGGGCCTGCCCCTCCTCGCGGATCGCGTCGAACGGCAGCCTGACGTCCAGGCCGTCCTCCCGCAACCGGTACTCGACGGCGAAGGAAATTTGTTCTTCCGCCAGCCGGAACTCGACGCGGACGGCGTCGTCCAGCTTGCGGATCTCGAGGGTGTTTTCCTTGTTGTTCAGCGTATGGGTCTGGGAGACGCCAGCTCCGGTCGTGTAGCGGACGTGCACGGGCGCGTCCATGAACCGCTTGTTGTTCGGCATCGTGGTGCGTTCCACCTGCGGCGCGCCCAGCCATTCCCGCCCCGACCGTTTGTCGGTGATCCGGACGTTGCCGGTTTTTTCGTCCAAGTACAGCGCAAAACGTTCGTTTTCCAGCATGAGGGTCGTGGCGGTGACGGGATACAACGCGGGAGCCGGCTGCGCGCCGGACGCCGCGTTTGCGGCCGGTGCGCCTTCTCCTTGATTCGCCGCTTCGCCGGCCGCCGGATGCGCCCCGCTCGCCGCCGTCTCCATCGCCGAGCCGGACGCCATGCTTTCCGTCGCGGCATCCCCCGTTTCTCCGCCGTCTGCCGCCGCAGCCGCGCGATCCGCCTCCGCGGCCTCCATGGACGGCCCGCCTTCCGCCGCCGACACGTCCGCCGGCTCCGCCCGGCCGCGCCCCGCCAAGACGCTTACGGACGCCGCCAGCACGATGACGGCCAGCGCCAACGGCCATTTCATCCATCGCTTCACGTCCGCCGCCTCCTCATCCGCGCAGCCTGATTTCCTTGATCAAATCCAGCACGAAATACACAAACTGGCTCATGAACCCGAACAGCAGAATGAAAATGAACCAGATGACGCCCATGCCAATCAGCGTCAGCAGGACGATGAACAGCATTTTGCCGGTCTCGAAATCGTGCACGATCCGGACCATGAGCAGCAGCAGCCAGGCGCACCAGCCCAGCACAAGCGTCATCAGAAACTCGTACAAGCCGGACTCGTCGAGCGAAAGCCAGTTGGTCAGCAACGTCACCGGGACGGCGAACAGAATATAGGGAACGAGCGCGAACGCGCTGCCGTGCACCACTTCCCCGAACCGGCCCTCGCCGTCGAGAATGCTGCTGACGCCCCAGTTCGCCACGCACCACGTCGCCCAGGGGACGACAATCCACACCAGCTCGAACAGCGAAGAGATTTCATACGCTTCCCGCGTCTGGAACGCAAAGCCGGTCACCATAATCGACGCCATCTTGGCCGCGAACGCCAGCAGCACCAAGAGCGGCGCCCGGTACCACCGGATGCGTCCGGGATCGCGCAGCTCTTGAAAAAAGTCAATCGGATGGGTCAGGACCTGTCCCATCATGCGCAGCGTGCTCATGGCGCTTCCCCCTTTTCCGGGCCGATGGCGATCCCGGCCGCCTGCCGCCGGCTCACGCCCTTGCGGATTCGCCGCCACAGCCGCGGCACCCCGAACCGCAATAGGAGGAAACCGGCCACCACAGCCGCGAAAAAGACGTCGAAGTGCTCGCGGATGTAGGCCTTGCGGTATTCCTTGAACGCCAGCGAATAATCGCCGCGGGCCCGGGCGAGCTTGAAGTAGGCCATCGCCTCTTCGTACCGTTCGGCGTTGTACAGCGCCTTGCCGATGGCGACGTACGCCATCTCGTAATTGGCGTTCTGCCGGAGCACCTCGTGCCACAGCGCTTCCGCCTCCCGATACCGCCCGTCCACGTACAGGCGGGACGCCTCGTGGACCAGGTCGGCGAACGGGGTCGTCCGGAACACGTCGACTCGATGGCGCCCCTTGTCGACGACATACAGTTCGCCCCGCGGGCTTTGATCCAGATCCGCGGGCGTGACGAACAGGCCGTTCTGCTCGCCGATGCCGCCGAAGGCGAACAGGAAGTTGCCCAGCTTGTCGTACTGGAACACCTTGCCTGTTTGCAGGTCGAGCGCGGACATGATCCCGTCGGGACCGACCGAGATCGCCATGAAGGCGGCCATCGCGTACGGCCCGACGTCGAACCGGTCGCCGTACGCCCGTTTGGCGCCTCCGTTCAGGGTGTCGACGCCGACCGGCGACAGGCGCTTCAGTTGATTGTACGGCTCGCCCAGCGTCGTCGTGTAAATGAACCCTTCCGCATCGATGTCCACGTCGGAAAATTCCGCGGGCCGCACCGTGGCGAGCCGGGATCGCTGCTCCTCGGTGGCCAGCAGCCGGATGAGCAGGCGCCGCCAACTGAACCCGACATGGTTGGCGCCGTAAAACCCCTTGAACGCGCCGCCCGGGTCGATCTGCAGCAGCCCCTGCGTGTTGCCGTCGCTGACGACATACAGGTAATCGCGTTTGTCCAGCACGAGCCGGGACGGCGAATAGTTGAACCCCCTGCCGAGCAGCGGACTTTCCGGCGCCGGATATTCCCGGACGAACCGGCCCTCCCGGTCGAACACCGCGATGCGCCGGTTTTTCGTATCCGCCACGTACAGCGTGCCGTCCTCCTTGACAAAAACGCCCTTGGGCCCGTTCAGTTGGCCGGCGCCTTCCGCGTCCCCGATCGTCCGGACGAAGCGGTGTTCGGCGTCCAGTTGCACGATGCGGTTGTTTCCCGTGTCGACCACGTAAATGTCCCCGCTGCCGGCGATGAACACCGATTCGGGCGACTTGAACGGGCCGGAGGGCAGATAGGCGCCGTCAATCGACCGGGAATACACGTACCCGTTCACGGAATGGACGTCCTGGCCGTTGACCGCCCAGGCGTACCCTTCATACGGCGTCACGGCCGCGGCGCCGGAAGGCGACGACAGCATGAGCGCCAGGACCGCCGGGACAAGCCAGAACCTGTACCGCCTGCGCAAACGCGCTCCCTCCTCCCATCAGTCTTTCAACCCCGAATGCGCCATCGTCTGCAACACCATGCGCTGGGTGACGACAAACACCAGCATCGTCGGGATCACCATCAGGAAGCTGGCCGCCGCGTACGTGCCCACGCGGGCGACCACTCCGGCGCCGCCGCTGATCGTCTGGATGGCGACCGGCAGCGACTTCATGTCTTCCTCCGTGGCGTACACCATCGCCGGATACGGATCGTTCCACGCCTGAACGAAGCTGAGCAGCGCGAAGGTGGCGATCGCCGGCTTCAGCATCGGCAGCACGATGGAGCGGAACACCCGCCATTCCCCCGCCCCGTCGATGCGCGCCGCCTCCAGCAGCGCGTCGGGAATCTGTTTCAGGAACTGGGTCATCAAAAACATCCCGACCGGCGCGGCCAAAAACGGCAAAATCTGGGCGAAATAGGTGTTCATCAGCCCGCTCTTGCTGATCAGCAAATATTGCGGAATTTGCAGCACCATCGGCGAAAACATGAGCGCGGCCACGATCAGGGAAAAGATGTGCTGCCGGAACGGCATGTTGTGTTTCGCCAGCGGATAGGCGGCCATCGCCGAGATGAACACGCCGCCGGCGACGATGGAGCCGGTCACCACGACGCTGTTGAAGATGTACCGGGAAAAGGGAACGACCGACGTGCCGGTGATGAGCAGGAGGTCCCGGAAATTGAGCAGGGTCGGATTCATGACGAAAAAGCGCGGCGGGAACAAAAACAGCTCGTGGATCGGCTTGAACGCGGTCGAGGCGAGATACACGAGCGGCATCAGCATCAGCAGCGCCAGCACGGTCAGGCCCGTGTAGATGGCGATGCCGCCAAAATCGATCCGCCTGCGCATCGGTCAGTCCCTCCCGAACAGATGGAAGATAAGACGATTGAGGCCGAACATCATCAAAAACAGCACGACCGCGATCGCCGCCGCATACCCCATCTCAAAGCGAATGAAGGCGTAGTCGTACAGATGCGCCAAAATCGTATGTCCCGCGTAAAGCGGGCTGGGCAGCCCGACCAGTTGCACGCTGACGTCGAACACCTGCAGCGAGGACACCACCTGCATGACGGCCCCGAACAACAGTTGCGGCCGGACCGCCGGGATCGTGATGTAGAACAGTTCCTGCCAACGGTGCTTGACGCCGTCGATGGCGCCGGCTTCATACAGCTCCTTCGGCACGTTTTGCAAACCGGCCAGAAACGCGAGAAAGCCGACGCCCATGCTCATCCACAGCGACACCGCAATGATGACCGGCACGATCGAGCGAATGTCCTGCAAAAAGAGGAACGGCTCGTCGAGAATGCCGAGGCGGATCAACCACCAGTTGAGCAGCCCTTTCCGGTCCCCCGCGAATAGGTACAGCCAGACGACGGACATGGCCGTCGCGCTCGTGATGGACGGCGTGTAGAAACATAGCGTGTATAAAAACCGGTATTTGTGCGGAATCTGGCTGATCAGCCAGGCCAGCAGGAATGCCAGCATATAGCCGAGCGGCCCGGTAATGATCGCGAAACGCAGCGTGATGCCGACCGCCTGCAGGAAAATGTCGTCGTCGACAAACAGCAGCCGGTAATTGGACGCGCCGATGAACCGCGGCGGCTCCAGGATGTTGTAATAGGTGAAGCTCAGCCCGATCGACACGAGGATGGGCGCGACGATGAACACGGTAAACAGCAACAGGAACGGCGCCAAAAAGTAATAGGACACCCGGTGCTTCTTGATGTCCGTCCACAGCAGGGCCAGCTTCCCGGGCGCAGGCGCCGGCCGCAGGGATGCGCCGGCCGCGCTTTCCCCCGACCGGATCGCGGTCGCGGGGCCGCCCCGCTCCAGGGAGGCGAGCGCCGCCCGGTCCGCCGGCCGCGGGCCGTCATGTACCGTCGCCATCGATGCTCACGTCCTCTCTCCCGGACGTCCCCGGCGGAACGTCCAGGCCGAATTCTTCCCGTTTCTTGCGGAGCTCCTTGTTGATTTCCCGGACGCCGGCCTCGATCGCCTCGCGCGGCAGCTTGCCGTTCAGGACGATTTCGTTCCACATGTTGGCGATGTGGCGGGTGGTGTAGTATCCGCCGAGCACCACCTGGCGCTCCCGGAACCATTCCCACTGCTCCAGCACGGCCGCGATGTCTTCTTCCGCCCAGGGCAGGCGCTTGAGCGCTTCCACGTTGGCGGTGTTCCACCGGGCCTCCACGCCGAGCAGCGCCTCCAGCTCCGCGCCGAACCGTTCCTGCGTGTCGGCGCTGGTCCACCATTTCAGGAACGTCCACGCTTCCTCTTTCATGTCGGTGTTTTTGAAAATGACCGCCGTCTGCCCCAGTCCCCCGGTTGAGCGGTTGATCCGCCCGTCCGGCTGCCGGATGCCGGGCATCGGCTTCATGCCCCACCAGCCCGTCAGCTCGGGCGCGGCCGTGGACAGCAGGATGTACGTCGAGTAATCGGCCACGCCGATCGGCATTTCGCCCGAACGAAAGCGGTTGTAAAAATCGGCCTGCTTTTCGATCTTGTAGTTCGTGAACAGCCCGGTCCACATTTTCATGGCCGCCAGCGCCTCCGGCGAGTCGAGCGCCGAGCGGGTGCCGTCCGGGGTGTAGAAATCCCCGCCGTGCTGGAACAGGAACGGTGCGAATTCGTTGATCGCCAGTTGCGGATTGTTCGGAGCGTGGGGATAGTAGAAATCCATCCCGTTCTGATGCAGAATCGGGATCAGTTCCATCACTTCTTCCCACGTCTCCGGAATGTCTTCCTCGCCGTACCCGAGTTGTTGCATGATATCCTTCCGGTAGAACAGCATCGTGAAATTCTGGTTTTCGGGCAGCGCGTAATCGCCGCCGTTGTACTTGTACGGGATGAGCGCGCCGGGACGGAACCGTTTCGCCACTTCCTCGTAGTCGGGAAATTCGTTCAGGTTCACCAGGCCGCCGCGCACTGCGAAATCGATCGGCACCTCGCCCTCGACCCCGAGCGCCACATCCGGTTCGAGTCCGGCGGTGGCGGCAAGAAGCAGCACCTGCATCTGCTGCGCGGGCACAATGTTGACGTTGACCTTGATGCCCGTTTCCGGCGTGAAGTCCTCGTCGATCATCTGCTTGATGATCTCCGCCCAGTCCCGGCCGCGGGCGATCCAGACCTCCAGCGACTTTTCGCCTTCGTACACGTTGCCGATGCCGTTGTAGTCCCGGGTGAACGAGGTGAAGAAATCGTACAGGCTCGTCTTCAGCCGCACGTACCAGGGAGCGGCCGGCTTCGGCCACGGCATGTCGGGCGACTTCACGATCAGGTAGTCGAGCACCAGGCTTTGCGCGGTCAAGCCGTTCACCCAGAGGCCGAGCGAGGACTGCAGGTCCGTGAACTGCTGCAGCCGTCCCGGAATCGACCGCGGATCTTCCGCCATGCTGAGCATGACGTCGCGCGCCTCGTACAGCGTGCTGACCTCGGAACTGCCCTTGCGGACGCCGAAGTCGTACAGAGCGTGAATGCTGTCCTGCAAATCCCAGGCCATCATCTGGAGCCGCGGCACCAGGTTCGGGATGTGCCGTTCAAGCTCCCACTCCGCGTTCGGATCCGGATTCGTACCGGTAACGCGCGTCACCTCGCGGGTGAGCAGGGACATCTTCCGGGTCACGCCGACGACCTTCTCCAGCACCTCGCCGAGCCCGCCGATCTGCACTTCCAGCCGGATCGTGTGCCTGCCCTTTTCGAGATAATAAAGAAAATCTTCCTCCCCTTCGCTGAACCGGCTGATCTGCCATTCGGCCTTGTAGGGAAACTTGATGCCGTTCATTTCCCGAAACATCATCTTGCCGTCGATCGTCACGATACGCTGCGTCGGAATCCCGTTCAGGTACCACTGGCCGAACCGGGCGCCGATGTTGTAAAGGCCGCTCTCCGGCACCTCGAACTCCCATTCCGCCCACTGTCCGGCCGTGCGCCAGCCGGCGCCGCCGAAGCTGTTCAGGGTGATCGCGTCGGGATTGAACGGTTCGGTGATCGGTTCGCGGTCCTCGATGCGCTTCAGCGTCGGGGACGAGCGCAACACGGCGTCTTCCGCCTGGATTTTCAGGAAAACCCCGCTCGTCGGGCGGTAGCCCGCTTCCTTGTACTGCGCCTTGACCTCCTCGTAAGACGGCAGCTTCACGGGCGAAAACACGTGGATTTCCCCGATGGCCGCCGGCTCGCGCACCATGTTGATCCGGATCGTGTGCGTCCCCTTCGTCAGGTAGAAACGAAGCGGCTCGGCCACCTTGGCCTCCGCGTCCCGGAAATCGCGGTACTGCCAGCCGAACACTTCTTCCCGGCGCGGATTGAACTCGTTGCCCCGGTTGTCGTGCCATGTTTCGCCGGCTTCCCGCCACATGCGCTGGAATTCCAGTTTTTTCGCCTGAAAAAACGGAAACGCCCCGTCCACCTGCACGTTGCGGATGACGGAAGACCGTTTGCCCGGCAGCGCGTAGTAGGTCATCCCCATCTGATAGAATCCGTCCGCGGGAACGGTGAACGTGTATTCGACCCAACTGTCCTCCTCGACGAGCGCCAGCGCCTTTCCGGGCCTGCCGCCGAGATGTTCCTCGACGCGCGTGCCGGCGGGACTGACGGACGAATAGTCCGTCGCCGGAATTTCCAGCCGGAACCCTTCGCTGTCTTTGGCGCCTTCCGCGGTCAACCGGCGTATGTAGGCAAAGTATGAATCCTCCAGCAGGCTGCCCGCCTGTTCCGTCTCCAGGGCGGATACCAGTTCCTCCTCCGGCGTCCGCGGCACGCCCGCCATGGCGTTGTCGTCAAATCCGCGCCGCTCGTTCCATAGCCAAAGACCGGCGGCCAGCAGGACGAGCGCCGCGAGGGTGACCCTGTGCCTGGACAAAAACCGGATAACCGGCCGCACGGCCCGGATGCGCGTAACCCCGCTCATGCGTGAGATCCTCCCCTCCGTGTCGGATGCGTCCGCCGGAACGCGCTCCGCCGAAGCCCGGATCGCCCGGCGGCGGGGGCGATCCGGGAGCGGAAAGCGCCGGAACCGTCACGAAACGGCGGCCAGATCTGCGCGCAGTTTTTCGAGATCCGCCTTCAGCATCTTGTCGACGTCTTCCTTGATGAGCTGGAGCGTCGTCCGGGCATCGATGTTTTTGTCCAGCGCATCGAGCACGCGCGGCACCCAGATTTCGCTCCACGCCCGGCCGTCCACCGGCGTCAGGTGCTTGACGGGAATTTCCTTCGCCAGTTTTTCGTACAACTGAAATTCTTTTTGGCCGCCGAGGTACTCGTTCTCGCGGTTCAGGTACCAATCGCGTTCCGCGATGTCCTTCCACGCCGTCTGGATGTCGTACTTCGTCCAGATTTTCCAGGCGTTTTCCGACCGCATGCACCATTGGACGAAAATCCAGGCCGCTTCCTTGTTCTTGCTCTGTTTCGGGATGACGAAGCTGGAGCCGCCCATCGGGACGTGGATGTCAAAGGGCAGGTTGGTCACCCGCCACTTGCCCGCCAGTTCGGGGAAGTTGGCCGCAAGCTCCCGAGCCGCAAAGGAGCCGAGCGCCATGGCGACGAGATCGCCCTTTTTGACCAATTGTTTTCCCGTGTCGGACAGGTAGCCCTCGTGCGGGGCCCATCCGAGCTGGTTGCCGCGTTTGGTGTATTCGAGAATTTCGATGTAGCGTTCGCCTTCACGCACCCAGTTGAGATCGGTGTCGAAGTAGCCGTACATGTCGCCCAGCCAGTGAATCGGGCCGTCCCGCCACTCCATGGCGTACTTGCCGTTCGCTGCCAGCACCTGGACCAGGGCAAGATAGTTCTCCGCGTCCTTGATGTACTCGCCCAACTCCTCCGGATCGCTGGGCAGGCCGAGTTCCTCGAAGATGTCGGCCCGGTAGTAATAGACGCCCGGCGTGGAGTCCCAGGGCATGCCAAGCTGCCGCTTGCCGTCGGGGGACTCCCAGCGCTCCCAGTTGTATTCGGCCACCAGGTCGCGGAATTGCTGCACGTTGTACGGGGGCTGGTTCAGATCCTCCAGCACGTCGGCCACGTTGTAGCGGCTGAACTGGTACATTTCCACCTCGGCCACGTCGGGGGCCCCGGAGCCGGCGGTCAGCGTCGTCTGCAAGTTGTCGTGCAGCTCCCCGAACGGCAGGAACACCGCGTTGACTTTGATGTTCGGGAACTCCTGCATGAACGCTTCGGCAATTTCCTGGAACACGTTCTCGTTAAAGCCCCACATGGTGACTTCGCCGGTCACCTTGCTCCATTCTTCGCGGTACGGCGCAATCGGATCGAACGTGTCCTCCGCGGGCGGACTTCCGCCGGCCGTGCCGTGGGAAGGCGCCGCAGACGAAGCGGACGGGGCGCTGGCGGAAGGCGCGGAACTCCCCGGCCCGGACGAATTGTCCCCTCCCGAGCACGCGGCTAGAACGAACGACAGGCACAACAGGACACTGAGAATGACGTGAATCGACCGTTTCACCTTGGCTGGCCTCCTTGGAATTAAAATGAATTTGACCGCTTGCGTCTGGCAGATGGGTTCAAGCCCGGCAGGAATCCCTCCCTTTCAGGCCCGTTATGGCGCCGTCGTTTCGCGACCGCCTCGCGGTTTCCTGATGCGTCTGACCTTGCCCGTTGCGTTCCCCCAAATTTCTGGCTGCCGCCCGACGCTTTCCCGGATGCTTTCCGTGCTGCCGCCTTGCCCCTTCCCGGATGCTCACCCGGCTGTTTCCCTGCTTCTTCCTTGCTGCTTCCCGAAAGCATCTGGCCGGACCGTGGCGATCGAAACCTTGCCCGGCATGCGCCTGCCGGCCGGAAACCGTTCCCGCGGCCCGCGGTGACCAAACCTCCGGGCAAGGCCGGTCATGCCGGAACCGGTTCCCGGTTCCGGCGGATCAGGCGAAACCGATGGACAGCACCGTGACCGACATGGGCGCCAATTCCGCGCGAATCCGGCTCCCCTCCGTCCGAAAGCGGTCGAACGGGGCGGGAACGACCGCGTCCGGTTGCTCGAAGGTGTTGTGCCGCCGCATGTCGTCCGCGGTCAGTTCCGTCCCCGCGATCTCCATCCGAACCGGCGCGATCCCGCGCAGTTCGATTTCGATCGCGGCGGATGCCGTGGGATCAAGGTTGCAAAGGCTGATGTGCAGACGGCCGCCGTCGTCCCGGGAAGCGCTCGCCGAAAGACGCGGCACCGATTTGCCGTCCAGCTTGTAGGGTTCCGTCTCCAGGAACGTCTCCAGCAGCCTGGCGTCCTGGTGCACCTTGTACATGTCGAAGACGTGATAGGTCGGCGTCAGAACCATCCGCTCGCCCTCGGTCAGAATCACCGATTGCAGTACGTTGACGGTCTGCGCCAGGTTGGCCATATGAACGCGTTTGCAATGTTGGTGGAAGATGTTGAGCGTCACGCCCGCGATCAACGCATCCCGGATCGTGTTTTGCTGGTACAGGAAGGCGGGATTGGTACCGGGTTCGGCATCGTACCAGGCGCCCCATTCGTCCACGATCAGGCCGACCCGCCCGGCCGGATCGTACCGGTCCATGATCGCCGTGTGCCGCGTGATCAACTCGTCCATCCGGAGCGCCTTTTGCATGGTCACGTGCCATTCGCGCTCGTCGAATTGGGTGGCGGAACCTTTTCCTTTCCAGAAATCCCCCGGTACCGTGTAATAATGCAGACTGATGCCGTCCATCAGCCCGTGGGCCTCGCGCATGAGCGTCTCCATCCAGCGGTAGTCGTCGGTGTTGGGCCCGCAGGCGATCCGGTAAACGCGATTGCCGTTGAAATTCCGCACATAGGTCTGGTAGTGCCGGTACAGATCGGCATAATACTCCGGACGCATGTTGCCGCCGCATCCCCAGTTTTCGTTGCCGATGCCGAAAAACTTCAGCTTCCAGGGCTTCTCCCGGCCGTTCGCCCGGCGCAGTTCGGCCAGCGCGGACTCTCCGTCCGCGGTGATGTATTCCACCCATTCCGCCATTTCGCGCACGGTTCCGCTGCCCACGTTGCCGGCTATGTAAGCGTCGCACCCGATCATCTCGCACAGGTCCAGAAATTCGTGCGTGCCGAAATGGTTCGTTTCCACGACGCCGCCCCAGTGCGTGTTGATCCGCTTCTTTCGCGTCTCACGCGGCCCGATGCCGTCTTGCCAGTGGTATTCGTCGGCGAAACAGCCGCCCGGCCAGCGGAGCACCGGCACGCGGATGCGCTTCAGCGCCTCCACCACGTCGTTGCGGATGCCGCGGGTGTTGGGGATGGGCGAGTCCTCGCCGACCCAGATTCCTTCGTAAATGCAGCGTCCCAGGTGTTCGGCAAAATGCCCGTAAATGTATTTGCTGATTTTGCCCTTGACGATGTCCGTCTGCACGATGAGCCGATTGGCCATGCTCTCATCTCCGTTTCCTGTTAGAATGGAAGCGTATGAACGCGCGTCCCGGCTCCGTCCGGTGCATTCCTCCGCTTACGGCTTTCCCCGCTGCGGCTTCCCCCGCTCACGGCCCGCCATCGGGCCGGACCGGAATCCGCAGGACGTTCACCGAATAGCGGGGGAAGGTATGGCGAAACGTGGCCGCGACGCCCGTCAGCGGCCGGGTGACCGGGACGATCTTGTCCGGCCGTTGAAACGAGTTTTCGTCGGTCAAATGTTCCGACGTCAGGATCGTCCACTCCCCTTCCGCCGCCACCCCGCTTGCCCCTTCCAGTACGATTTCCGCCGTCTGGTCCGATTCCGACACGTTGACGACCTTGACCATCAGGAGGCCTTTTTCGCGATCATGGCTGGAGGTGGCGAACAGCGGCCCGCTGGCGGCGTCGTCGGTCACGTCATGGATCAGTTCACCGTCCAGATAACAGCGGATCCGGTTGCCTTCCACGACGACTTTGATGTCGTACCAGCGGCCCGTCTCGATGCGGCCGGGCACGGCCTGGCCGAGGATGGACTTGACGCCGCCGGTCGCCTTTTCGATGGCGTGCCGGGTATTGTTCCACCCGCCCAGGTTCCACCAGTAGAAGTTGTTGGCGTCCCGAACGCCGAACAGGATCAGCATGCCTTCGGCCCCGCCGGTCTTTCGCGCCCTGAGCGTGACGGTGTAGTTCTTCCAGGCGGAATCTCCGGCGACGGAGCGGATATCCACGCCGGTTTCGGTCTGCCTGTAAACGCCGTCTTCCACTTTCCACCGGCCGCCGGACGGCTTCCAGTCCGCGGCGGGCCCCGAAAAGTCCACCGACAGCAGCGTCTTCCCGTCCGACGACGTCACGTTCACATCGTCAAACTCCGCCTGGGTGGCCCACGTGCCCACACCAATGGCGCCCGTGACGGGCGGCGCCGCCGCGCCGTTCAGCGGGTTCACCGCCGTCGGCAGCACGACGTCGCCGGCATTTTCGGCGAACAGTTTCTGCACGTAGTAGGACGGGGTGCCGTAACTTTTCTCGTTGTTGAACACGATGGCGTCCGGGTTCCATCTACGGTCGCGGTCATGGACGAAAAGAGGAGCGTAGGAGGCCATCCGCACAATGTCGGAATTTCGCTCCATGCCGGTGATGAACGCCGCCTCCGCCAGCGCCGCGTGCAGGTTCCCCCTGCCGGCTCCGCTCGTCACCGCGTATTCGCCCACATAGATCCTGGGACCGTTCCGGTCATAGCGGTCGTATTTGTTCGCATTCTGGATGAACCACTCCGGCGAGCTGTAATAATGCTCGTCGACCATGTCCACCGGAGCGCCCGGTACCGGCATGTTGGCGATCAGCGTGATATCCGGATACCGGGCCTTGATCGCGTGGTAGAACAGCGGATAACGGGCGAGATATTCCGAATATTGGAAATTGTTCTCGTTGCCGATTTCCACGTATTTTAGCCCGAAAGGTTCCGGATGGCCGTTCGCCGCCCGGACCGCCCCCCATTTGCTGGTCACCGGCCCGTTCGCGTATTCGATCGCGTCCAGCACATCCTGAATGAGCGGATCCAGTTCGTCCAGGGGAACGGCGGTGTATTGGTTGGCCGGATCCGGAAAACCGTGGGAGATGCCGATGTTCGCCACATAGACCGGCTCCGCGCCAAGATCTTCCGCCCATTGCAGAAATTCGTGGAACCCGAGCCCGTTCGTCGTGTAATACCCCCACAAATTCCAGTGACCGGGCCGTTCCGCGATGTCCCCGATCGTCCGCTTCCAGTCCCAGGCGTTTTCCGGCGTGTCGCCTTCCACGAAGCAGCCCCCCGGAAACCGCAGGAATTTCGGCCGCATCTCCGCCACCATTTGCGCCAGGTCGGTCCGCATGATCCCCCTGGACTTCCAGGTCTCCGTCGGAAACAGCGAGACGACATCCAGATACACCGTGCCGACCCCTTCGGCGTATATCGTCAGCCTCGCTTGGAAAACGGTTTCATTCGCCTGGAGCGTCAGTTCGTAACGCCGCCAATGTTCCGTCAGCGCCTCCACCCGGCCCGACGCGCAGGTCTTCGTACCGTTGGCGTTTTCGATGGCGATCTCCAACCCGCCTCTGTAATCGGCGCTGCGTTTGGCGTAAAAGGAAAGGCGGTACGTTTTTCCGGCTTCCGTCCGAATGCCCCAGTAGCCGACGTTCGACGCCCCGACCCGGCCGCCGTCGCCCAGGCGGTCCACCTGCAGGGCAAGCGCCCGCTTTTGCTTGTCGTTCAGCAGATCCCCGGTATGCAGGGCAATTTCGCCTTCGGCGTCGCCGCTCCGGACCACCGACCAGTAATCCGGGTACGCGTCGCTGGCCTCAAAGGAACGGTTCGCAACGAGTTCCGCGTACAAGCCGCCGTCGCCCGCATGGTTGATCTCCTCAAAAAACGCGCCGTGCCACATCGAAGGAATGCCGTCCGCCGCTCCGCCCACATCGATCGCGATGCGGAAATCCGGCCCGTCGTCAGGTCCCTTCGTTTTCGCCTCCGCACCGGCTCCGCTTGCGCCCGTTTCCCGCGTGCGCTCGGCCGGCGGCTCCCCCCGGCCGGAGAGCAGCGCGACCCCCAGCGCCACGAACAGAACCGCGGCCGCGGCTCCCCCCGCGATCATCGTCCGTCTGGACATGCTCACCTCCGCTGTACCCCCTTTCAAAAGCAATGGCCTTTCAGGCTTTTATCCCGGCAATCATTAACGTTTCGCCGTTTGTTTTCGCACATTTATTAATAATTTTATGCATTTATCATAATTTGATTATAACAATTTTGTCAATATATTAACATCTATATTTATAAAAAGATCGGGCAAGACAAAAAAGCGCCCTTCACCTTGCCGAAAGATCAAGATGAAGGGCCGCTGCGGAGCGCCCGGGGATGCTGCGGCGAATCGTACGCCCCCCTAGTCAGCCCTTGATGCCGGTAAAGGGGAGCGACGACACAAAAGGGCGCTGATATACGAGGAACATCGCGAACGTCGGAATCACGGACACGAAACTGGCCGCCTCCCGCTGGTCCTCAGCAGGACGATTCCGCCTTCATGACGTTGGTCAAAGTTCCCAGTTTTTCGATTTCAATGGTGACGACATCGCCGTCTTTCAGATAGACTTGCCGTTCCGGCGGATAACCCATGATCACGCCTTCCGGCGTGCCCGTCAGGATGACGTCCCCCGGTTCCAGCGTCATGTATTGCGAAAGGTGGCTGACGATTTCGTCGCAGGGAAAAATCATGTCCGATGTATGCGAATGTTGGCGGAGTTCGCCGTTCACATAACAACGAATTTCCAGATCGTTCGGATGGCCCACTTCGTCCGCCGTCACCAGGTATGGACCGAGCGGGGCGAAACCGTCGCAGCTTTTGCCGAGCCCCCACTGGGAAGTGCGCTTTTGCACGTCGCGGGCCGAAACGTCGTTGGCGTTGCAATACCCGAACACATAATCCAGCGCCTGCTCCCGCGGAACGTATTTGGCCTTGCGTCCGATCACCATCGCCAGCTCGGCCTCGTAGTCGACCTTCGAACTGGCCGGAGGCAGCATGACGGGATTCCCGTGACCATTTAGGGCGTTGTTGAACTTGAAAAACACCACCGGATACTCGGGAACCGGCGTGTTGGTCTCTTCCGCGTGCCGCCGGTAGTTCAGCCCGATACAGATGATTTTGCCGGGGTTCGTGACGCAAGGCGCAAATTTCAGATCCTTTTCCGGCAAGAACAACCCGTCTTCCCGGACGTCCTCGGCCATCTGCACCAGCCGGCGAAGGGTGGCGAGTGCCGCCGTCCCTCCCCTGATGACGTCCCGGGTGTCTCCCGGAACGTCCGCCGCCTGGAACCGGGCGGCGACCGCCGCAACGTCGAGTACGCCGAAGTCGGTGGCGATCCCCAGGCGGATTTGGCCTTCCGAGACGAAATTTAACAACTTCACGATACCGTCCTCCTTCATCGTTTTCAGTTGGGCGTGTCCGTCGCACGGATCTCATCCTCCGCCCGACTTGCGCGTTTTCGCGGGCCGCCTCGCCGTGAATGGCCTGCCGGACCCGGAACCGGGAGATGACGGGCTTGACCCGCGCCAGGGAAAGCGGAAAAAAATCAACCCCCTTCAGCCTCTGTGGGCGAAAGGGGTTCACAGCGTATCGCTTTACGCTTTGACTTTTCCTTTCAGGATCACGGTGCCGTGTTTGGCCAATCCATGGGCGGGCTTGTCTGATTTGACGGAACGGACAATCCGGATCGGCTTGTTTTTAGCCGCTTTGGACTCCGTATATATCCGTTTCAACCAGAACATCCCGATCACCCTCCCTGTTTATAGTTTAGGACAAAATCCACGAGCTTGTCCATATGCCCCAACATGGTAAAGGGGTACACCAATTTGGCGTATTCGGCCATGAGAGGTTTCATTTCCACCCTTCGCGAAATGGCGATGAGCAACCCCAGGCGCAAATTGCCCCGGTTCCGGATGAGCAGCAGGGTATCCGAATCCCCGTTGGGAAACTGTTCCTTCACGTCTTCCCAAACCGGATAAGTCAACCCTTGATCGAACAAAATTTCGATCGCCTTCAAATCAATCCGATCCTGCTCCGGCGTCGTGTTCCTTCCCCATCTCCACGATTCCAGCTTTTTTAAATTGCCGTCGTAGTGAATCAATACGGCCCGGATTTCCCGCCGGGGCACTTTGAACAACAAACCGATTTGATCCAACAAGGCATCATACAACCGTTCGATCCGATCTCTTATGACATCATGGGAAATGTCGGGATCGGACAAGCTTTCGAGCATTTCGTCAAATTGCTGTTCAAAAGGGATGGCTGCGGCTTTGCTCTTTGGTCCCAGCCATTCGGCCAAGATCGACCATACGGCCATCAGCGCGCTTATGTAAATAAAACCTAATAATATCAGGTCAATCCAACTTTGCAACGGATTTTTCGGCTGCCATTCCGCCAACCGTTGCAGGGGATAGGCAAGATATGGAGAAAACCTGTAAAATTCGTTTATCATGCAGCCCAAAATGGCAAGGGCGACCCATTTAACCCACTTGGCGGCCCATATTTTCCGGACAATCAGTCGAATGGCAATCACTCCTCCCTGTATCGTCTCGGAAAATCATGCCACCTTTTACTGTAAATTTTTATGAATCATTTGGCAACCAAAAACGCTTTTAAGCGCTGCTATTTCAGTCGGCCTTTCAGGATGATGGTCCCGTGTTTGGCCGGCCGGATCGGGCGATTGAGTTTTAAATCCATTTTCACGAATTGCCCGTATTTGCTCGTTTCAAGGACCCGTCGATTCACAATTTCCAGCATCGCTTTTTTCTTTTGGCGTTTACGGGACATCAAGATCCCCCCAATCTTTTACATCCTATGCCACAAACCGCATCGTATTCCTGCTGCGCTTATCCGATTGGCGACCTTCCCGTCAAAAGTTCCTGTCAAAAGTCCCTGTCAAAAAGTCAGGTCAAAAAGCCGGTCAAAAGGTCCCGTCAAGAGGTCCTGACAAGAAGCACAGGGTTCCTGCTCAGTGCCCGCCCAAATACACGCCTAATGCACTCCCGGGCACGAGTTAGACGGTTTTTCCGTCGATCTCCTCGCCAAAAGCCGCTCCCGAGCGCCAGTTAGGCGGTTTTTCCGACGATCTCTCGGCCTAAAGCCGTTCCCGGGCACCAGTTAGGCGGTTTTTCCGTCGATCTCTCCGCCCAAAGCCACTCCCGGGCACCAGTTAGGCGGTTTTTCCGTCGATCTCTCCGCCCAAAGCCACTCCCGGGCACCAGTTAGGCGGTTTTTCCGTCGATCTCTCCGCCAAAAGCCACTCCCGGGCACCAGTTAGGCGGTTTTTCCGTCGATCTCTCCGCCAAAAGCCACTCCCGGGCACCAGTTAGGCGGTTTTTCCGACGATCCATCCGCCAAAAGCCGCTCCAAGGCGCGAGTCAGGCGGTCTCCTTAATCGGCCCCGAAAAAATCAAAACCCGCAAGCCGCAGAGGCTTGCGGGTTTATGTACGCCAGCCGGAAAGTTTGCCATAAGCCGGGTTCTGTACTTCCGGTGGTATCGCGGACGGCGAACCGTCCTCCCACGTGTGGAAGCGACAATCATCTTTCTAGGCCGTCCATTACTGAACGGCTCAAGCGACCAACCCGAACGCACCCCGGGCCAGGGTTGCAGTCATCCGACTGCCGCGTTCCTTTTGGTCTTGCTCCGGATGGGGTTTACCAGGAACAAAGTCGCCAGTGTTCCTCGTGGTCTCTTACACCACG
>ERZ795043.211-NODE-211-length-67405-cov-35.775026_pt1 | contig 67405 bp, 66 predicted proteins | sample MGYA00375127_ERZ795043 | MGnify/ENA primary metagenome ERZ795043 (study PRJEB30172, sample SAMN05518447) | compost metagenome | isolation source: Feedstock adapted compost from Newby Island compost facility, Milpitas, CA | place: USA:Newby Island compost facility... | reverse complement strand
CATCCCTGACATTTTCATAGAACAATAAACCTGACATTTTCTCAGACGCTTGACACCCGATAAAGAAAAACCATGTGACAAAATCACTGACGTGTTAATAGGACATTTTCACTGACGCTTGACAGTTCTTTTTCTGCGGGAAATAAAGGCGCTTTCGGCCTGAAGGCCGCCTAGAAAAAGGCAGCTTTCCGCCGGCCGGCGGAGAAGCTGCGCAAAAATCGCTTCCTTAAATATTATATAATATTCTCATTCTATTTAAAGCTGTAGGATGTTTTGGCCGGTCGGGACGGGCCGGCCGGGCGCCGTTTCGGTTTCGTGGTCCCGAGCACGCTGCCGATGCCCCAGGCGAACGTGGGAATGCCGGCGGCCACGATGACGAGCGCCCAGTCGCGGAACGTAAGCGGCACCGTTTTGAAAATGGGCTGCAGCGGCTCCAGATACAAAACGGCCAACATGAGCGCCAGCGAGGAAAGCACGGCCAGCACAAGGAACCGGTTTTCCAGCAAATTGCGGTGAAAAATGGACCGCGAGCTGCGGCAGTCAAACACATGGATGAGCTGCGCCAAAACCAATGTCGCAAAGGCGACGGTCTGGGCGCGGGCCAGCGATGCCGCATCGCCCGTCCCTTCTCGCAAAGTGATGACGAAGGCGGCCAGCGTGCAGAGGCCGATCACAAGACCGCGGCTGATGATCTTCCAGCCGAGGCGGCGGGCAAAAATGTTTTCCCGCGACGGCCGCGGTTTCTGGTGCATCAGGTCGCTTTCGGGCTGGTCCACGCCCAGCGCCATGGCCGGCAGACCATCGGTCACAAGATTCACCCACAGAATCTGGATCGGCACCAGCGGCAGCGGCAGGCCGGCCATCATCGCCAGGAACATCACCATGATCTCCCCGACGTTGGAGGCCAAAAGGTAGCGAATAAACTTGCGGATGTTTTCATAGATGCCCCGTCCTTCTTCCACTGCGGCGACAATGGTGGCGAAATTGTCATCGGCCAATACCAAAGCCGAAGATTCCTTCGTCACGTCGGTGCCGGTCATGCCCATGGCGATCCCGATGTCTGCTGCCTTGACGGCGGGCGCGTCGTTCACCCCGTCGCCCGTCATTGCCACCACATGGCCATGGCGCTGAAGCGACTGCACGATCCGCAGCTTGTGCTCGGGCGATACCCGGGCGTAGACGCTCACGTCGTTCGAAATCCGGTCCAGCTCGTCATCGGACATCTGCGCCAGTTCCGCGCCGGTCACGACGCGGCCGCCTTGCTCCAGGATGCCGATGCGGCGGGCGATCGCCTCCGCGGTGAGCGCATGGTCCCCGGTAATCATAACGGTTTTGATGCCGGCGCCGCGGCATTTGGCGATGGCTTCGTACACCTCCTTGCGCGGCGGATCCATCATGCCGGCCAGCCCCGCGAACACCATGCCCTTCTCCGCCTGCTCGCACGTTTCCACAATCTCCTTCGGCTTGATTTCCCGATACGCAAAACCGAGCACGCGCAGCGCGTCCTTGGCCATCGCTTCCGCCGCCTGCAGCACCTTCATGCGCAGAGCCGGCGTAAAAGGCAGCACCTGTTCGCCCCACAGCACATAGTCGCACAATTCCACGAGAAGATCGGGCGCTCCCTTTGCCAAGAGCAACTGTCCGCCCTGATGGGATACGATCACCGACATCCGCTTGCGCTGCGGATCAAAGGGAAACTCCCGCTCGCGCCGGTACAGGGTTTCCAGCGCTGCCCGCGTATGTCCGGCCTTGGCGGCCACAACGAGCAGCGCCCCTTCCGTCGGATCGCCCTTGATTTTCCACTCGCCGCTTTCCGCTTGCTCCCCGTCGCCTTTCTTTTTGCGCGGCACGGATGTTTTTTCGTCGCGGTACAGCTCGGCGTTGTTGCACAGCACGGCCGCCTGGGCCAGGCGGCGCAGCGCCGCGTTTCCCTTCGCTTCAAACGGCTTGCCGTCTTCGAGCAGCATGCCGCTTGGGACATAGCCTTCGCCCGTGACTTCCACAAGCCGGCCGCTCACCCACAACCGCGTCACCGTCATCTGGTTTTGCGTCAGCGTGCCTGTTTTGTCCGAACAGATGACCGAAGCGCAGCCCAGCGTTTCCACCGACGGCAGCTTGCGCACAATGGCTTTTCTGCGAATCATCCGCTGCACGCCCAAGGCCAGCGCGATGGTGACGATGGCCGGCAACCCTTCCGGGATGGCGGCGACGGCCAGGCTGACGCCGGCGAGAAACATCATATACAGCGGCTGCCCGTGGGCGACGCCGGCGACGACGACCATGACCGTAAGCAGCACCGCCACCGCGATCAGCGTTTTGCCAAGCTGCTCGAGGCGGCGCTGCAGCGGCGTCTGGGTTTCTTCGGCATGCTGGATCAGGTGCGCGATTTTCCCCATTTCCGTCGCCATGCCGGTGGCAATCACGATTCCCCGCGCGGTGCCGCCGGTCGCCATTGTGCCCATGAACGCGCAGTTTTTCCGGTCGCCCAGGGAAACGTCCGCCGCCGGAAGCGGCGCCGAGATCTTGGCCACCGGCACCGATTCGCCGGTCAGCGCCGATTCGTCCGCGGCAAACTGCTGGCAATCGATGAGCCGCAAATCCGCCGGAATGCGGTCCCCGCTTTCCAGCAGCACCACGTCTCCCGGCACGAGCAGGCGCGCGGGCACCGTCTCCAGCGATCCGCCGCGCAGCACTTTGGCATGGGGCGCGGAAAGCTCCTTCAGCGCGCGCAGCGACCGCTCCGCCCGGTATTCCTGGAAAAACCCCAAGAGGCCGTTCATCACGATAATGGCCAGAATCGTCAGGGCGTCCAGCATTTCTCCCAAAAATCCCGAGATCACCGCCGCCCCGACCAGGACCAGCACCATGAAATCCTTGAACTGATGCAAAAGCAGCTTCAGCGGTGATTCGCCCCGCTTTTCCTCCAGTTCGTTGGCGCCGTATGCGGCCAACCGTCTTTCGGCTTCCTTCGGCGCGAGCCCCTTCGCCGGATCGGTCCCAAGCGCCTGCGCCAGTTCTGATGCGTCCATCTGGTGCCAAGCTTTTTCTCCCACGATCTCGTCCTCTCCTCCCGTTATGCGCCGCTTGCGCTTTCGACGCTGACCATGCGCGCGGACAGCCTTTCTTTTCAGGCTATGTCTATTCAGACAAGCCGCAAAATATCCCGTTTCTCTTTCCCTTTCGCACCATCTGTGGCATCATAAGCAATGTCAGGCGAAACGAAAGGAACAGGAGTCATTACCTATGTCTCTCGACGGGATTGTGACCCGGGCCCTCGTCCATGAGCTGCAGCAGGTGGCGGGCGCCCGGATTGCCAAAATTTATCAGCCTACGGAAAATGAAATTCTCCTCCATATCCGGGGGCAAAAGGCCGGCGGCCGGTTGCTGTTGTCCGCCCATCCTTCGCTGGCCCGGCTCCACTGGACCGAACAAAACTGGGAAAACCCCGCGGAACCGCCCATGTTTTGCATGCTGCTGCGCAAGCATTGCGAAGGCGGCATCATCGAAAGCGTCCGCCAGGTCGGCATGGAGCGAATCGTCTGGCTCGACATCCGGCAGCGGGACGAGCTCGGCGACGTCACTGTCAAACGCCTTGTGCTGGAAATGATGGGGCGCCACAGCAACCTCATCCTGATGGATCCGGCAAGCGGCCGCATTTACGACGGCATCCGCCACGTCACGCCCGCCATGAGCAGCTACCGCGTCGTGCTGCCGGGCGCCACTTACGTGGCGCCGCCGGAGCAGCACAAAACCGACCCGCTGGAGGAAACCGAATCCGGATTCCGGCAGAAAGTGGTGCTTCCCGCGCTGACGGAAGGGGACGCATGGGATGCGCGGGCCGCCGAGCAGGCCATCGTGCAGGCCTACACGGGCATCAGCCCGCTGGCGGCGAGGGAAATCGTCTTTCGCGCCGGCGGGCGGTCCGACGGGCTGTGGCCGGCTTTCCGTCAGGCCATGGATGCGGTGGCGCATCACCGCTACTGTCCGAACATGGCGGAAACGCCGGACGGCAAAATGCTTTTTTCGGCGCTGGAATTGACCCATGTGCAAGGGCAGCGTCAGGTTTTCGGCTCCATGCACGAATGCCTGGACATCCATTTCCGGGAAAAGGCGGAGCGCGATTTGGTGCGCCAGCGCACGGCGGATTTGACGAGGTTCCTTGCGAACGAAATCGCCAAAAACGAAAAAAAGCTCCTTAAGCTGGAGGAAACGATCCGGGAAGCGGAGGAAGCGGAACGCTTCCGGAAAATCGGCGAACTTCTCACGGCCCAGATGCACCTGATCAAGCGCGGCGACAGCGTGGCGGAAATCATTGACTTTTATGACGATAAGCAGCCGCTCGTCACCGTGCCGCTGGACCCCCAGCTTTCCCCGGCGGAAAACGCGCAGCGTTACTTCCGCAAATACAACAAGCTGAAGAACGGCAAGGCCATGGCGGAGGAGCAGATGGAAGCCGCCAAGCGGGAAATCGCCTATTTGGAATCGGTGCTGCAAGGCCTTGCCGCCGCCGGCCCCGCCGACATCGAGGAAATCCGGGAAGAGTTGGCGGAGCAGGGCTACATCCGCGAGCGCGGCAACGCCAAAGGGAGCAAAAAGAAAAGGAAGGGCGATAACCCTTCCGTCCTTTGCTACACGTCCAGCGAAGGAATCCCGATTTACGTGGGCAAAAACAACACCCAAAACGACTACATCACGTGCCGCCTCGGCCGGCCCACCGACACGTGGCTGCACACGAAGGATATTCCCGGCTCCCACGTGCTGATCCGCAGCCCGTCCTTCGGCGAAGCGACGCTGCACGAAGCGGCCATGCTGGCGGCCTATTACAGCAAAGCGAAAGAATCCGGCAACGTGCCGGTGGATTACACCTTGATCCGCCACGTCCGCAAACCGAGCGGCGCCAAGCCCGGCTTCGTGATCTACGAGCGCCAGAAAACGCTCTTTGTCACGCCGGACGAAAAGGCGATCAAGGCGCTGCCCTGCGAGGTCAAAACGTGACCCCTTGCGAGCCGGCGAAACCGGCTTATTCCGTGCTGCGTGTGGACTGGAAAAACTCCAGCATATTTGGGCGATTTGGCCAACTTTTAAATGATGCTGGAAAACCTCCTGTTTCATTTGCCCGTTTTTTCAAAGAACCGCTTTTTTCCGAAATTATGCTGAAGAAATTCCTGCTTATTTTTAAAAAAAGGGGATTTTTCAAAAATAAACTGGAGATTTTCCCATTCATTCCGGAGCAAAATGATGGGGCTGTCCCTCAGTCATTCTTTAATGACTTTTGGGACAGCCCCATTCGTGATTCCGCAGGGACTCCAGCATCCATAACATCGGCGCAGCCGACTTAATCGTGTTTATGAGGGTACTCCAATACCCAAATTACCCAGCAAAACCGGATAATTCGTGCTGCCCACAGCAATTTCGGCTCCTGAATTCCCTTGCCAAAACAGGTTAAACTGCCGCTGAAGCGGCCTGGCGCACCTGGTTTCCTGGCCAAACCGGGTTCAGTGACACGCTTGCGTATGCGTATTTCACCACCGGGGGCGGGCCGCCAAAAGCCGGTCGATCACGGACACATCCACGGTCCGGTTGCCGATGGGACCGTGATACAGCTTGCTTCCGCTTTTGATGCCGTGAAAATCGGAGCCGCCGGTGACAAGCTTGCCCATGGATTCGGCCATGGCCAGAAAATGGCGTTCCTGCGCGTCATCATGGTCGGAATGAAACGCCTCCAGCCCATCCGCGCCGTTTTCCAAAAGTTCCAGCATCAGGCGGTCGCGGCCATACAAACCGGGATGGGCGATGACGGCCGCGCCGCCCGCCTCATGGATCCACCGCACGGCTTCCGCTGGATGAATGCGCTTGACCTGAATGTAGGCGGCCGCGCCCCGCTTCAGATAGCGTTCGAACGCATCCCGGAAATCCCTGGCGTATCCTTTGCGGACCAGCACCTCCGCCATGTGCGGCCGGCCGACAGTGCCGCCTTTTTCTTGCGACGCCGCTGCCGCCTCGCGCACTTCGTCCAACGTGACCGCAACGCCCAGCTCGTTCAGCCGCTCAATCATCCGCTCGTTGCGCCGGTCTCTGGCCTCGCGCAAGGTGGCGAGCCGCTCCTGAAAAAGGCGGTTCCCGATATCATATCCGTAACCAAGAACATGGATTTCCCGGTCTTCGGCCTGCGTGCTGATTTCCACGCCCGCCAGCACGCGGACGCCATACAGCTCGCCCGCCTCCATCGCCTCTTCAATACCGGCCGTCGTGTCGTGGTCGGTGATCGCAATGCCGGCAAGCCCCGTCTCTTGGGCCATCCGCACCACCTCCGCCGGCCGGTGCCGCCCGTCCGAGGCCGTCGTATGGGTATGCAAGTCAGCCCTGCTCATGATTCAGCCTCCTTAACTCATCAAGCAGCGCGGCGGCAGGCATCGGAAGTAACGACGATGGCAAACGGACCGCGAAAAACTGGCGGCGAAACGACACGTCCTGAATCCGCACCGCTTTCATCAGCCCCAGCGCCGCCTCGTGGCGGATGGTCCACGCCGACAGCACCGTGAGTCCCATGCCGGCCTCGACGGCGGATTTGATGGCCGCCGTGCTGCCGAAATCGCTGACCACGCGCAGCTTGCTTTCATCCACGCCGTGCCTGGCGAGTTCATCTTCCACCACCTGGCGGGTGCCCGATCCTTTCTCCCGGAGCACCAGCGGCTGCTTCAGCACTTCCTCCAGCGTGACCGTGTCCCGGGAAGCGAAAGGATGACCCGCCGGCACGACCAGCATCAGTTCGTCATCCATCACGGGTTCCGCATGCACGCCGGGCACATGGCACGGCGCTTCGATCAGGCCGAGGTCCAACCCCTGGTTTTGAATCGCTTCGATGATCTCCGTCGTGTTCATGATCTTCATGCTGACAAAAAGCTCGGGGTGGCGGTTCAAAAACGGTCCCAAAAGGCGCGGCAGCACGTATTCGCCGATGGTCAGGCTCGCGGCAAAATGGAGCCTCCCTTTCAATCCCGCGGAGAAGCTGGCCATCATTTCGTCGGTTTCGCGCAGGAGCTCCACGATTTTCCGCGCCTGGGGGAGCAGCCGGTGGCCCGCTTCCGTCAGCTGCAGCTTTTTCGTCGTCCGGTTCAAAAGCTTCGTCCCGAAATGTTCCTCGAGGGCCTGCACCTGCATCGTCACCGCAGGCTGGGTCATGTGCAGGGTCTGGGCGGCGGCCGAGAAGCTGCCTCTTTCCGCAACGGTATAAAAAATATGCAGTTGGTGCGCGTTAAGAGCCATTTCGTTCCCGCCTTGCCAGCAAAATTTGCCTGTTCGTATATTATAGCACAAGCGCTCAAACAAGAAGCGTTATAGCACAAGCGTTCAAACAGGAGACGAAGTCCTCCCGGCACCCTGCGGGAACCGTGGACACGGCCTCCCATTAAAGAAAGCGCCCTTATGGGCGCTTGCGGTTTGATTATGGAAAGCGCCTTCAACGGCGCTTGCGGTTATTTTTGATGAGCGTCATCCTGCGGGAGTGACGGAGCCACGAGTAATAAGTCCGTAGGTCCCTGAGTTCCATCGTTTCCGACATGCGGCCCAAAAACGTGATGATGATCATTTTGTGCAGCGGCAACCCGAACCGGTCGTTTTCGTTTACAGCCTCCGCAAATTCAGCCACAAACACCAGGTCATCATCGATCGTATAGACGTCTTGCTCTTTGCGGAAGTAAGGAACCACCCGGCCTGCCTTCAGGCACTCCCACATGAATTCCACGATATCCGAGTAGCCGGTTTTCTCATGTTCCACGCGGTCCATCCACCGATCGCGGGCATGATGGGTGACGACGATATCCGCCACACGCTTGTTTCCCAAGACAACGTAAAACGGCTCGTATGTACCGATCCTCTCCGCACGTCTGTCTTTCAAAGGGAATCTCCTTTCTCGGATGGTTCTTTTGACCCATTATTTTTGTCATATTATTAGGAATTTGAGTCCATTTTACCGCAATATTTCCCGTCATTTCAACATAAAAACAAAAATCTCCCAAGCAAACTTGGGAGATAAGTCCGGGAATATAGGCAGCAAGACTTATTTACAGACCGTAAAACCGCGTCTTGTCGGGAACGTTCTTGTCATACTCGGTTCTGATCTCGCCGCGGTACGAGCGCTCGATCTTACGGACGTAGGGCAGTTTCTGGAGCAATTTCAGCGATTCCTCGGCGGTGTCGGCGTTCATGTAAAGCACGGCGTAATGCATTCTGCGGGATATATAGTGCAAAGATCCGTACTTTTCCAGCCCTCTTGCCGCCTTCAAATCCGAAAGCCAAATGATGTAACCGACGCGTTCCGGAAACATGGCCACATTCCTCCGACAACTGTCTGTTGGCAACTTTTTGCGGCGCGAATCAGCGGCAGCCGCCGCACGAACAGCTTCCGCCGCAGCCGCCAGGGGCATCGCCGTCGCCCGGCACTTTTACGCTGTCCGACACGGCGCGCGCCAGAATCAGCGCCACTTCATGCAACAGCTCATCCATCCGCCGCTCGGCCTCTTTGAACAGGCGCACCGATTCCAAGGCATTCACCTCGGCTTCCGCCGCCTTAACGTTTTTGAGCGCCTCATGGTAGTCCGGATGATACCGGCCAAACCGCTCGCATTCCGCAAACTTCTCTTTGGCCGCAGCCAGCCGCTTTTTGGCTTGCTGCGCCGCTTCATCCCGCGCCAGCATTTCTTTCCGGCGCGCATATTCCTCAGCCAGCGCGGATTCCCTGATCATTTCGCCGAGCGCGTAGGCGCGCATCTGCAGCTCCGTCAAATCCGCCGCCGCGCAAGTCGTCTGAAGCCCAGCCTCGCTAGAGGCGTCCGTCATCATGGCCAAGCAGCGTCACCTCCCCTATAAGGCTGCCATTTCAGACTTATGTCTATCATACCACAATCCGTTGGCCGGCAGTCAATGATCCGCCTGCCGGCGGCGTCCGCGCCAGGGTCAGCAAAACGGATCCAGGGCCGGCAGCACGATTTGGAGCGGCGCGGCATCCTCCGCCGCCAGCGCCGCCGGTTCGGCCGGAACACCGGGGCTGTCCGGCGTTTCCGCGGGATTTTCCTTGCGCCAATACCCCTTCGCTTCCCACCGCTCTCCGCGGGTGACGATGGACTGCGGCACGAACAAGGCCCCATCCCCGCCCTTTCCGACCCGCACCGCCGCCTTCCAGGCGATGGCCAGGCCCATCAGCTTGCGGCGCGTGGCGGGATGATAGTCGCAGGGCCGCGTCAGCCAGGCGGACGGAATCCGGGAGATGCCGGGGAACAAGGCTTCCCTGGAATCCGTCTCGTCATCCGGACGTAAAATGGAAAGCTGCCTGTCGGCGCTCCATATCCAGGCCGCTTCGCCGGGCTTCGCGCTCGTATCCTCCGTCCCGGCATCCGCGGATGCGGCGGCGCCGCCGGCCCGGGTAACCGCCGCTTCATATCCAAGATACGCGAGCCTTTTTTTCAGCGCCCCCAGCTTTGCTCCTTTCACCAGAAAATCCCGCTCGCCGATCCGCTCCGCAAGGCAAGAGGCCAAATCTTCATCTTCCAGAAGCCGCCGGGCCGTCTCTTCATTTTCGGCGCGCAGCAGCACGGCGTTTTCCACGAGGCGCACGCGGCCGAAAGAACGGAACCAGCCGGCGATCGCCTCGGATACCGGCTCGGGCAGCGGAGCGCCCGCGCATTGCTCCAGTTTCTTGCGCACTTCCGCTTCGCTTCGCCCCCGCGCGAACGCCCCGGCGCACGATGGTCTCGTCAGCCGGTACACAAACATCCGGTCCGCCGTCACCCGCTCGGCGATATCTTCGAGAAACCATCGCTCGGCAAGCGAAACTTGCGGCGGTACCCAGATTTCGCCGTCGGGCTGGATGATGCAGCGCTCATCCTCCGGTTCCGGACGGATGCCGCAGAGGCCGTCTTCGCCCGGCCCGCTGCCGGACGGGCCGAAACGCCCCTCTGATTCGGCCAGGCCGGCCAAATCGGGCATCAAGCGGAAAACGCCGCGGCCGCGCCACTCGCCCCGCTCCGCCCAGCCGAAGGCCGCAAGCAGACGAAGCCAGTTTTGCGCCGCCTCGCGGCGAATGCCGCACGCCGCCAGCGCTTCGTCCTCGTACCACGCATCCGTCTCCAGCGCTGTGACGGCAGATGCGGCGAGGTGCAGCCCGGGATCGGCCGAAGCGTACCGCTCCATGACCAGCCGGTAGAAGGCGGCGTTCACGGCCGTCATGGATTCTCCCATCCAAGGAGAGAGACCGTCGGGGGATGCGCAAATTTCCTTGCCTTCCATGCGCAGGACGCCGGTCGCCAGACCAAGATCCAGCGCCAGGGCCACGCCAGGCGTCACCCATTCCCGCTGCGGATAAACGAGGCCAAGGGGCGCCAGTTCCTCCGGCTGAAGGCGCACCTCCTGCGCCAGGCGCGCCGCCGCCGGTTTCGCGATGGCGCCTTTGGCCGTCAGGGAGACGGGCTTTTGCCGGATCCGCGACCAGACGCAAAGCATTTCAAGGGGAAACGCCAGGCGCGAGGGGTCCCATGCGCGCCGCACCTCGCCCCAGCTTTCCGGCGGCAGCGGACGCGCGCGGACCGGCATGAGGATGCGCTGCCAGACGGGCACCATATCCGAAGGAATGTAATAAAGCCGCTGCCCCCAGGTTTTGCGGACGGCAAAGATCACGCCGCACCGGCGCAAAAAGGCCGCCGCCGCCCGCCATTCCGCGCCGGTCATGTCTCTTTTCGCCACCGCTTCCGCCTCGCCTTTTTCCGCCTCAAAGGCGTTGGCGCCATAGCGCAAAAGCAGACCTTTAAGCGCCAGCAGCGCCAGATCGTCCGCCTGCGCCGCCCAGCTTGCCGCCCACGCGGGCGAACTCAGCACCTTATGCAAGGGCTCCCCTTCCCGCAGCCGGGCCGATACCGACGGATGCGAAGATACGAGCCGGCGGATGTTGTCCGGCAAGGCGGCCACCGAGGCTTCCACCTTCATACAGACATCCCCTCCGGCGCATCCGCCGCATCCGGCCGCCAAGCTTCCACGCGGTAGACGTACCCCTGCTCGATGAGAAACCGGCGGCGGTGGCGGGCAAACTCCTCTTCTTCCGTCTCTTCGCTGACGAGCGAGTAAAAAAAGGCCCGGCCGCCGCCCGCCTTGGGCCTTAAAATGCGGCCGAGGCGCTGGGCTTCTTCCTGGCGCGACCCATAGCTTCCGGATATCTGGATGGCCACGGACGCATCCGGCAAATCCACGGCGAAGTTGGCGACTTTCGACACGACCAGCGCCGCGATTTCCCCGCGGTTAAACCGGCCGAACATCTCCTTACGCGCGTGATGCGGCATCTCCCCCGTGACCAGGGGCAAGCCCAGCTCTTTCGAAAGGCGCTTCAGCTGGTCCAGATACTGGCCGATCACCAGCGCCTTTTCGCCCCGGTGCCGTTCCAGCAGACGGCGCACCACTTCCCCTTTGGCCGGATTTTCCCCGGCGATGCGGTGCCGGCCGCGCGGGGACGCGCCGCGGTACCGGCATGCGGCCGCCGGGTCCAGCGGCACCCGGATTTCCGTGCACTCGGCCCGCGCGATCCAGCCATCCGCCTCGCTTGCTTTCCATGGCAGCTCGTACTTTTTCGGCCCGATCAGCGCGAACACTTCCGTTTCCCGGCCGTCTTCCCGCACCAGCGTGGCGGTCAGCCCGAGCCTCCGCGCTGCCTGCAGCCGGGCCGTCAGGCGAAACACGGGGGCGGGCAAAAGGTGCACTTCATCGTAAATGATCAGTCCCCAATTGCGCCCCATAAGGAGCGAATGAACGGCGTTTTCGCCGGCCAGGGAGCTTTGGCGGGCCAGCACCTGGTAGGTCGCCACGGTGACGGGGCGAACCTGTTTGCGCTGCCCGGAATATTCCCCGATGTCCTCGGGCGTCAGCGTCGTGTTGTCCAAAATTTCCCGAATCCATTGGGAGACGGAGACGGCATTGGGCGTCAGGATGAGGGTCTCGCACCCCAGCCGGACCATAGCGCCGATGCCGACCCAGGTTTTCCCCGCGCCGCAGGGCAGCACCACGACGCCGCTGCCTTCGCCGCCCGCGCGGCCGTCCAGAAACGCGTTAACGGCTTCCTCCTGATAGACGCGCAGCGCCACCGGCTTGCCGGCGGCGGATACGCGCCGCCAGGCCACGCGCAGCGCGCCGCCTTGCCCGTATCCCGCTTCGTCCAGCACCGGCATGCCCCTGGCGGCCAAAGCGCTCTTGAGGGCGCCGCGCATTTCGGGCTTCACGCAGAGCGCCGCTTCGCCGTTGGCCGGTGAAGGCGCCAAACAGGCGGACACTTCCGGCCATTCGCACGCCAGGCGCAGCCGCTCCGGCAAATCGGCCAGCAAAAAAAGGCCCTCCGGCCGGCGAACCAGCCGAAAGCGCCCATAACTGTCCATTCTCTCGCGAATCTCCCGCTCCACGCTCGCGGGAATGCCGTAGCGCGCAAAGCGGCGCAAGTTTGCCAGCACCCGCTCCGCCGTCTCGCCCGATGCCGCCGCGTTCCACAGCGAGACGGGCGTCAGGCGGTACGTGTGCCAGCGTCCGGGTTTTTTGCCAAGCTCGGCAATGGGCCGCAGCGCTTCCAGGGCCCGTTCGTAATCGGGATGCGCCTCATCCAGCAGCAAGGTGCCGTCGGACTGAATGATCAGGGGCAAAGATGCCGCCACGTATCATGCGGCCTCCTTTCCGCAAAAAGACGGTTCCCCTACCATTTTTCCCCCGGCCCCGCCGCCGTATTCCGGCCGCCAGGCGGCTGTCCGTCTTCGCGGCCGGCGCGCGTTCATCCGCCGGTCAATTCCGCATCATGTCCGGCAGGATCGTAACCAGTTCGGGCACGATGGTCAGCACCGCCACGCACACGATCATGGCCGCCACCATCGGGATGACGCCCCGGAAAATCGTCTGGATCGGCACATCCTTCGCGACGCCTTTGACATCGTACACGCTGATGCCAAGGGGCGGCGTCAAAGCGCCGATGTTGATGGCCAGCACCATGATGACGCCGAACCAGATGCCGCTGAAGCCCATCTGCGTCACGATCGGATACGTGATCGGCAGCGTCAGCACCATCAGCGACAACCCTTCCACGAAGCAGCCCAGCAGGAACAACGCGATCAAAATCAGGCTCAAAATCACATACGGGTTCAGGTCAAGGTTGCTCACAAACGCAGTCAGCTTGACCGGAATCCGGCTGATGGACAGAAACTGGCTGAACACGTTGGCGCCCATCAAAATCAGGAAAATGTAGGCCGTCAGGCGGACGGTCTGGTCGAAGGAGACCTTCAGCATTTTCAGGTCAAACCGCTTGTTGACAAGACCATACACCAAAGCCATCACAATAGAAGCGAAGGAGCCGAACGCCGCCGCTTCCGTGGCCGTAAAGATCCCCATGTAAATGCCGCCGATGGTCACGAAAAAAATGAACAAGAACGGCCAAATGTTTTTCATCAGCGCGAAACGTTCCCGAAAACCGGCCTTTTCCGCGCGTGCGGGGGCCAGGGACGGATCGCGCCGGATAAGAATGTAGACCGTGAGCATAAAAAGCAATAGCTGCACGATGCCCGGGATGATGCCGGCAATGAGCAGCTTGCCGATGGGCTCCCGCGTCAAGATTCCGTACAGCACGAGAACAACGCTGGGCGGAATCAGCGCCCCGAGGGTCCCGCCCGCCGCCACGCAGGAAGTGGACAAGCTGGGCTTGTAATTGTACTTGTCCATCTCGGGAAGCACGATCCGGGCCACGGTGGCCGTCGTTGCGTTCAGCGAACCGCAGATGGACGAAAACACGGCCGCCGTGCCGAGGGTCGCCATGGCCAGGCCGCCGCGAAAATGGCCGATCCAGCTGTCCACCGCGCGGAACAGGTCCCTGCCGATGCCCGTGAACGACACCACCATCCCCATCAGAATAAACAGGGGAATGACGCTCAAAGAGTAGGAACCGGCCGTTTCGAAGGGCGTTCGTCCCAGCTGCGTAAAAGCGATATGCCACCCTCTGATCCACCCGGTGCCGAGAAACCCGACGACGAGCATGGCGATGCCGACGGGCACCCGCAGCAGAAACAGCACGATCAGCGCGACGATTCCGATGATGCCAATGATTTCTGGGCTCATGCGTTTTTAACCACCTTTATAGCGTAGTGGACAACGTAGTACAAGGCGGTCAGGCCAAACACCACCGTGCCTGCGATGGCCAGCAGGACGAAAATGTAGATAGGAACATTGATATCGGGAGAAAGGGTATTGGATTGAAGCAGCCGCTGCGCATTTTGATAAAGGCTGACGGAAACCATGGTCATGAATACGAGAATAATGAGGTTGATCACGCATTCAAAAGCCCACTGCACCCGTTTAGGAAATTTGTCCACAATAAAATCGATGGCAATGTGCTCTTTTTTCCAATGTGTGTAAGCGATACCAAAAAATATCGTGACGGTAAGGAGCAAACCCGTCAAATCCACCGTTCCTTTGATCGGCGAGTTAAAAAGCCATCTTCCCAGCACATCAAGAACAACCAGCATCATCATGGCAAACAGGATGACCTGCGCGATTTCATGCAGCGCCCGGCTGAGAAAATGGACGATTTTCTCCATGCGGATCACTTCTTTCGATGAAAATGTGGGCCGAATCAAAAACGGCAAGCGCTTCCGCCCCGGCGTCTCGTGCGTCATACGTTCTCGGTTGCCCCATGCCGGTGCGGAAGCGTGCCATCATGTTACGGAAAAGTCAGTCCCGACTTAACGCAGTTCTTCTTTCAGTTCCAATGCGCGATTGTAGATTTCTTGAGCCGGGAAACCTTGGTCGGCCATGGATTTGATCCATTCTTGGGCGACCGGGTCCAGCGCCTTCTTCCACGGCTCCAGCTTCTCGCCGGTCAGCTCGATGAATTCGGCGCCGTTTTTGAGCGCTTTTTCTTTGCCGATGATGCCGCTGGCGTCGAAGGTGCCGCCCGCTTTTTCCGCAGCCACCATGCCGGTCATGGAGCGCAGCAGTTCCTTGTCGGAATCGGACAGGCTGTTAAACGTGTTCGTGTTCATGACGACAAAGAACGGCGTGCTCGAGAAGTGACCGACGGTCACATACTTGGCGATCTCATGCAGGCTGAACGCTTCCAGCGCTTCGAGCGGAGCCATGGCCGCGTCGATGACGCCTCTCGACAGGGCTTCATAGACATCGCTCATCGGCATGGACACCGGGGTGGCGCCCAAGGCTTCCAGAATCTTGCTGCCAAGCTGGGAAGGCGTGCGCACGCGCAGGCCTTTCATGTCTTCCGGCTTTTCGATGCGGTGCTTCACGCTGATGATTTGCGCCGGGTCAGCCGTGAACAGGAACAGCGGCGTCGTGTCGGCGTGATGCTGCTGGATGGCCGGGAATTCTTCAAGCAGTTTTTGAATGACCTTCGAGCCGTGGGTGCCCGATTCGGAGATGAACGGAATTTCCACGACCCCCACCAGCGGGAATCGGCCGGCCGTATAGCCGTGCACGCTCATGGCCACGTCGGCTTCCCCGGTGACCGCCAGGTCGTAGTGGGAGCCCGGCTGGCCGAGGGCGTTGGCCGGATAAAATTCGTACGTAATGTTGCCGCCGGAATTTTGGTTCAGCGCGTCAAAAATTTCCGTAAGAACCTGCTGTTGCATCGGATGCTGCGCCGGCCAGAAGTGCGAGATGATGAGATTGAGCTTCGGGCTTTGTTGGCCGCCGCCGGTTCCGCCGGCAGACGGGCTGGGGCTCGGGCTTTCGCCGCCGGCCTGCTGGCTCGGCGAAGGCTGGGCGCTTTGCCCCGATCCGCCGCCGCATGCGGCCACAAAAACCAGGAGCAGCGCCGCCAATGCGGCTGCAAACTTTTTCCACAGCTGCTTGCGTTTCATGTTTGTTTCCCCCTCGATAAAATGTTTCATTTTTTTGATAAACAAGGTTAAACCTTGATTATCGCTTCATGGCAGTTTCCCGGACTTCTATTTCTTGTTTTTGTAGCGGGCGTGGATGTTGTTGTGCTTGTAGGTGCCCGCTTCGCTGAACTCGTAGAGCTCCAGGGACAAGGCCAGTCCGCGCCGCTCGTAGAGGGAGGCAAAATGCTCCTTCATCACCTCAAACAGCGCGTCGCCCACCGCTTTCTTGTCGGCCTCGGAACGGCCCGCGCCGATTTTGAGCGTGCCGTGCACGAAGGCGTCGTCGTGCGTCCCGTCGGCGACAACGTAAGTCTGCAGTTCGATGGCCCGCGAACGGATGCCGCCGATCGGAAAAATGTGGCTGAAGCGAATCAGCACCTCGTTGACTTTGCGGAGCAGGCCTGGAATGTCCGCCTCGCCTTTGATGTTGTCCGTGTATTCCAGGATGAAATGGGGCAAGGTCGATCCCCCCCTTGGTTTGATGACGCTTTCAAGAGGCGCCGGGCAAAGGGTCCCATGGGCCCTTGCTTTTTCTTAGGCATCGGCGACAATCCAGTTGACAAGACGGCCGATGCCTTCAATTTCGGTGACCACCTCATCGCCCGGTTTCGTGTCCACCGCGCCTTTCGGCGTGCCGGTCAGGATCATGTCGCCGGGACTCAAGGTCATAAAGCTGCTCAAATATTCGATCAGCACCGGTATGCTGAAAATCATGTCCCTCGTGGACCCTTCCTGGGTCAGCTTCCCGTTCACATAGGTGCGCAAGGCGAGATTCATCGGGTCGGGCACGTCCGCGGCGTCCACCAGCCAGGGGCCGAGGGGCGTGCACGTGTCCCGGTTTTTCACGCGGAAATTGGGGCGGTAATAGTTTTCGAGATAGTCCCGGATCGCGTAGTCGTTGGCCACGGTGTAGCCGCCCACGTAATCCATGGCTTCCTCCCGCCGCACGTTGCGGGCGGTGCGGCCGATAACCACCGCCAGTTCGCATTCATAGTGCATGAACGTCACGTCCGCGGGCCTCACCGTATGCGCCCGGTGGCCGATTAACGTGCCCGGGCCTTTAAGAAAAACGAGCGGTTCCTCCGGCGGTTTGAAGGCCAGCTCGGATGCGTGGTCGGCGTAATTGAGCGCCAGCGCGAAGATGGTTCGCGGCACGACGGGCGGCAGCCACACCACTTCATGCTCTTCCAGCAGACGTCCGTCCGCAAGGCGCACCCGGCCCTGCTCTTCCGTCGCATCATGGATGGCGCCGTCATAGGCGACGCGCGCTCTTTTCATCGGACCACTTCCTTTGCCGCATCTTGCTCCCGCCTGACCGGATTGGCAAGGACGCCCACATGCTCGATTTCGATCCGCACCTCATCCCCCGGCCGGATCAGCGGAGCGTTTTCCGGCACGCCGGCCAAAAGCACGTCCCCCGGGTGCAGCGTCATGAATTCCGTCACATCCGCCAACAGTTGCGGCACGCCGCGCACCAGATTGGCGGTGGTGTTTTCCTGCTTCAGTTCGCCGTTTACGTACACCCTGATCCGCAAACGGCCGGGGTCTTGAACGGCCTCCCGCGCGATGACCCAAGGCCCCACGGGGCAAAAACCGTCCCGGCACTTTTCTTTGATCGCGGGGCGATAGTAACTGGCGTGGGGAATGCTGACGTCGTTGACGATCGTATAGCCCGCCACATAATCCAGCGCCTGCTCCGGCCGAATCCGGCATGCGGCCCGCCCGATGACGATGCCGAGGGCGGCGCCGGCTTGAAGCGTATCCACGCCGTCCGGCACCGGGATCGCCATGCCGTTGCCGATGACCGTGTTAGCGGGTTTCATATAGAGGACGGGCGCTTTCGGCGGCTTCTGATAGGGAGGCGCATGCATCGCCTCTCCCAAGGCATCCAGTTCCCCGCGAAAGTTCAAGAGCGTTCCGTATATCGTGCCCGACACCGGCGCGTCCAGCAGCATGCCAGCGGTCGGAAAGCGTTTCCCATCCCACTGGTAGGCCGCCGCCGCGGCGTCGGCCATCACCTCCCGGCACTGAAGCGTGCCGGGAAGCTTGATGACAGCCCTGTTCATGGAAGGCACCCCGCTTTGCCGTCAGGTGCCGGCTTTGCCGAACTGCGGAATCGGATGATTGCCGATGGCGACGTGAATGACCTTCGGTTCGGTGTAGAATTCAAAGGCGTAATGCCCGCCTTCCCGGCCGATGCCGCTGTCTTTCATGCCGCCGAACGGAATGCGCAGGTCGCGCACGTTCTGGGCGTTGATCCACAGCATGCCGGCTTCGATCGACTGGGCGACGCGGTGGGCGCGTTTGATATCGTTGGTCCAGACGTAGCCGGCCAGGCCGTATCTGACATCGTTGGCCGCTTTAATGACTTCCTCTTCCGTTTCGAATTCCAGCACCGCCATGACGGGGCCGAAAATTTCTTCCTGGCATACGCGCATATCGTTCCTTGCGTTAAGCAGCAGCGTCGGCGGAACGAAATTGCCTTTTTTCAGCTCCTCCGGCACCGTGCCTTGGAACACTTCGCAGCCTTCCTTCTTGGCCAGTTCGATGTAGCTGTTGACCTTCTCGAAATGGTTCTTCTCGATCAGCGGCCCAAGCTCCGTTGCCGGATCCATCGGATCACCGATGCGGATGTTGAGCACCCGTTTTTTCAGGGCTTCCACAAACCGGTCCTTGATGTTCTTGTGCAAAAACACCCGGGAGTTGGCCGTGCAGCGTTCCCCGTTGAAGGAGAAGATGCCCCAGATGGCCGCATCCAGCGCGCGGTCGAAATCCGCGTCGTCAAACACGATCAGCGGGGATTTGCCGCCCAGTTCCATCGATGTTTTCTTCAGCGTGTCCGCCGCGCTTTTGATGATGATGGTCCCGGTGGTCGTCTCCCCGGTGAAGGAGATGGCTTTGACGTCGGGATGCGACGTCAGCGCGGCCCCCGCCGTTTCGCCAAACCCGTGCACGACGTTGAACACGCCTTTGGGCAGGCCGGCCTTGTGGGCGATTTCCGCCAGCTTGTGGGCCGTCGCCGGCGACAGCTCGGCCGGCTTCAGCACGACGGTGTTGCCCGTGGCCAGCGCGGGCGCGACTTTCCACGTCTCCAGCATGAAGGGCGCGTTCCACGGCGTGATCAGACCGACCACCCCGAGGGGCTGATAAACCACATAGTTGATGAATTGTTTGTTGACCGTATAGGCTTCGCCGTGCAGCCGCATTTCGACCATTTTCGCATAGAAGCGGAAGTTTTCCGCGGCGCGCGCCACCTGCTTCAACGTTTGGCTGATGGGCATGCCGACGTCCAGCGATTCGAGATAAGCGATTTCTTCCGCTTCTTCATCGATCAGATCCGCCATGCGATAGATGTACTCAAGCCGCTTTTCCACGTCCATTTTGCCCCACGGGCCGTTTACGAACGCTTCCTTGGCCGCGGCAACCGCCAGATCGATGTCCTCTTTTCGCCCTTCGGCGATGCGGTTGATCCGTTCGTTCGTGAAAGGATTGATGTTGTCAAACGTCGCCCCGGACCGGGCATCCACAAACTCGCCGTTGATGTAAAGTTTCATGTCCTCCAGCTCTTTGTGGACATACCGGACCGCTTGACCTGCTGCCTGGTTCGCCAACTTGCTCACCTCATTTTTCGCGTATCAGATCTTGCCGAATTGCTGCAGCACTTTTTTCACGTTGTTCTGGACGGTTTCGTTCGGGAGTCCCATAGGCAGGCGCAATACCGGCTCGATTTTGCCCATCAGGCCGAGGGCGTACTTGACCGGACCCGGATTCGTGTCTTCAAACAGCACGTCGTTCAGCGGCATCAGTTCGAAGTGCAGATCCATCGCCCGCTTGACGTCCCCCGCAAACCAGGCGTCGTGCATCTCGGCCACCTTCTTGGGCTCCACGTTGGCCGTGGCGCTGATGGAGCCGGCGCCGCCAATGGCCAGCATCGGATAGCACAGAAGCTCGATGCCCGAAAACAGGAGGAAGTCCCGGCCGCAATGCAGCAGCACCCGGTTCACGTGCTCGAAATCCTTGTTGGATTCCTTGGCGCCGATGATGTTCGGGCAGTCTTCCTTGAGCCGGGCCATCGTCTTGACATCCATGTTAACGGCCGTCCGGCCGGGGATGTTGTAGATAATGATCGGAATGTCCACCGCGTCGGCGATGGCCTTGAAATGGTCGTAAAGCGCTTTCTGGTTCGGACGGACGTAGTAGGGAACGATCACGAGCGCCGCGTCCGCGCCCAGTTCCTGGGCGGTTTTGGTAAGGTGCAGCGCTTCCTGGTGGTTCACCGAACCGGTTCCGGGAACGAAGGGAACTCTGCCGCCTACGGCCTTCTTCGCCGTTTCCATGACTTTGATGCGCTCTTCCAAGGTCAGGGAGCTGGGCTCGCCGCTGGTTCCCGTTACCGAAATGGCATGGCTGCCGCTTTCGATTTGCCAGTTGATCAGCTCGGTGATCTTGGCGTAGTCCACCTCATACGCCCGGTTGAATGGCGTCACCACCGGGGCGATGGAACCTTTCAGCCTCTCCTTCACTTCCTGAATTCTGTTTTTGTTCATGGCGGATGACCTCGCTTTCGTCATTCGGCAATGATGATTGATGATACTTATTTTTATGCCCATTATAAATAAAATCGTATATCATTTCAACAAAAGAAAATATACGTTTATATTTTCGCGTCCCGAAAAGCCAAAAAACGGCGCAGAGCTTACGCTCCGCGCCGCCTTAACCTGCGCTGCAGCTGTTTTTTGCGCGGTTTACATGAGAAACGGCACCTTGCCGGGTTCCTTGTTTTTGAATTGTTCAAAAGCCGTCGCCGTGTTCAGTTTGTGGGCCCTGACATATTGCTCGATTTCCTGGAAAGGAGCCTTTTCCTGCAAGAGCCGGATGATGTGCTCGTGCTCCTGAATGGACTCCACGGCCCGTTTCGGCACAAAAATAAACACCGACCGGCGGATGCGGTCCATCTGCTCCCACATCTGGACTGTCGTTTCCGCCAAATAGCGGTTGCCGCAGCAATCGTAGATGACCTTGTGAAACTGCCGGTTCAGGGCGCCGAAACGCTCGAACTCGAATTCCTTGACGCTCTGTTCCATTTGCCTGTTCAGGTCTCTAAGCTTCTCCAGCGCTTCTTCGGTAATCTCGCGGGAACTCAATGCGGTTGCGTATCCTTCAAGGACAGCAAGAACCGATATCACCTCCAGGTATTCCCGCTCATTGATGTTGCTGACAACCGCTCCGGAGTACGGCTTGTACTGAATCAGGCCATCCGCTTCCAGCTGCCGGATGGCTTCCCGGACGGGGATTTTGCTGATGCCCAGCTGTTTGGACACCTGATCGATCACCAGCCGGTAACCGGGACCGTATTCCCCGCTCAGGATTTTTCCGCGCAGGAACTCGTACGCTTGTTTTTGCTTGTTTGCTTTGATCGGCTGAGTTTTCATGCGTCTATTGTAATACAAAAAAATATACGATTTCAACGATGCATATATAAGGGTAAAACGGCCTGCCGCACAATTTCGTATACAAACTTTATTACTTAAAGTAATAAATATTGTATTTTTCTTGTATACGATCTGCTGGTATATTAAGATTATGAAACGCTTTCAAAACGCAAGGAGGAATGAACATGGGAGCTAAGACAGGGAAAGAGTACATTGACAGGGTAGACCGGGCGAACGCCGAGGTCTGGATCGACGGCGAGCGCATCCAGGGGAAAGTGTCCGAACATCCGGCCTTCAAGGGCGTCATGAAATCCCAGGCGGAACTGTACGATCTGCAGTTCGCTCCGGACAAGAAAGACTACATGCTGTACAAGTCGCCGACGACCGGAGACCTGGTGGGCGCGCAGTTCCTGCAGCCGAGAACGAAAGAAGAACTGATTCAGCGCCGCAGATTCATCCAAACCTGGGCCCTGCACCACAACGGCATGATGGGACGTTCGCCGGACTACGTGAACGCGGGGATCATGGCCTATGGCGCAGCCGCCGAAATGTTCGGCAAACAGGATCCGAAGTTCAAGGAAAACATGATCAAATACTACGAATATTGCCGGGAAAACGACCTGTCCCTCACCCACACGCTGATTCAGCCGCAGGTCAACCGTTCCGTCAACTCGGCCCAGCTGCCTGATCCGTATATCGCCGCCCGGATCGTGAAGACCACCTCCGATGGCCTCATTATCCGCGGCGCCCGGCTGCTCGCGACGCAAGGGGGCATCACCGACGAGCTCATGGTCTTCCCGTCGACCCTCGTCAAGCAGTCCGAGGAAGAAAATCCGTACGCATTCGCCTTTGCGATTCCGAACAACACGCCCGGCCTGAAATTCATCTGCCGCGAAACGTTCGACTACAACCGGTCCCACTTCGACCATCCGCTCGGCTCCCGTTACGAGGAGATGGACACCATCGTCGTGTTCAACGACGTGCTCGTGCCCTGGGAGCGGGTGTTCACCTACGGCGACATTAATATTTGTAACCAGGCGTATGCCGAAAGCAACGCCGTCGTGCACATGAGCCATCAGGTCGTGGCCAAGAACGTCATCAAGACGGAATTCTTGCTTGGCATCCTGCAGCTCATGGTGGAAACGATCAACATCGGCCAATATCAGCACGTCCACGAAAAGATGGCCGAAGTGATCATCATTCTGGAAACGATGAAAGCGTTCCTGCATGCGGCGGAATCCAACGCGAAGATCGACCGCTGGGGCATCATGACGCCGGATTTCGCGCCGCTGAATGCCGCAAGAAACTGGTATCCGCGGATTTACCCGCGCTTCACCGAAATCATTCATCTGCTCGGCGCCAGCGGCCTGGTGGCCATCCCGAGCGAAAAAGACTTCAACTCGCCGCTGCGTTCGGATCTCGACAAATATCTGCAAGCGGCCAACGGCGACGCCTACAACCGCGTCAAGCTGTACCGTCTGGCTTGGGACGTCTGCATGAGCGCCTTCGGCACCCGGCAAACGCTGTATGAAAGATTCTTCTTCGGCGACCCGGTGCGGATGGCCGGCGCCCTGTACAACGGCTACGACAAGCAGCCGTATGTGGACAGGGTCAAGGAATTCCTGGCGCGTTCCGACGAATTTGCCCAAAACCTGCAAGCCAAGATCTGACCATAAAAACGGCCCGGGAGGCGACTGCTCCCCGGGCTATTTGTTTGGCTCGACCAGGACCCGGATCTCCGTCAGGTGCTCGCCGGGATTGGCGGAAATGTACTGGTCAATGATCGTGCGGATAAAAAAGTCGCTCGCCACCCGATACCCTTTCGCGAGAATATATTCGTAAAGTTTTTGCACGTGGGGCTGGGAGTGCATGTGGGTGCCGCGGAAATACAAGACGGCGTACAGCCCTTCCGGGATAACAAACATCAGGTCCGTCTCTTCCCCCACCGTCTCCGCTTCTTCCAGGATGAGAAAAATGGAGCTGTATTCGTGTTTTTGCTGCAGCACATGCTCCAGCGGCAGCGTGAAACCGACCTTGCCGATGAAGATGGACGCGGGGATGCGGGCCTGGCTTTTCAGCTTTCGCAGGGAAATTTCCAGCTCGAAAATGGAGCGGATTTTTTCCCGCAGCAGGATGACGGTTTTTTCGCCGGCGGTTTTGAGCATCGGCTCATCCAGCGTGTCGAGTTCAAGCGCCCGCTCCATTTCCCGGATTCTTTCCTCCAGCTTCTTCTTGGCCTTCTCCAGCTCGTTAATGGCGTCTTCGGTCAGCTTCTTGTGATGGTGCATCGTTTCAAGAAACGAGCGGATGTCGCGGTTGGAAATCTGTTTCTTGATTTCCTTGAGCGGCACGCCGAACATTTTCAGGTAATTGATGATGTCCAGCACCTTGAATTGCTCCACCGAATAGTAACGGTAGCCGCTATTCTTGTCCACTTCCGCCGGTTTGAACAGGCCGATTTCATCGTAGAAGCGCAGCGTTTTGACCGGGATGTTGTGCAGCTTGGACATCTGGCCGATCGTAAATCGGTTCTCCATCTTTGATCGCACCGCCGCCTTGCCTGCCGCACGATCGCTTCACCGGCCGCAAGGCCTCGTCCGGGCAGGCAAATGTTCTAATTATTATATAGATATGCTAGCAGAATTTTGGCCATGGAAAAAGCCAGGCCATGCGGCCTGGCTTTGCCGGGATGCTTACGGCTGGACGGTTTGCGCCGATTTGACCGGAAGGATCGGCAGCGGCTCGCCGGTGAAGATGTCTTCCACCGGCACCGCTTCTTTCCGCCAGCTTTCCGGCGGCAGCGCGCCCCAGAAGGTGGCCCGCTGCGGGTCGTCCAGATTCCACTTGATCGGCTCGAAATCCGGGTCGTTGCTGAAATAGTCCCCGGTATACAGCTCGATGCGGTTGCCGTCCGGGTCCCGCACGTAGACGAAGAACGCGTTGGAAGTGCCGTGCCGGCCCGGAGAGCGCTCGATGTTCTGGTAATAACCCAGGGATGCCAGATGATCGCAGGCGTCGAGGATGGATTTGGCGTCGTCCATCCAAAAGCCGGTATGATGGTAGCGGGGACCGGTTTCGCTGATCAGCGCCAGGTCATGCACGCTCGGCTTCCGATGCATCCAGGCCGCCCAGATGTTTTCCCGATCGCCTTCGGTTTTCACCGTAAACTCGGAGGTCATGAACCCGAGGTGCTCGGTGTACCATGCGTAGAGCTCGTCGATGTTGGTGATCAGGCAGTTGGCGTGGTCGATCCGCTTGATCTTGACGTTGCCCTGCAGGTGGAATTTCTGCAGCATCCGCTCGGCTTTTTCCATTTCGAAGAAAAATTCCACCGGGATGCCGCCGGGATCCTGGATGCGCAGGGCGCGTCCCTGCCCCCTTTCTTCGCCGGGGGCCAGCCACTTCATGCGGACGCCGAGGCGCTCAAACAGCTTCGCCAGTTCGTCCAGATCGCTGTCAGCGCTTACACGATACGAAATGTGCTTCAGCCGGGCCTGTTCTCCCTTCGTCAGGATCAGGCAATGGTGGTTGGCGTCCTCGATGGCCCGCAAATAGATGTGGTTTTCATCGGACTCGGTTTCGATGAAGTTCAGGCCGGTGCAGTAAAAATGGCGGGCTTTTTCCAGATCCGTCACCGCGATTTCAACGTGGTGCAGACGAATAATGTCAAAATTCCGTTTGGCCATTGGGTTTGAACCTCCTTACTGGCGTTGGTTTCTTCCTTGTCTTCATTGTAAAGGCTCCAGTAACTGGAGGCTCAAGGTCCATTTTGCGCCGATGGCAAAAAATTTTATGGCGGCCGGCGGCGGATTTTTTTGCGGATTTTCTTTCAAAATGCCGGATCATGGTGCATAATGATCGAAAACGCTTCCTTTTGAAGGGGAGACCGGTCCGGGCATAGGGGAGGTCATCAAGGATGGATATCAAGCAGCTTCGCTATTTTTCGGTCATTGCGGACGAAGGCCAGGTGTCCAGGGCGGCAAAAAAACTCCACATGGCCCAGCCGCCGCTGAGCCATCATCTGAAAATGCTGGAGCAAGAGCTGGGCGTCACGCTCATGGCCCGAAACGGGCGCCGCATGGAGCTGACGGAAGCGGGGAAAGTGCTGCTAAAGCGCGCGCGAAAAATACTGCAGTACCTCGACGATACGGTGCTGGAGGTGCGGGAGACGGGGCAAGGCTTGCGCGGCACGCTGTCCATCGGAGCGGTCAAGTCCAGCTTTTCGTATCTGCTTGGCCCCATCCGGCATTTCCGCACCCACTATCCGCTGGTGAAGTTCCATCTGCGGGAAGGCGATTCGTACACCATCGGCGAAAGCGTCCGGTCCAGGGAAATCGAGATCGGGCTGGTCCGCCTGCCCCTCGACCTGTCCGGCATGGAGATGATCCGCCTGACGGAAGAGCCGTATGTGGCGGTGTATCCGAGCGAATGGGAGAAGGAGCTCCCGGTGCCGCTGGCGCTGAAAGATCTGCAAGACTGGCCGCTTTTGCTTCTGCACCGCCTAAGCGGCGTTGGGCAGTTTGAAATCATAGTGGAAGAATGCCGGCGCAGCGGCTTTGAGCCGAAGATCATCTGCGAATGCCCGGACGTGGCGATGCTTTTGTCCCTGACGTCCAAATGCGTGGGCGTGTCCATCGTGCCGAAATCGGCGCTGGACGCTTTCCCGCTGTGCAATCTGAAGTTCAGGGAAATCGAGGGCTGCTCCGTCGCCGCCGAATCGGCGCTGGTGTGGCTCAAGGACCGCCATCTGTCCCGCAGCGCGCGGAAATTTCTGGACCTGTTCGCCAGGGGCGGAGACGAGGCGGCCGCCCATCCGTCATGAGTTTTTCGCCTTCCGATATCCCGCCGCCAAAGCTTCTTCCTCGGTGCAGAACATCTCCTCCGCGATCGTTCGGTCATAGGCGGGGCTGCCCGGCAGATGATAGATCTTTTCCTTTTTCGAGTTGATGTTCCCTTTGATTTTCGGATCGCTGCAAGGGGCGGGAAGCTGCGCGGCGGGGCCGTTTTGCTCCCGGCCGGCTGCCGCTTTCGTCCGGCCGCCTTCCTCCGCTTCGCCTTCCGCTCCCCACAGGCCTTTCTGATTCTCCCTGGCCTGCCTTTCCAACGCCAGAAACTTTTCCGCGAACATCACGTTGGGCGGCACGGTCATGACATTGGCATACCCCTCGGCAAGAAGCGTCTCATTATACATGACCGGATCATTTTCAATAAAGACATAGCGCAGCAAACGCCCGTAACGGTCCTTGTCGCCGGCATCGGCAAACATGTACACCTTCTGGCCGCTCAGCCGCTTGCGGCTGAACTCGCTGGCTTCCTCGCCGTAGGGTTCCGCCCGCGCGCCGACTTCCGGCGTGTTGACGCCGATGAGCCGCACCTTGGCGCCCCCGTCGGTCTCGAACGTATCGCCGTCGATAACGCGCCGGACCATCGCCGTCTCATAGGCGCGGTCTTTCAGTTCCGGATAATTTTGCGCGATTTGCCGGATGAACGCGTCATCGCTGTCGTCCGAAGAAGCGCACCCCGCCAAAAAAAAGATTGCAAGAAAAGCCGCGGCGGCCAGCCATACGCGCTGGCATCGTTGTCCCGTTTTTATGTCTTTGTCCATGGTTTCTCCCCTTCGCATGATGCCTGAAAAAAGGTCCGCATGTCCGGCCGCGGCCGGGATACGAACCTTTTTTTGCTTGGATGAATCGGTTTTTTTGTTAATGAATTTGGTTTTCCCGATGTTCGTGCTCGGAAATGCCGCTGAGCGCTTCGCCGGCCTCGTTGACGAAGATTTCCCGGATCGCCAGGTCGCCCAGCGAAACGACGCCCTTAAGCTCGCCGTTTTCCACGACGGGAAGCCTGCGGATCTGCTTTTCCGCCATGATGGAAGCCGCCTCATCCACCGACAGGTTCGGCGAGATCGTCTCCACATTCTTCGTGATGACTTCCATGATGGAGGCGGAACCCGAATGCTTTTCGGCCAGCCCGCGCACCACCAGGTCGCGGTCCGTCACGACGCCGACCAGCCGGCGGCCTTCGACGACGGGCAAAAACCCAATGTCGTGATCCCGCATGGCGACGGCGGCCGTATACAGGTTGTCATTGGGCGTAAGCGTCACGCAATCCGTGGTCATGATATCGGATATTCTGCGCATGTTGTACCTCCTTTCCGGTCTAGGGTTGCCGGAAAACGGGGGTTTCATGCGCACGTTTCGTTTGTGAGTCAGGCGGAACCGGCCGCCTCGTCCGCCGCCGCGACGAGCGTCCGCGCGGCGATCAGCATCGCCTTCTCTTCAATGTCAAACATCGGGTGGTGATGCGGCGCCGAAAGGCCGCCGTCCCGTCCCGCCCCGACAAAAATGAAGCAGCCGGGCTTTTCCTGCAGGTAATAGGCGAAATCTTCGCCGGCCATGACCGGTTCCGCCGTCACCACCTTGCAATCCGGCAGGTGTCTTGCGGCCGCCGCCAGCACCCGGGCGGCTTCCGCCTCATCGTTGCGAAGCGGCGGATAACCTTCAAGATATCGGTACTCGTATCGGGCGCCATGCATTAGGCACACATGGCGGATCATGTCTTCCAGCCGGGAACGCACCAGCGCCCGCACTTCCGGCGTGAAGCTGCGCGCCGTGCCGCTGATTTTGCAGCTTTGCGCAATCACGTTGTTGGCCGTGCCCGCGTGGAATTGGCCGACGGTCACCACCGCGGCGTCGAGGGGATTGACGCTGCGGGACACGATATACTGGAGGGAGGAAACCAGCGAGACGCCTGCGGCGATGGCGTCCACGGCCGCATGGGGCAGACCGGCATGTCCGCCCTTGCCGATGATCTCCAGTTCGAACTCATCGGGGCTGGCCATCATCGGTCCCGGTCTCGTGGCAACGACGCCGCACGGCAGCTGGGACCACAAATGCACGCCGTAAATGACGTCCACGCCTTCCAGCGCCCCTTCCGCGATCATCGCCCGGGCGCCGCCGGGCAGCTGCTCCTCGCCCGGCTGGAACAGAAACACGCGGGTGCCCCGCGTCGTATCGCGATGCAGGCTGTAATACCGGGCCACGGCGAGCAGCTCGGCCGTATGTCCGTCATGACCGCAGGCGTGCATGACGCCCGGCACCTGAGAGGCATATTCGCACGATTTTTCGTCTTGAATGGGCAAAGCATCCATGTCGGCCCGCAATGCGACGGTCCGGCCGGGCAAGCCCCCTGCCAGCCGGGCCCACACGCCCGTTCCGGCGATGCCGCGGCGCACCTCCAGGCCCCATGATTCCAGAAGATCGGCGACCATCTTCGCCGTTTCATATTCCTTAAAAGACAGTTCCGGATGCCGGTGCAAATGCCGGCGCCACCGGACCATATCCGGATAAAGAGACTCAAGCGTATCCCGCACCGTCATGAAGCGTCTCACCCTCTTTCGCCGCTTGCCCAAGCGTGAACGGCATACGCCAAACAAGCCGTATACTGTCATTGTACCAAAATCGGGCCCGATGTTCATCGCCGGGGCGGCGGCTTGGGGTGACGGAAATTTTCATAGATCGTTCAGAGGCCGGATCGTCCGGCGGGGTTGCAGAAGCCCGCCAAACCGTCTATGATGAAGGATGGAATAGCCAACTTACATTTTGCCGACCTTCCGAAAGGGGATCCTGATTCGCATGATTCTTGAAAATACCGGACTGAACGGCCTGCGCAGCAATCTTGCCTACCTGGATGATGCCGGCGAAAAGCTGGGCTTTGTCCGTTGGCAATGGGAATACCGCCGCGCCACATACGACCTGAAACTGCATGACCGCGCGACGGGCGATGACTATTATCTCCGGATCAACACGCGGGCGGTGGACGGCAAGCTGGAAAACCCGCACGCGATCCTGGAAATCGAAAACGTTTATATCGGACGGGCTACCTTCCCGCACGGACTCGATTATTCTTCTCCGATACCGGATCCGATTCTCGACGCTGCCAAAGAGCGGGCGAAAGAGTTGAAGGAACTGCTCTCCTGATGCATGCCGGGGGAATCTGAGCCATGAAAAAACCGGTCACGGTCCAGCGGGGCACGCCGGATTTTCTGCTGCTGATTCTGACGCTGCTCCTCGTCGCCTTCGGGCTCGTCATGGTGTTCAGCGCCAGCTCCAGCATGACCGTCGTTTCGGAAAAATACGGATACGACGCGATGTATTTCACCAGAAAGCAGCTTTTGTGGGCGGGTATAGGCATCTTCGCGATGCTTATCCTGATGAACATCCCCTACGAGCTGTTCAAAAAATGGTTTGCGCCCTTTCTCTTCCTGACGATCGGCCTTCTGGTCGTCGTCCTTTTTGTTGGGGAAAATATCAACGGCGCCCGCAGCTGGATCGGCATCGGCGGCCTCGGCATCCAGCCCACGGAATTCGCGAAGCTGGCGGTGGTGCTGTATCTGGCGGCCATCATCGCCAAGAAGGACGAGAAATTCCGGGAGTTCAAGCGCGGGCTTCTTCCCGTCATGATCATGATCGGCCTCATCGCCTTTTTGATCATGCTGCAGCCGGACCTCGGTTCATGCCTGATTCTCCTGATGTGCGCCTTTTTCATCATTCTGGCCGGCGGTTCCAATTTAAAGCACGTTTTTCTGTCCGTCCTCGTCATCATCGGCATCGGCGCTCTGGGATTCAGCCTGTACGTGCTGGCCAATCCGGATTTTACCGGCGGCTATCGCCTGGCGCGCATCACCTCGTTCTGGGACCCGCTGGCCGACGAACAGGGGCACGGCTATCATCTGACCCAATCGCTGGCGGCCTTCGGCCACGGCGGATTGACCGGCGCCGGCCTCGGCAACAGCGTGCAGAAGCTGTTTTATCTCCCCTATGCGTACAATGATTTTATTTTTGCGGTCATCGCCGAAGAACTCGGATTTATCGGCACGTCCATTTTTCTCCTGTTCTATTTGCTGTTTCTGTGGCGAGCGCTGATTGTGGCCCTCCGGTGTCCGGACATTTACGGCACCCTCGTTGGCGTCGGCATCGTCTCGATGATCGGCGTGCAGGCGCTGATCAACATGGGCGGCGTCAGCGGCGCCATACCGGTGACCGGCGTCACGCTGCCGTTCATCAGCTACGGCGGCTCCTCGATGCTCGTTTCCCTGCTGGCAATGGGCATCCTGCTCAGCGTGTCGCGGGAATACAACCGGACGCTGTATGCGAAAAAAAGCGACGGCACAGCATAAAAGGCCATCGGCCCGGGGCTCCCCCCGGCGCGGATGGCCTTTTGGCTTGCCTGGATTATTTTACCCTTTGCACGGGTTCTTCCGGCTCCTCTTCCTTGAAAGCGACGCCTTCCACCTTGACGTTCACTTCCACCACGCGGAGGCCGGTCATGTTTTCCACCGCTTCCCGCACGTTATTTTGCAGCTGGCGGCACACTTCCTGGATCGGCATGCCATACTGCACAACGATGCGCAAGTCAATGGCGGCTTCCAGCTGTCCTACTTCCACGGAAACGCCCTTCTGGGCGTTGCGTCCGCTCAAGCGCTTCGCCAGTCCCTCCGAGATGCCCCCGCTCATGGCGGCCACGCCTGGCGTCTCCAAGGCCGCGAGCCCGGCGATGGTGGCGACAACGTCGTCGGATATGCGGATGATTCCGTCCTGTTTTTGCACTTCCGTCATGCGGCCCACACTCCTGTTTCTCTGATGCTACCATTGTACTGGAACATTGGCGGCAAAATCAACCATGGAGGCAATTCCGGTCAGGCCTGGCATTTATTACTCAGTTTTTCTTGCTTAAGGGAACATGTTCCATTTAGAATGGTATGCGTGAATATCTTGTCTTTTGACGGGGTGTTTTGTCGTTGAAATGGGCTTTGAACAAGCTTTTCTTCCCGCTCATGTTCGTCTTTTTCGCGCTGAGCGGGCTTGCATATTACCTGCATTGGCCGTCCGGGATGCAGCTTGCCTTCTCGGTGGCCGCCATCCTGTTTACGGCGGGCTTCCTCGGCCGCGCGACGGAATCGGTCGCCTATTACGCCGGGCAGCGGCTGGGCGGGTTTCTCAATGCGACCTTCGGCAACGCGGCGGAGCTGATCATCGCCATCTTCCTGATCAAGGAAGGATTTTTTGATATGGTGAAGGCCAGCTTGACCGGCGCCATCATCGGCAACCTGCTTTTGGTCCTCGGCATCAGCAAGCTCGCCGGCGGCTTGAAGCACAAGGTGCAGCATTTTAACAGCCATCTGGCCGGGCAAAACGCTTCGCTCATGCTGCTGGCGGTCATCGCCCTCGCCATACCGGCCATTTTCGTGAAAACGGAGCATTTTCCCGCGGCGGAAACGATGAACGTCAGCCTCATCGTTGCAGGCTTCCTGATCGCGGCGTATTTCGGCTGGCTGATCTACTCCATGTTCACCCACAAGGACCTGCTTGAAGACCATATCGACACGCACGTTTCCCACGGCGAGGAACCGCAGTGGTCCCGCGGCGTTTCGATCCTGTTCTTGCTGGCCGCGACGGTCATGGTCGCCTTCGTCAGCGAATGGCTGGTACATACCCTTGACGTGTTCACCGCCCGGTTCGGGTGGTCGGAACTGTTCATCGGCGCCTTCGTCGTCGCCATTGTCGGCAACGCGGCGGAGCACAGCGCAGCCGTCATGCTCGCCATGAAAAACAAAATGGGCGCGGCCATGGAGATCGCCGTCGGCAGCAGCCTGCAGATCGCCCTCTTCGTGGCGCCGGCGCTCGTGTTCATCAGCCTGCTCTTTGTTAAGCAGATGGACCTCATTTTCACGACCATCGAGCTGGCAGCCATAGCCGTGTCGGTGCTGATCGCCAACTCCACTTCCCGCGACGGCTCGTCCACCTGGTTTGAGGGCGTCTTGCTCCTCACCGTCTACTGCATACTGGGCGTCTGCTTCTATTTCGTGTGAAGATGGGCAAAGCGATCATGTTCCGAAAAATTTCCGCAAATCAAGGAGTGAAAACGTTTGTCTGTCTTCAACCAATTTCCGGCCAGTATCGGCATCGGCTCCGCAAAAGCGGACAACAGGGCTCAAGGAATATTTGGCATTCCGGCGGAGAAACGGGATTTGGACGAAAGCTTGGTGCGTTTGTTTGTAACTCTGCAGGACAACCCGCGTTTAACCGATAACATCGCCTCGGCGATTTGCAAAAACGGCTGACGGTTCCCGCAAAGCGAGAGGTATGCCGCATTGGATGCTCATTTAACCGTCTATATTACCCTCACCGCCCTGTCGGGCGTGCTGAATCTGTTTTTGGGAATTTACGTGTTTGTCAAACGGCACCTGTTTTCGGCCATTTCCACGATCTTTCTTTGGGCTGTGGCCGTCAAAACGATTTACTGTTTTGGCTATGCGTTCAGTTTGACGTCCTCCACCCTGAGCGAGCTAAGGTTCTGGAGCGCCGTCCAGTATATGGGCATGCCCTTCGCTCCGCCGCTGGGGCTCATGTTCGTGCTCACCTATCTGGGATACAAATTGACAAAAGGCCAGATCGCCGCCTTGCTCATCATTCCGGTGGTCAGCCTGCTCAGCAATATCACCAACGATTTTCATCATCTGCATTACAAGAAATATGCCGTCCATGAGACGCTGGGCGCCCCGTATTACAGCATTGAAATCGGCGTCACCTACATCATCATGAGCACGTTTTTGTACCTGTGCCTGTTGTCGAGCATGATTCTGCTCATTTCCCGCTGGAAAGACACGAATGGGGCGTACCGTTCCCAGCTGCTGGCACTCATCGCGGCCCACTTGATTCCGATGGTCACTTCCATTTTGTATTTGACCGGCTTAGCCCCTGCCGGCATCGATCCGGTGCCGATGGTCGTGGGCTTAAGCTCCCTTTTTCTGTGGTGGGCGATCGAATCTTCCCATTTCCTTGCCATTATGCCGATTGCGAAGGACGTCATTTTCCAAAGCATCAGCGACGGCGTCCTCGTGCTGGATCAGTCCGGCCGGCTGGTCGAGTTTAACGGCAGTTGCCAGCGCATGTTTCCCAAGCTGGATAAGTCCATGTTCGGATGGCCGCTGGAGCGGATATGGACCGGGATGTTCGGCGCGTCATCCCGTTGCCCCGGTTTCGGCGCGGCGCCCCAGGAACTGGAAGTCATCGCGCATGAGCCGGAAGAACGCACATACCAATTGCGATACTCGCCCATTGCCCAAAACAAGAACGCCGGCCCAAAAGGCGCGGTCCTGATCATCACCGACATCACCGAGTTCACGCGGCTGAAGCGAAAATTGGAGAAACACGCCTATTACGACGATCTGACGCAAATTTTGAACCGCCGGGCCTTTTTCGAGCAATGCGAAGCGCGCTATGACCGGATAAAAGAGCAGCAATTGCCTTTTACCGTCATTTTGTTCGATATCGACCACTTCAAACGAATCAACGACAGCTTCGGCCACCGCGCCGGCGATCAGGCGCTGGTTTCCGTCGTCCGGATATGCGAAACCTGCTTGACCGAGAATATGATATTTGCCCGTTATGGCGGTGAAGAATTCGTTCTGGCCTTGTTCGGGCACACCGTGGCGGAAGGACAGGGGCTGGCCGAGCTGCTCCGCCAAAAGATCGCCGCCACGCCGATCGCGCAAGGAAATACGTCCATTTCCGTCACCGCCAGCTTCGGGATCGCCGGAACGGAAGATGGAGCGTACGTTCCGCTGGAAACCCTTCTGAGCCATGCCGACGAAGCGTTGTATGAGGCAAAGCGAGGCGGGCGTAACCGGGTTTGCGTAGGGCAGCGCAAGACCGCTTCCAACGCGCAACCCAAAAATCAAGGTTCTTTCGGCGCGGGGCCGATGACCGTTTTTACATCATAGAGGGCATGGACGCTGCCGATGACGTAATCCGGCGGCGTCTTTCCCCTGTTTTGCCGGTGCCCCTCGATGTGTTCCGGGCTTTTCTCCCAGTTTTTCCAGTCCTCTTCCGATCTCCACCGGATCATGACGACGACTTCGTCATGTTCATCCTGCCTTTTGCCCCGCTTGACCATGACGCTGGAATCCACGAAACCTTCAAACGCGTGAGCGGGTCCGCGCCGGCTGAACTGTTCGGCCGCCTGATCCGCATAACCTTTTTTGACCGTAATTGTGCGCATGACGACAAACATGATTTTTCTGACACTCCTAGTCTTTGGTATTTGCAGCCATACGCCCATTATAGATGAGAATGATTCTCACGGTCAACGACAAAAAGAGCAACTCCTTTCCCGAAGTTGCTCGATATACGCGCCTTGATGACAGCCTGAAGCTGCTTCGCGAGCTCTGCGGATGCTGCTCCTTGCAGCCTGCGACGGCTCAAAGTGGCAAGAGAACGCCTGATCCTGACAGCCGAAAGTTACTCCGCCATGCGCTGGTTCAACGCTTCGTAGAGAATGGCCAGATTTTTCTCGAGCTGGTTGATGAGCTGTTTCCCGTCCGCTTCGCTGACGAGTCCGGAGCGGATGGCAAAGTCGACCGCACGGGAGAATCCGTACATTTGCGTATCCAGCACTTCCTCATACAAAGGACATTGGCGGGTCGTCAGGTTTTCCATCTGGACGGCAATCAGTTTCTCTATTTTCTCAGCGTCTTCCTGCAGCAAGCGGAGCGCGTTTTGCTTCAAATTGTTGACCGTTTCCGTCTCCAGCAGAGCCATTTTCACTCCCCCTGTGCTCCAGCTTCAGATCATCGTTATACCATTCATATTAGACGAAATTGAGCCTGAGCACAAGAACGCGGTGCCGGCGGGAACCGCAACTAACCCGCCCCAAAATTTCCCGCCGGCTATTTCAGTTTGTCGGGGTTCAAACCTTCCAGCTCGGGCACGACAAACAGGCCGTCTTTGCGGATCAGCCGCCCGTCAAAGTAAATTTCCCCGCCTCCGTATTCCGGCCGCTGGATCAGCACCAGATCCCAGTGAATGGAGGAGCGGTTGCCGTTGTCCGTTTCTTCATAGGCCTGGCCCGGCGTAAAATGCAGGCTGCCGGCGATTTTCTCGTCGAACAGGATGTCTTTCATCGGGTGCAGGATGTACGGGTTAAACCCGAGGCTGAACTCGCCGATGTACCGGGCCCCTTCGTCGGTATCCAGCAGGGCGTTGATGCGCGCCGTGTCATTGGCGGTCGCTTCCACGATCTTGCCGTTTTCAAAGCGGAAACGCACGTTTTCATAGGTAAAGCCGTTATACACGCTGGGCGTGTTGAACGAGATCGTGCCGTTTACCGAATCCCGCGCGGGGCACGAAAACACTTCGCCGTCGGGAATGTTGCGCTCGCCGGCGCAAATTTTGGCGCCAATCCCTTTGATGGAGAAGGTCAGGTCGGTGCCCGGCCCGACGATGCGCACCTGGTCCGTCCGCTTCATCAGCTCTTCCAGCGGCTTCATGGCCTTTTTCATTCTGGCGTAGTCCAGCGTGCACACGTCGAAATAAAAATCCTCAAAAGCTTCCGTCGACATGTTGGCGAGCTGCGCCATGGACGGATTCGGGTAACGCAGCACGACCCATTTCGTTTTCTTCACCCGCTGCTCGCTGTGGATCGGATGGCGGTAGATGCGGTCATACAAGGCGTATTTGTCCGAGGGAACATCGGACAATTCGTTGACGTTGTCGCCGGAACGGATGCCGATGTAGCCATGCATCCGCTTCATCCGCTCCATGTCGTATTCCGCCCACGTTTCGATCATTTCTTTCGTCGCGTTTCTGAGCAGCGTTCGTTCCACCGACCGGTCCGTCAATTCCACGAACGGCCGGCCGCCGCGTTTGGCAATTTCCTCAATGATGCATTTGACAAGCTCCCGCTCGGAGCCGATCATCTCCACGAGCACGTTTTCGCCCGGCTGCACGTTGATCGAATAACCGACCAGAATTTCGGCCAGTTTTTGAAGGCGCGGATCGCGCATCCCTTATACCTCCCGTTTCCGAATGCGGCCGCTGGCCGCTTGCGAAATCCATTACCCATTGTACCATTCCCGCCCGCCGGAAGAAAATGGCGCGCCAACAAGAACATCCTCCCGCTTCACGGGAGGATGTCAGCCGATCTCGATGCGGTTTCTTCCCAGCCGCTTGGCCTGATACAGCGCCATGTCCGCACGGTAAAACAGCGTCTCGACGCTGATTTTTTCGTCGGTTCTGCGCCACTCGGACAAGCCGCACGAAACGGTGACGGATGGTTCCGTTTCTTTCTCCACGCGGCCCCGGATTCTTTCGGCCACTTTGACCGTGACGTCAAAGCCGACTTCGGGCAAGTAGATCGCCATCTCCTCCCCGCCCCAGCGGGCGGCGATGTCCCCGTCGCGGATGGAGGTCTGAATAATCTTGCCGACCTGCTGCAGGATCGAGTCCCCGATCTGGTGGCCGAAGGTGTCGTTGACCTTCTTGAAATGGTCGATGTCCAGCAAGATCAGCGAACCGATGTCGTCCCGCTTTTGCCGGCGCGCGATCCGCTCGTTGAGATAATGGCGCGCAAACAGCCCCGTCAAATGGTCCGTGATCACCATGCGGTTGACTTCCGCATGCAAAGTGGCGTTCGAGATGGCCAGTCCCAGGTGCGTCGAAATCACTTGGAGCAGCTTGTAGTTGTCATAGGAAAAATAGTTGGGCTCGCGATGCGCGATCATGACCGCCCCAATGACTTCGCTGTTGACCAAAAGCGGCGCGGCCAAAAGGGAACGGGACCCCGTCGCGGTCATCATGTGGGAGTGCACATGGGAATTCGCGTTGTAGTCCGACAGGATGACCGGTTCCTTCGTGGCGTACATGATGCCGCAAAAGCCGTGATCCGCCGGCTGCGTCCGCCCGATGTCCCACTCGTCGTTGGAATACAGCACGACGAATTCGCCGTTTTTGGCATTAAACTGCAAAATGGAGCAAAAGTCCGCGCGGAAAATGTTGAGCAGTTCATGGCAGGCAAACCGGATCGTCTGCTGCAGCTCCAGCGACCGGTTCAGCCGGTGGGCCAGCTCGTTGATGAGCCTGAGCTCTCCCACCAGCACGTTGGCATGCTCGTGGAGCTTCGCTTTTTCAAACGCCGCTCCGGCCGCGGCGATCAGCGTCGTGATGAAGCTGCGCTCCGTCTCATCGATGTCCGATTCCCCGAATCGCATCCGGATGACACCATACACGCCTTGTTTGCCGGCGAGCGGAACCGCCAGCTCGTACTCGCCGCCGCGCCGCTCCTCCTGCATGACGCCGCTGACGTACGCCTGCCTGCACAGCCTCATTTCATCCAGGTCAAAAACCAGCGGCTTCACCTTATCGCTTGAACTGCCGAAATCCTGCGACAAATACAGGTCGATCCGGCAGTGCGGGTACAATTTCTCCAGGCTCGACAGCATTTCGGTGATGATCGGTTCCCATTCCAGATGATCGTACAGGCGCCTGAGCACCTCGAAAAGATAATTCCGGCGGGCTTCCGCCCGCTCGGACTCTCTCTTCTCGAGGATCAGTTCGGCAATAAACATCCGCTCAAGCCGCCGGTACAGGCAGCTTCTCAGATGAAAAGCCGCCGACTGCAGCAGCTTCATATCCGCCTCTTGCGCGCTGCCGCCGGGCAGCACGCAAACCAAAACCGCGCATACGATGGAAGATTGCCGGGTCGGCACCGGCACCGCCAGCACATCAAAGGCCGCTCCGGCATCCGCATGAACGCGCGCCGCCCTGAATTGCGCCGGCTGGCCGGATTCTAGCGCCGCGTTGACCGCTTCGCCCGTCAGCTTGTCCAGCGCGTCTTCATCAACGGACAAGCCGTTGGTCGCCATCCGGACGCCTTGCCGCGTCCCGTCGGGATGATAGACCGCTACCGTGCCGGCCAGGCTTGGCGCGCCGCCGGTCTGCAGGCACCAGTCGGCAAAGCTTTCGGCCAGCATTTCCTGGATGTATGGCAAGTCCGCTTCCGTAAAATCCTGGTTTTCCAGCCAAGAAGGCAACAAGGGATGGGTAAGGTCAGAATCGGATGAATGTCCATGTCCGCTGATCCGACGTTCCTGATTTTCCCGCATCACCGCTCACCTCCGCTGGAATACCATATCTTTCACTATACTACGAAAACACGAAATTTGCACTAGGATCTGCCGCCAGAAAATGGGTCTTTGGTCTTAAACCGACGCATAAATTTCATATAATTTTCACAAAATTGGTTTTGCCTTGACAACGGAGCTGGCGGTCTTATAATATAACATGTTGGATATCGGGATGAAGTCTTGTGTCACCCTCCCGGATTTCCCTTTCGGACAGGCAGCGGCTGAATTTTTCCTGACCGAACCGGCCAGTGCCGGCACGGCGAAATCCGGCAATGACGAACCCTGTTTTCAAAAATACCCTTTTGAAAAAGGAGACTGCATTTCATGTCCCGCTATACAGGTCCAAAGTACAAACTGAGCCGCCGGCTGGGCATTTCCTTGAGCGGCACCGGCAAAGAACTGAAACGTCCGTACCCGCCGGGTCAGCACGGCCCCACGCTGCGCCGCAAGCTCAGCGGTTACGGGCTCCAGCTGCAAGAAAAGCAAAAACTGCGCCACATGTACGGTCTGAGCGAACGGCAATTCCGCAACCTGTTTGACCGCGCAGCCAAAATGAAGGGGATTGCCGGCGAAAACTTCATGATTCTCTTGGAAAGCCGTCTTGACAACCTGGTCTATCGCCTCGGCTGGGCCAACAGCCGCTACGGCGCGCGCCAGCTCGTGGCCCACGGCCACGTGACGCTGAACGGCAGAAAAGTGGACATTCCCTCGTATATCGTTCAGCCGGGCGATGTGATCGGCCTGAGAGAGCGCAGCCGCAACCTGAAAGTGATCAAGGAAGCGCTGGAAGGACGCCATCATCTGCCGGCTTACCTGGAGTTCAACGAAAACACGATGGAGGGCAAATACGTCCGTTTGCCCACCCGCGAAGAGCTGCCGCAGGAAATTGACGAAAAACAAATCGTCGAGTTCTACTCCCGCTAAGCGAAACGGCAGCGGCCAAAAAAACCAAGGAGTTTCACGCGAAACTCCTTGGTTTTTTTGTTTACCGGATCTCGATCCGCGCGAACTTGCGCTTGCCGACCTGGATAATGTCGCCGCTTTTCGGCTCCACTTCGCCGTTCGGGTCGGTCAGTTTGACTTCGTTCAGCCTGACGGCCCCCTGCTGGACGCTGCGCCGGGCTTCGCTGCCCGAGGACTGCAGCCCCAGCGCCGTCAGCAGCCGGGCGATATGAATCTTGCCGTCCGTCAGCTCGGAAGAAGGCAACACCTTCGTTTCGATGTCCTCCGGCAGCGCCCGCTGCTGGAACACCGTGACAAAATGGCGCTCGGCCGCTTCGGCCGCCTCTTCCCCATGATACATGCGCACAAAGGTGCGGGCCAGCTTCATTTTGGCGTCGCGCGGATGGACGCTGCCGTCCTTCAGCCCCCGCTCCAGCGCCTCCAGCTCTTCGTTGCTCAAGTCCGTGGCCAGCTCAAAGTATTTCAGCATCAGCTCGTCCGGCACGCTCATCGCCTTGCCGTAAATCTGACTGGGCTCTTCGTCGATGCCGATGTAGTTGCCCAGACTTTTGCTCATCTTCTGCACGCCGTCCAGTCCCTCAAGCAGCGGCAGCATCATCGCCACCTGGGCGGGTTTGCCGTATTCTTTTTGCAATGTGCGTCCCATCAGCAAATTGAACTTCTGGTCCGTGCCGCCGAGCTCAACGTCCGATTCCAGCGCAACGGAATCGTAGCCCTGCATGAGCGGATAGAAAAACTCGTGCAGGCTGATGGGCTGGCCGGCCTGAAACCGCTTCGTGAAATCGTCCCGCTCCAGCATCCGCGCCACCGTCGTTTTGGCGGCCAGGTTCAGCACGTCGGCAAAATTCAGCGCGCCGAGCCATTCGGAATTGTAGTACACCCGGGTGCGCTCGGGATCGAGAATCTTGAAAATCTGCTTCTGATACGTCCGGGCGTTGCGCTGGACGTCTTCTTCGCTGAGCTGTTTGCGCGTTTCCGACTTGCCGGTCGGATCTCCGATCCGCCCCGTAAAATCCCCGATAATAAGCTGCACCTGATGGCCGAGTTCCTGGAACTGGCGCAGCTTGTGCAAGACGACCGTATGCCCGATGTGAATATCCGGCGCCGAAGGGTCAAGGCCCAGCTTGACTTTGAGCGGCCGGCCCGTGGCGACGGATTCCGCGATTTTCTCGGCCAGCTCCGCCTCCGGCACAATTTCGGCGGCCCCGCGCTTCAGGATGCGGAGCTGCCGCTCCACTTCCTGGCGCTGCTCGGGCGTCAAGTTTTTTTCCCATTCCGACATGAATCTCGCATCCTCCCGAATCCTAACAAAACCTCAAAGCCCGTTATAGCATACCCTTCCGAATGAAGTCAACGAATGCCAATTGTGATATAATAAATATGTTTGCTGAAGGAGGTTTCCTCGTGAATCAGTCGAAACAACCCCCGTCTTCCGCCGAGCCGAAGCCGGCGAGAGACCAGGGATGGATATTGGCGCTCAAGATCATCGGATTTACCTTCTTGTGGCTGATGCTGTTCGGCCTGCTCGCCGGGCTGACGGCCGCCGGCGCCGTGGCCGGGTATGTGGCTTCCCTGGTCAAGGACGATCCGGTGCGGGACCGGGCATACATCGAGCAAAAAATCAACGAAAACTCCCAGACGGGCTTTGTTTATTTCCGCGACGGTTCCCTGGTGGGACAACTGCGCACCGAGGAAGACCGCCGGCCGATCACGTATGACGAGATTCCGAAAGTCGTCATCGATTCGGTGCTGGCCATCGAGGACAAGGACTTTTTCAAACATATCGGCATCGACATGATGGCGCTCTTGCGCGCCGTCAAGCAGCAAGTGCTGAACGAAAGCGTCCAGACGGGCGGCAGCACGATCACCCAGCAGGTTGCCCGGCGGGTGTTTTTGACGCTGGATCAGACGCAAAGCCGGAAGGCCAAGGAAATTTTCCTGTCGATGCGGCTGGAGCGTTTCCTGACGAAACAGGAAATTTTGACCGCCTATCTGAACAAAATTCCGTACGGCAACGGTTCCTCCGGCTACAATCTGTACGGGATCAAGGCGGCCGCCAAGGGCATTTTCGGCATCGACAACCTGCATGACCTCAATCTCGCCCAGGCGGCTTATCTGGCCGGCCTGCCGCAGCGGCCGTCCGCCTATTCGGCCTTCACGAGCAAGGGCGAGTTCAACGAGGCCAACTTCAAACGGGCCCTCGACCGGCAAAAACTGGTGCTGCGCCGGATGTACGAGGAAAAAATGATCACCAAGGAAGAATACGAGGAAGCGCTGGCGTTCGACATTTATTCTTCCCTGGCCAAGCCCGAGCAAAAAGCCTACAACACCTATCCGTACCTCATGCTGGAAGCCGAGCGCCAGGCCGCCGAAATACTGGTGCTGCTGCAAAATCCGGACCTGAAGCGTGAGGACCTGAAGAAAAAGGAATACGCCGATCTCGTGGAAACGGCGCGGGAGCAGCTCCTGCGCGGCGGTTATCACATTTACACCACCATCGACAAAACCGTATATGACCTGATGCATGAGATCGCCTCCAATCCCGACAACTTTTCGCCCGACAGCAAAACCAAGGGCGTGGAGCAGATTGCGGCGATCATGCTGGATCACAAAACCGGCGCCATCCTCGGCATGATCGAGGGCCGTGACTTCCATCTGGAACAGATGAACTACGCCACCCAGATGACCCGCCAGCCGGGTTCCGCGATGAAGCCCATCGCCGCCTATTTGCCGGCCCTCGAAAAAGGGCTGATCCAGCCGGCCAGCATCCTGGACGATTCGCCGATCATCCTGGACACCGGCACAGGCGCCAAACATATCCCGCGCAACTCCACGAACACTTACAGCGGGCTCGTGACCGCGCGCACCGCCCTGAACAAATCGCTGAACATTCCGGCGATCAAGGTGTTTCTCGAAAAGGTCACGATCGACGAAGCGTGGAAATTTGTGCAATCGATGGGCATCACCACGCTTGCCGACAGCGACTGGTACGCGCAAACCGGCGTCATCGGCGGCCTCAAATACGGGGTCACCGTCGAAGAGCTGACCAACGCCTACGGCGTCATCGCCAACAAAGGCGTGTTCATGGACGCCTATATGATTGAAGAAATCCGTGCCGCCGACGGCACCGTCGTATACAAGCACGAGCCGAAGCCCAAGCGGATCGTGTCCGAACAAACCGCCTACCTGATGACGGACATGCTCAAAACCGTCATCACCAACGGCACGGGAACGATGGTCCGCTCCAAATTCAAACACTTCGGCGAGATCGAGATAGCCGGCAAAACCGGCACCACCCAGAACTACGGCGATGTGTGGTTCCAGGGCTTTACGCCGGACATCACGCTCGGCGTTTGGGCCGGATACGAAAAGCAAATCCATTCGCTGACCGGCTCGGGCCGAGACCGCGCCAAGCTGATCTGGGCCGCCGTCATGAACGCGGTGGTGGATGCCAAGCCGGAGCTGTTCCCGAACAAAAAATTCGAGCGTCCGGACGGCCTCGTGACGATGACCGTCTCCAGCGCCAGCGGCAAGCTGCCGACGGAGCTCACCCAAGCGGCCGGCCGCTTGGTAACGGACCTGTTTAACCGCCAGTACGTGCCGACGGAAATGGACGACGCGCTGGTCAGCGTGAAATACATTACCTACAACGGCGTCAACTACCTGCCGCATCCGGAAACGCCGGAAGATCTGCTGCGGGAAGCGGTCATGGTGAAGCGGGAAAAACCGATTGACGTCCTGATGGAGGAAATCCAGGCGGCCCTGAATAAAGTCGATCCGAAAAACCGCAGGCCGCTGGAATCTTACCTTCCCGCGGATGCCGCGGAAAGCGCGCCGGGCAAGATCGACCCCCGCACCGACGACGGTCTGCCGCCGCCCGCGCCCGCCCGGGTCTCCGCCGAAACCATCGGGACGGATGTGCACATCACCTTTGAGCCGGTTCACGCGGAGGATGTGGCCGGTTATCGGCTGTACCGCTCCGCGGACGGCATCCGCTACGAAAAGGTGGGCCCGTCCGTCCTGACCGGCGAGCCGGCCAAGTTCATCGACGCCAATCCGGCAGGCGTATCTTACAGCTATTACGTCACCGCCGTGGACGTCAGCGGCAAGGAATCGGCGCCCAGCGGCATCGTCCGGGTGGACGGGGATCCGCTCTTTGATCCGGAATTCCCGTATCCGGGCGGCGAATATCCCGGGGGCGTTTTCCCGGGCGGCTCCGAGCCGGCCGGCGGCGATTCCGAAGATGCCGAAAGCCCGGGCAGCGCGGTGCCGCCGACGGCGCCCAAAGGGCTTAGCGTGCAAACGTCGGATCTGGGCATTGTGCTCACCTGGCAGAAAAATCCGGCCGAAGAAGGCGTAACAGCTTACCGCGTCTGGTTTTCCACCAGCGACCACGGGCAGTACACGCTGCTCGGGACGACGTCCGCGAATCGGTTCGAGCACATTTCGCCGCTCGCCAGCGGCTGGTACCGGGTAACGGCCGTCAATGCGGCCGGCGAATCCCCCTATTCCGCTTCCGTCCACGCGGCTGCGGAATGACCGGCCGTCCGGACCCAGAGACCATCAAGCGAACCGTTGCCCCCGCCTGCGCGCAGGTCCGGGGGCTTTCCCCATGATTGACCTTTACGGAGTGAACGGAATGGAACACATCAAGATCGAGGTTGTCCGAACGCTCGAGGTGGGCGGGCATACCCTGATCGTGGAAGGCCCCATCCCTCCGGAGCGGCTTCAAAATTACAGGCTCCATGAGAAACTGGACGCCTTTCGCAAGCCGGAAGCGCAGCTCAAAGCGCTGGTTCGGATCGCTTCTTTTCCGGAAGGACGCATTATCGCGGCCCGCGAAGGCGACCTGATCGTGGGCTACGTCACGTTCCACTACCCGGACGAACTGGAAAGATGGAGCCAGGGCGGCATCGAAGAGCTGATCGAGCTCGGCGCCATCGAGGTGGCCGACGAATACCGGGGCCTCGGCATCGGCAAAGCCATGCTGGAAGTGGCCTTCGCCCACGGGCAGCTGGACAATATGATCGTTTTTACGACGGAATATTACTGGCACTGGGACCTGGACGGCACAAAGCTGGGCGTGTGGGAATACCGCAACATGATGGAAAGATTAATGAAGTCCGTCGGCATGGTTTGCCTTCCGACGGACGATCCGGAAATCCGCTCCCATCCGGCCAACTGCCTGATGGTCAGAATCGGCAGCAAGGTTCCGCAGGAAGCCATTGAAAAATTTGACCAACTGCGGATGCGGCGACTGTGGGAATAGAAAGGCAGGGGACGACAGGTGAGCAAAGCCCTCTGGATCGATTGTTCCGCCTCGGTGAAATACCGCTTTCACGATGAGCACCCGTTCCATCCGGTCCGCCTCGAGCTGACCGAATCGCTGCTCAGAATGGCCGGCGCGCTGGACGAGTCGCAGATGGCCAGCCCGCTGCCCAGATCGGAAGCTGAAGCGGCCGTGCTCAAGCTGCACCGCAAAGATTACGTGGCAGCGGTGGAGGCGCTGAGCCGCAAACATCCCTATTACGCCGATATCTTGAAAGCATCGGAATACGGCCTGCAGCAGGACGGGGACACGCCCTATTTTCCGGGAATGCACCAGGCGGCGCTGCAGATCGTGGCCGGCACGATGGCGGCGGCGGAAGCCGTCATGTCCGGCGCCGCGCGGCGCGCCCTGCATTTGGCCGGCGGCCTGCATCACGCCTTCCCCGAAAGGGCTTCAGGCTTTTGCGTTTACAACGACGCCGCCGCCGCCATCGTGCGCATCCGCGAAAAATACGGCGCCCGCGTCATGTATGTCGACACGGACGTGCATCACGGCGACGGCGTGCAATGGATTTTTTACACTGACCCGGATGTGTTTACGTTTTCAATCCATGAAACCGGCAAATATTTGTTCCCGGGCACGGGTTTCACCCATGAGCGCGGCGCCGCCGAAGGTTTCGGCGCCTGTTTGAACCTTCCGATGGAACCGTTTACGGAAGACGACTCCTGGCTGGAATGTTTCGAGACGGCGCTGGAAAAGGCGGCGGCGGCGTTCAAGCCGGAAGTGATCGTCAGCCAGCACGGCTGCGACGCCCACGCGTTCGATCCGCTGGCCAACATTCAATGCAGCATGCGCATCTACCGGGAAATGCCGCGCATGATCCGCAGCGTCGCCGAGCGCTATGCCCAGGGCCGATGGATCGCGGTGGGCGGCGGCGGGTACGACCACTACCGCGTGGCTCCCCGCGCCTGGAGCCTGCTGTGGCTCGAAATGAGCGAGCACCCGCTGCTCAAGGACATTGACGAAACGCCCGCCGGCGGCTATCTCCCCTTCGGCTGGCCGCCGCCGGAATTCAAAAACGTGCCGGCCAACATGCCGGAAACGTGGCTGGACGACACCACCCTCTGGAAGCCGATGCCCCGTCGGGCGGAAATCACCGCCGCCAACCGGAGAATGTTGGAACATGCGCTCCAGCACATCGGCTGAACATCGGGCTCCCCGAGGCTATCGAATGACCATCGAGTGGAGCGTCGGACGGCCCTTGTAACCAGCGAGCGGCCCTCGTGACTATCGAGTCAACGCTCGAGACAGCCTCCCGGACATTCTTCTGCGCTAACGGACACAGGCGACGCTTGGAAGCCAAAAATCCAGGCTCCAAATCTCTAACGGACATTTGAGCGCCCTAAAAAACCCAAAAACTCGGAGTTACGCGAAAATTAGAACTGTAAGCGTCTGCAGTGTCCGTTAGAATTGAAAAAGGCCAAAAATGGGGCGCTAAGCGTCTCGCATGTCCGTTACGGTTTGTGTGCCTTGACCGTGCGCTTTCACCGCAGAGATGGTGCCCATGCCGGGCGTACAAACAAAGAGTGACACAGCGGCAACCTGTGTCACTCTTTATGCTTGATGCGCCTTTTACAAATTCCGCAGCATTTCGCGGACAATGGCCATCGATTTTTGGGCGGCCTTGTCCTTGAAAACTTCAAAATTCACATGGGCCGAACCGTCGGCCCGGTCCGACATGGATCGGATGATAACATGGGGAGTGCCGTGCATGTGGCATACCTGGGCGACAGCGGCGCCCTCCATTTCCACACAGACGCCTTTCAGCGTTTCGTGCAGCCATTTGACCGTCGTCCGGTCCGCGATGAACTGGTCCCCCGAAAGCACCCTGCCCACAAGACAGCGCCCCGCATGCACACGCATGCAGGCTTCTTTCGCAAGCCGGACGAGATCGGGATCGGACGGGAAATCATACGTTTCCTGAAACGGAATTTCCCCGCGCGCGAAACCGAGGGGCGTGGCGTCCATGTCATGCTGCATGCAGCTGGATGATACGACCATGTCCCCGATGTCCAGGGACGGGTCCAGCGCGCCGGCAACGCCGGTGAACACCACAACATCCGCGCCGTAACGCGAAATCAGCGCCTCCGTGCAAACCGCCGCGTTCACTTTGCCGACGCCCGACTTGACGCAGACCACCTCGCGGCCGTGCAGGCGGCCGGAGTGAAACGTCATGCCGGCGTAAGTTTCCGTCTCGGGGTTTTCCAGCGCCTGCTGCAGCAGTTCGATTTCCTCCCGCATCGCGCCGATGATGCCCACCTTTTCCATGACGCGGCCTGTCATTTGACCCTCCGGACGGAGTTTCTGACCACCACTTCATGGGGCAGCGTCACTTTCGCGGATTCCACATGTTCCTTCTTCATCAGCTTCGTGAGCAGCCGCATGGCCACGGCGCCGATGTCATACATGGGCTGGGCAACGGTGGTCAGGAGCGGGCGGACCATCGAAGACATCCGGCTGTTGTCCAGGCCGATGACCGAGATGTCCTCCGGGACTTTGAGTCCGGCATCCTGGATGCAATGAATGGCGCCGATGGCCATTTCGTCGTTGGCCGCAAAAATCGCCGTCGGCCGCTCGGGCAGGCTCAGGAAATACTGGGTCGCCTCAATGCCCGACTCATATTTGTAGTTGCCCACGCGCACATAATCTTCCCGGTAAGGAATGCCGGCTTTTTCCAGCGCCTTCCGATACCCTTGAAACCGGGCGTATCCGGTGGCCGGATCCTGCAGCGTGCCGCTGATCATCGCGATATTGCGGTGCCCTTCCTGAATGAGCAGGTTCACGGCATCAAAGGCGGCGGCTTCGTGGTCAATGTCGACGGACGGATAGGCGTTTTGCTCATCCGTCGTGCCGCACAGCACGATGGGCACATTCGACGTCTTGAACGCCTCGCGGTGGTCGTCCGTCACCGCGCCGCCCATAAACAGCAGGCCGTCGACCTGCTTCTCCAGCAGGGTGTTGACAACGCGGATTTCCTTCTCCTTGCGCTTGTCCGCGTTCGTCAGGATGATGTTGTAGTGATACATGTTGGCGATGTCCTCGATCCCCCGGGCCACTTCGGCAAAGTTGGCGTTCGAAATGTCGGGGATGACGACGCCGACCGTCGTCGTCTTCTTGCTGGCCAAACCGCGCGCCACGGCATTGGGCCGGTATCCCAGCCGCTCAATGGCCTCATGCACTTTTTTGCGCGTCTGCGGTTTGACGTTCGGGTTGTTGTTGACAACCCTGGAGACCGTCGCCATCGAAACGCCTGCTTCTCTCGCCACATCATAAATCGTTACCGTCACGTTCGTTCTCTCCATTCGTGCCGCAACATTTGCGGCTTGTCCAAATATGGATATTTAAGGTAATCATAAGATAAAACGGGAAATTGCGCAATTGCCGTCAAACCCCGCCCGCGGCGCTTGTTCGGCCTTTCCGCGGCCGCTTATTCCGCAGCCCCGGCGGGTTTGCCCAGCTTTTCCGCGAAGAAATCGTAGGTCAAATTCCAGTGGGAATCATGCCAGACCGCTCGGCCATCCCGCACCAGGATCGCCTGCGGCGATTTGTGCTGCACGCCGAGGGTTTCGGCGATGGCATTGCTGACCGGCCTGTCTTCAATGACATGCACGATGGCAAAATCCACCGGGGCGTTGTCCCCCGCATCTTCCACATATTGCATGTAAGCCTCGTGAGCGCCAGCGCTGATGTCGCATCGGGTGCTGTGCTTGAACACCACCAAAGGTTTTTCGGCCGTTTTGCGGCAAGCTTCCTGCCATTCGTCCACACTCGTCAGCTGCCGGACATTCGGCACGGCACATCCCTCCTTTGAAAATGACCCTGTTTATTTTCATGGTAACAAAAAAAAGCGCGCGCCGCAAAAGGGTTCGCAAAAAATTCAAAAAGCCCCGGGGCCAAGGGCTTTTCTGTCATTCAGGTTATGTACAGCGCGCTGAGTTGTGACAGCTTCTCCCGAAGCTCGGACTTCCATCCTTCATCCCCGAGGGACGAAGCGAGGAGCCACAGGTCAAGAAGTTCATTGGTTCTTTCTTCCGCCGCTTTGGCGACGCCGGCAGCCTCCAGCCTGCCGCCGCCGGATGCGTACGCCGCCGTTAGCACGCCTGCCCATTCGCTGACCTGGTCAAAGGGAATCGTCCGCGGCGCGGGACGGGCCCCGAGCTGTCCAATCAGCCGGCTGATGTCCGCCTTGACCCCGGCAAACAATTCCGAACTGCCGCAGCGGCCGCATTCGTAAACCGGCACTTTGGTAATCGTGACTTTACGGGCATAGACAACAGTACGGAGATACAGGTTCATTTGATCTCCGCATGCGCATCGTTTATTCAACAGGGATACATCTCCTCAAATGTACTGCCATACGATCTGCGAAACTCCCTGCTATATTCGCGATGCGCCAAACAAAATCCTGCTGTTTCAGGCGCTGTAATTTTTGGCATGGCGCCTCCGGCGGCGAAAAAGACCGATGCCCAGCGCCAGCCCGGCGCCGGCGGCGCTGCCCGCCGCATCGCGCCAAATGTCGGCCATTTCCGGGGAGCGGCCGGGCACAAACGACTGATGCCATTCGTCCGAGATGCCGTAGAGCACGCAGATGGCCACATTCAGCAAGAAGCCTTTCCAGGAAGAAGCAAGCCGCTCTCCCTGCCCGTATGCAATGGTCAGCGCCAGCACGAAATATGCCGCGTAATGCATCGGGTCAAATCCCGCCAGGCCGGGAATGACCCGGTTTACATATGGCAGCCAGGTGCCGAGATCATCCCCGCTGCGGCTCGAAAGCGTGAAAATAACGGCCATCCAGAGGACGGCCGGCAAAAACCGATTCCAGCGGATGGCGGACGACGGATCCGCCGCGCGCCGAACTTTCTTTGGCAACATGACCCACTCCCGTTCCCGTCGCATGCGCCTCAGGCGCTGGGATGCGTCAGGCCTGCTTTGGATGCGGTGGCTTCATAAAACTCCTGCGCGAGACGGCGGATCTCCGCGGCCGTGGCGCATTGCATCATCCGCTCCAGCACCGGCCGGCATCCGGCCGACTCGGTATGTCGCAGCGTCTCTTTGAGCCGCAAGACGTTTTTGGGGGACATGCTGAGCTCACGGATGCCCAGGCCGAGCCAGATCGGCAGCGCCAGAGGATTCCCGGCCATCTCGCCGCAAACGCTGACGGAAATGTTTTCTTTGCGGGCCGCCTCAGCCACAGCGGCCAGCTGGCGGATCACTGCAGGATGAAAAGGTTCGTACAGATGGCTGATTTTGTCGTTCATCCGGTCCACGGCCAGCGTGAACTGAATGAGGTCGTTCGTGCCGATGCTGAAAAACTGCACTTCCTTCGCCAGCAAATCCGCAATGGCCACGGCGGAAGGCACTTCGATCATGATGCCCACCGGCACGTCAGCCCTGTGGGCGATGCCGGATTCGGCCAGCTCCCGCTTGGCCTCCTGCAGCACCGCGTTGGCGGCGCGCACCTCCTCGACGGATGCAATCAGCGGATACATAATGCGCACGTTGCCGAAGGCCCCCGCCCTTAAAATGGCGCGCAGCTGCGCCTTGAAAAGATCCCGGCGGTCCAGGCTGAAGCGGATGGCCCTGTACCCCAGGAACGGATTGGGCTCCTGCGGCATGGCGTGATAATCCAGCATCTTGTCGCCGCCGATATCCAGCGTCCGGATGACAAGCGGCTTGTCCCCCATCTTCTCGGCCGCCGCCTTGTACACCTCAAACTGCTCATCTTCCGTCGGAAACCGGCCGCGGTCCATGTACAGAAACTCCGTCCGAAACAGCCCGACGCCCTCGGCGCCGCTGTCGAGGGAATTTTTCAGCTCCAGCGTCGAGCTGATGTTGGCCCTCAGATGCACCCGGATGCCGTCCGCCGTGACGGCGGGCAGATGCACATAGGAGCGCAGCCGCGCCAGTTGTTCCTTCTGCTGCTGGAGGCGAATCCGGTACTCCTCGACAAGCGCCGCCGGCGGATCGACGAGCAAATGACCGGCGCCGCCGTCCATCACGATCAGGTCCCCGGTGGCGATGGGCTTCTCCAGCTTGCCTTCGACGCCCATGACCAGCGGGATGTTGAGGGCCCGGGCCATGATGGCGGCATGGGAGGACGGGCTGCCGATCATCGTGACGATGCCGAGCAGCTGTTCGGGTTTCAAATGAATGAGCAAAGACGGCGTCAGTTCCCGGACCACCAGAATGTAAGGCTGGGACTGGTCCGGCACCGTCATCTCGGGCGCCCCGATCAGATGCTTCAACAGCCGGTTGCCGACGTCCTTGATGTCGACGGCCCGCTCCTTCATGTATTCGTCGTCGAGCAGATCAAACATCGTGACAAAATGGTCGATGGCTTCCTTGACCGCCGCTTCCGCCGCCTTGAACTGACGCTGGATGATGGACTGGATCTCGTTCAAAAACACCGGATCGTCCAGGATGGCGATGTGCGCGTCAAAAATGGTGGTCTCCTGCACGCCGACGGCTTCGTTCAGTTCCTGTTTCAGCTTCTCGATCTCGCTTTTGGAACGCCGCACGCCCTCATACAGCCGTTCAAATTCCTTGGCCAGATCAGCCACGTCAATTTTGTGGTCGGGCAACTCCCATTCCCAATTAGGCAGCACGAAAGCCTTGCCGATCGCGATGCCATCCGATGCGCCTGTTGCCTGAATCATTCCCCCACCCCTTGGAACTGTTCCTCTTTATGGTCAACGACCACCGACATCACGGCCGCCTGGCCTTTTTTGACCGGCTTGTAAGGCGCAAAACGCCAGGAGCGGACAATTTCCGGATTGGTGATCAGCATCGGTGTGGCGAGCGACTTCGCGCGCTTGCGCAAAACCGCCAGCTGAAAACGCATGAGCGGCTGCCCCGGCGACACCTCGTCCCCTTCGCGCACAAGGACGGTAAACGCCTCTTTGCCGAGGGGGGACGAGTCGATGCCGACGTGCAGGAGCACCTCCAGCCCTTCGTCCGTTTTCAGGCCGATGGCGTGCAGGGAAGGATGGATGTGCACGATGCGCCCTTTGACCGGCGCCACCAGCTCTCCCTTCTCGGGGATGAAGGCGACGCCGCGGCCGACCAGGCCGCCCGAGAAGACGGGATCGTCCACCGCCTCCAGCGGGATCATCCGCCCCTGTACCGGCGCGTGGAAATGGACCTGGCGGACGTCCTGCTGCATCAGCTTCTCGATCTCTTCGCAGATCAGCTCGGAGTAGGTGCCGAACACCACCTGCACGTGCCCGCTGCCGAGCCGGATGACGCCGGCGGCCCCAAGATGGCGAAGAGCCTGGGCGTCCACTTTTCGGTCGTCCTCCAGCGTCAGACGCAAACGGGTAATGCAGGCGTCCATCCGCACGATGTTGGATTTGCCGCCCAGTGCCTGCAGAATGAGCGGCGCCCGGTACGGCACGTCGCCCGCCCAGTCATCCAGCCGCGCCGCATCCTCCCTGCCGGGCGTGCGAAGCTGAAAGCGCCGGATGCACCAGCGGAACAGGATATAATACAACACGCCGACGCCCAGGCCAAGGGGCAAAATCAGCCAGCCGTTGGTCGACAGGTGAAGATTGATCAAATATTCCATCGCGCCGGCGGAGAAGCTGAAGCCGTGGTGCACGCCCAATTCCCAGGTAAGCCACATGACGGCGCCCGACAGCAGCGCGTGCACAATGAAAAGATACGGCGCCACAAACAAAAAAGCGAACTCGATGGGCTCCGTCACGCCGGTGAGAAAACAGCCCAGCGCCGCCATCCGGAACTGCGCGGCAATTTTGGGCCTAAGATCCCGGCGCGCTTCGTGAATGATGGCCAGCGCAATGGCCGGCAACGCGAACATGATGATCGGATACAGCCCGGCCATATAGGCCCCGGCGGACGGGTCGCCGGCAAAAAAACGCGGCATGTCGCCGAAATAGAGCGCCCCGTCCGTTTTGTATTCGCCCACCTGAAACCAGAACACGTGGTTCAGCACATGATGCAGGCCGAAGGCCACAAGAATCCGGTGCAGAAAACCGTACAGAAAAATGCCGAAACCGCCGGCGGAATTCACCAGATCCCCGGAGGCGGCGGCGATGCCGCTTACCACATCCCCCACGCCGATCATCAGCCAGGCGAACACAAGGGAAAACCCGCACATAAAGAGCGGGATCACCCTGGATCCCCCGACCAGCTGCAAAAACTCGGGCAGCACAAACGATTTGAACCGTTCGTGGGCCCAGCCGGTCACAATGCCGATGACGGCTCCCGCAAACATATTGGGGTGTGTGCCTTGCGGGTCATAGGCGCTCGTGATGGCGGTAAACACGAACATGCCGGCCAGCGCGGAAATGCCGACAAAAGCCGTCTGGTCGCTGAGCCCGAGGGCGATGCCCACCGCGATGATGAACGGCGCATATTCGAAGATCGCCAAACCGGCGGCGTGGAGCAGATCCGGCACCAGCGGCCAGCCCATGGCCGCCCACGGCAGCTTGGCGGCAAGCAGCAAAATCGCGGCGGAGGGCAGCACCGTCATCGGAAGCATCATGGCTCTTCCGAGGCGCTGCAGATAGCCGACTCCGTACATGCGGCGTCCTTCCTTCCTGTTCTTGAAAGCCAGGCCTTACGCCCGGCGGATCGGCCCCGTCAGGCGCCGGCCGAACCCGTTTTTCCGTGCGGCAGCAAAATCGAATCCTCCACCTTGATGCAGCGGTCCATGATGACGTTGAGGCCGCCTTGCTTGGCGATTTCCGCCGCTTCCTCATTGACGACGCCGAGCTGCAGCCAGAGGGTTTTGGCGCCGATTTCCACCGCTTCCCTGGCGATGGCCGGGGTATGCTCGGGCCGGCGGAACACGTCCACAATATCCACCGGTTCCGGAATGTCGCGCAAAGAGGGGTAAGCTTTTTCGCCGAGGATCGTATCCGCGTTCGGATTGACCGGAATGATCCGGTAGCCTTTCGCCTTCATGGCCGCGGCGATGTTGTACGAATCCCTTTCGGGATTGTCGGACAGGCCGACGACCGCAATGGTGTTCGACTCCAGCAAAATCTTCTTGATTTCTTCGCGGGACGGATTTTCAAAAGCCATCGATTTCAACCTCCTGGAAAATGGGTTTTATAAGGCGGTCGCGGGATCCGGTTGGGATGTGACCCATTCCACCCGGGCGCCGAGCGCTTTCAGATGGTCAAAATATTGCGGATACGACTTGGCCACGTGGTGGGCGTCCCGGATGCGGATCGGCTTGGCCGCGCGAAGGCCGACCACCGCCAGCGCCATGATGACGCGGTGATCGTAATGGGCGTCGATTTCCACGCCGCCTTCCACCCCTTCGGGCCGGCCGTGGACGATGATCTCGTCCCGCCGCTCCTCCACATCGGCGCCGGCTTTGCGCAGTTCGGTCACAAAGTCGGTGATTCGGTCACATTCTTTATAACGCAGGTTCTCCACATTATAGAACCGCGAAGTGCCTTCGGCAAACACGCTGGCCGCCACCATGGCGAGCACGGCGTCCGTAAAGGCGTCCCCGTCAAACTCCACCGCCTTCAGCCGGCCGTTGCCGCGCACATGCACCGTGCCGTTTTCATGAACGAGCGGCACGTTCATCGCGCGCAGCACATCCACCACCGCGCGCTCGCCCTGCCGGCTGTCTTCGGTCAGGCGGTGCACTTTGACATCCGACTGGGTGACGGCCGCCGCCGCCAGGATGGCCGCCGATCCCGGATAGTCCCCCTGCACCGTGTAGGTTTGCGCCTTGTAGCGCTGGCGGCCCGGCACGCGGTAGAACATCAGATCATCGGACGCTTCCACGCGGATGCCCGCCTGCTGAAGCACCTCCAGCGTCTGCCCGATCACCACTTTCGATTTCAGCTCGTGCAGCACTTCAATCTCGCTGTCCTCATCCAGAAGCGGCGTCACAAAGAGCAGGGAGCTCAAATATTGCGAGCTCACCTTGCCCGACACCCGAATGCGCCCGCCCTTGAGGCGCCCCCCCTTGATCGTAATGGGAAGGCGCCCGTTATGGTGCCGGATTTCCGCTCCCATCTCCTGAAGGGCGGCAATCAGGTCGTCATGGGGCCGCTTGCCCAGGGACTGCGGATAGCGGTTGACAAACGTCACCGCTTCCGGCAGCAGGGCGGCTACGGACATCAGAAAACGAAGGACGGCTCCGGCATTGCCCACATCCAGCTCTTTCACTTGCCGGGGATGCCGTCCGAATCCGGTGATCACGATTTTTTCCTCATCTTCCTTCAGCACCGCACCCAAATCGCGGATGCAGCGGCGCATCGCCTCTCCGTCCTCGCTGAGCGCCGGGTACAGGATCGTGCTCGTGCCTTCGGCCAGCGCCGCCGCCAGCAGATAGCGCGTCGTATAGTTTTTGGACGAGAGGGCCTGGATTTCTCCCGCCAGATGTGCGGTGGGATTGACCACAATATCCATGATTCGGTCCTGACACTCCTTGCTTGTTATCCGATTAAGACTATCCCAGCCGGATGCCCGCCCAGTACCCGAAACCTGCCAAGGCGAGGCTGACCGGATAGGTGACGAGCAGGCAAAACAACAGCAGCTTCCGTTTTCCTTCCCGCATCAGCAGCGCCTTCTGCACGTTCAAGGAAGAGTAGGTCGTCATGCCGCCCAAAAAGCCGGTGCCGGCCAGGACGTACCATTCCGGATGGGCGGCCGGCAGCTGCCAGCCGAACAAGAGGCCGATGGCGAAAGAACCGGCCGCATTAACGGCCATGGTGGCGTAAACGGACCGTTTTCCCCGCCGGGCTGCGGCGCAATTTGCGGCGTACCGGACCAGCGCGCCCAAAGCGCCTCCTGCCCCCGCCAGCAAGATCAGCCATCCGCTCATGCGCGCCTGCCCCTTCCCCAGCGCAGACCCCAGGCGGCGAGCAGCCAACCGGCGCCGCCGCTCAATGCCGCATACAGCGCGGCAGCCGAATAGTTCCCCGCTTCGAACATCGCAACCATCTGGATGCTGAATGCGCTGAAGGTGGTAAACGCGCCGAGAAACCCCGTGCCCGCGGCTTCTTGCAGCCAGGGCGGCAGCCCAAGGCGCGCCGCCGAACCCACAAGCAGACCCAAAAGCCACGATCCGCTCAAGTTGACGGCGAGGGTTGCCCAAGGCAGAAAAGTCCCCTGTCCGCCCGCCAGGCCCGCAAACCATCCATCAATGCCAAATCGTGCGGCGGCGCCGAGAAAACCGGCTGCCGCCACGCTCAGCGCTGTACGCATGGGTTCCTCCGTTCGCTGCATTTGACAGGCGCACGCGCGCTTTCTTATGATGGTACCAAATCCATGAAAGAAAGGGCGCATTTTTCGTATGAGCACGTATGAAGTCATTACGGCAGAACAATTGAAAGCGCGTCTTGACGCCGGCGAAAAACCGGTCATGATCGATGTCCGGGAACCGGAAGAAGTGGCCCAGGGCATGATCGAAGGCGCCATTCACATTCCGATGGGACAAATTCCCGACCGGCTGCACGAAATCCCGCAGGGCGAAGTGATTTTCATCTGCCGCAGCGGCAACCGCAGCGGGAAGGTGTGCGAATACCTGAGCATGCTCGGCCACGGCAAACCGGTGAACCTGGCCGGCGGCATGCTCGCCTGGGCCCAGCTTATATAAAGTATAAAGGCTTCCGCCGCAGGCAGGTTTCGCTTCGCCGGCGGCCCGGACGTTCTTCTAGTATCATAGCACATTCATGCCGTTTTGGAGATAGCCGGCATAATTCGCGGGCTTGTTTCATACGTTTAGGGTGACGCTTTACCGCTTAAGGTGATCCGAGTTGAAAGACCCGAAAGTCACCCGCCGGATGCCCGCGCCTGTCCGGAGACTGCTCGACGCGACCCAGCCTTTCCAGCGCGACGACGTGATCTGGGCGCTCGATTATGTGCGACACAAAGCGGCGGATAAGGCGCTTTTTTCATCCGCGGCCGGTCCGCCGCCCTGCTGCGAATATTTTGCCTGCTTTGCGGAAATGGCGCTGATCCTCCTGAACCGCCAGATGCCCGGCCCTGCGGAGCAGGCCCGTTTCCGCGCGATGCTGGCGGAACTTTATGCGGAATAAACGCATTCAGGCACGTTGCCATGGGAAATGGAACGTGCCTTCTTTGTCCACGCGCCGAAAAGCGTGGGCGCCGAAAAAATCGCGCTGCGCCTGCAGCAAATTGGCCGGCAGCCGCTCGCAGCGCAAGCTGTCGTAGTAGGCCAGCGCGCCGGAAAGCGCGGGCACGGGGATGCCGAGCCGCACGGCCTGGGCCACCGTTTCCCTCCACGCCTCCTGATACCGGGCCGTCACATCGCGGAAATATTCGTCCATAAGCAGATTCGGCAAATCGGGATCCCTGGCGAAAGCGTCCGCGATGTTTTGCAGAAAGCGGGCCCGGATGATGCAGCCGCCGCGGAAAATGAGCGCGATGCGGCCGAGGGGCAAATTCCAGCCGTATTGTTCCGATGCCGCCCGAAACAGGGCGAATCCTTGCGCGTATGCGCAGATTTTGCCGGCAAAGAGCGCCTTGCGGACATTTTCCATAAACGCGGCCGGATCCAATCCCGCGCCTTGCGGCCGGGGGCCGGCGAGCCGTCTGGCTCCGTGCGTCCGCTCCTCTTTCCGGGCCGACTGAAAACGGGCAAATACCGCCTCCGTGATGACGGAAAGGGGAACCCCGAGATCCAGCGCGCACTGGCTCGTCCATTTGCCCGTGCCCTTCTGTTCGGCCGTATCGAGGATGACGTCCACCATTGGCCGGCCCGTTTCCGGATCTTTTCTCGCGAAAATGTCCGCCGTGATTTCCATCAGATAGCTGTTCAGTTCGCCCCGGCTCCAATCGGCAAAAACCCGATGGAGTTCTTCGGCGCCCAGGCCCAGCCCGTCCCGGAGCAGATGATACGCTTCGCCGATCAGCTGCATGTCGGCGTATTCGATGCCGTTGTGCACCATTTTGACGAAATGGCCCGCGCCGCCCGGGCCCATGTAGGCGCAGCAGGGCTCGCCATCCGCCTTTGCCGCGATGTCCGTCAGGATCGGCTCCACCTGCCGGTAGGCTTCCTCCGGCCCGCCCGGCATGATGGCAGGCCCCTTGAGGGCGCCTTCCTCGCCGCCGGAAATGCCGGCGCCGACCAGGCGGATGCCCCTTTCCGCCAGCTCCCGGCCGCGCCGCTCCGTATCCGCGAAATGGGCGTTGCCCCCATCGATCACGATGTCGCCGGGCTCCAAATGGGGCAAAAGCGTCCGGATGACTTCGTCGGTGCCGGCCCCCGCCTGCACCATCAGGAGAATTTTGCGCGGCTTTTCCAGAACGCGCGCCAGCTCCTCCGGCGACCAGACGCCGATCAGCCTTTTTCCCTTCCCTTCCTTCTCCAGGAGGTCCCTCGTTTTTTCCGGCGAGCGGTTGTAAATCGCCACCGTATAACCACGGCTTTCGATGTTCAGCGCCAGATGGCGCCCCATAACCGCCATGCCGACAACGCCGATGTGAGCCTGGGTCATGTCCGATCATCCTTGCTGCAAAAATTTTCAAATCACCCATATTGTGCGCATCGTGCGGCACATCATCCGCAGGCGGCGCTGCCGGTCCGGTTCGCCGAATTGGACATATGAGCGAAAAAAGCAAAAACGGGCCACCGGCGCCCTGCCCCGCCTAAAGCGCCTTGGCCCGTTTTCGCTTGGAAAATCCTTATTGACGAACGGTAACGTCTGGCCTTTTCGGCCGCTTAAATTTCCAGCTGGAGCATCTCGATCCGCAATTTCTCCAGACGTTCCTTGGACGCTTCCGCTTGTTCCGTGTTGCCGCTTTGAAGCGCGTCATGGAGAACGGCCAGTTCGTAATCGATTTCATATCGGAGCACGGCTGCCCTTTGTTCGGCGCGATTCGAACGGAATGCCTCCATCATGTCTTCCACCGTAATCTGCGAGCTCTTCTGATACAAAATCCGATGTTCCATGCCCGACACCTCCACCAAACGGATGAGTTCTCCATACATAATGTTTTCGATCAGCACCTGGCGGTTTCGAAACCGTTTGACAATGGCATGACCTTTGGAATCGCCGATCATTTTCTCCAGCAAGTTCGCCAGCCGCCCGTCCTCGACCCGATAATCACCCACCAGTTTGAAACGCTCGTCTTGCCGTTCCAGCCTGAGTTTCAGGAGCTTCCGTCCCGTGCGGATGGAGATGACGACCTCTCGATCGCTCTCGTTCCAGTAAAGCGAATAGCCTTCCTCAATCAGTTGCCGAATCAGGTCGTGCACTTGCTTGCGGTCGAAACGAATCTCCACGTTGCAGTACTCCACTTCATTGTTGCGATGCATGGGCCGATCCCCCCTTGCGGCAAATCGCTTAGGCTGCTGCGGCTGCTTGTGCGAAAAACGGATTCGCTGCAAACGGTGTGCCGTGATTCTTTGACCGAATGTTCAGAAAATTATCTTCTTTTATCTTATACTCCATCTTATGATAAGGCAACTTGGTTTCTTGACTAAATTCACGTAACGTTTTGCATTGGCGAGGTGTCAGGCATTAAATTCAACGGTTTTTGGCGGATTTGACCGGGAAGATTTTGCTCCGGCGCGCAACGCATGTCCGGCCAAATATATTGCTGCGCAATATAGGTCCATCAGGATGCAAAAGCCCCGTTTTTAGCGGGGCTTTTGCCTGGGAATCCCGGACGGCTATCTCGCCGAATAGATGCCGGGATAAGGATCTTTTCGGTACAGGTTACCCTTCAGACGCTCCTGCAGCGCAGCGATGCTGATTTCATGGACGCTTCCCTTGCCTGCCAGGCTGAGGGCATGGGCGGCAGCCGCGGCTGAAGGCCAGCCCCAAATTCAAGGGATCCATTCTCGTCAACCACTCGGACCCCCAGGCGGCTGCAAAAGAAATCGACCGCATGGCGGCCAACAAAAACATGGTGCAGGTTCTGATGTGCAGCGGCGCCCGGATGCCGTATGGACAACGCTTCTATCATCCCATTTACGAAGCCGCGGAGCGCAACGGGCTGCCGGTGGCGCTCCACCCCGGTTCCGAAGGGCGCGGCATATCGGGAGCGTTTGATCGTTCAGGTGAAAGGCATGGGGTTCGGGATCTTTTACGTCGGAGGCCAATATTATGCCTGTCGCAATGGATGTCCGCGCATCGGTGCCCCGATCTGCAACGGACCTGTAAGCGGGACGAAGGTGCATTCCAAGGTATATGAGTACAAGTACGGCAGGGACCGGGAAATTTTGCGCTGTCCGTGGCACGGCTGGGAGTTCGACCTGACGACGGGGGCCAGCCTGGCAGACCCGCAAGTGAAACTGCGCGGCTGTGAACCAGCCGTCGAGGGAGACAGCCTATACCTCATCCTCTAACGAAAACCATCGGCATACAAGCACATATAAAAAGGTATAGTCCTTCGTCAAGCGGACTATACCTTTTTGCCGTCATCGGCTAAGGAGTGATGACCCGCCCAATTTCGGTCCAGGCTGCGGAAACGGGCAAGCAGCGCCAGCGCGGCCACCGACACGGTGCCGGAAAACACAAACGGCAGCCACGATTCGATATCCAACAGGCTGGCGCCGAGCACCGGGCCGACGATGCGGCCCAGGCTGTCCATCGACGAGCTCAGGCCGGAAGCCGTACCCTGACCCACTGTCGTTTTCTGGGTGATCAGCGAAACGACGCAAGGCCGCAAGATGGCGTTGCCGACGCCGAACACGCACAGGTAAACCGTCGCCATGAGCCAGCTGTCCGCCAAAAGAAGCAGATAGAACCCGGCGGCCGAAAGCAAAAGGCCCAGCGCAATATACCGGCTTTCCTGCCCGTGCTTGACAAACTTGCGGACGAAGCCCCCTTGCACGAGCGCGCCGATCAGGCCGCAGAAGAAGAACATGTAACCGACATGCAGCGGCTCGACTTGAAACTTTTCCATGCCGTAAAGCTGCAAGGTCGCCTCCAGGATGGCCATGGAGAAGGTCACAAAAAACGCCAGCGCATAAAGGTATTTCATCGGCCCGCGAAATGCGCTCCACCGGGAAACGCGCTCCTTGGCGCGCGCCGCCTGCCGCTTCTCCGGCGGCAGCGATTCTTCGAGATATGCCCACGCCGCAAGGAAAATTAACATCGAAAGGATCGCCGCGGCAAAAAACGGCGTATGGACGGATATTTTGCTGAGCAGCCCGCCAAACAGCGGACCAAACGTGAACCCCATGCCGATGCTCATGCCGACGACGGCCATCCCTTTGGTGCGCTCTTCATCGGTGGTGATGTCCGCCACATAGGCCACCATGCACGCGGTGACCGCACCGGAAAACAGGCCGCCCAGGATGCGCGACAAATACATGAGCGCCAGATTGTCGCCGGAGACGCCAAACAGGAAAAAGCTGACGCTGAAACCCAGCACCCCGATCATGATGACGGGACGCCGCCCGATTTTCTCGGACAGTCCGCCCCACACCGGCGCCAGAAGAAAAGACATGAGCGAATAAAGCGTCAGCATGAGCCCCGTGTGCCAGTTGGCCGCCTCCGGGCTGACATCCGACGCCACTTGCGGCAAAACGGGGATGATGATGCCGAAGCCGATAAACACCGTAAACAGCATCACACCGACGATGAACAGTTTGCGTTTCAAAACGGTTCTCTCCTCCGAACGCGGCAAGGCGTCCAACGTACAGCAATCACATGTTAGCATAGCACACATCGCCGGCCGTTTCCAAACGGACGCCGTGACGATTTGTTGACGAACCGGTGAAGGTTTTGGGCGCTAGCGTTCGCCGCCGCCGACCGGTATGGTGGCCCCCGTCACGAAAGAAGCTTCATCGCTGACCAGAAAAGCGACAACATTGGCGACCTCTTCAGGCCGGCCCACCCTGCGCAGCGGAATCCATTTGCTGGCCTCTTCGACCAACTTGTCAAAATCCAGCCCTTGCCGCTCGGCGGACGCCCGCGTCATGTCGGTGGCGATAAAGCCGGGGGCCACGCAGTTGACATTGATGCCAAACGGCCCCAGCTCGATGGCCAGCGTCATCGTGAGCGCCTGCAAGCCCGCTTTGGCGGACGAATAATTGGCCTGGCCGCGCTTGCCCGCAGCGCCCAGGCTGCCCATGTTGACGATTTTTCCGTAGCGCTGCTCCACCATATATTTCTGGGCGGCCTTGCTCATCAGGAAGGAGCCCTTCAAATGGGTGTCGAGCACCGTATCCCAGTCTTCTTCGGACATCTTAAAGACGAGGTTGTCCCTCGTCACGCCGGCGTTGTTGACGAGAATGTCGATTTTGCCGAAGTGAGACGCCACCTTGTCCACCGCTTCCTGCACCTGCCGCGCGTCGGACACGTCGCAGCCGACGGCGATGGCTTCGCCGCCCGTTTCCCGGATGGCGTTTACGGTATCCGCACAATATTCTTCCTTTAGATCCAGCACGGCCACTTTCGCGCCGTCCGCCGCCAGGCGCTTGGCGGTGGCCGCGCCGATGCCGCGGCCCGCCCCCGTCACGATGGCCACTTTTCCCGCCAGTTTCCCCATAAATTCAAACCTCCCGCCTTTTTTTGCACGAAATAAATTTGGAAAAGCTTTCTTTATGCTATTTTACACCATTTATATCCGCTTTCGGCTCGCCGCCTTGCTCGGCACGCAGGCCGGATCGAAAGCGGCAAAAGATTGATGTTATGCGGCAAGTTAGGGACTATCAAATTGATCCAAATGCAGGAAAAAGTCCGGTTATTGATTTCCCCTTGCATTCTGCTATACTCAACCTTGTTCAATGATGCGAAATCTCGACACGGAAAGGCAGTGGAGCCGTTTTGGACCACCGACGCACTCCCCTTTTTGATGCCCTTCGCAAGCACGCGGAGCAAAAGCCGCTGCAATTTCACATTCCCGGACATAAGGGCGGCCTAGGCATGGACCCGGAATTCCGTTCGTTCGTCGGCGACAACGTGCTGTCCATCGACCTGATCAACATCGCGCCGCTCGATGACTTGCACCAGCCGACCGGTATTATTATGGAAGCCCAGAAGCTGGCCGCCGACGCCTTCGGCGCGGACGCCACGTTCTTCAGCGTGCAGGGCACGAGCACGGCCATTATGGCCATGATTTTGTCCGTGTGCGGAAACGGCGACAAAATCATCGTTCCGCGCAACGTCCACAAGTCGGTGCTGTCCGCCATCATCTTCGCGGGCGCCCGCCCGGTGTTTCTGTCCCCCGTGCGGGATCGAAACCTGGGCATTGACCACGGGGTGACCACCCGCGCCGTCCGCCGCGCGCTGGAACGTCATCCTGACGCCAAGGCGGTCCTCGTCATCAATCCGACCTATTACGGCGTCTGCGCCAACCTGAAAGAAATCGTCGACCTGGTTCACGAATACGACATCCCGGTGCTCGTGGACGAAGCCCACGGGGCGCTGATCCATTTTTCCGACCGCCTGCCCCTTTCCGCGATGCAGGCCGGCGCCGACATGGCCGCCACCAGCGTGCACAAACTGGGCGGTTCCATGACGCAGAGCTCCGTGCTGAACGTGCGCAAAGGGCGGGTGGATCTGGCCCGCATCCAGACGATCCTGAGCATGCTTACGACCACGTCCACGTCCTACCCGCTGCTCGCTTCACTGGATGCGGCGCGGCGCCAGCTGGCGCTCCACGGACGGGAGATGGCCGAGCGCACCATTGCCCTCGCCCAGAAGGCGCGGGAAGCCATCAACCGGATTCCCGGACTGTATTGTTTCGGAGAGGAAATCCTCGGCGAGGAAGCCACCTTCGACTATGATCCGACCAAGCTGACGATCCACGTCCGCCGCCTCGGCATGACCGGATACGACGCCGAAAACTGGCTCCGGGAGCGTCACCGGATCGAAGTGGAACTCAGCGATATGTACAACATTCTCTGCTTCGTGACGCCGGCCGACGACGAGCGGACGCTGGATAAGCTCGTCAGCGCCTTGCACGAAATGGCGGCGGAGCACTGCCAGGCGGGGGAAATCCGCGAGATCGCCGTGGAAATTCCCGAAATTCCGCAGCTGTCGCTGACGCCGCGGGACGCCTTCTTCGGCGAGACGGAGCTGGTGCCTTTCCGCGAGTCCGCCGGCCGGATCATCGCCGAGTTCATTTACGTGTACCCGCCCGGCATCCCGATTCTTCTGCCCGGAGAAGTCATCTCCCAGCAGAACATCGACTACATCGTCAACCATCTCGAAGTCGGGCTGCCCGTCAAAGGGCCTGAAGATTTGACGCTGCAAAACGTCAAGGTCATCGTGGAGGAAAAAGCCATCGAATAGGCGAAAACAACAGGGGCCGCTTCGGGCCGTCCGTTCCCGCTTCCCTTACGCGTGCTGGCGAAAACGGGCGTCCGAAAGCGGCCTTTCGCGCATTGCCAGCCTTCTTGGAAACATGCTATCATGGGCATGGAGGTGGCGACCGATGGCCCAAAGCGCATACATATCGCTGGTGGAAGGATCCGCCGTGCAGGAAATGTCGCTGGAAGACGTCAAGGAACAGCTTCGCCAGTACCGGGAACAGCTGGAGCTGACCGGAAAGCAGCTCGGCTGGGACTACGCCGAGGCTGCGTTCCCGTATGAAGTGGAAGAAAAGCCGGAAGCGCAAAACCGCTGGTTTTATCTTAAAGGCAAAGTCCCGCCTTACAAATACATCGTGTTTGGCACCGGGCAGCGGGAAGAGGGCGAAACTAAAGTCCATTACATCCAGGTGGTGCTGCCGGACGGCGCCACGCACGGCGACAAATCGAAAGCCAACGAACTGTGCAAATGGATCGGCAAACGCCTGAAAGCCGAAGTCAAGCTGTTCAACGGCCGGACCATGTATTACAATCCGCGCAAATAGCCCGGCAGAAGCAAAAAAGCTGCAACCCTTCAAACGGGATTGCAGCTTTTTCATTTTGCAGCCTTGTCTGACGCCAGCGGATCAATCTTCGTCCAGTTCCTGGGCAACGATCTCTTCATACACCTTCATGACCCGCTCCCATTCCGCATCGTCTTCGATGCTGACGAGCACCTCTTCTTCGCCGTCCTGCTCAATGCGGAGGATGACGCCCTCATCTTCCGGGTCATTGCGGTCGAGCAGCACCGCATAGGCTTTGCCGCCGGCTTCAAAGGTGTACACGAGCACCATCTCGTGTTCGTTGCCGTCCTCGTCCGTCAAAACAAAGACCGCGTCCTCTTCGTCGTGATTACAGTTTTCATCGTGGACATGATCGCTCATGGCGAACCTCCGTTCGTTGAGGTAAATTGGTTTCCCACGTATCGTATCATGTCCCCGATGCGCGGTCAAATGCAAGGCCGTCACACAATGATGGTTTTTTCCGCCACCACCTGCATCGCGTTGTCGCCGAACGGCTGCATCCAGCAGCGCACGATGTAGGCGCCTTTATATTGGAAGGTATATTCGATATCCGGCGTGTTCAGCATAAATTCGGTCTTGCCGGCCGGGAAATCCTCGTCGTATCTGAAGCGCTCGTGAATCAGCGTTTCGTTGCCGTACGGATCCTCAATCGTAAACTTTATACCCGATATTTCCGTTCTCAGGTTGTCCACCTGGACATGCACGCGGAAATTGATCTTGCTGCCCCGCTGGGAAAGAACCTGAAACGCCTCATTTCCCCGCATGGTGAACATGTGAACGTTGGGCTTGTATATCGATGCTTGTTTGGTGTAATTGTTCCAGACCACAATCGCCTGCAGCGACTTGGCCACTTCCCCGACAGGCACGTACGCCCTGTTGTCCACCAGAAGACCGCCGCCGTCCACTTCTTTCTTATTAATAAAGACGCGGATATTCTGGTTGATCGTATTGGCCAATGCGGCCGAACCGAACAGGAGAAAGAGCGCCGCAGCCAGCAGGATCACTTTCCGCATTTTCATGATCCAACAACCTCCGCATTCGCTTAGCGTTCATATGTTTATACCGACAAAGCGGAGGAAAGTTGCGATAAATGAACCGTTTTTTTCTTCAGCCCCCCTTATCGCGCCCCTTACTTTTTCACAAACGCCGTCAAAACGCATGGCACGCCGCGGCCGATGGCGCCCGGCTGCCGCATTCTGGCCAGATAATCCAATCCTCTGGCGCACGGTGTCCGGCACTGGGCGCACGTTTCGGACAGCACGATTTTCATCTGCGGCTGCGTCCGCGTATCGGCTGTCTGCTTTTTCTTTTTCGCTTTGGACATGGTAAAAATCCCTCCCGAGCCCGCAGGCAAATTTTACCCCGACAGCATATGCGCCGGGACCCGGGAAGTGCATGCCTAATTTCAGAAAATGTTCAGAGTATGTTTAGAAAAAACCGGGATAATGGTAATGCTCCAAAATTCACTTTTGTGCAAAGGAAAATTATGTTACAGTGTAGGAATAAAGACAACCCTTGGTTGTTGTCAGCATTTAAAAGCAACACTGAGTGAGGGAGTTGGCGTTTTGAAAATCCGGATGCTCGGAACCGGCAGCGCTTTCGCCAAAAAGTTCAACAACAACAACGCCTTAATCGAGACCGATGGCGGCGTTTTGCTGGTGGATTGCGGTGTTACGGCTCCAAGAGCCCTGTACGATCTGGGCAAAACCTTCAACGACATCGACGCCGTTCTGATTTCACACATCCATGCGGACCACGTCGGCGGGCTGGAAGAACTGGCATTTCAAATGAAATTCCGCTTCAAACGCAAACCGATCCTGTACATCGCCGACAATCTGCGGCACATCCTGTGGGAGCACAGCTTGCGGGGCGGTCTGGAACAAGACGGCAACAACGCCTTGGAAGATTACTTCGACGTTCGTCCCCTCACGCCCGGTGTGGCAACCGAACTTTTGCCCGGTCTCCGGGCGGAATTGATCCCCACGCGTCACATTCCGAACAAGTTCAGCTACTCATTCCTGTTTAACGGCGAATTTTTCTACAGCGCGGACATGGTGTTTTCGCCGGAATTGCTTACGCATCTCGTCCGCGAGCGGGGGGTCAAGATCATTTTTCACGATTGCCAGCTGCGCTCTCCCGGTCTCGTACACGCGGATCTCGCGAGTCTCCTGACCTTGCCGGAAGATATCCAGCAAATTACATACCTGATGCATTACGACGATGATCAGCCCGAATATGTCGGCCGCACCGGCCTCATGCGGTTTGTGGAGCAAGGGAAAGTGTATGCCATCCGGAACGGCACAGTGGTTCCCGCGTGACAAATGCGATATGATATAGGTAAGCACACGCGAAAGGATGTTATGAGGCATGACGACCGTGTGGGTTGGTTCGGTTATCCTCCTGATTGTGATCGGGGGGCTCACCATCTGGGTTACCAACAAGGCCTACTCGAAAAAATGGGACGAATGAGACAATCAACGAAAAACGCGGCAACTCCACATGCGCCCGCCCAAAACAGAAGCTTCGGCCCTCCAAGCCGAAGCTTCTTTTCGTTTGGCGTGTATGTTAGTGCATCGTATGCCCGATTCGCTTGCGTGATCCTGCGCCTTCGTCATGCGCGTCACTTGTGTTCGCCATTGGCTTCATGGTGCGATTTGCCCACCAGATCCCACAGGTAGCGGTTGTCGTATTCCGTGGAATCTTTTTTCGTGCCGCGTGCCAAAAGAAGGATCAACCCCAAAACGACCAGCAAAAACAGAATGATGATCAGCAGAAAGTACCCGAATTCGCTCATCGCGATTCCCCCTTATTTTTGTATCGAGGATAAGTCCTTTCCAATTTTTATTATCGCACCCTGGGGCCTCGTTTTCCATGATTATTTTCACTTTTTAAACGATTTGTTCTTTTTCGGCTTTATCCAGGCGGGCGGAATTGGCCTTGACTTTCGCGCGAAATGTTGCTAAGATATAAATCGTCTCTGAAATGACGTGATCTCATAGCTCAGTTGGGAGAGCACCATCTTGACAGGGTGGGGGTC
>ERZ795043.209-NODE-209-length-67986-cov-39.430466_pt1 | contig 67986 bp, 66 predicted proteins | sample MGYA00375127_ERZ795043 | MGnify/ENA primary metagenome ERZ795043 (study PRJEB30172, sample SAMN05518447) | compost metagenome | isolation source: Feedstock adapted compost from Newby Island compost facility, Milpitas, CA | place: USA:Newby Island compost facility... | reverse complement strand
CCTCGAGGCCGACCCGAACGTGCAGACGTGGAAGGGCATCTCGATCCCGGCCCTGTACTTCATCTTCATGAACACGGAGTCGGAGGGCCTCAGCGACCCGCGCGTGCGCAAGGCGATCGCCCACGCCGTCGACCTCGAGCAGGTCGTCGAGCAGGCGCAGGGCGGCCTCGGCCAGCCCGGGTCCGGCCCGTTCGGCGCGGGCTTCCCGTACGCGTACTCCGAGGAGACCGACTACCGCACGCTCTACCCTTACGACCCCGAGCGGGCGCGCCAGCTCCTCGCCGAGGCGGGCGTCTCGAACCTGACCCTGCGCTTCGTCTACGACTCGGCCCGCGTCGCCTTCGGCGCGACCGCGGAGATCATGCGCGACCAGCTCCGCCAGGTCGGCATCGACCTCGTGATCGAGCCGGCCGAGCGCGCGGTGATGGTCGAGCGCGTCTACAACCGCGACTACGACCTCAGCATGCAGTCGTTCACCTCGAGCGGCGACCCGGCGATCGGCTACCACCGCATCTACCTCACGGCCGAGCCGGGAACGCCGTTCGTCAACGCCACGGGCTACTCGAACCCCGAGGTCGACGCGCTCCTCGCCCAGGCCGCCGCAGTGCCCGACATCGACGCCCGGGCCGAGCTGTACAGGCAGGCGATGCGCATCATCGCCGAGGACTTCCCGGTCCTCGTCGTCTTCGACGAGCTGAACACCGAGGCCGCGTCGGCGAACCTCCGCGGCATGCGCACGCTGCTCGACCAGCGTGACGGCCTCGAGTTCCTCTGGCTGGCCCGCTGAGGGGGCCGGACCGGGCGTGAGCCGCCGCGCCGGGGGCGACCCCGGCGCGGCGCGTTGGGAACGCCGCTCGCGGCTGGGCCTGCGGCGTGACGGCGTGCGGCATCGTGGTCCCTGACGGCGGCGCGGGCGCCTGGGAGGAGGCTGAGTGAGCGGCTCCAGCGACGCGGGCAAGAGCGTCTGGGCCTACGTGGCCTGGCGCCTGATCAACGCGGTCCCCCTCGTGCTCGGCGTCATCGTCGTCAACTTCCTGCTGCTGACGTTGGCGCCGGGCGACCCGGTGACCGCACTGGTCGGCGACTACCCGGCGCCCGCCGACTACATCGAGCGCGTCAGGCAGCAGTACGGCCTCGACAGGAGCGTCCCCGAGCGGCTGGTGCGCTACGTGGGCAGCGTCCTGCGAGGTGACCTCGGGTACTCCTTCGCGAACCGGCAGCCCGTGGCGACGCTGCTGCTCGAGCGCCTCGGCCGGACGATGGTCCTGATGGTGACGACGATCGCCATCGCCTCGGCCGTGGGCCTGGCGCTCGGGGTCCTCGCGGCGCGCAAGCCGCACTCGCTCGGGGACGCCGCCGCCACCGGCTTCGCGCTCGCCGGCTACGCGGTGCCCGAGTTCTGGTTCGGGCAGATCCTGATCCTCGTCTTCGCCGTCTGGCTGCAGGTGCTGCCGGCGGGCGGGTTCCGCAGCGTGCGCGAGACCTACGAGGGCTTCGCCGCGTTCCTCGACCACCTGCGGCACATGCTCCTGCCCATGGCGGCGCTGTCGTTCCGGTACATGGCGATCACGACGCGCCTGACCAGGGCCAGCCTGCTGGAGGTCATGAACACGCAGTACATCGTGGCCGCGCGCGCCCGTGGCCTCTCCGAGCGGGCGATCCTGTGGCGGCACGCCCTGCGAGCGGCCGCGCTGCCGGTCGTGACCGTCATCGGCTACAACTTCGGCTTCATCGTCGCCGGCTCCGCCCTCGTGGAGACGGTGTTCGGCTGGCCCGGCATCGGCAGGCTGATGTACGACTCGATCTTCGCGCGCGACTACCCGGTCCTGCTCGGCATCCTGCTGATGGTGTCGGTGACCGTGATCGTCGTGAACCTCGTCACCGACGTCCTTTACTCGGTGCTCGACCCGCGGGTGAGGTACTGATGGCGGCCCCGGCAGCGGCGGTGAGGCCGGCGCGCGGCTCCGGCAGCGGCCGCGCCGCCTGGAGGCGCTTCGCGCGCCACCGCACGGGGATGGTCGGGCTCGTGCTCGTCGTCCTGCTGGTGCTCGTGGCCGCGCTGGCGCCGGTGCTGGCGCCGCACGACCCTTTCACGACGTCACGCAACGCGCTGCTGGCGCCCCTGCAGGACCAGCGCTACCTGCTCGGCACCGATCACCTCGGCCGCGACGTGCTCTCGAACCTCATCTGGGGCGCGCGCGTGTCGCTGCTGGTCGGGGTGGCGGCGGCCCTCACGGCCACCGTCGTCGGCGTGATCGTGGGGGCGTTCGCCGGCTACTTCGGCGGCCGCATCGACGAGCTGCTGATGCGCGTGACCGAGCTCTTCCAGGTGATCCCGCGCTTCGTGCTCGCGCTCATCGTCGTCGCGCTGTTCGGGTCGGGCCTGCTGAAGCTGATCCTGGTGATCGGGCTGCTGTCGTGGCCGCAGGCGGCGCGGCTGGTGCGCAGCCAGTACCTGAGCCACAGGACCGCGCAGTACGTGGACGCCGGCAGGGCGCTGGGCATGCGCGACATGAGGCTCATGTTCGTCGAGATCCTCCCGAACGTCATGGGGCCCGTCCTCGTCGTGACCTCGCTGGACGTGGCGCAGGCGATCCTGCTCGAGGCCAGCCTCGGCTTCTTCGGGCTCGGCGACCCCAACCAGGCCTCGTGGGGCTCGATGCTCAACCAGGCGCAGAGCTACATCCGCCGCGCCTGGTGGATGAGCGTCTTCCCCGGCCTGGGCATCTCCCTGGCGGTCCTAGGTTTCAACCTCCTGGGCGACGGCCTCACCGAGGCCTACGACCCCAGGATGCGAGTGAGGTGAAGTGTCAAGGTGGCGCAAGCTGACGACATCCAGAGGCACATCCGCGCGCGTACCGGCGACGTCGCCCCGTACGTGCTGATCCCCGGCGACCCCGGCCGCGCCGAGCGCATCGCCCAGCGCTTCGTGGGCGCCAGGGAGGTCGCCCGCAACCGCGAGTACGTGCTGTTCACCGGCGAGACCGAGCGCGGCACGCCCATCAGCGTCTGCTCCACCGGCATCGGCGGCCCGTCGGCCTCGATCGCCGTGGAGGAGCTGGTGCGCATCGGCGCCACGCACTTCATCCGCGTGGGCTCCGCCGGCGGCCGGCAGCCCGACGTACCGATCGGCTCCGTGGTGGTCGTGACCGCTGCCTACCGCGGCGACGGCACCTCGCTCGACTACATGCCTCTCAACTACCCGGCCGTCGCCGACATCGACGTCACCCTGGCGCTGCGCGCCGCGGCCGAGGAGTACCTCGGCGAGCGCGCCTACGAGGGCATCGTCTACACGCGCGACGCCTTCTACCGCCGCGACGACGGCACGAACAAGCTGCTCACCGAGGCCGGCGTCGTCGCCGCCGAGCAGGAGTGCGCCACGGTGTTCGTCGTCGGCTCGCTGCGCCGCGTGAAGGTGGGCGCGGTGCTCGGGACCGACTCGAACATCTGGCTCGACCCCCAGCCGACCCGCGAGGAGAAGGAGCGGCTCTACCGCGAGGTCGAGGCCAAGACGATCGCCATCGCGATCGACGCCGTCGACCGCCTGCACGGGGCGCGATGAGCCGCGGCTGGCTCGCGCCTGGCGGGGCAAGGCCGGCCGGCGCGCACGTCCGCGGCCCTCACCGGGACCTGCTCGTGACGGGCGCGAACGTCGTCGACGTCGTCACCCAGACGGTGTTCCGGGGCTGGTTCACCGTGCTGGGCGGGCGCTTCGTCGAGGTCGAGGAGGGCGACGGCCCGCGGCGCGGCGAGGTCGAGGCCCGGGAGACGATCGACCTGGGCGGCGCCTACGTGCAGCCCGGGATGATCGACGTCCACATGCACATCGAGAGCAGCCTCGTCACGCCCCGCCGCTTCGCCGAGGGCGCGTTGGCGCGCGGCACGACGGCGGTGCTGCAGGACCCGCACGAGGTCGCCAACGTGCTGGGCGCCCCGGGCATCAGGTGGATGGTCGAGGCTTCGCGCGGCCTGCCCCTCCGCGTGTTCTCGGCGGTCTCGAGCTGCGTGCCCGCCACGTCGCCCGACATCGAGACGCCGAACGCCTCCATCACCCCCGCCGAGGTCACCGAGCTGGCGAAGGAGCCGGACGTGCTGGCCCTGGGCGAGGTCATGGACTTCCAGGGCCTCGTCGCGGGCGACGACCACCTCTCCGCGATGGTCGCCGCGGCGCACGCCGCCGGCCTCTCGGTGGAGGGCCACGTGCCGTCGCTGTCCGGCGAGGCGCTGTCGCGCTACGTCGCCTTCGGGGTCCGCTCCGACCACACCCTGATGACCGCGGCGAAGGTGCTCGAGCAGCTCCGCAAGGGCCAGTGGGTGATGGTGCAGGAGAAGTCCGTGACGCCCGAGGTGGTGGCCGCCCTCAAGGCCCTGCCCGACCGCAGCCGCGTCGTCCTCATCACCGACGACGTGATGCCGAACCGCCTCCTCTCCGGTCACCTCGACCGCATCGTCTCGCTGGCCGTGGAGCGCGGCTGGGACCCGGTAGACGCGATCGCCTCGGCGACCCTGAGGCCGGCCACCTACCTGGGGCTCGCCGACCTCGGGCTGGTCGCGCCCGGCGCCCTGGCCGACTTCGTCGTCACCGACGGCCTCGCCGCGTACCCGCCGCGGCGCGTCTACGTCGGCGGGCGCCTCGTCGCCGCCGACGGCGCCACGGTGGTGCCCTCCGCGCCGTCGCCCGAGCCGACCGCCCCCGCCGGCCTCGCGCAGGCCTTCGACCCGAGGGCCCCGCGCCGCGACTGGTTCCGGCTGCCGGCGGGCGGCCGCGTGCGCGCCCGCGTGATCGTCACGAACGAGCGCAACTCTTTCACGACGCTGGACGAGCGTGAGGTCGAGGCCCCGCACGGCGTCCCGGTCGACGGCGACGTCGCGCTGGCCACGGTCGTGCCGCGGGCGCGCCTGCGCCCCGGCGCGGGCCCCCACGAGCCCGTCGTGGGGCTGGTCGCCGGCTTGGGCCTGCGGCGCGGCGCCTACGCCACGACCTTCGCCCACGACAGCCACAACCTGTTCGTCGTCGGTCGCGACCCCGACGCGATGCTGGCCGCCACGCGCGCGGTGCTGACGGCCGGCGGCGGGATGGCCTTCGTGCCCTCCGCCGAGGCCGAGCCCGTGCTGCTGCCCCTGCCCCTGGCAGGCCTCCTCTCCGACGACCGCGTGCCCGAGGTCGCCCGTCGCTTCGACGCCATCGAGAGGGCGCTGGTGGAGGCGGGCATGCGGCACGTGAACCCGCTCCTCCTGCTGACCCTCCTGCCGCTCTCGGTGAGCCCCGACTTCAAGCTCACCGACAAGGGCGTGATCGACGTGCAGGCCCGCGAGGTCCTGCCGCCGCTGGTGGAGGCGTGACCGTGTCGCCCTCGAGCGCCTGGCCCGCCGGCGGCCCCGACACCGCCGAGCTGGAGGGCCTCACGGCCGAGCTGGCCTCCCTGCTCGCCACGCTATGCGAGGTGCCGAGCCCCAGCCGCGACGAGCGGGCCATGGCCGACCACCTCTCGGCACGCTTCCGGGCCCTGGGCGCCGCGGTCAGCGAGGACGACGCCGCGTCGGCCACCGGCGGCAACGCCGGCAACCTCGTCGCCGAGCTGCCGGGGGGCCGGCCCGAGCGCGTGCTGCTGGCCGCGCACATGGACACGGTGCCGCTGGTGCCGGGCGAGCCCTTGCGCGCCGTCGTGGAGGGCAGCGTCGTGCGCTCTAGCGGCCGGCAGGTCCTCGGCGCCGACGACAAGGCCGGCGTCTCGATCGTCCTAGAGCTGGTGGAGCGGCTCGCCGCGCGGCCGTTCGAGCGCCGGCCCACGGTCGTCGCCGCGATCACCGTGTGCGAGGAGCAGGGGCTGCGGGGCGCCCATCACCTCGACGTAGGCGCGCTGCGGCTCGACTTCGGCTACTCGTTCGACGGCGAGGTGCCGGTCGGAGAGCTGATCGCCGCCGCCGTGGCCAAGGAGGACCTGACCGTCGTGGTGCGGGGTCGCCGCGCCCACGCCGCCCTCGAGCCGGAGCGCGGCGTCCACGCCGTGCTCGCCGCGGCGGAGGTCGTGAGGTCCTTCCCTCTCGGCCGCGTGGCCGACGACCAGGTCGCGAACGTCGGACGCATCGAGGGCGGCGGGGCCACGAACGTCGTCCCGGACGAGGTGGTACTGAGCGCCGAGGCGCGCGCCTTCAGCGACGAGCGCTTGGAGGAGCTGGTCCGCCGCATCGTGGCCGGGGCCGAGGCCGCGGTCGCGCCGCTCGGGGCGAGCGTCAGCGTCGAGCGCAGGCACCTCTACGACGGCTACGAGCTGAGCGAGGACGCCGAGCCGGTCAGGCGCCTGAGCGCCGTGGCCGCGAGGCACGGCATCGCGCCGCGGCTCGTGAGGTCGATAGGCGGGTCGGACACGAACGTGTTCAACCAGAAGGGCGTGCCCACGGTCAACGTCGGCGTGGGCATGCACGAGATCCACTCCGTGAACGAGTGGATCGACGCCGCCGACCTGGCACGCGTCGTCCTCTGGGTCGAGGACGCGTTGCTGAACGGCTGAGCGCGGCCGTCGCACGGGCCCGAGCGGCGCACGACGGCTCGGGAGCCCAGCGCTCACGCGACGCCTGTCCGGGCGCCCCGCGCTGACGCGTCGTGCGGCCGGCGAGGAGCGGACCGTGGCGGCTTCGGCCGCCAGGACCGTGCTCGCTGCTACCCTTCTGCCGACGGGAGGGACCGAGCTTGGCCAGGTCACGCGTGGGAGGCGTGATGGAAGCCGTGGTCCTGCCGGCGGCGATCTTCCAGGTCGTGCTGGTGGGGCCGGGCTTCGCCACCGGCCGCGAGGTCGTGGAGTTCGGCGGCCGCTTCGGGGTCCTCGGCACCTGGACCCTGGGGGTGATCCTGGTGGGGTTCGCGGTGCTATGCGTGCTCGCCTTCGAGCTCGCCAGGGTGACCCGCGCCTACAACTACCGGACCTACATCCGCAACCTGATCGGCCCGGCGTGGCCGGTGTTCGACGTCCTGTGGATCATCTTCATGCTGGTGATCTCGGGGCTCGTCACCTCGGCCGGCGCCACGGTCCTGGCGGACACCTTCGGGTTCCCGGAGCTGCTCGCCGTCGTCGGCATCCTGGCGGCGGCGGGGCTGATCCTCTACCTGGGCCGCCGCGCGATCGAGGCTTTCGACGTCGCGGGCAGCGCGCTCTTCTCGGTCGGCATCTGCCTCTTCGCCGTCGTCGTGCTGGTGGACAGGTGGGACGCCGTGGCCGAGGTGTTCCGCACCGGCGACGTCCGGCACAGCCCCTCCGCGTCGCCGCTGGCCGCCGCCTGGGCCGGCGCGCTGTACGTGGCCTACAACCTCCCGACGACGGTGCCGGCGCTGTTCGCCCTCGACCGCCAGACGAGCCGGGCCCAGTCGGTGGCGTCGGGCCTGCTGGGGGCGGTGATGGTCTTCGTCCCCTTCGCGCTCACCTTCCTCGCCATCCTGGCCTTCTACGGCTCGGGCATCACCGACGAGCCCATCCCCTGGCTGACGATGTTCGAGGCGGTGGGGGGCGGCGCCCTGGCCGCGGTCTTCGCGGCCGTGTTCACCTACGCGGTCATCGACACCTCGGCCGCGACCGTCCACGCCTTCCTGGACCGCGTCGACGACGCCCTCGTGGAGGGCGGGCGCGCGAAGATGGACCGCCGTCGGCGCGGCCTGGCCGTGGCGGTGGTGCTCGTCTCCGCCTTCGTGCTCTCCCGCGTCGGGGTCATCGGGCTGGTGGCCCAGGGGTACACGGCCCTGGCCTACGGCTTCCTGGTCGTGTTCGTCCTGCCCCTCCTGACGCGGGGCGTCTACCTTATCTGGCGGTCGCGCCGACGGGCGCTCGAGACGGCGCAGGTCGTCGCCGAGCGCTGAGCCGGCGTTCTGCCCCGGGTCGGCGCGGCGGCGTGAGCCGCGGCGGCTCCGTGAGCCGGTGCCGCGCGCTGAGCCGGCGCGGCGCCAGCGTCCTCAAGCGTCCCGCAGCGTGGGGTCGAGGAGGTCGCGCAGGCCGTCCCCCAGGAGGTTGAAGCCCAGCGACGCCAAGAGGATCGCCAGGCCGGAGAAGACCGAGACCCAGGGCGAGAGGAGCATGTAGTTGCGGCTCTCGGAGAGCATCAGGCCGAGGGACGGCGTGGGCGGCTGCGTCCCCAGACCGAGGAAGCTCAGGCTCGCCTCCACGAGGATCGCGGTGGACAGCGACAGTGTCACCTGCACCATGATCGGCGCGAGGATGTTCGGCGCCACGTGGCGGGCCAGAAGCCGCGCGGGGGAGGACCCCAGCGCCCTGGCCGCCGCGACGTAGTCCCAGTTCAGGACGGTGAGGGCGGGTCCGCGGGCCAGGCGGGCGAAGATCGGCGTGTAGACGATGCCGATGGCGAGCCCGGTGTTGGCGCTGCCGGGGCCGAGCACCGCGAGGATGGCGATCGCCAGCAGGATGATCGGGAACGCCAGCAGCACGTCCATCAGGCGCATCAGGATCCTGTCGACCCAGCCGCCGAAGTAGGCGGCCAGCAGCCCCACCAGACCGCCGACGACGGTAGCGATGCCAACCGCCGCTAGGCTCACGCCCACCGAGGTCCTGTAGGCGTGGAGGACCCTCGATAGGGTGTCCCTGCCGAAGTTGTCGGTGCCCAAGAGGTGGGCGGCGCTGGGGCCCTGGAAGCGCTCCCTGATGCTCTGGGCCACCGGGTCGTACGGCGAGAGGAGGGGTCCCAAGGCGGCGGCCAGCAGCACCAGCACCGAGAGCACGAACCCGATCATCCCCACCGGGTTCCGCGCCAGCCGCGCGAGGAAGCCGCGCCGCGCGCGGCGCCGGGCTCTCCCGGCGGCAGGAACCGCGGCGGTGCTCACGAGTACTCCACGCGCGGGTCGATCCACGCGTAGGCGAGGTCGACGAGGAGGTTCACGAAGACGAACACCGCTGTCACCACCAGGACGATGCCCTGCACGAGCGGGTAGTTGCGCTCGTTGATCGCGCCGATCACGAGGCGCCCGACGCCGGGGATCGCGAAGACCTGCTCGATGACGACGACGCCGGAGAGGAGGTAGCCCACCTGGACCCCGATCACCGTCACGACCGGGATGAGCGCGTTGCGTAGGGCGTGCTTGTAGAGGACGCGGCGCTCCGAGACGCCCTTCGAACGGGCCGTGCGGACGTAGTCGCTGCCGAGCACCTCGAGGAGGCTCGAGCGCAGGATGCGCGTCAGGCCGGCGACCATCGGCAGGCTAACGGCGGCGACGGGCAGCGCCATGCGCGCCAGGTTGCCGAGCGGGTCCTCGCCGAACGGCACGTAGCCGATCGAGGGCCAGCGCGGGAAGCGCACGGAGAAGAGGTAGAGGAGGAGCACGCCGACCCAGAACGACGGCACCGTCAGGCCGACGATCGCCAGCACGCGCACGACGACGTCCCCGACCGTGCCGCGCGCGCGGGCGGCGATCACGCCGAGCGGGAAGGAGAGGAGGAGAGCCACGAGGAGCGCGAGGCCGGTGATCTCGAGGGTCACCGGCAGGCGGGCCGCGATCTCGCGGGCCACCGGCGTGCCGGTCCAGATGCTGCGGCCCAGGTCGCCCCGCAGCACGCCATTGAGCCACTCCCAGTACTGCACGTGCATGGGGAGGTGCAGGCCGAGCTGCCTACGGAGGTTCTCCACCCTGTCGGGCGTGATGTCCGTGTTGGCCCCGAGCATGATCGCCACGGCGTCGCCGGGGATGAAGCGGATCATCAGGAAGATCAGCACGGAGACGCCGAACAGGACGAAGACCAGGTCGGCGAGGCGCTTGACGACGTACTGGGTCATGGTGGCGAGGGGAGCCGAGGCGCCGACCCCTCCGACACGTTAGCCGTCGGAGGGGTCGGGCGGGCGCGGGGCCGGGCGTGCTCACGGCCCGCTCGGGCGGCGGCGCGGGCCGGCGCTCCGGCGAGAGGCCGCGCGCCGGGACGCCGGGAGCCGGGGCGCCGGGAGCCGCTCAGCGCAGGCTGGCCTCGCGGAGGTAGCGCAGGCCGCGCGTGGGCATCTGCTGGAAGCCCTCGACGCGGTCGGAGACCGCCGTGAAGAGCGTGCCGTAGGCGACGTGCACGATCGGCCCCTCGCAGGCGAGCCTGCGCTGGAGCTGCGCGTAGGTCTCGTAGCGGGCGGCCGGGTCGACGGTGGTCCTGCCCTCCTCGAGCCAGGCGTCGACCTCCGCGTCGGAGTACTTGAAGACGTTGGTCGAGCCGCCGGTCACGAACGTGCGGTGCAGGTAGCCGTCGGGGTCGACGCTGCCGCCGTTGAGGGAGACGAACATGTCGAAGTTCGAGTTCGTCCAGTCCTGGACGAAGGCGCCGAACTCGGCGACGTTCACCTGGGCCCTGATGCCGACCTCCGCGAGCTGGGCCTGCAGGACCTGGGCGGTGTCGCTCACGACCTGGATCGTGCCGAACGTGAGGATCGAGGTGTCGAAGCCGTCGGGGTAGCCCGCCTCGGCCAGGAGCTGCCGCGCCATGTCGCGGTTCGTCGCGTAGCAGGCGAACTCCTCGGTCGGCAGCGCCCACTCCGCGAGGCCGGGGCTGAGCGGGCCGCCCGGGACGGCGTCGCCGAAGTAGACGGCCTCGACGATCTCGTCGCGGTCGATCGCGTAGTTGATCGCCATGCGCACGCGCGGGTCGTCGAAGGGCTCGCGCGACACGTTGAGGCCGAGGAGCGTGTAGGCGAGGTCCTGGGTCTCGAGCAGCGTCACGCCGGACACGCCGCGGAGCGTCTCGGCGGTGGCCGGGTCGACGTCGGGGATCAGGTGGTAGGCGCCGGTGCGCATGCCGGCGGCGCGCGTCGAGGCCTCGGGGACGATGTTGTACCGGAGGTACTCGAGGCGCGGCTCGCCCTCGCGGTAGTAGTCCGGGTTCGCCCGCAGGCGCACGTAGGTGTCGGGGACGATCTCGTCGAGCACGAACGGGCCGGTGCCGACCGCGTTCTGCTGCAGGTCGCCGAAGCGCTCGACGACCTCGCGCGGCACGACGTAGAGGTTCGTCAGGTTGCTGAGGAACGGCGCGAACGGCCGCGAGAGCGTGAACGTGACCTCGTACTCGCCCGTGGCCACGGCCGTAGCGACCTCGGCGAAGCGGCTAGCCTGCGGCGACGCCGTCTCGGGGTCGACGATGCGCTCGTACGAGTAGACGACGTCGTCGGCGGTCATCGTGCGGTCGTTGTGGAACCGCACGCCCTCGCGGAGCTTGAAGACGTAGGTGAGGCCGTCCTCCGACACCTCCCACGACTCGGCCAGCGCCGGCTCGATCCCGAGGTCGGCGTTCACCTCGACGAGGCCCTCGTAGATCTGCCCGATCACGACGAACGAGGAGAAGGCCGTGACCTTGTGCGGGTCCAGGCCCACCGGAGAGGTGTCGACAGCGATCTCGAGCGTGCCCGACTGGGCCAGCGCCCCGCCTGCGAGCAACGTGGCCGCGCACAGCAGCGCGGCCGTCAAGCGTCTGGCTGTTGTCATCCTCGACCTTCCCTTCCGAGGGCGGCGCCAGGGGCGGCGCCGGCCGTGCCGCGGCGGGCATCGGCCTCGCAGGGCCCTCCGTGCGCCGCGGTGCGTGCCGGGAAGATACACCGTCGGGGAGGGGACGCGCGCCCCAGCGCCCCGTCTCGGCTACCATCGCCGGCATGTACGGGCTCATCGGCAGGATGCTGGCCGCTCCGGGCAGGCGTGCCGAGCTGATCGAGGCGCTGCGCAGCGGCATCGAGGGCATGCCGGGCTGCCTCAGCTACGTGGTCGCCGAGGACCCTACCGACGAGGACGCCATCTGGGTCACTGAGGTCTGGGTCGACGAGGAGAGCCACGAGGCGTCGCTGCGGCTCGAGAGCGTGCGCGCGGCGATCGAGCGGGCGAGGCCGCTGATCGCCGGCTTCGGCGAGCGCTTCGTCACGCGGCCCCTGTTCGGGATCGGCCTCGCCGACAAGGAGGGCTGGTAGCGAGAGCCGGCCGCATGTCGCCTGACCTCGCGGCCGGGCCGCGCACGGGCGTCTAGAGTCATCAGCCATGCCCTCCCTGACCCGCGCCCTGAGGCCTTCCCAGCATCCCCAGTAAAGGGTGCTCGCCACCGCGCTCACGGCGTCCCTCCTGGGCGCCGGCGTCTGGTCGGTGGCGATGGTGTGGCAGGTCATGGCGCTGGGCGGCGGGCCCACCCAGCTCTCTGCCGTCGCGGCCGCCGGCTCGGCCGGCCTGCTCGCCGCCGTCCTCCTGGGCGGCGCCGTGGCCGACAGGGTCCCGCAGCGACGCGTGCTCATGCTCGTCGAGCTCACCAAGGCGCTCGCCGTGGGCACGGGCGGGCTGCTGCAGGTCGGGCACCTCGTGCCTGCCGCTCGTCGTGGCGGGCACCTCCGGGCGGCGTCGGCGAGCCCTCGCGCGGCGGAGGTGACGCGCCCACCCCCGCCGGTGATACGGTGCCGGCTTGAACGGAGGTCGGCAAGGTCGTGGAACTGGGGATCATCACCGACGAGGTCCACCCTGACTTCGCCGTCGCCTGCCGGCACGCCGCCCAGTGGGGCCTGCCGCTGGTCGAGGTGCGCAACGTCGACGGCAAGAACGTCGTCCTGCTCGACGACGCGGAGGCCGACAGGGCGGCCGCCACCGTCGCGGAGCTGGGCCTGAGGGTCTCGGGCGTAGCCTCGCCCGTCTTCAAGTCGCCGCTCGACGAGCGCGCGCCCGGCGCGGGTGCGGTCGAGTTCAGCGTCCCCGGCGCCGAGAGCCTGGACGCCCAGCTCGAGCTCCTGGAGCGCGCCTGCCGGCTCGCCGAGCGCTTCGGCACGCGCCTGGTGCGCGTGTTCACCTTCCTGCGCGTGCCCTGGAGCGACGAGGTCGTGGACGAGGTCGTCCGCCGCATGGCGCTGGCCGCCGAGGTCGCCGCGCGCCACGACGTCGTCCTCGCCGTCGAGAACGAGCCCGCCTGCGTCGTCGGCACGGGCGCCGAGCTGGGCGCGTTCCTCGCCCGCCTCTACGACCGGTTGAGCCCCGACCTGGCGGCCCACGTGGGCGGCCTGTGGGACCCGGGCAACGCCCTGGCGATCGGCGAGGAGCGGCCCTACCCCGACGGCTACGGGAAGCTGCCCGCGGACAGGGTCGTCCACGTCCACCTGAAGGACCTGGGCGCCGAGCCGGCGTCGTTCGGCTCGTTCGTGCCGCTGGGCCAGGGCCGCATCGACTACGTGGGCCAGCTCCGGGCGCTGCGCCGGGACGGCTACCGCGGCAGCCTCGTCCTCGAGCCGCACTACGCGCCGCCGGGCATGGACCCCGCCGAGGCGGCGAGGGCGTGCGTGGAGGCGGCGAGGAGCGTGCTCGCCGCGGCGGAGGCGTGAGCGTGGCCGGCCGCGAGTACGGCGTGGCGATCGTCGGCGCGGGGAACATCGCCGCGGCCCACATCGACGCTGTGGGCCGGCTGCCGAACGCCCGCGTCACCGGCGTCGCCAGCCGCACGGCCGACAAGGCGCGGGCGGTGGCGGAGAAGCACGGACTGCGCGCCTACGACACGGTCGAGGCCGCCCTGGCCGACCCCGAGGTCGACGTCGTCGCGGTCTGCACGCCCTCCGGAGCGCACCTCGACGTCGCGCAGCCGGCGATCGAGGCCGGCAAGCACGTGGTCGTCGAGAAGCCGCTGGAGGTCACCGTCGAGCGGGCCAGGCGCATCGTCGCCGCCGCGGACGCCGCCGGCGTCGCGCTGGCCACGATCTTCATGAGCCGCTTCGGCGACGCCAACGCGTTCGTCAAGCGCGCCGTCGACGAGGGGCGGCTGGGCCGGCTGGTGCAGGGAGACGCCTACGTGAAGTGGTTCCGCTCGCAGGAGTACTACGACTCCGGCGCCTGGCGCGGCACGAAGCGCCTTGACGGCGGGGGCGCGCTGATGAACCAGGCTATCCACCAGGTCGACCTGCTCGTCTGGGTCATGGGCCCCGTGGCCGAGGTCTTCGCCTACGCCGACACCTTGGCCCACGAACGCATCGAGGTCGAGGACACGCTCGTCGCCGTGCTGCGCTACGAGAACGGCGCGCTGGGGCACATCGCCGCCGCCACCTCGCACTGGCCCGGCCGGCCGAAGGCCCTGCACGTCCACGGCGCCGAGGGCACGGCGATCGTCGAGGACGACGTGCTCGTCGACTGGCGCACGCAGGCCGGCGGCGACGCCGAGCGCGAGCGCGTCCTGGCCGAGTACGGCGGCCAGGCGACAGGCGGCGCCGCCGACCCGATGGCGATCTCGTTCGAGAACCACAGGCGGCAGTACGAGGACCTGTTCCGGGCCCTCGACGAGGGCCGGCCCCCGGCCGTGGACGGGCGCGAGGGACTCAGGTCCGTCGAGGTGATCGAGGCGATCTACGCCTCGGTGGCCGAGCGGCGGCCCGTCACCCTCGCCGAGATGCGCGAGCGCTGGGACCGGGGCGGCTAGCCCCTGCGCGCCGCCAGCGCCGCGTCGTAGGCCTCGCGGTCGAGGGGCAGGTCCACCGGCCCACCCGTCCACGACGACAGGGCGATGGCGTTGGCGAGCTCCAGCGACATGCGGCCTGACGCGCCGTCGCAGCGCGGCGGGCGGCCCTCCCTCACGGCGGCCACCAGGTCGCGGTAGACGGCCGCGTGGCTGGCGCCGGCCGCCAGCGTCTCGGGCGGCCGCTCCACGAGCCGCGGACGGCCGAACGGCTCGGGGTCGGTGAGCGCGTGCTCGCGCAGGCCGGGCTCGACGTCGGTGCGCCTCAAGGAGTCGCCGTTCACTACCACCTTCGCCCGGTCGCAGACCAGCTCCAGGCGCCTGCCCGTCTCGGGCTCGGTGGTGGTGCTGGCGAAGTAGCCGACGGCGCCACTCTCCCACTCGAGGAGCGCGAGCGCCGTGTCCTCGCACTCGATCGCGTGCCGCGCCGTGCGGGTGAGGCCCACGACGCGCGCCGGCAGGCCCAGCAGGTGCGTCAGGAGGTCGAGCGCGTGCGGCGCCTGGTTCATCAGCACGCCGCCCCCCTCGCCGCGCCAGGTCGCGCGCCAGGAGGCGACCCGGTAGTAGGCGGCCGTCCGCAGCCACGGCTCGACGACCTCGACGCGCTGCACCGGGCCCAGCTCGCCTCCCTCGACCCAGGCCTTCAGCCGCTCCGTGAGCGGCGAGAAGCGCTGCTGGAACGACACCGCCAGGACCCGCCCCGCCCGCTCCGCCGCCTCGACCATCCTGTCGGCCTCGGACGCGGTCACGGCCATCGGCTTCTCGACGAGCACGTGCGCGCCCGCGGCGAGGGCCGCCTCGGCCACCGGGGCGTGGAACGGGTGCGGGGTGAGGACCGAGACGACGTCGGGCCGCACCTCGGCGAGCATCGCCTCCAGGTCGGCGAACAGCGGCGCGCCGGTGCGCTCGGCGACCGGCGCGGCCCTGGCGGCGTCGACGTCGCAGAGCGCGACCAGCTCGGCCCCCGGCGTCGCCTCGATGGCCGCGAGGTGCTGGCCGGCGATGTTCGCGCCCGCGCCCACGAGGGCGAAGCGCAGGACCGCGCTCTCTCGCATGCTGGCGCGATGCTAACGGGCGGCGCGGCCGGCGGGGCGGCCGCGGCCGGCCTGGCGGGCCCGCGCCCCGCCCCATCGATGAAGGGACGCTGGACGGAAGTCCCGGACGCGTTCGGTCGAATCGTGATAGGTTCCCGTCCAAAGGCAAAGCTCGAAGGGAGCGGGATGAGATGAGACTCCTCCGCAGCGTGTTGGCGTTGATGGCCGCCCTCGCCGTGTTCGGCGCGGCGTGGGCCCAGGACTACCCGTGGAAGCCGGAGAGGCCGATCACGGTCATCGTGCCGTGGGCGGCCGGCGGCTCGACCGACCAGGTGACGCGCGTGATCGCCTCCGAGATCGAGAGGGCCCTGGGCGTGAGCGTCGTGGTCGTGAACCAGCCCGGCGCTTCCGGCTCGATCGGCACCACGAACGTCCTCAACGCGCCCAAGGACGGCTACACCTGGGCGGCCGGCGCGGTCCGCGACCTCGGCACCTACGCCGTGCTCGACATGCTCGACACGCGCCTCGAGGACTGGCACCTCTACTTCGCCGTGTCCAACACCGGCGTCATCGCGGTCAACGCGAACACGCCCTACCAGACCTTCGACGACCTGCTGCAGGCCATGCGCGACAGGCCCGGCCAGGTGACCGTGGCCACCGCCGGCCTCTCGTCCGCGGGCCACACGGTGATCGAGGCGATCGCCGCCGCGACCGGCATCACCTACCGGCACATCCCCTATGACGGCGGCAACCCCGCGGTGATCGGCACCGTGGGCGGCGAGGCCGAGGTCGTGACGCAGCTCGCCGTCGAGGAGGCCGAGATGCTCCGCGCCGGCCGCCTGCGCGCGCTGGCCGCGTTCTCCGACGTGCCGCTGATCCTCGACGGCGTCGGCGAGATCCCGCCGATCACGAACTGGCTCCCCGACCTCAAGGTGCCCACGAACTACTTCGGCATCTGGGCGCCCAAGGGCATCCCCGAGGAGGTCGTCGAGACGATGAACATGGTCTGGGAGAACGTGATCGAGAACTCCGAGGCCCTGCGCGCCTACGCGCAGGAGCGCGGCGCGATCTTCGACCCGATGTACGGCGACGAGGCGCTGGCCACCGGCATCCCGTCGGCGGCGCACCAGGCGTACACGCTCTGGGACGGCGACAAGGCGCCCATCGACCCGGCCAGCATCGGCTACGAGCGCCCGTAACCCCCACTGCCAGCCAGGCTCCCTCCGCCCCGCGGGGGCGGGGGGAGCCTGACGCACCAGAGAGATGCCGCGCACCGACCTACCCGCCTCCATCGGGCTGATCCTCTTCGGCGCCTTCGTCGTCTACGAGTCGTGGCGCATGCCGCGCTTCGAGAGGATCGGCGGCACCATCTACTCCGCGCCCGGGCTGGTGCCCGGGATCCTCGGGGCCGTCGTCGCGCTCCTCGGCGTCGTCATGCTGTTGCGCTACCTCGCCGCGCGGGGCGCCGCGCGCTCTGCCGCGGCCTTCGCGCACGCCGAGGCCGGCTCCGGCTCGACCGGCCTGCCGCTCGCTGCCGCCGAGGGAGCCCAGGCGGAGGAGGCGCCAGCCGAAGAGCAGGCACGCCCGTCCACGGCGAGACTGCTCTGGACGCTCGGCCTGACGGTGGTCTACGCCGCCGGCCTGGTGGGGCGCCTGCCCTTCTGGCTCGCCACGTTCCTGTTCGTCTTCACCTACATCGTCGTGTTCGAGCGCTCCGGCTACGAGGACGCGGCCAGCACCCTGCGCGGACTGGCGTTCGCCGCCGGCATCGCCGCCGCCACCGCTTTCGCCGTGCCGTTCGTCTTCGAGCGCATCTTCCTGGTGAACCTGCCGTGAGGGGGACGCGTGACCGGGTCGCTCGCGGCCCGTGGTCCCCTCCCGAGGCAGAAGCGCCAGGACGCGAGTTCGTGAGGGGGAGAGGCCGGTGCTAGAGGGGGTCGGCTACTTCTTCCAGGCGATAGCGGGCTTCCTGACCCCGGGCTCGCTGTTCAACGTCCTCTGGGCCACGCTGCTGGGGATCGTCGTCGGCATGCTCCCCGGCCTCACGGCCACGCTCGGGGTGGCGCTGCTCACGACCCTGACGTTCTCGATGCCGTCCGAGCAGGCCATCCTCGTGCTGATCTGCATGTACGTGGGCGCGATCTACGGCGGCAGCCGCAGCGCGATCCTGCTTAACATCCCGGGGACGCCGGCCAGCGCCGCCACCGTCCTCGACGGGCACCCGCTCGCCCGCCGCGGCGAGGCCGGCAGGGCGATGGGCATCGCCACCGCCGGGTCGTTCCTCGGCGGGTTCATCGGCATGGTCCTGCTGGCGACGATCGCGCCGTTCCTCGCCGAGGCCGCCCTGCGCTTCCAGTCGTTCGAGTTCTTCTGGCTGGCCGTGTTCGGGATCATCATCGCCGGCCGCCTGACGGCGCTCGAGGACCCGCTGAAGGGCTGGATCGCCGGCTTCCTCGGCCTGATCGTGGCGATGGTCGGCCAGGAGACGATCTACTCCTACCAGCGGTTCGCCTACGGCAACGCCGACCTGGCCGGCGGCTTCGGGCTGCTGCCCGTGCTGGTGGGGATGTTCGGCTTCACCGAGGTGCTGTTCGTGATGCGCCAGCCGGCCGCGCAGGTGATCCGCAGCGCGGTCGACTCGGTCGTGCCGAGGGTCCGCGAGGTGCTCAGGTACTGGCCGACGATCATCCGCTCCGGCGTGATCGGCACGCTGATGGGCCTGATCCCCGGCGTCGGCGAGGACATGGGCGCGTGGGTGTCGTACGCCACCGCCCGCGGCTCGTCGAAGGAGCGCGACAGGTTCGGCAAGGGCTCGGTCGAGGGCCTGATGGCCGCCGAGACCGGCAACAACGCCGCGGTGCCGGGCGCGCTGATCCCGGTGCTCACGCTGGCGGTGCCGGGCTCCGCGCCGGCGGCCGTGCTGCTCGCGGCCCTGTTCATCCACGGCATCCGCCCCGGCCCGCTGATCATGATCGAGTCGCCCTCGTTCGTCTACGAGGTCACGGCGATGGTCTTCATGGCCACCGTGGCGATGCTGGTGCTGGGCCTCGCCCTCACCAAGCCGCTCCTTACCGTGCTGCGCGTGCCGTACTCGCGCCTGATGCCCATCATCATGGTGCTCTGCACGGTGGGCGCCTTCGCGATCGCCAGCCGCGTCTTCGACATCTGGGTGATGCTCGCGTTCGGCGTGATCGGCTACGTGCTGCGCGTCCTCGGCTTCCCGCTGGCGCCCCTCATCCTCGGCGTCGTCCTGGGGCCGATCCTCGACGCGAACCTCAGGCGCGGCCTCGTCCTCTCGGGCGGCTCGCTGGCGCCGTTCTTCACGCGGCCGATCAGCCTGGTGCTGTGGGCGACCATCGTCCTCACGGTCGTGCTCGGCCTGCCCGCGGTGCAGCGGGCGCTGTCGCGCGTGTTCAGGCGCAGGCGTGCGGTGGCTGGTGCCGGTGCCGACGAGGCCTAGGAGCTTCACCCTGGCGCTGTGCAACGAGGTCGTGCGCGAGCTCCCGTTCGCGCGCCAGTGCGACCTCGCCGCGCGCCTCGGCTACGACGCGATCGAGCTGGCGCCGTTCACGCTCGTGGAAGACCCGCGGCGGGTCACCGACGCCCAGCTCGCCGGCTGGCGGCGCCAGGCCGAGGACGCCGGCGTGCGCGTCTCCTCGCTGCACTGGCTGCTGACGGCCCCCGAGGGGCTCTCGATCACCACCAGCGAGGCGCGGGTGCGCGGCGACACCCTCGACGTGATCGCCGCGCTCGTCGACATGTGCGCCGCCCTCGGCGGGAGCGTGCTGGTGCACGGCTCGCCCAAGCAGCGCGAGCTCTCGGCCGAGGACCCGCGGGGCGACGCCGAGCGCGGCCGCGAGGCGTTCGCCTTCGCCGCGCGGCGCGCCGAGGCCGCCGGCGTCGTCTACTGCATCGAGCCGCTGGCCGCGAGCGAGACGGCGTTCGTCAACACCGTGGCCGAGGCCGAGGCGATCGTGGCCGAGGTAGGCAGCCCGGCCCTGCGCACGATGGTCGACACCCGCGCCGCGCGCCTCAGCGAGGCCGAGCCGGTCGAGGAGGTGCTGGCGCGCGGCCTCGAGGCCGGCACCGTGGCCCACGTGCACGTGAACGACACCAACCGGCGGGCGCCGGGGCAGGGCGAGGACAGGTTCCTCGGCGTGTTCGACGTCCTCGACAGGGCGGGATACGCTGGCACCGTGGCCGTCGAGCCGTTCGAGTACGTGCCCGACGGACCCGCCACCGCAGCCCGCGCCGCCGGCTACGTGACGGGACTGCTCGAGGCCCTGGCCGCGCGCCGGGGCCGCTCGGAGGGAGACGATGTCGTTCGCTTCCGTCGCTGAGCTCGAGGCGAAGCTGGCCGAGCCCTCGCCCCGCCTGGTCGAGGACATGCGCCGCGTGGAGGGCGACCTCCTGCTCCTCGGCGCCGGCGGGAAGATGGGCCCGAGCCTCGCGATGCTGGCGCGCAACGCGCTGGACGCCGCGGGCAAGGGCTCGCGGGTGATCGCCGTGTCGCGCTTCTCGGACGAGGCCGTCGCCAGGCGGCTGGAGGAGGCCGGCGTCAGGGTCGTGAAGGCCGACCTGCTCGACGAGTCGCAGCTCGCCTCCCTCCCCGACGCGCCCAACGTCGTCTACATGGCGGCGATGAAGTTCGGCACCACTGGCCAGGAGCACCGCACCTGGGCGATGAACACCTACCTGCCCGGCCGCGTCGCCGACCGCTTCCGGGACGCGCGCGTCGTGGCGTTCTCGAGCGGCAACGTCTACCCTCTGAGGGAGCTGACCGCCGGGCCGCCAGACGAGGACGACCCCGTCGGGCCCGTGGGCGAGTACGCCTGGTCGGTGCTGGGGCGCGAGCGCATGTTCCAGTACTTCTCCGAGCGCTACGGCACGAAGGTCGCGCTGCTCAGGCTCAACTACGCCGTCGAGATGCGCTACGGGGTGCTCGTCGACATCGCCCTGGCCGTGCGCGACGGCCAGCCCGTCGACGTCTCGATGGGCCACGTGAACGTGATCTGGCAGGGCGACGCCAACGAGGTCGCGCTGCGCGCGCTGCTCCACTGCGACTCGCCGCCGCGCGTCATCAACCTCACCGGCCCCGAGACGGCGTCCGTGCGCAAGCTGGCCCAGCGGCTCGGCGAGCGCATGGGCAAGGAGCCCGTGTTCGTCGGTGCGGAGCAGCCCAGCGCGCTGCTCAACGACGCCTCGCGCTGCCACGCGCTGTTCGGCTACCCGCGCGTGGCGCTGGAGACGATGGTCGACTGGGTCGCCGACTGGGTCGACAGGGGCGGCGAGGTCCACGGCAAGCCCACGAAGTTCCAGGTGAGGACGGGGGAGTTCTGATGGCGCGCGCTCGGTCCACGGCGGCGCACGCCGCGCGGGAGGGAGGGCGCTGATGGCCCTCGACGCCGCCAAGGCCGCGCTGCTCAGGGACGGCGCCGTCATCCCCGCCCACCCGCTGGCGCTGAACGCCGAGAGGCGCCTCGACGAGCGCCGTCAGCGGGCCCTCACGCGCTACTACGTCGCGGCCGGCGCCGGCGGCGTGGCCGTGGGCGTACACACGACCCAGTTCGAGATCCGGAAGGTCGGTCTCCTCGAGCCCGTGCTGCGGCTGGCCGCCGAGACCGCCGACGAGGCTGCGGGGGGCCGGACGTTCGTGAAGGTCGCCGGGGTCCTCGGCGACAGGGACCAGGCCCTGCGCGAGGCCGAGCTCGCCGCTGCGCTCGGCTACGACGTCGCGCTCCTGAGCCTCAAGGGGCTCGACCACATGAGCGAGGCCGAGCTGGTGAGGCACGCCGAGGCGGTGTCGCAGGTGATGCCGATCATGGGCTTCTACCTGCAGACAGCCGTGGGTGGCCGGCGGCTGTCGCACGCGTTCTGGCGCGACCTCGCCGAGCTGCCCGGACTGGTGGGGATCAAGGTCGCGCCGTTCGACAGGTACGCGACGATCGACGTGGTGCGCGCCGTCGCGGCCTCCTCCCGAGCCGACGACGTCGCGCTCTACACCGGCAACGACGACAACATCGTCGTCGACCTGCTCACGCCGTTCCGCGTCGCCGTCGACGGCCGGGTCGTCGAGAAGCGCATCGTCGGCGGGCTCCTCGGCCAGTGGGCGGTGTGGACGCGCGTGGCCGTCGAGCTCCTCGAGGAGGTCAAGCGCTACCGCGGCCAGGCGAGCGTGCCCGTCGAGCTGCTGACGCGCGCGGCCCGCTGGACCGACGCCAACGCCGCCGTCTTCGACGCCGCCAACCGCTTCCACGGCGTGATCGCCGGCGTCCACGAGGTCCTCAGGCGCCAGGGCCTGATGGAGGGCACCTGGTGCCTCGACCCGGCGGAGGGCCTCTCGCCCGGCCAGGCCGAGGAGATCGACCGCGTCTACCGCGAGCACCCGGACCTCACCGACGACGAGTTCGTGAGGGCGCACCTGAGCGAGTGGCTGAGCTGAGGGGCCCGGGCGAGGCGCGCGTCGAGCCGCTGACGCCCCGCGACGTGCCGGCGGCCGCGAGGCTCTCGGCGGGCGTGGGCTGGAACCAGGTGGAGGCCGACTGGGAGCGCCTGCTCGCCGTGGCGCCGGGCGGCGTGTTCGGCGCCCGCCTGGGCGGCGAGCTCGTCGGCACCGCGTCGCTGGCGAGGCACGGCGACCGCCTCGCCTGGCTTGGCATGGTCATCGTCCGCGAGGACCTGCGCGGGCGCGGCCTGGGGGGCAGGCTGGTGGAGGCGGCGCTGGCGAGCTGGACGCCGCCGGCGGGCGGCGCCGTCGGCCTCGACGCGACCGAGCTCGGCGCGCCCGTCTACCTCAGGCGCGGCTTCGAACCCGTCGCCGCGATCGACAGGTGGACCGGGGTGCTGCGCGCTCCGGCGGGCTCCGCCGCCGCGCGCGAGGCGGGCCCGGAGGACCTCGAGGCCATCGCGGCGCTCGACGCCGCGGCCACCGGGGTGGACAGGCGGCGCCTGTTGGGACGCATGCTGTCGGAGCCGGGCACGGCCGTGTTCGTCGCCGAGGGGGCGCGCGCCTACGGCGCGCTGCGACCGGGCCGCGCGCGGTGGCACGTGGGGCCGGTCGTGGCGGAGGACGAGGAGGCCCTGGGGGCGGTCCTCGCCGCCGTGGCGGAGCGCGCCGCCGGGCGCGAGGTGTTCCTCGACGCCGTGCGCTCCGAGGCCCGCCGCGAGGTGCTCACGCGCCTGGGCCTCGGCGCCGTGCGCGAGCTGAGGCGCATGCTGAGGCCGGCGAGGCCGGAGCTGGCCATGCTGGACGAGCGCGTGCTCGCCGCGACCGCTTTCGAGTGGGGCTGAGCAGCAGGGAGGGTGAAGGGTGAGCGAGACGAGGGTCGGCATCGCCATGAACGGCGTCACGGGCCGCATGGGCACGAACCAGCACCTGATCAGGTCGATACTGGCGATCCGCGAGCAGGGCGGAGTCAGGGGCCCGCGCGGCACGATCGTCCCCGAGCCGGTGCTCGTGGGCAGGGACGCGGCCAAGCTCGAGCGGCTGGCCGCGGCGCACGGCCTCACGCGCTGGACCACCGACCTCGACGAGGCGCTGGCGATGGGCGACGTGACCGTCTACTTCGACGCGCTCTCGACGTCGCACCGCGCACCGGCGGTGATGAAGGCGATCGAGGCGGGCAAGCACGTCTACTGCGAGAAGCCCGTGGCCGCCGACCTGGCCACGGCCCTGGAGCTGGCGCGCGCCGCCGAGCGGCGGGGCGTGAAGAACGGCGTGGTGCAGGACAAGCTGTTCCTGCCCGGCCTGCTGAAGCTGAAGAGGCTCCTCGACTCGGGCTTCTTCGGGCGCGTGCTCTCGGTGCGCGGCGAGTTCGGCTACTGGGTGTTCGAGGGCGACTGGCAGCCGGCGCAGCGGCCGTCGTGGAACTACCGCGCGGCCGAGGGCGGCGGGATCATCCTCGACATGTTCGCCCACTGGGAGTACGTGATCACGAACCTGTTCGGGCGCATCGAGTCGCTGGTGGCCCTGGGGGCGACCCACGTCCCCGAGCGCTGGGACGAGCGGGGCGAGCGCTACGACGCCGACGCCGACGACGCGGCCTACGCGATCTTCGAGGTCGAGGGCGGCGTGGTGGTGCAGATGAACTCCTCGTGGGCGACGCGCGTCTACCGCGACGACCTGCTGGTGCTGCAGGTGGACGGCACCCACGGTAGCGCGGTGGCCGGCCTGCGCGAGGTGAAGGTGCAGCACAGGGTGACGACGCCGAAGCCCGTGTGGAACCCTGACGTCCCGAACCCCATCGACTTCCGCGCCGGCTGGACGACGGTGCCCACGAACGACGCCTACGACAACGCCTTCAAGGTGCAGTGGGAGCGCTTCCTGCGCCACGTCGTGTGGGACGAGCCCTTCCCCTGGACGCTGCGCGCGGGGGCGCGCGGCGTGCAGCTCGCCGAGCTCGGCCTGACCTCCTGGCGCGAGAAGCGCTGGGTCGACGTCGAGGAGCTGCCGCTGTGAGCCTTGAGCTGCTGCTGCCGCGCGCCGGGAGGAGGCTCGAGCGCTACGCGCCCCGCGCCGAGCCGCCCGCGTGGCCGAAGCCGCAGGGGCCCATCCGCTCGCGCGTCGCGTACGCCGCCGCGCACGTGGTCAAGGACCCGCTGGGCCCCGACTCCGGGCCCGACGCGATCGACTGGGAGGCGACGGTCGCCTACCGCCGCCACCTCTGGTCGTACGGCCTCGGCGTGGCCGACGCGATGGACACCGCGCAGCGCGGCATGGGCCTCGACTGGGAGGCGACGAAGGCGCTCGTCCGCGAGGCGTGCGCGGCGGCGCGCGCGGCGGGCGGGGCCATCGTCTGCGGCGCGAACACCGACCAGGGGCCGGAAGGCGCCCTGCTCTCCCTCGACGACATCGCCGACCTCTACCTCGAGCAGGTCGAGCACATCGAGGCCGCGGGCGGCCGCGTGGTCGTGATGTGCAGCCGTCACCTCGCCAAGGCGGCGAAGGGGCCCGAGGACTACGCCTACGTCTACGACCGCGTGCTCTCGCGCGTGAAGGAGCCGGCGATCGTCCACTGGCTGGGCGAGATGTTCGACCCGGCGCTCACCGGCTACTGGGGCAGCCGCGACGTCGCCGCGGCGATGGACGCCTGCCTCGAGGTGCTCGGCCGGCACGCGGCCAAGGTCGAGGGTATCAAGCTCTCGCTCCTGGACGCCGGTCACGAGGTCGCGATGCGCGCCCGGCTGCCCGCCGGCGTGCGCATGTTCACCGGCGACGACTTCAACTACCCCGAGCTGATCCTCGGCGACGGCGCGCACCACTCCGACGCGCTGCTGGGGATCTTCGACGCGATCGCCCCGGCGGCGTCGGCCGCGCTGCAGGCGCTCGACGCCGGCGACGAGGCGCGCTACCGCGAGGTCCTCGAGCCCACCGTCGCCCTCTCGCGCCACGTCTTCCAGGCGCCGACCTACAACTACAAGACGGGCGTGGTGTTCCTCGCGTACCTCAACGGCTTCCAGGACCACTTCAGGATGGTCGCCGGGATGGAGAGCGCGCGCAGCGTCACCCACCTCGCCGAGCTGTTCGTGCTCGCCGACAGGGCCGGCGTGCTCCTCGAGCCCGAGCTGGCGGTCGAGCGCATGCGGCTCGTGCTGCGCCTCGCCGGGGTGGAGGCGTGAGGACGGCGGCGTGAGCGCGTTCCTCACGCCAGCGCCCGGGCTCGCGCGGCTGAGCCTGAACACGGCCACGGTCCGGGCCGGGCTCCTCGAGACCGTCGAGGCGTGCGCCCGGGCCGGCGTCCCCTGGATCGCCCCGTGGCGCCAGCAGTTCGCCGACGTTCCGGTGCGCCAGGCCGCGAACGCGATCCGCGCCGCGGGCCTGCGCGTCTCGAGCCTCTGCCGCGGCGGCTTCTTCCCGGCCGAGGACGAGCGGGAGAGGCTGAGGCGCATCGACGACAACCTCCGCGCCCTCGACGAAGCCGCCGCTCTGGGCGCCGAGGTGCTGGTGCTCGTCTGCGGCGGCGTCGTGGGCAGGGACCTCGTCGGCTCGCGGCAGATGGTCGAGGACGGCATCGCCGCGCTGCTGGAGCCGGCGGAGGCGCGCGGCGTGAGGCTCGGCATCGAGCCGCTGCACCCGATGTTCGCCGCCGACAGGTCCGTCGTCGTGACCCTCGGCCAGGCGAACGACATCGTCGAGCGCCTGCGCAGCCCCTGGGTGGGCGTCGTCGTGGACGTCTACCACGTGTGGTGGGACCCGCGGGTGGAGGACGAGGTCAGGCGCGCCGGCGATTCGGTCCTCGGCTTCCACGTCAACGACTGGATCGTGCCGCTACCCGACGTCCTCAACGGCCGCGGGATGATGGGCGACGGGGTCATCGACCTGCGCCGCCTGCGCCGCGCCGTCGACGCCGTCGGCTACCGGGGCCCCATCGAGGTCGAGATCTTCAACGAGTCGGTGCGCGCCATGGGCCTCACCCGGGCGCTCGAGCTGATCGTCGCGCGCTACCGCGAGACCGTGATCGAGCCGGGCGAGGCCGTGGCCTGACCGCGGGGGACGGCGGCGGGCCCCTCAGCCCGCCCGCCTGCGCTCCTCCAGCGCCTCGCGGCGCGCCTCGATCATCAGCTCCTCGTGCGCCTCGAAGACCTCGTCGTTCGACGCCAGGGAGGCGCCGGGCACGGTCGGGGACACGAACGTCGGCAGCTCGATGCCCCTCGCGGCGAGCTTGAGGGCCGTGCGGACGTTCAGCTCCTGGACGAGGGCCATGGCCACGATCGTCGAGGCGCCGCCGACGGGCCGCTTCCAGCCCTCGACGGTCACGAGCGCGTCCTCGACCGGCACGCCGGTGTCGATGACGACGTCGGCGACCTCGGCCAGGCGCTTGCCCGAGCTGTGCTCCGGCGGGCGCGAGAGGTTCGCCTTCGACGTGATCGCGACGACGGTGACGCCGCGCTCGCGGCAGTACATCGACGCCTCGATCGCCGCCGAGTTGCGGCCGCCGTGCGAGATCGCCACCAGGACGTCGCCGCGGCGGATGGGCTCGTGCGACAGGAAGCGCTCGATGTAGCCCTCCTTGCGCTCGAGCCACAGGAGCTCGCGCACGCCGCCGGGCCCGAGCACGTTGTGCCACATCACCCTCGGGTCGGTGAGCGGGTGGAGGCCGACGAACCCCCCGTAGCGCGGGAACGCGTCCTGCGTGGGCAGGACCGAGTGCCCGCTGCCGAACAGGTGCACCAGGTGGCGCGACGCCAGCGCGTCGGCCATGCGGCTCGAGGCCTCGTCTAGGGCGCCCTCCTGCGTCCGGGCCGTCTCCTGCAGTATCGCCGTTAGTCTCTCGAGGAACTGGCTCATATCGTCTCCTTGGTGGTCGCGCGACCGCCGCGCCGGCCCCCCGCGCTGCGGGCGGCGCCGGACGGAGCCGACGCCGGTCCCTTCAGCACCCACCGGATGCGGTAGCGGTCGCCGCGCATGATCGAAGCGGTGAACTCGAACGGCGCGCCCCCCGAGAAGGCGACGCGCTCGACGTAGAACCCGCAATCGTTGGCCGGCACGCCCAGCAGGGCGGCGTCGGCCTTGCCTATCGCCGTCACCGCGAACGTCTCGTGCGCCTCGTCGATGGTGAGCCCGTAGCGCTCCCGCAGCGTCTCGTAGAGCGAGGCGTCCTCCGACAGGACGGCGAGCAGGTCGGGGAAGCGCTCCTCGACGAGGTACGTCGTCTGCACGCCGATGGGCTGGCCGTCGCCAGTGCGCAGGCGCTTGAGCAGGTAGACGGGCTGCCCCACAGGTACGCCGAGGCGGCTCGCGACCTGCCGCGGCGCCGGGACGACGCTCCCCTGCACGAGCCTCGCGCCGGCGCGCAGGCCGAGCGCGTCCATGTCCTGCGTGAACGAGGTCAGGCCGCGCTCGCCCGCCGTGAGGGTGGGCTTGCGCACGAACGTGCCGCGGCCGGGCCCGCGCTCGAGGTAGCCGTCGAGCACGAGGTTGCGGAGCGCCTGGCGCACGGTCACGCGGCTCACGCCGTACGCCTCCACGAGCTGCTCCTCGGTGGGGATGCGCTCCCCGGCCGCCCACCTGCCGGCGAGGATCTGCTGGCGCAGCAGCGTCTCGAGCTGGCGGTAGAGGGGCTCCGGCCTCGACCTGTCGACACCCCGGCTCACGGCAGGTACACCTCGTCCCCTTCCCTGGCGTAGACGGCGGCCCCGAACGCCCCCGCGGCGCGGCCCAGCTCGGCGACGCGGACCGGCGTGGCCCGCGATGACGGCGAGGCGCACGCCTCGAAGACCGCGCGCACGCGCGGCATCAGCTCGGCCACGAGCTCCGCCACGCCCCCGCTGACGACCACCGCCTCGGGGTCGAACAGCGACGCCAGCGAGGCGAGCCCGGCCCCGACCTCGGCCACGAACCTGTCGAGGACCGCCGCCGCCTCGACGTCGCCCGCGGCCGCGGCGGCTGACAGCTCGCGGGCACGCACGGGCCGGCTCAGCGCCGCGGCGCGCCTCTCCAGCGCCTGTCCCGAGGCCGTGGCCTCCCAGGGGCCGACCTCGGGGGGCGCGGAGCCGCGGGCGGTCGCGGCGCCGGCCGGGTCCCCGGCGGCGCCGGGCCGGTCGTGCCCGCCCACCGGGGGTGCCCCCAGCGCCAGCCAGCCGAACGACCCCGCGGTGCCGTTCGCGCCGCGCACCAGCCGCCCCGAGCGCATGACGGCGCCGCCGATGCCGGTGCCGATCGTGACGAGCAGGGCGTCCTTCAGCCCCCTGGCGGCGCCGAAGCGCGCCTCGCCGAGCAGCGCCACGTGCCCGTCGTTGGCGAGCGCCACGGGGGCGGCCAGGCGCGCGCCGAGCTCGGCGGCCAGGCCCGGCCCCTCGAGGAAGCGGGCGTTCGGCACCCAGACGGCGACGCCGTCGACGACGCGGCCCGGGACCCCGACGCCGACGCCGGCCACCGGCCCGCCCAGGGCGCCGGCGACGAGCTCGACGAGCGCGCCGAGGTCCGGCGGGAGCGGGGAGGCCGCCACGAGCGTGGGCCGCTCCGCGCCCTCCTCCCAGACGGCCACGCGCACGTTCGTGCCGCCCACGTCCACGCCGGCGAAGCGGCGTCGGGCGGGCACGGGGTCGTGCGCCGCACCGCGGCTCGTCACCCCTTCACCCCCGTCGTCGCGACGCCGGTGATGAAGAAGCGCTGCAGCAGCAGGAAGATCAGCACGCTGGGGAGGACCGCCACGGCGGCGCCGGCCATCACCACGTTCTGGAAGCGGATCGCGCTGGTGTAGGACACCAGCCGGTTCAGCGCCAGGACGACGGTGTGCATGCGCTCGCTCTGCAGCACCGTGAGGGGCCACAGGAACGAGTTCCAGTGGTACACGAACGCGAAGACGAGCAGGCTGGCGACCGCCGGCCCGAGCAGTGGCGTGACGATGCGCCACAGGATCGTCCACTCCGACGCCCCGTCGATGCGCGCCGACTCGAGCAGCTCGTCGGGGATTCCGGCGATGAACTGCCGCATCAGGAAGATGCCGAACGCGTTCGCGAGGTAGGGGAGCATCGCCCCGAGGTAGGTGTCCACGAGGCCCAGCGCCTCGATGACCTTGAAGAGCGGCACGAGCGTGACGATCGGCGGCAGGAACATCGTGGCCAGCACGAGGTTGAAGAGCAGGGCCTTGCCGCGGAAGCGGTGCTTCGCGAAGACGTAGCCCGCCATCAGGCTCGTGAGCAGGATGCCCGCCGTGGTGCCGCCGGCGATGATCAGGCTGTTGACGAACGCGCGCCCGTAGTCGACGACGCTGAACGCCTGGCGGTAGGCGTCGAGGCTCGGCGCGGCCGGCAGCCACACCGGGGGCGAGGCCTGCAGCTCCTGCGGCGTCTTGAGGCTCGAGGCGAGCATCCAGAACAGCGGGAACAGCATCACCGCGGCGATCGCTAGGGCCAGCGCGGCGCTCAGCGCGCCGGTGGCGACGCGGCCCCTCCCGCGCGCGGCGGTCACGGCCCGCCCTCCGGGGAGCCGCGCAGCAGCCGCATCACCGCGCCGACGGCGGCCACGAGCACGAGGAACAGCACGAACGCCATCGCGCTGGCGCGGCCCGCCTGGCCGAACTCGAACGCGGTGCGGTAGACCTGGAACGACAGCACGTTCGTCGCGTTGGCCGGACCGCCCTGCGTGAGCACGTAGACGGGCTCGAACACCTGCACGGTGTTGATCAGGGCGATCACGACGACGAACAGCAGCGTGCGGCGCATCAGCGGCAGGGTCACGTAGCGGGTCCGCTGCAGGGCGTTGGCGCCGTCGATCAGCGCGGCCTCGTAGTAGACGTCGGGGATCTGCGTCAGCCCGGCGATGACCAGGACCGTGTAGTAGCCGATCGTCTGCCAGACGTTGAAGATCACGAGCGACACGAGCGCCGTGTCGACCGAGCCCAGCCACGCCTGCCGCGGCAGCCCGAAGGCGCCGAGCACCTGGTTGAGCGGCCCGTAGAGCGGGGAGTAGAGGTAGCTCCAGATGATCGCCACGGCGATCGTGGGGATCATGTACGGGACGAACAGGACCGAGCGCAGCGCCGCGCGCCCCCGCGCCAGGCCGCGGTAGAGGAACTGGCCCAGGAGGAACGACAGCGGGAGGATCAGCACGAGGCAGAGCCCCGCGTAGGCCAGCGTGTTCCTCAGGGCGGCGTTGAAGACCCTGTCGCCGAAGAGGCTCAGGTAGTTCTTGAGCCCCACGTACGTCATGCCCGACAGCGGCGTGTACATCGACCACTCGTTCAGGCTGATCCAGGCGGTGAGCAGCACGGGCGTCACGACGAAGGCCAGGAGTAGCCCCAGCCCCGGCGCGAGGAGCAGCCACGTGGCGGTCGACGGTCGGGTCAGCATGGCGACGGTGGAGCGCCGGCCGGGCGCGCCCCCTCGGGTCGGTGCCCGGCCGGCGCGGCGTTCACGTCAGCGGTCGAGGATCGACTGTACCTCGCGGTCCGCCTGCTCCATCGCCTGCTCGGCGGTGAGATGCCCGACCTCCATCGCCTCCAGCGCCTGCTGCACGGCGACGGTGGCCTCGGCGCCGCCGATCAGCGTCGGGAAGGGAATCGCGTTGCCGAGCTGCGAGATGTAGCCCTCGAGGAACGGCGTCGACAGCTCGTCCTGGTGGGCCGCCACGTCGCTGTTGCGGCTCGGCAGGATGCCCATCGACATCAGGATGTCGCCCATCGCGCTCGAGCCGCCCTGGCCGCTCTCCGGCCCGTTCAGCCAGGCGAGGAAGTCCCAGGCCGCGGCCTGCGCCTCGGCGGAGGCGTTCGCGTTGACGATCGTCAGCCAGGCGTAGGAGACGGGGTGCGGGCCGTCGCCGTTCGGGCCCACGGGGATCGGTGCGGTGGCGATGTCCTCGAAGGCGTCGCCCATCGAGTCGCGCAGGGCGCTCTGCCACCAGTTGGCCATGATGATCATGGCGGTCTCGCCGTTGGCGAAGTGCTGGAGGTAGGGCCCCGTGGTGCTGGCGTTGGCGGTGGCCATCGACGGGTCGGTCGAGCCCGCGGCGATCAGCCGCTCGTAGAGCCGCGCGGCCTCGAGGGCGGCCGGCTCGTCGAGGACCGCCTGGCCGTCGCGGATCAGCGCGCCGCCGTTCGAGTAGACGAGCGAGAGCCAGGGGTGCACGACCCCGGAGTCCCAGTTCGTGATGATGCCGAAGCCCTGCCGGACGGTCACGTTGCCCTGCTTGACGGTCAGCTTGGCGGCGTACTCCTCGAGCTCGTCCCAGGTCGTGGGCGGGCCCGGCAGGCCGGCCTCCTCGAAGAGGCGCCGGTTGTAGTTCAGCGCGTAGAGGTTCACCTCGTTCGGGTAGCCGTAGATCGTGTCGCCGACGCTCACGCTGCCGACGAGGCCCGCCGGCCAGCCGTCGGTGACGTCGGCGGCGAGCTCGTCGGGGATCGGCGCCGCCACGCCGTTCGCGACCAGCTCGGGCAGCCACAGCTCGTAGATGCCCGCGATCGTGGGGCCGCTGGCGCTGGCCGCCTGCGACCGCAGCGTCGACAGCAGGTTGCCGAAGGGCACGGCGCGCACCTGGATCGTCACGCCGGGGTTCTCCGCCTCGTAGCGGTCGATCGCCTCCTCGAGCAGCGCCACCGTCTCGGGCGGCCAGTGCGTCAGGTAGGTGAGCTGCTGCGCCAGGGCACCGCCCGAGCAGGCGGAGACCAGCGCCGCTAGCAGCCAACGGAAAGGCCTAGGGACGAGCTTCGTCATCGGCGCACCTCCAGGGTTCGCGGGTTGCCGCTCGCGACAATGTTATATTGTTGTAACAAAGTCTGCAACGCAGCCCGTCCCGCGCCGCGGCGTAGCCTCTCGGCATGGACGCGGGGTCGGCACCTGAGGAGCGGCGCCTGCGGCGCGAGCTCGGCGTGTTCGGCGCTGTCATGCTCGGCCTCGGCTCGATCGTCGGCACGGGCGTGTTCGTGTCGTTGGGCGTCGCGGCCGGCGTGGCCGGTCCCGCGGTGCTGCTGGCGATCGCGATCGGCGCCGCCGTGGCCGCGCTGAACGGCCTCTCCAGCGCCCAGCTCGCCGCCGACCACCCCGTCTCCGGCGGGACCTACGAGTACGGCTACAGGTACCTGCGGCCCTGGCTCGGGTTCCTCGCGGGCGTGACCTTCCTGCTGGCGAAGAGCGCCTCCGCCGCGACGGCCGCGCTCGGCTTCGCCGGCTACCTGCTCGGGCTGCTCGGTCTGCCCGGCCGCTGGAGCGTGCCCGTCGCCGTCGCCGCCGTGGCGGGCCTCACCGTCGTCGTGCTGGCGGGCGTGCGGCGCTCGAACGCCGTGAACGTGGCCGTAGTGTCGGTGACGCTCCTGAGCCTGCTGGCCTTCGTCGTCGCCGGCGCTCCGGCGGCGCTGGCGAACGGCGCCGGGAACCTCGTGCCCTTCTTCGCCCCCGAGCCGGGCTCGGCGCCGCTGCCGGCGCTCCTCGAGGCGTCGGCGCTGATGTTCGTCGCGTTCACCGGCTACGGGCGCATCGCGACGCTGGGCGAGGAGGTCGTCGAGCCGCGCCGCACGATCCCGCGCGCCGTCGTCGCGGCGCTCGTCGCGGTGATGGTCCTCTACGCGCTGGTGGGGCTCGTCGGCGTCGGAGCCGTCGGGGCGGACGGCCTCTCTCGCGTCGAGGGCCGCGCGGCGCCCCTGGAGCTGGCCGCGAGGTCCTTCGGGGCCCCGGTCGTCGCGAGGGCGGTGGCGGTCGGCGCGGTGACCGCGATGCTCGGCGTGGCGCTGAACCTCGTCCTCGGGCTCTCGCGCGTGCTGCTGGCGATGGGCCGCCGCGGCGACGCGCCGCGCGCGTTCGGGCGCCTCGACGCCGGCGGCACGACGCCCACCGCGGCCGTCCTCGCGGTGGGCGTCCTCGTGGCGCTGCTCGCCTCGGTGGGGAACGTGCGCACCACCTGGTCGTTCAGCGCCTTCACCGTGCTCGTCTACTACGCGGTCACGAACGTCTGCGCCCTGGCGCTGCCTGCCTCGGCGCGCATGTTCCCGCGCTGGACGGCGTGGGTCGGGCTCGTCGGCTGCCTGGGGCTGGCGGCCTTCGTCGAGCCGCGCGTGCTGCTTACCGGAGCGGCGCTGCTAGCGGCCGCCGTGCTGCTGCGCGCCGCCCTCAGAGGGTGGGCGTGAACGTCGGGACGCATCGTGGCGCGGAGGGCTGGGGCCGGCCTCGCTGGGTCAGAAGTACGGGTAGTACGTCAGTTTCGGTCGCGTGGGCGCAGCCGCGTTCTGTAGCAGGACGTGGCTGAACGTATCGGAGTCGTCCAGGACGACGGTCCAGCGGACCCAGTTCCAGCCCTCCTCCAGGCTCACGTCGGCCGTGACCTCGTCCGCGACGCAAGCGTCGCTCAGAGCGACGACGTCGACCGGCCCGTCCGCGTAGACCAGGCCGTAGAAACCCTGCGCGGCGTACCCGTCGTCCTCGAACGTCTCGACCTCCTCCGGCGTGGCCAGGCCGTAGGCGAGGCCTAGGGGCGTGATCACGAGGAAACCGGGAACGGCGATGCCGTCGCCGAGAACCGCGCGGGTGACCTTCACGGACCCGTCCGAGACCTCGGGCGTGCACAGCTCCCCGGCGAGGTGGAGCAGGTCCGCGGCGGGCACCAGGACGGCCGCCAGGTCCTCGGGCGCGGGCAAGGGGACCTCGACGCTGCCGTCGTCGCCGACGAACCCGAGCGGTCCGAGCAGCAGCCCCTCGACCTCCACGAGGGCGGCGGGCAGCAGCGCCGAGGCCGCCCCCGAGCCCTCCAGCTCGTCAGGGTCGATCAGGCCTACGCCCACGGCCAGGGCTGGAGGAGGGTCGGCCACCGGCGGCGGGTAGAAGGTGAGCGCGGCGTGGCTCGTCCGTGCGGGCGGGGTCGGCCCGCCGCAGGCGGCGAGGAGCGCCGAGAGGGCGAGGAGGAGCAGGGGCCTTCGGGTCGCGATGCGCATCGGTCCTCCGTTCGATAGAGCCTAAGGCTCCCACGCCGGCGGCGCGCGCAGGATGAGGAACCCGACAAGTCCCCTCGGGTACCGCCGTGCTCGCGGTCCGCGACGGCCCGGTGGACGCCGTCGCGGCCTCGACGGTGGCGGTCCTCCGCCCCGGCGCTTGACAAGAGCCGGCAGGACCCCTACTTTATACGCACGTTTCATACGGTCGTTTGAGGAAGGTCGGTGCCGGCGCACACCGGCGACGCGAGAGGAGAAGGGATGGCGGAGTTCGTCGAGGAGCAGGCCAAGCGTTCGACGCGGGAGGCGATCCTCGACGCGGCGTTCGCGATCCTGGCGCGCGACGGGTACGAGGCGCTCACCGCCCGCAACGTGGCGCAGGAGGCGGGCACGAACCTCGCCCTCGTGAACTACTACTTCGGCGGGAAGAAGGGCCTGCTCCTCGCGCTCTACGACAGGCTGGAGGCGGACCGCTTCGCGCGCCAGCAGGCCCTCTACGCCGACGACGGGGAGCCTCTCTCCGCCAAGTGGCGCCGCGCCGTCGAGTACTACCGCCGGGACCTCGCGGACGGCTTCGTGCGCGTCCACCACGAGCTCCAGGCGCGCGGGTACGCCGACCCCGAGCTCGCGTCCCGCGGGCGGCGCCGCGTCGTGTCGTGGGCGGAGCTGCTCGCCGACGTCTGCCGGCGCCACCTGCCGCGGCTGGGGATCGACCTCCCGCCCGACCGCCTCGCCTTCGCCTTCAGCGCTTTCTGGTACGGCATGGAGCAGCTGCACCTGACGGGCGTCTCCGAGGACGAGGCGCCGTTCTTCGCGATGCTCGACGCGTTCGGCGACTGGCTCGAGGAGCGGGAGAAGGCGGCCGCCGGGCGCGAACGCTCCGGCGCGAGGAGCCGGCCGTGAGCGCTCCTCGCTCGCGGGCGGCGCGTCGACCGTGCGGCCGCAGCGAGGCCCGCCCGTGAGGGCCCTCGAGCCGCGCGTCTCGGGCCTGGCGACGAACCCGTCCGACGGCGTGCGCGTCCGCTACGAGGTCTTCGGGCCCGTGGACGCGCCGCGCACGGTCGTCTGCCTGCCGGCCTGGTCCCTGGTCGACAGCCGCGTGTGGAAGATGCAGGTGCCGTTCCTGGCCCGGCTCGGGCTGCGGGTCGTGACGTTCGACGGCCGGGGGAACGGCGGCTCCGACAGGCCGGCGAGCGGGTACACGGTGCGCGACTTCGCCGGCGACGCCCTGGCCGTGATGGACGACGCGGGCGTCGACCGCGCCGTGCTGCTCGCCTTCTCGGCCGGCGCGCGGTGGGCGGCGCTGATCGCGGTCGAGAGGCCGCAGCGCGTCGAGGCCCTGGCCCTGGCAGCGCCGTCTCTGGCGATAGGTGCCCCGCTGCGACCGCGCATGACGACGCCGTTCCTCGAGGCGCCGCCCGACCGCGAGGGGTGGAACAAGTACAACGCCCACCACTGGCGCGAGGACCTGCCCGACTTCAGGCGCTGGTTCGCCGGCCGCGTCTTCACCGAGCCCCGCTCGACGAAGGGGCAGGACGACATCGTCGCGTGGAGCGAGATGGTCTCACCGGAGACGCTGATCGCCACGATCGTCGAGGGCGGGACGCCGTGGTCGCGCGAGCTGTGGCCGCGCGTGGGGCAGCCAGTCCTCATCGTCCACGGCAGCGAGGACGCCGTGACGCCGCTCGCCAACACCTACGAACTCGCGAGGCTCCTCCCCTCGGCCGAGGTCGTAGTGTTCGAGGGCAGCGGCCACGCCCTGCACCTGCGCGACCCGGTGAGGTTCAACCTGGCGATCGCCGAGTTCATCGCGAGGGGCGCGGGGCCCGGCGCGGGCGGCCGCACGACGTGGCGTCGGGCGAACGCGCGCCGGACGCGGAGGGCGCTGTTCGTCTCGAGCCCCATCCGGCTCGGGCACGCGCAGCGCGACGTGGCGATCGCCAGGGAGCTGCGGGACCTCGTGCCGGGCCTCGAGGTCGACTGGCTCGCCCAGCACCCGGTGACGCGCGTGCTCGAGGAGAACGGCGAGCGCGTCCACCCGGCGAGCCGCCTCCTGGCGGGCGAGTCGCCGCACATCGAGTCGCTGCTGGGGGCGCGGCACGAGCTGAACGTGTTCCAGGCGATCCGCCAGATGGACGAGATCCTGCTCGCGAACTTCCACGTCTTCCTCGACGTGGTCCAGGCCGGGGCCTACGACCTCTGGGTCGGCGACGAGGCGTGGGAGGTCGACTACTACCTGCACGAGAACCCGGAGCTGAAGACCGCGCCGTTCGCCTGGCTCACCGACTTCGTCGGGTTCCTGCCGATGGTCGAGGGGGACGGCGGGCGCGAGGCGTTCGTCGTCGCCGACTACAACGCCGAGATGTTCGAGCAGGTCGAGCGCTTCCCGCGCGTGCGCGACGCCGCGGTCTACATCGGCCGCCGGGAGGACATCGTCCCCGACGCGTTCGGACCGGGACTACCGCTCATCGCCGAGTGGCTGCCCGCTCACTTCGACCTGAACGGCTACGTGCGCTACTTCGACCCCGCCCACCTCGGCGACCGCGGAGACCTGCGTGCCGGCTTCGGCTTCTCGCCCGGGGAGCGCGTGGCGGTGGTGGCTGTGGGCGGCACGAGCGTGGGCGCGTCGCTGCTGAAGCGCCTAGCGTCGGCGTTCCCCGCGGTGCGGGAGGTCGTGCCGGACCTGAGGCTGGTGGTCGTGTGCGGGCCGCGCATCGACCCGGCGTCGATGCCGCGCGTGGCTGGCGTCGAGTACCGCGGCTACGTCCACGACCTCTACCGGATGCTGGCCGCCGCCGACGCGGCACTCGTCCAGGGCGGCCTCTCGACGACGATGGAGCTCGTCGCCGCCCGCGTGCCCTTCCTCTACTTCCCGCTCGGTCTGCACTTCGAGCAGAACCGGCACGTCGCCCACCGCCTGGAGCGCTACGGGGTGCCCTCCTGGGCGCGCGTGACCTACGCCGATGCCGAGCCGGAGCTGCTCGCCGACAGGATCTCGCGGCTGCTGGCTTCGCCGCCTGCGTACGCGCCGGTCGAGGGCGGCGGCGCGCGGCGGGCCGCCGAGCGGATCGCGGAGCTCCTGTGTGGCCATGGCCGCGCTAGCGCTCGTCCTCGCGGGGCGCACGCGCGTGGCGGCGGGCCGGGGGTGGTCGGGGGCCGCGCCGGAGGGCGCGGGGCCGTAGGAAGGAGCCACCCGCCGTGAGGCGTCAGCAGGGAGCGAGCACGGAGGCCCGGCGCCGCCGCCGGACCGGCACGAGCGTAGCCGGCGCGGCGTACCGGCCCGGGGTCAGGCGGTCCGCGGCGACGCGCCGTGACGCGGCTCCGGCGCTCGACCCCTCCGGGCTCCTGGGCCTGCTCCTCGGACTCCCGGCCGGCGTCGAGGGACCCCTGCGCGTCTACCTGGTCGTCGCCGACGACGAGCGCGTCCGCGCGCTGCTGGCCGGCCTGTCCGCGCCGGCGGCTGGTGTGCACGCTGCTAGCGGCTCGGCGGCGGCCCTTGGTCCGTGAGCCTCCCGGGGCGGCCCGCTCGCTCGGTCGCGACGTCGAGCCCCCACGGCCCGAGACCGCCGGCGCACCCGGTCCCGACCTCTCCGCGCTCACGCCGCGCGAGCTCGACGTCCTGGACCTGGTCGCGCGCGGCCACGACAACGCGGCCATCGCGAGCCTGCTCGGCCTCAGCCCGCGCACCGTCAGGAACCACCTGAACAGCGTGTTCAGCAAGCTGAACCTGACCTACCGACCGCAGGCCGTCGTCCTCGCCCGCGAGGCGGGGCTGGGATCCGGCCCGCCGCGCTACGCCGGGAGGGAGAGCCACGCCGCCCGGACGGGCCACGCCGCTCGGCCGCGCCAGGACGCCCGGCCGCGCCGCGACGCCCGGTAGGGCCGCCCGCCGACCGGTACCCCGGTACCAGGTCGGCCCGGGTCGCGACCGGTACCCGGGACTCAAGACCGCTGCCGCTCCCGCCCCCTACCATCCGACCAGCTAGCCGCGGAGCCCGGACCAACCGGACCGCAAGCCGACACGTGTCGCCCCCGGAAGGGGTGACCCATGACGAGAGCCAGGAACCGCTCCTCGAACCGCGCTCGCCGCGCGGCCCTGCCGACGGCGCTCGACCCGCAGGCCCGCCCGCGCCTCGCCGCGCCGATGCCCGCGGTCGCCGCGACGGCGGTGCGCGTTGGCCCCTCCGTGCTCCTGCCATGACCGAAGGGAACGGTGGAAGGTGAACCGAGACGATCGTGAACCGCACGAACGCGGCGACCATCGGGGGCATGCCTGCGGCCCGGGCTACGCGTCGCCCCGCGAGGCGATGAAGGGCCCGCGCGAGCGGGTGATGTACACGGCGGCCGTGCGGGTCGGCGCCGGCGCCGAGGGGCCGGACTACCTGGCGACCGTCGACGTCGACCCGGAGTCCCCCACGTACTCGCAGGTGGTCCACCGGCTCGAGATGCCCTACGTCGGCGACGAGCTCCACCACTTCGGCTGGAACGCGTGCAGCTCGTGCCACGGAGAGGAGGGCAAGGAGCGGCGCTACCTGGTCATGCCCGGCTTCCGCTCGAGCCGGATCTACGTCGTGGACGTGGGGGACGAGCGTGCGCCGCGCCGGCACGAGGTGATCGAGCCCGAGGAGGTGAAGCGGCACGGGCTGAGCGCGCCGCACAGCGTCCACTGCCTCGCCGGCGGGCACGTGATGGTCTCGATGCTCGGCGACGCCGAGGGGAACGCGTCGGGCGGCTTCCTCCTCCTCGACCAGGACTTCGAGGTCGTGGGCCGCTGGGAGCGCGACCCGAGCGGCATGAGCTTCAACTACGACTTCTGGTAGCAGCCGCGCCACGGAGTGATGGTCTCGAGCGAGCTCGCCGCGCCCCGGACTTACGCCGGCGGGTTCCAGCTCGAGGACGTCGCCGCCGGCCTCTACGGCCAGCGCGTGACCTTCTGGGACTGGCGCGAGCGCAAGGTGACGCAGACCTTCGACCTCGGCGACGAGGGCCTCGTGCCGCTCGAGGTGCGCTTCCTCCACGACCCCGACAGCACGCACGGGTACGTCGGCGCCGCGCTGTCGAGCAGCCTCTGGCACTGGCACAAGCCGAACGGGCGCTGGGAGGTGAGCAAGGTGGTGCAGATGGAGCCGCTAGAGGTCGAGGGCTGGCCGTTCCCGGTGCCGCCCCTGACCGTCGACCTGCTCCTGTCGCTCGACGACCGCTTCCTCTACCTCTCGAACTGGCTCCACGGCGACGTCCGTCAGTACGACGTGACCGACCCGGCGAGCCCGCGCCTGGTGGGTCGGGCCTGGCTCGGAGGGGTCTTGGGCAGGAGCCCGGAGGTGCGCGGCACGCGCCTGCGCGGCGGGCCGCAGATGCTGCAGCTCTCGCTCGACGGGAAGCGGCTCTACGTCACGAACTCCCTGCTCTCGTCGTGGGACGACCAGTTCTACCCCGAGATCGGTCGGCAGGGCTCGCACATGGTGAGGCTCGACGTCGACACCGAGGTGGGCGGCCTGACCCTAGCCCAGGACTTCTTCGTCGACTTCGGCGCCGAGCCGGGCGGCCCCGCCCGCGCGCACGAGATGCGCTACCCGGGCGGCGACGCGACCTCGGACATCTGGGTGTGACGGGACGGCCCGCCGGCGCGCCGATCACGGCCGGCGCCGTCGCCTGGGCGCTCCTGATGGCGGTCGAGGGCTCGCCCCTGGCGTGGGCCCTCGACCACGACGTCCTGTCGCTGGCGGCGGTGCCCCTGCCCCTCGCGGTACCCGGCTACGTCGCCGGTTGGCTGCTGATGGTCGCGGCGATGATGCTGCCGGCTGCGCTGACGGTCCTGCCCGCAGCCTCGGGGTCGGCCTCGCAGGCCTCGGCGCCGCCGGCGCCGGGCCCTCCAGCCCGCTTCGCGCCTTGGCTCGTCGGCTACCTGGGCGCGTGGGCGCTCGCGGGCCTCGCCTTCGCGGGGCTCGACCTGGTACTGCACGCCCTGCTGGCAGCCGGCGACGTCGGCGTGCCGAGAGCGCTGTTCGTGGCGTGGGGCTTCGTCTGGGTGGCGGTGGCGTCGCGCCTCCTCCGCCATCCGAGGAGGTCGGGCTCGGGCTGGCTCCACGGCCTGGCGTGCGTGGCCACCTGCGCGCCGGCGATGCTCGCCCTCCAGGCGGTGGCCCCCGGCGACCTCCGTGCGATGGCGATCGCGGGCGTCGCCGTGACGGCGCTCAGGCTCGGCGCGACGCGGGCGGTACCGGATCGCCCGGGTCGTCCTCCGGGTAGCGCTCGCCGGCGCGCACCTCGAACGGCAGCCGGTTCTCCTCCGGCGGCACCGGGCAGGTGGCGAACTGCGTGTGCGCGCAGGGCGGGTGGTGGCAGAGGTTGAAGTCCAGCACGATGCGCCCCTCCACCGGCCCGTCGACGTTGAGGAACCTGCCGCCGCCGTACGTCTCCCGCAGGTTCGTGGCGTCGCGGAAGTTGAAGAACAGCCTGCCCGGCGTGCCGGCGGGCGTGGCGACCAGGGTGTACCGCTCGCCCTCGTGGTCGAACACGGCCCGGCCGGCCACGGCGGTGTCGACGACCTGGCCGAGCGCGTTGACGACCGGGATCGTCTCGCCCGGCAGGGGCGGCACGAACTCGGCCTCCACGACCCAGGCCGGGTCGGGGTCGAACCAGGCGACGCTCGCCTCGCGGTCCCGCGCCGCGGCCAGCCGCGGGTCGTAGACGCGCACCCCGAACAGCTCGCCGCGCCGGATCAGCTTCGCGAGCAGCGTCACCTCACCTGCGGGCACGGCGAGGGTCGCGACCCCGTCCGTGGCCCTCGGCTCCGTGAGCGCCTCCCCGTCCAGCTCGAGGCCGCTGGCCAGGGGGGTCACCACGACCCGTTCCTCCTCGAGCCGGAGCACGGCGGCGCGCTCCGGTGTGCCTGCGGGCAGCGGGAGGCGGGCGTCCGGGCCGCTGCCCAGGAGGTTATCCCCAGGCTCGAGCCAGTCCAGCGAGGCGATGGCCCACCAGCCGTGCGGGGCGGCCAGCTTGCCGACGTACTGCTCGCGGAACGCGGCGACGCGGGCGGCCAGCTCGTCTGTGCCCTCAGCCTGCACCGCCGGCCGCGCCGGGTTCGAGGTCGTTAGGCTCATGCCCACCGATTCTAGGCGGGCGCCCTGCCCCGGTGATGTCGCCGCTTCCGCAACGCCTGGGTGGAGGGTCGACGCGGCCTCCGCGGGGACGCCGCTTCGGCGCCGCTCGGGTGGCCGAGGACGCCGTCGCCGGGGCTAGCGCGGCCGAGGACGCCCTCGCCGGGGCTAGCGCGACCCCTCGGTCGGTGCCTGCGCCCCCCGTTCCGCCAGCGAGAGCAGCGCCCCGTGGAGGAGCTCGATCGCGAGCTCGAAGCTGGTCTCGACCGGCTGTCCGAGCGCGAACCCGCCGGCGCCCTCCAGCGCGGCGAAGCCGTGCAGCGTCGAGCGCACGATCCTGGTGGCGTGGATGGCCTCGTCGCCCTCGAGACCGTAGCCGCGCAGCACGGCGAGCGCGACCTCGACGACGCCGGCCCCCGCCGCCTGCACCTCGGGGTCCTTGCCCTCGGTCGAGCGCACAGTGAGCCCGTACAGGCCCGGATGCTCGAGCGCGTACGCGCGGTAGGCCCGGCATATCGCCGCCAGCGCGTCGCGGCCGGACATGCCCAGGGCGGCGCGAGCCAGCGCCCGCTCGAGGTCGTTCAGGGCCCGGAGGCGCAGCTCGCGGAGCAGCCCGTCGAGGCCGTCCACGTGGTTGTACAGCGACGGCGGCCTCACGCCGAGGCGCTTGGCGAGCTCGGCCAGGGTCAGGCCCTGCGGGCCCCGCTCGTCGACGAGCTCCGCGGCCGCCTCGACCACCGCCGCCCGGGTGAGGGCGCGGGCGCCGGCCGGCCTAGCCAAGGTCTCCCTCGGGCCCGAACGCCTGGCGCAGGGTCGGCAGGATCGCGTCGAGCGTCGCCTGCGGGGCCTCGGCCTGCGGGTAGTGCCCGATGCCCGGCAGCATCACGTGCCGACCGTGCAGCGACGCGGCGACCTCGCGGGCCTCGCGCTCGGGGTCGGGGAAGTCGGGGTCGGCCCCGCCCATCACGACCACGGAGGGCGCCCTCACGTGCGCGAGGCGCTCGTCGATCCCCTGGTCGTCGCGGAACATGAGCGCCCGCACCGCCGCGAACCTGCCCGGCTCGGCGAGGTTGCGGCGCAGCGAGGCGCTGTAGGCCGCGTAGTCGGCCGGCTTGCCCGACCTGAACAGGGTCGCGTGGTAGGCGGTCCAGGCCCGCACGCGCCACGGCCCGCTCATCATCAGCCTGAGGGCCAGCGTCACCGCGGGGTTCAGCGGAGCCGGCCTGACGAACGGGCCGAGGAGCGCCAGGCCGGCGACGGCCGACGGCCTCTGGGTGGCGGCCCAGACCGCCGAGGCCGCGGCGAAAGAGTTCCCGATCACGAACGCGGGGCCGCCCAGGTGGTCGATGAGCGCCAGCAGGTCCTGGCCGACGGACGCGGCGTCGTAGCGCGGCCAGCCGACGCTCGACTCGCCGTGGCCGCGGACGTCGGCGGTGACCGCCCAGTACCCGGCCTCCGCGATCAGCGGGGCGAGGAACCTGTACTCCTGACGCAGGTCGCCGAGCCCGGGGAGCATGACGACGAGCGGCCCTTCGCCGACGGAGTCGTAGGCGATCCGGCCTTCCTGGAGCGCGAGGTAGCGGGTCGCGGGCGCGGTCGCTGGAGGGTGGCCGGCGAGCGTGTGGGCACGCGAGACTAACATGATTAGGTTATAAGCTAAGACCCTTAGGTCCGTCAAGCGGGCAGGGTACGACGGTGCCCCGCGCCGGCGAACAAGCCGACGTCTCGCTGTGACCGACCTCTGCCGGGCGCCGGGCAGTGACGCGGGTGACGGCGAGCCGCGCCGTCCTAGCCCGGGCCTCCCGGCAGCATCCCGAGCTGCCACATCACGAAGATGCGCTGGTCGACGGCGTCGCGCAGCCGGAGGTCGAGCGGCTTGCCCTGGCCGTGGCCCGCCGAGCGGTCCACCCACAGCAGCACCGGGCGCTCGGCCGGGTCGCTGGCGGTGGCGGCCTGCAGGTGCGCGGCCATCTTGCGCGCGTGCATCGCGTGGACGCGCGTGTCGTTCTCGCCGGCGGTGAGGAGCACGGCGGGGTAGCGCACGCCGTCCCGGACGCGGTGGTAGGGCGAGTAGGCGTAGAGCCACTCGAACTGCTCGGGGTCCTCGGCGGAGCCGTACTCGGGCACCCAGTAGCGCGCCATCAGGAAGTGCTGGTAGCGCAGCATGTCGAGCAGCGGCACGGCGACGATCGCGGCGGCGAACAGGTCGGGGCGCTGCGTGAGCGCCGCGCCCGTCAGCAGCCCGCCGTTCGAGCCGCCGTGGATCGCCAGCCGCTCCGGCCGCGTGTAGCCGTTCGCGATCAGCCACTCGGCCGCCGCGATGAAGTCGTCGAAGACGTTCTGCTTGCGACCCAGCATCCCGGCCTCGTGCCAGGCGTCGCCGTACTCGCCGCCGCCGCGCAGGTTCGGGACCGCGAAGACGCCGCCGTCCTGGAACCACTGCACCAGCGTGGGGGAGAACTCCGGCAGCTTGCTCACGCCGAACCCGCCGTAGCCGTGGAGGATCGTCGGCGCGTCCCCCGCCGGCTCGAGGCCCTTCCGGTGGACGACGAACATCGTGACCTTCGTGCCGTCCTTGGAGGCGTACTCGACCTGCTTCACCTCGATCGCCTCGGGGTCCACGGGCGCCTCCGGCCGCTCCCACAGCTCGAACGTGCCCTCCGGGTCGCGCACGTCGAAGCGGTAGACGGCCGGCGGATGGCCGAAGCTCGTGAAGGTGAGGAAGGCCTCGGTGCTGCCCGCGTGCGCCGCGACGGTGACCTGGCCGAGCGCCGGCAACGGCACCTCGCCCACCTTCCTCCCGGTGAGGTCGTAGACGACGACGCGGCTCACGGCGCGCTCGAGGTACGTGACGACGACGTGGCCCTCGGCGAGCGCGGCCGCCTCGATGCTCCCGCCCTCGGGCTCTGGCACCAGGTCGCGCCAGTTCGCCTCGGCGGGCGCGGAGGCCGGCGCCGCGACCACGCGCCCCCGCGGGGCGCGCTTGTACGTGAGCAGCACCAGGACGTCCCCCTCGGGACCGGGCACCACCGAGCCGTACCCGAGACCGGGCGTGCCGACGCTCACCTCCAGGCGCTCCACCACGCGCGTGCGCCGGTACGCCTCGAAGTCGACGAGCCACAGGTCGTTCGAGCGGGTGTCGACGTGGTAGGAGAGCAGCAGCCAGCGCCCGTCGTGCGAGAGCCAGCCGTTCGGCCCCCAGGTGGTGGCGAGCCTCTCGTCCTCCTCCTTGGTGAGCTGACGGAAGATGACCTCGTCGCCGGCTCCGTCGTCCCGCGCCTCCGGGCTCCCCTCGTGGAACATCACGCGGCCCGTGTAGGGGTCGTGCGGGTCGGCGAGGTTCCAGTAGACGAAGCCGGAGCCGTCGGGCAGCCACTGCGGCGGCCTGACCTTGTTGTGTATCTCGAGGGGCAGCTTCGCGCCGGTGTCGACGTCGATGAGCTCGAGCCTGTCGTTCTCGTCGCCCGCGGTGTACGTGCCGTAGGCGAGCCGGCGCCCGTCGGGGCTCGGGGAGATCCACGAGACGGTCGTGAGGCCCGTCGGGTCGATCGCCTCCGGGTCGATGAGCAGGCGCTCCTCGCCCCTGAGGCCCTGGCGGAAGTAGACCCTCGCCTGCTTCTGGTCTCCCTCCCTCCTGAGGTAGAAGTAGCGGCCCGCGCGCTCGATGGGCATGGAGACGGTGCCGATCTCCAGCAGCGGCCTGAGGCGATCTTCCAGCTCGCGGCGCCCGGGGAGGCCGTCGAGGACGGCACGCGTGTAGGCGTTCTGGGCATCGGTCCATGCCGCCACCTCGGGCGTGACCCGGCCCATGCGGCCGGGATCGGAGACGTCACCCTCGAGCCAGCGGTAGTCGTCGACGATCTCGTGCCCGTGGAGGACGTCGACCACGGGCCGCTTCTCTGTGGCCGGGGGTCCGGCTAGCCTGGTCGTTCCCACCGTCAGAGGTTAACTCGCGTCGGCGAGGCGCCCGTCGCGTCGGCGAGCCGCCCCGGTCGGGCGCCCCACTCTCAGCCCCCCTCGGCCGCCCGGGCCATCAGCTCCTCGAGCTGGAACGTGTGGCGCATGGGGTGCACGACGGCGTGCTCGAGCATCGACTCGACCGTCATGGGCGCGCCCCAGTTCGACGTGTGGGCCCTGTCCTCCGTGCGCTCGGGCGGGAGGTCCCGGAGGGCCGTTCGCCACTGCCCGAGCACGCGCTCGGCGTAGGCCTCGGCCTGTCCGGCGATCTCCTCGGGAGGCGGCACCTCGGGGACGCCGGGGTCGGGTAGGCCGACCTGCCGGCAGACCCACGTGAGGTAGTTGCCGGCGGCGCGCAGCACGTGCCTGAGCAGGTGCTGCGGCGAGGAGTAGTGGACGTCGTCCGTCTCCGGCAGGGGGACGCCGGAGCCCTCGAACCGGCGCCAGGCGGCCACGAACGCGCGCAGCTCGCGCTCGTGCAAGGCCACCAGCGCACGCGCGCCGCGGTAGGCGAACTCGTCCGGCCGGGGTAGGCCGGCGGTAGCGGGCACGAAGCGGGGAGCGCGTCCGTCGGCGATTCGCAGGCCGGGGTCGCGCGCCGCCTCGCCGGCGTCGATGACGCAGAAGTAGTTCCCGTCCGGGTCGGCGAGGACCACGTAGTCGGCGTCGGGCGGGTAGCGCCAGTCGACGCGGCTGGCGCCCAGCGCCAGCAGGCGTTCGACCTCGGCGGCCTGGTCGTAGGCGTAGAGGTCGAGGTGGTGGCGCCGCCGCGCCGACGCCTCGACCCTCACCTCCTGCAGCGCCAGCTGGACGCCGGTGCCGCGGCGGGGCCTGAGCAGCACCCAGTCGGGGGAGTCACCGCCGCGCGGCGCGTAGTCGAGCGCGGCGCTCCAGAACTCGACGGCGCGAGCGACGTCGCGCACGCCCCATACGACCGAACCGATCCTGAGCATGGGCCATCATGGCGCGCCGGCGCGGGCCTCGCGTCGGGTCGCGACGTCAGCCCAGGACGAGCTCGCCGCAGCCCAGCTCCGCCGTACGCCGCAGCACGGCGACCGTGCGCCGGGCGGCGACGCTCGCCGCGGCCTTCACGGAGTAGCCGCGCAGCAGGGCCCCGACCAGCACGGCCGCGAACAGGTCGCCCGTGCCCTTCGCCGCGGTCGCCACGTGCTCGTGCTCCAGGAGGTGGTCCTCGTCGCGCGTCACCACGGCGACCCGCACGCGCCCGGGCGGCGTCTCGGCCGGCGCGGCGCTGGTGACGACCACCCACTCGAGGTTCGTCTGCAGCAGCTCGCGCGCCGCCGCCACCGTCTCCGCGTACGTGGCGACGGGGCGACCCACGACCTGCTCGAACTCGAACGCGTTCGGCGCGATCCCGTGCGCCATCGGCACCAGGTCGTCGCGCAGCACGCCGGGGAGGTCGGGGTGCACGTACACGCCCACGTCTCGGTCGCCCATGACCGGGTCGAGGACCAGCCGCAGGTGCGGGTGCTCGACGAGCACGCGCTGCAGCCACTCGACGAGGACGGCGGTCTGCTCGGGCGGCCCCAGGTAGCCCACGAGCACGACGCGAGCGCGCTCGAGCACCCGACGCCGCTCGAGGTCGCCCAGGTAACCGGCGAACCACTCCGTCGGCACGGGCCCACCGTGCAGCGTGGCGTAGTGCGGCACGTTGCTGAGCAGCACCGTCGGTACCGCGGCGACCCCGATCCCTAGCGCCTGCAGCGTGGGCACGGCCACGCTGTTGCCGACGCTGCCGTAGACCACCTGCGACTGGACGCTGACGACGTCGATCGGCAGCGGCGTCAGGGAGTCGCGGTCCAGGTCGGGCCGCCTGGGCGCTCCGCTCACCGCTCTGGGCCCAGGCCCGGCCAGTAGTGGCTGTCGGGCAGGCCGCGCGGTCCGAAGATCGCCTCGCCGACGCGCACCACCGTCGCACCCTCCGCGATGGCCAGCTCGAAGTCGTTCGACATGCCCATAGAGAGACCGTCGAAGCTGAGGCCGGAGGGGGCCTCCTGGCGCAGGCGGTCCCTCAGCTCACGCATCAGGACGAAGCAGGCGCGCACACGCTCGACGTCGTCCGAGAACAACGCCAGCGTCATCAGCCCGCGGACGCGCAGGGCGGTGTAGTTGGGCAGCTGCTTGACGAACCCCGGCACCTCCTCCGGCGGCAGGCCGAACTTGCTCGCCTCGCCCGAGCTGTTCACCTGCACGTAGACGTCGAGGCCACGGCCCTCCGCCTGGAGCCTGCGGTCGAGGGCCTCCGCGACCCTCAGGCTGTCGAGCGCGTGGAACTCGTGAGCGAAGCGTGCCACGTACTTGGCCTTGTTCGTCTGGAGGTGCCCGATCACTGCCCAGCGGAGGTCGGCCAGGTCCGAGAGGGCCTCGGCCTTCGCCTTGGCCTCCTGCACCTTGTTCTCGCCGAACTTGCGCACGCCGGCGGCGTAGGCGAGCCGCAGGACCTCGGGCGGCCTCGTCTTGCTGACCGGGAGGAGCTCGACCTCCGAGGGGTCGCGGCCCACGCGGCGGCAGGCGGCGGCGATGCGCTCCCTGATCGCCGTCAGGTTCGCGGCGAGGGCGTCCCCGACGCCCTCCAGGTCCAGGACTGCCTCGCTGCGGGCCTCGTGTGTCTCTCGGGCGGCGGGTCGTGGCGATGTCGTCACCGTTCCCGAGCTTAGCCCTTGCGGCCGGCCGGTTCCCACGGCGGGGACGCTCGGCGGCGCCGCGCCACGCGTCACGGGCCGCGTCGCCGCTGGGCCCGTCCACCCGACGTGCGGGCGGCGCTCGGTTAGAGTGCCGCTCGTGGACGAGTGGCCGCGGCTCGAGGTGCACGAGGTGGGCGACGCGAAGGTCGCCGAGCTGATGGGCGGGGTGATCGCCTCGGAGCGCGACGCGACGGAGGTCCTCGGCAACGCGAGCTACCTCGGCGCCGACCACGTCCTGGTGACGGCCGAGCAGCTCGGGCCCGGGTTCCGCGACCTCAGCTCCGGCCTGGCCGGCGCGGTCGCCCAGAAGTTCGTGAACTACGGGATGAGGCTCGTCGTCGTCGGCGTCGATCCGGACGCCGGCAGCGAGAGCTGGCGGGCGTGGGTGCGCGAGAGCAACCGCGGCTCGCACCTGTGGTTCCTGGCCGACAGGGAGGAAGCCCTCGCACGGATCGCTCGGGGCTGAGGGGCCGCCGTTGGCGAGCGCGGGGCGCGCCCGGCGAGCCGGGCCGCGCAGCTAGCGTGGCGCCGAGGCTCCCTTGCCTCGGCGTCAGTCGATGTCGAACGGCTCCAGGTCGCGCAGCCTGACGTAGCTCGCGTCGAAGTAGGCCCTCATCCCGGCGAAGTGCGAGGCGTTGGCCGTGTGCACGCGCAGGTAGGGACCGTCGCGGACGAAGAAGACCCAGACCGGCTCCTCGCCCTCGGCGGTCTCGTACGTCGTCTCGTGGACGGCCAGACCGCCGTTGCGCCGGGCCACGCCCTCGATCCAGCCGGTGTGGAAGGCCGGCGAGCGCACGACGGTGAGCTGGAAACGGAGCCTCCCATCGTCGAGCTCCTGCACCGCGAGGTGGCCGCCGGCGCCGTCCACCCACAGGCCCTCCCAGCGCTGCGACGAGGGGTCCTCGTGGTAGGCGGCGAGGCCGGCGAGGAGCGCGGTGCGGTCCTCCGTAGCGCCCGTCAGGTACTCGTAGAAGTGGCTCGTGGCTCGCGGGTCGGCCACGTCCGGTCCGGCCATGACCTCGGCGTAGTACTCGGCGGCCACGTCCCGCGCCGCGACCCACTCCCGCTGCTCCAGGCGCAGCCGCTCGAAGGCCGAGGGCGGCATCGCCTCCCTCGCGCGGGCGTAGGCTTCGTCGAGCGCGGCTTCCGCCGCCTCGAACTCGGCGATCGCGGCGTCCAAGGCGGCCTGGGCCTCGCCAGCGTCCCCCTGGGACCCGACAGGATCGGCCCCCGCCGGTTCCGAGCCGTCCTGGGCCGAGGCCGGGACGGCGAGCGCCGCAAGGGCGAGGAGGGCGCAGCGGAGGACGTGGCGCATGCCACGAGGTTAGCGGGCGCCGAGGAGGAGGGCGGCGGGATGCTGTGGACCCGTCCGCGGCGCCCTCCGCTCCACGCGCCTGGCTACACGGGTGCTCGACCTGGAGACCGGCGAGTCCCAGTATGTGAGGTGAGGGCCATGCCGCTCACGCCGCCGGTGGTCGAACACCTCGCCGCCCTGCCCAGCGCGGAGGGCCGCACCGCGGTCGTGACGGGAGGCAACGCCGGCCTCGGGCGGGAGACCGCTCACCTCCTGGCGCGCAAGGGTGCGGCCGTGGTCGTCGCCGCGAGGGACCCGGCCAAGGCCGAGGAGGCGAAGGCCTACGTCCTGTCCGAGGTGCCCGGCGCGGACGTGAGCGTCGTGCGGCTCGACCTCGCCTCGCTGGCTTCCGTCGCGGAGTGCGCTCGGCGCCTGGCGGAACGCGAGCTCGACATCGTCGTCTGCAACGCGGGGATCATGGCGATCGAGAGGTCGACGACGCAGGACGGCTTCGAGACGCAGTTCGGCGTGAACCACCTCGGACACTTCGCCCTCGTCGGCCACCTCTTCGAGCGCCTCGCCGACAGACCCGGCGCCCGCGTGGTGGTCGTCACGAGCTCCGCGGCCTACATGGGGCGCATCGACTTCGACGACCTGATGGGCGAGCGCCGCTACGACCGTTGGGCCGCCTACGACCGGTCGAAGCTCGCGAACGTCATGTTCGCCCAGGCGCTGGCGCGTCGGTTCGCGGCGGGCGCCGACAGCCGCGGCGGCCACGCCACCCCTGCCGACGGCCGCGGCCACGCCACCCCTGCCGACGGCCGGGGCCACGCCACGGCGCACGCGGTGCACCCGGGGATCGTGTTCACGCACATCCAACGCCGGGTCCTCGAGGAGGTGCCGGGCGTCTCGTGGCCGGAGCGCGTGTTCCTCGGGCGGATCACGCCCGCCATCGGCCAGGACGTCCAGATGGGCGCCCTGCCGCAGGTGTACGCGGCCCTGTCCCCGCACGCGACGAACGGGGACCTGTGGGGCCCGCGCTGGTTCGTGCGCGGCCGACCCGTGCGCGTGCGTCCGCCGCGCAGCGCCCTCGACGTGGCTGCCCAGGAGCGGCTCTGGGCCGTCTCGGAGCGGCTCACCGGCGTCACGTTCGGGCCGCGGACCGGCTCACGGGCGTGATCTACCGGCAGCTGACCGGCTCACGGGCGTGACCGACCGGCCGCGGACCGGCTCGCCCCCGTGACCTTCGCGCTGCGGACCGGCCGACCGGCGTGACCTTCGCGTCGCGGACCGTGGCCCGACGCCTGCCTCGCGTCGAGGGTAAGGCCCTCGTGACGGTCGGCGGGCGAACATCTAGGCGATGACCAGGCTGGTCTCGGCGATCGTCCTGTGCCTGGCGCTCGCGCCCGCGGCCCTCGCCCAGGACCTGCGCCCCGTCTCGCGCCTCCACGGGCCCGTGCCCGTGCTGGACGTGATCGACGGGGACACCGTCGTCCTGGGCTCCGACCTGGGGCCGCGGACCGTGAGGCTCATCGGCATCGACACCCCCGAGATGTCCGAGGGCGCGCCCGCCCTCGCGGCGCGCGAGCGGCTGCGGGCGCTGCTGGACGGACGCCAGGTGTGGGTCGAGATCGGCGCCGAGGCGGAGGACCGCTACTCCCGCCTCCTGGCGTACCTCTACGTCGACGACCCCGACGGTCGTTGGGACCTCGGGGGGAGGCGCGCCACGCAGGTGAACCTGGCGATGGTGGAGGAGGGCTGGGCCGACACCCTGACGATCGCCCCCAACACCGCTTACGCGGGCCTGTACGCGGCGGCGCGGGCGTCGGCGCTCGCCCGAGGCGCCGGGCTCTGGGCTGACGCCGGCTCCCCGGCGGCCGCGGCTGCGCCGGAGGACCTGGCTTCCGGGGCCGACGCCGGCGGCGCTCTCCCTCGGCTGTACTGCGCGCTCGTGAACCCCTCGACCCCTCGGGACTTCGGGGCGGAGTGGGTGTCGGTGTGGCTGCCCGAGCCCATGGACACGACCGGGTACTACCTGTGGGACGAGGGCTCGGGGAAGACGTTCTACCTGCCGTCAGGCGTGCAGCGCGCGGGCGAGCTGGTCGTGCCGAACCCCGGCGACGCCGTGTGGAACAACGACGGCGACACGATCTACCTGATGCGCGGCGGACAGGTCGTCGACGCCTGGACGTACTCCGAGGAGCAGGGGCGCCGGCAGGACCAGGTGTTCTGCCGCGACGCCCGCTGAGGGCCGGCGGCTACCAGCGCACCGCGGCAGCGAGGTAGTCCTGCAGCGTCACGTCCAGGCCGTCGTCGTGGTGCCTGAGGACGAGCGGGTCCGTGTCCGGAGGCGCCACCATGTCGCCCGCCCACCAGTCCGCCGCGGGCAGGCCGAGCGCCGCGCCGACGTCGACGCGGTGGAGCTGCTCCCCGGCGGGGGAGCTGAGGGTGAGCCAGGGGCCGTCGACCGACACCAGGTACCACGGGGCGCCCTGCGCGTCGTGGAGCAGCCAGGCGTCGCCCTGGCGGGCGACGAGGAACCGGGTCGCCTCGCCCGACAGGCCCACGCCCTCGACCACGTAGCTGTCGATGGTCACGGACTCGGCCGTGCTCGGCGCCAGGTTGAGCGCGATGACGAGGATGACTACGAAGAACGTGCCCACGACGGCCTCCCGCCGTTCGCGAAGGCCTGCCGCGAGCGGCACGGCATCTTAGCGCGCCAGCCCCCGCGGCGCGCGGATGGCGACCAGCGTCGCGCGGGCGGGGAGACGACGGGACGCGAGAGGCATGAGGCCACGTGCCATGCGGGACGAACGCCGCTCCCAGCCGAGCGGCAGGTCCTTACATGGCCGCGGACGTCGGCAGCCGAGACTGCGCTAGGTGGATGCAGGCGCATGCGGCAGCGCCGCCCCCGGCCACGGCGGGGGTCTCGCACCCCGCGGCCCTGCGGCGAGGTCGGCGCCGCCGGGGCGCGACTAGTCGGGCCGGTACGCCTCGGGGACCCACACCGAGACCGAGCCCGCCGCGCAGGGGAACTCGGCCCAGCCTTCGCCGTCGGTGGTCACGGTGCCCTCGACGTGCCCCGTGGCGTCCCGGTACGCGCTGCCCGGGCAGGCCGTCTGCATGCGGCGGGCGCCGGCGTCGCCGCTGCTGATCACCACGGCCACGCCGCCGGGATGCTCCTCGTCGCCGGTGCGCACCCAGCCGATGCACCGGGGGTCGTCGAAGTAGTCCCGCTGCTCGCCGTAGGCCAGGTCGCGTCGCACGCGCAGGAACCCATCGATGAGCCAGCGGTGGCTGGGCAGGACGACCTGGTGCTCCTGGCCGTCGCCGCCGGTGCCCACGTACTCGGCGCCGTCGTAGTCGCCGAGGAAGACGACCGGGTAGCCGCCCTCGCGCAGGAGGATCAGCGCGTAGGCGAGCGGCACGAACCAGGGCTGCACCACGGCCTCGTTCGTCTGGAGCGGCTGGGTGTCGTGGTTCGTGACCAGGGTGACCGCCCCGGTGGGGTCCTCCTGCACGAGCGTGCCGTCGAACACGGTGCGCAGGTCGTAGCCCTCGGGGTCCTCGCTGGCGGAGACGAAGCCGTCGTGGAGGATCGTGTCGAACAGCGTGACCTTGCCGTTCGTGGCGTCGCGGAAGCGCAGCAGGTCGTCCCTGTCGTACTTCCAGTACTCGCCCACGGCGAAGAGCTCCTCCGGCCGGCCGGCGCGCACGTGCTCGAGCCACTCGAGGAAGAACCCGGGGCTGACGTGCTTGACGGCGTCGAACCGCACCCCGTCGATGCCCGTCGTCTCCACGTACCACCGGCCCCAGCGGAGGAGCTCGTCCCGCACCTCGTCGCTCTGGACGTCGACGTTGCAGCCGAGCAGGTAGTCGTAGTTGCCGAACTCGGCGTCGACGTCAGGCAGGAATCGCTTGCCCTCGAACAGGTAGACCGCGCGGAAGCCCGGGTCGTTGTCGTCGTGGTCGACGGCGTTGAAGTGCCACCAGCGCCACTCGAAGTCGGAGTAGCGTCCGCCGCGGCCGGGGAACGCGAAGTGGGTCCAGGCGCGGATCTTCCGGGGCTCGCCGACGGGCCTCGTGCGGTCGTCCGGGTCCATGGGGGTGGCCTCGAACTCCTCCTGCTCGTCGCCGCCCATGCGGTGGCCGAGCACGATGTCGGCGTAGACCTGGATGCCGGCCGCCTGGGCCTTGAGGATCGCCCGCAGGTACTCGTCCCTCGTCCCGTGCTTGGTGCGCACGGAGCCCTTCTGGTCGAACTCGCCCAGGTCGTAGAGGTCGTAGACGCCGTAGCCGACGTCGTTCGACCCGCCCGCGCCCTTGTACGCGGGCGGCAGCCACACCGCCGTGAAGCCGGCGGCCGCCAGCTCCTCCGCGCGCTCCTCGAGCTGCCTCCACAGGCTGCCGTCGTCCGGCAGGTACCAGTGGAAGAACTGCAGCATCACACCGTTCATGGTTCTCCCTCGCGCCCCCGCCTCGGAGCGGGTCGCGTGCAGGGCGAAGCCGAGGTGTCGAAGGCGACTGAGGGAGGCTACGGCACGAGCGTGAGAGGAGGCCACGAACGCCGGGCCGCGCGGCGCCTCCTCTGCCTGCCAGCCGGGCGAGAGGGTCGCGCGTCGCGGCGCCTACTCAGCCCCCCAGCCGAGCGAGCAGGTGGCGCGTCGCGGCGCCCGGTCAGCCGTCCAGCCGGGCGAGCAGGTCGCGCATCGCGGCGTCGAGCCGCCGGCTGGCCTCCGGCGCGAACGGCCCCGGCATCCCGTAGAAGCGGAAGGCCTCTTCGACCTCGTAGCCTCCCGCGTCGTAGGCGCTCGGGTGCGGGACGTATCCGGGCGCGGCGTTCGCGTTCGACACGCAGACGAGCGGCCCCGGGTGGGCCGCCGCCAGCTCCAGGCCCTGCTCCACGAACACCTCGCCCGGGAACCAGGCGATGCGGAGCTCGCCCACCGACCAGCAGGCCACAGGCACCCGGAGCGTCCCGGCCGTGGGGTGGGGGAACCTGTCGGCCCAGGCGCACAGCCCCTCGAGCCAGCCGCGCCGGCCCGGGGCGGGCGGCGGGTCGCCGGCCAGCTCGGCGAGCCAGCGCGCCTCGTCCGCCGCGGGGTCCGTCGCGGGCGGCACGAACGGCAGGTCCACCTCGGTCCGCGCCGCTACCACCGGCGTCCCGCGGAGCGGCCTCGCGCCCGCGAGGGCGGACGCGGCCGCGCCCGCGAGCGCCTCGCCGATCCGGCGCGCCTCGGCGAACGTGCGCCTCGGGGTGCCGGTCAGGTCGGCGCTGGCGTGGGCCGCGTGACCGGTGTTCACCTGTCCGCTGCAGCCGCCCAGGAACACGGCCGCCGAGCCGGGCAGGAGCGACTCGAGGGCGTCGACGAGGAAGCCGGGGTAGTCGCGCGTGAAGAGGAGGTTGTCGGGCCCCAGGGTCACGGGGTGGCAGGCGTAGCCGACGAGGACCACGTCGCGGCGGCCTTCGCGCCGCGCCCTGACGACCGGGACGCGCGGGTCGACGGGACCGCCCGGCACGCGGCGGTCGTGGGCGACCGTCGCCTCGTGGCCGACGCCGTGCTCGAGCTCCGCGGGGGCCAGGTCGCGCACGGCGTCCAGGCCGGCCTCCACGGCGCCGGCGACCACGCGCGCCAGGACGGCGTCGTCGACGGGCCCGAGGAACGCGTCCCTGAGGACCGGCGGGCCGCCGTGCGTGTGGGTCGCGGCGACCACGACGTCGTCGGGCCTGGGCGACGCGAGCCGCAGGACGCCGTCCCGCACCGCCGCGGCGAGGTGGGCGTCGACGCCGATCACGTCGAGGACCACCGCCAGCAGCAGCGCGCCCCCGTCGGAGAACGCCACCGCACGCGCTTGGAGGGGGTCGTGCGCGCCGGCGGCCGGCGACGTGCGGGCGGCGAAGCCGGACATGTGGGTCCCGGGGGGCGGCGTGACGTCGCGGACGCCGTACCCGACGAGCAGACGTGGCTCCTGTGCCAAGCGGGACCTCCCGGACGAGCGGCTGGCAGCGCGCCGACGGGTGCTATCTTATTCTCTGGCTGAAAACAACTGTCTCGTCGGGAGGGCCAGCCTCCCGACGCGGAGGAGGCGCGTGTCGGACCGCCTGCGCAGTCTCGGGCGCGAGTCGAACCTGGTCGCTGTCCTCGACCGCCTGGCGGCGGCCGGGCCCAGGTCCAGGCGCGTGCTGGGCCGTGAGCTCTCCCTGTCGCCCGCCTCCGTGAGCCGGCTCGCGGAGGCGCTGCTGTCGGCGGGGCTCGTGGAGGAGGTGGGCAAGGTCGGCTCGGGGAGGGGCAGGCCGCACACCCTGCTCAGCGTCGATGAGGAGGCCGCCGTGCTCGTGGGCGTCAGCGTCCGCTCGGTGAGCGTGCGGCTGCGGCTCGCGTCGCTCACGGGCCGGCCGGTCCACGACATGAGGGTGGACCGCGTGCAGGGCGCGGCCGCCGACCTCGTCGCCCAGCTCCGGTCCCTGGTGGCCGAGGCGGCCGGCGCGCACGCCCCCGGGACCCCGATCGCCGCGGTGGCCGTGGGGATCTCCGGCGCCTGGGACGCGCGCGCCAGGCGCGTCCTGGCGGCGCCCAACCTGCCGGGCCTCGAGGGGGAGGACCTCGAGGCCGCCCTGCGCGAGGGCCTGGGCGACCTGGTCGTAGGTGGCCTCGTCGTCCTCGACAACGACATCAACCTGGCGGCGCTGGGCGAGCAGGCGTGCGGGGCGGCGCGGGGGGTCGCCGACTTCTACTACGTGAGCCTGGGCTCGGGCGTCGGCGGCGCTGCGGTGCTGGACGGCAGGCTGCGCCGGGGCTCGCACGGCCTCACCGGCGAGCTCGGCTACCTGCCCGTGGGGCCGGCAGGGGCGTCGGTGCCACTCGAGTCGGTGGTCGGCAGGCGCTGCCTGGAGCGCTGGGTCGTGGAGCGGCGCGGGCCGCGCGTCGGGGACGGGCGCGCCGCTCACGAGGACGTCGACGTGTTCGCCCTGCTCGAGGACGGCGACGAGGAGCTCTGCGAGCACGTCGCCAAGCACGTCGCGATCGCGCTCGCCGGCGTGGTCGTGGCGGTGGACCCGGAGCTGATCGTCCTCGGCGGCGGCATCGGCCGCCAGAGCGAGACCTGGAGCGCCCGGGTGCGGCGGCACCTCGCCGCGCTCGTGCCGGTGGTCCCCGAGGTCGTGCCCACGCGGGTGGGCCGCGACGCCGCGCTGGTCGGAGCCGTCGCCCACGCCGGGGAGCTGGGGCGGGCGAACATGGTGGCGCACCGCCTGGGGCGCGCGTGAGCCGCCCGCATCGGAGGTAAGGGCTTGAGCTTCCTCGACGTCTACGCCACTGAGGTCTTCGCGCTGATGCGGCGCATCCTCGACGAGGAGCGGCCGGCCATCGCCGCCGCCGCCCGGCTCGTCGCCGACGCCGTCGCCGAGGACCGCCTCGTGCACGTGTTCGGCACCGGGGGCCACTCGGTCATGGGCGCCGAGGAGGTGTTCTACCGCGCCGGCGGACTCGTGGCCGTGAACGCGATCCTCGACGAGGGCGTGATGCTCGGCCACGGCGCGATCCGCTCGAACCTCGTGGAGAGGACCCCTGGCTACGCGCGGGCCGTGCTCGACTACCACCGGGTCGGCGCCGGCGACACGCTGATCATCGTGAACGCCTACGGCATCAACGCCTGCACCATCGACGCCGCCCTGGTGGCGCGTGAGCGCGGGTGCAAGACCGTCGGCGTCACCTCGGTCGCGCTCCAGCGAGCGCTGCCGCAGTGGCACCCGTCGCGGCACCCGTCCGGCTACGACCTGTGCGACCACGTCGACGTCGTCGTCGACACCAAGGTCCCCATGGGCGACGCGCTCGTGAGCGTGCCCGGCGTCTCGCAGCGGGTCGGGGCGAGCTCGACGTTCGCCAACGCCCTGGCGATGAACGCGATCATGGGCACGGCCATCGAGATGCTGGCCGCGCGCGGCATCGAGCCGCCGATCTGGCAGAGCGCCAACAGCCCCGGCGGGGACGAGGCCAACGCCAGGCACGTCGCCGCCTACCGCGACCGCATCAAGAAGCTCTAGGCGCGCGCCGGGCCCGCCCGTTCGGAGCCGCCCCTACCTGAAGAGGTCGGCCATGCTGCGCCGCAGGAGCCGCGAGGCGAGGAAGACGAGGACCAGCGTGGCGGCGATCACGACGCTGCCCAGGGCCGCGGCGGGGGCTGTGCGGTAGGAGGTCAGGTACTCGAAGATCGCGATCGACACCGTCTTCCACTTGCCGGAGAAGAGCATGATCGTGACGCTCAGCTCCCCGATCAGCGTCGAGAAGACGAGGATGCCGCCGGCGAGGATGCCCGGGGCGATCAGCGGGATCGTGACCTTGCGGACCGTGCCGCCGGTGCTGGCGCCGCAGACGGTCGAGGCCTCCTCGAGCACCGGGTCCACCTGGCCGATCGCGGCCGATATCGACCGGAACGAGTAGGCCAGGCGGCGCACGAAGTAGGCGAAGACGAGGATGATCCCCGTGCCCGTCATCGTGAGCCAGCCGCTGTTGAAGGTCGTGAGGTAGGCGACGCCGGTGACGATGCCCGGCAGCACGAACGGCAGCATCACCGTCAGGTCAATGAGCCAGCGGCCGGCGAAGCGCTTGCGCAGGGACACGTAGGCGGTGATGAGCCCGAACACCAGCGCCATCGCCGTCGCGGCGCCCGACAGCGTGAGGCTGTTGACGATGGGCTGCAGGACGTTCCTGAGCACCAAGCGGTAGTTGCCCAGCCCGTACTGCGTGGGGAACAGGGTGCCGGCCCAGCGCTCGGCGAACGACGAGTAGACGACGAAGATCTGCGGCAGCAGGGCCACGAGGAGCAGGCCCCAGACGTAGGCGGAGCCGAGGACGCGGTCGCGCAGCCGCGTGCTCCTGCGGGCGCCGCGGGTCGTGCTGGTGAGCGTGACGTACCGCCGCTGGCCGGAGAAGCGCCTGACCACGAGCATGAACAGCATCACCAGCAGCACGTTCACGACCGCGATCGCCGCCGCCCCGTTGAGGTTGAAGTAGCCCTCGACCTGGAAGAGGATCAGCGTCGGCAGCACGTAGTAGTCGCCGCCGAGCACCGACGGCACGCCCACGTTCCCCAGGGCCCGGACGAACACGACCATCGCGCCGGAGAGGATCGAGGGCAGGACGAGCGGGAACGTGATCGTCCTGAGGACGCGCCAGCGCGACGCGCCCATGATCGCCGCCGACTCCTCGATGTACGGGTCCGCGGCCGAGAGCGCGCCCTGGACGATGAGGAACACGAACGGGAAGTACGACAGCGAGAGCGCCAGGATGATGCCGGTCGGCCCGATGATGCTGGGCATCGTGATGCCGAACCACTGGTCGAGGTAGTGCGTGATGATCCCGCGCCGGCCGAGGAGGATCACCCACGAGTAGGCGCCGATGAAGGGCGGCGCGATCAGCGGGATCACCGACAGCGACATGATCAGGTTGCGCAGCGGGATGTCCACGCGCGCCATCACGTACGCCGCCGGCAGGGCCAGGAGCGTGGCGAAGAGCGTGCTCGCCAGCGAGACGACGACCGAGTTCAGGAACGCGCGCTGGTAGAGGGGCGAGTCGAGGAAGCGCGCGAAGTTCGTCAGGCTCACGTTGCGCAGCGACAGCGCCTCGCCCTGCGGCACGAAGCTGCTGAGCAGAGTCGTGACGATGGGGTAGACGAGCAGGACCAGCAGCACCGCCGCCGTGACGGCGCCCACGACCCAGGGGAACCAGTCGCGCGTCGGGCGACGCCCCTCGAGGCGCACCCTCACCGCGGGCGTGGCGGCGTCGGGCATCGGGGTCGGGGAGTCCACCTCAGCCTCCGAAGCAGAGCGCGTGCTCTGGGCGCGTGGTGAGCCTCACGGCGTCGCCCTCGTGGACGCCGGCCGGCGGGTGGGCGGCCTCGACGATGACGGTGCGGGTCGCGTCGTCGCAGTCGACGAAGTACCTGACGATGCTGCCGAGGAAGAGCTCGCGCCGCACCACGCCCACAGGGCCGCCGGCGCCCTCGGCGTCGCGCGGCCTCATCTCGATGTGCTCGGGGCGCACGGCCAGCACCGCCGGCGTCTCGACGCCGAACTCCTCGCGCTCGGCGTCGTCGAGCGCCTGGAACCGGCCGACGACGACCTCGTGACCGGACCGCAGCGCGACCTTGCCGCCGCTGCCGTCCCGGGCCACCACCCGGCAGGGGAAGAAGTTGATCTTGCCGATGAAGTCGGCGACGAACAGCGAGGTCGGGTGGCGGTAGATGTCTTGCGGCACGCCGACCTGCATCAGCTTCCCGGCCTTGAACACGCCGATGCGGTCGGAGACGGACATCGCCTCCTCCTGGTCGTGCGTGACGTAGACGGCCAGCACGCCGAGGTCCTTCTGGATGCGCCTGATCTCCTCGCGCATCTGGACGCGCAGCTTGGCGTCGAGGTTCGCCAGCGGCTCGTCGAGGAGGAACATGTCGGGGTCGTAGGCCAGCGCCCTGGCGATCGAGACGCGCTGCTGCTGGCCGCCGGAGAGGTCGGAGGGGTAGCGCCCGTGGAGGCCCGAGAGGCCCAGGGCGTCGAGGAGCTCCATGACCTGCTCGCGCACCTTCTGCGCCGGCACCCGCCGCAGCCTGAGGCCGTAGGCGGCGTTGTCGAACACCGTCATGTGCGGGAACAGCGCGTACGACTGGAAGACCATGCCGAGGTTCCGCTCGGCCGAGGGGAGCCGCGTGAGGTCGCGCCCCTTGAAGCGGATCGTGCCTGACGTCACGGTCTCGAGCCCCGCGATCATCCGCAGCGTCGTAGTCTTGCCGCAGCCGGACGGGCCGAGCAGGGAGAAGAACTCGTCCCCCCTCACCTCCACGCTCACGTCGCGCACGGCGTGCACGGGGCCCTCGGGGGTCTCGAAGACCTTGTTCAGGTTCTCGATGCGCAGGACGTCGGTGCTCATGCTGCGGGCGGGTCCCTCCTGACGATCACTACGGTACGGTCGTCGGCGTACCTGCCGCCGTACGACCCCTTGGTGGAGGCGAACGCCCCCACGCGGTGCGGGTCGACGCGCTCGACCTCGCTGAAGTGCGCCTCCCAGAGCGCCACGCGGCCGTGGCGCTCGGGGCAGCCGAAGTAGCCGTCGCTGAAGAGCTCGAGCGCGTCGAGCCCGTCGAGGCGGCAGCGGTGCTCCTGCACGTGGCGGTCGGCGATGGGGGAGCCGTCGACGACCCCGAAGTCCAGCCCGGCGCGGCCCAGCGCCGAGGCGCCGTCGGCCCCGACGCGCCTCAGCGCCGCGACGGCGCGCAGGCCCCCGCGGACTACCTCCTCGGCGAGGTCGGCAGGCCAGCCCGCCGCCGCGGCCAGGGCCGCCTCCCTGGCGCGCGCCGCCACGGCCGCGTGGGTGCCGGCGCCCAGGTCCTCGCCGGGCGGCACGTCGCCGACGCCGTGGACCGTGTAGGCCCTGGCCAGCTCCAGGCGGCGCTCCAGGGTCGCCGCCGGCTCCACCTCGGCCAACGCCGCGAACGCCGCGGCCCTGAGCGCCGAGAGGACGGCGTCGGCCCGGTTCCGGCCCTGCACCACGACGCGGCCGTTCACGCGCGCGCCGCAGTCGCCGATGCCGATCACGCGCACGGCGCCATCGGCGACGTGGGCCAGCACGACAGCGGCGGCGAACCTGCGCGTCGGGTCGCGCGCCGCCTCCTCCGCCACGCCCCAGCGCTCGTGCTCCGCGGCGACGGCCGCCGTGAGCCGCGCCGCGACCTCCACGGCCGGGGCGGACGCGAGGGCGCCCTCGTCGGTCAGCTCCCTCAGCGCCGCCTCCAGGGCCCGGCCCGCCAGGACGCCGCCGGTCAGGCCCCCGTGGCTGAGCCCGCTCTTGTCGGTCACGCCGTCGATGACGGCGAACGTGCGGCCGCCGTAGACGACCGCCCGGTCCTCGTTGAGCTCGGGTCGGGCGGGGTCCTTGGCGCGGCTGAAGGTCTCGACGTACACGTGTCTCCGGTGGTCGGGCGGCGGCGCGGACCGGCGGGAACGCGGGCGCAGCGCGGCGGGAGCGCCGGCGCTCGCGGTGGGGTCCCCGCCAGCGAGGAGAGGGCGCCCGCGGCTCGGGCCGGGGCGCCCTCGGCGTTCCGCTGCGGTCAGGCCGCCGAGCCGGCGCTCAGCGGGCCGAGAGCAGCTCGTCGAAGCGCTGCAGGTTCGCGTCGCGGTTCGCGGCCGCGAGGTCGGGGTCGTACGGGAACGTGGGGATCTCGGACGTCGGGGCCAGGCCCTCGGGCGCCGGCGCGTCGGCGCGGACCGAGCGGCGGAAGTGGCGCGCCGCGATCTCGTGGTTCGCGAGCGACGTCGCCCAGTCCATGAAGACGCGGGCGTTCTCCGGGTTCGGGCCGCCGGCGATGATGCCCATCGAGTCGAAGCGCAGGCCCGTGCCCTCGCTCGGGTAGATGGCCGCGACCGGCCAGCCCTCGGAGATGAGCTGGGCGATGTTCGACTCTCCGGTGATGCCGATCTCGATCTCGCCGCGCGCGACGTTCTCGAACACGAGCTGCGACGAGCTCACGAAGACGGCGTTCCTGACCAAGCCCTCGACGACGTCCCAGTCGTAGAGCTGGAGCACCTGCGCGAGCTGGGCGTAGGCCGAGCCCGACAGCGACGGGTTGGCCATGATGATCTTGCCCTCGTAGCGCGGGTCGGCGAGGTCGCGCCAGCTCGTGGGCCACTGGTCCTCTGGCAGGAGGTCCTTGTTGACGATGATCGCCTGGAGCGGCTGGGAGTAGCCGTAGTAGCGCTTCTCGGGGTGGACGAACACCGGGTCGTACTCGGCGTCGTGCGCCGCCTCGTACGGCTCGAAGAGGTGGATGATCGCCTCGAAGCTCTCGACGCTGGCGCCGAAGAAGATGTCGCCGCGCGGGTTCGAGGCCTCGGCCTCGATGCGCGTGGTGTGCTGGCCGACGCCCGCCGAGACGACCGTGACCCTGATGTCCGGGTGCGCCTGGTTGAACGCGGCGACCGTGTCCTCGATCAGTTCCGACGAGCCCGCGTTGTAGATCACGAGCTCTCCCCCCTGCGCCACGGCGGCGCCGGCCGTGGCGAGGGCGGCGACAAGGGCCAGCTTCCGTATCATCGCTACCTCCTGCGGTCCGGCGCGGCCGGACCGGGCGAGGGTCGAGACAGGCCTGATGACCCGCTCTCTGCGAACCTCGCCCCCATTGTTCTCAGAGCGAAAAAATCCTAGCACCGGCCCCAGGGGGCGTCAACGAGCGCCCCTCTGGGCGCGGGTTCATGAAGGGTCGTCGCCGGGCGCGGGCCGTGGGCACGGGCCCACGGCCGCGCTCCCGTGCCCCCGGCCGCGCTCGCCGCGGCTCAGTCGAGCACCTCGGCGGTGGCCGCGTTGCCGAGCATGTAGGCGTAGTCGCCCGGGTGCACCTTGCTCAGGCAGTTGCGCACCAGCACGAGGTGGGTGCGCTCGAAGGGCGCGCGGAACTCCTCGACGACCTCGAAGGTCTGGGGGTTGCGCGTCACGCCCAGGAGCGTGCCGGCCGGCACCTGCTCGCCGAGCCTGTCGGCCCCGACGACGGGCTCGAGGATGCCGCCGTGGCGCGGCCTGACGATCTTCATCTCGGTGAGCAGCACCTGTCGGGGAGGCGGGGTGACCTCGCCCTCGAGCACGCCGAGCTTCCGCAGGGCGTTCAGGACCCCGTTCACGCCGCGCTCCAGGTACTTGGCGTCGAGCTGCCCGCCGCCGCCGATCTCCGCCACGACGATCGGCTTGCCCGTCGTCTGCGAGAAGTGCGTGCCGAACGAGCCCGGGTACGAGGAGCCGCGGTACATCGTCGGGAAGAGGAACGAGCGCGAGAGCTCCAGGTCGTTGAGGTAGTAGACGTAGTCGACCGTCGGCCAGGCGCCGCCGGAGTGCAGGTCGAGCAGGGCGTCGAGCTCGGGCACCAGGCGCTCCGTCAGGCGCGCGGCGAGTAGCTCCGAGAGCCACGTGTCCGCCGTGCCGGGGAAGACCCGGTTCAGGTTGTGCATGTCCTGCGGCGTGTGGCGCGTGAACGTCTCGAAGGCCGTGGGGTTCATCAGCGGCACGGCCACGACGCGGCCGCGGACCTTCTTCGGGTCGAGGCTGGTGAACACGCGCCTCACGACCTCGACGGGCAGCAGCTCGTCGCCGTGGATGCCGGCCGTGATGCCCACGGTGGGGCCGTCGCGCTCGCCCTTCAGCGTGTGGACGGCCACCTTCAGGTCGAGGCCCGTGGCCATGGTCGCGATGTGGAGCCACTCGGTCTGGTACTCAGGCATGCCTGCTCCCCTCCCTGAGGAGCGCCTCCCTCGTCGCCTCGAGCAGCGCCTCGAGGTCGGCGTCGGTGTGGGCGTGGCTGAACGCGCCGTGGAGGAGCGGCTTGCCGGGCACCATCAGCCCGGCCGCCTCGGCGGCGTCGCTCCAGGCGGCGTAGGCGGCGGGCGCACCAAGGTCGTGATCACCGCCCTCTTCCTCGAGAAGGCCGACCTCGACGCGATGATCGAGCACGGCATGGAGGAGGGGATGGCGCAGTCCTGGGAGGCCCTCGACGGGGTGCTGGCCGAGGTGCAGGCGGGCGTGGGTTCCTGACGGGGTGCCGCTGCTGCCTGAGGCCCCGGGCCTTGTACCACAGGCTTCCCTTGGCCGCTGAACTAGCGGCCAACAGAGCGATCACCCGTTGGCTGACCTACCCCGAGGACGGCAGCGGCGACGGGTTCCTACCGCTGGTCTCGATGCACATGCGGAACCGGCGCTAGGTATACCGCAGCCTCACGCGAGGCCAGAGCTAGGCTGTGAACCAACTCCATCCCTTCGCTAGTGCGAAGGGGTCTTGCGACGCTAGCGACTTGCGAGAAGCGCACTGCGTTTCGCCGGTTGACGCTGTATCAGTTGGCACCAGTGGGATCAGCCGAGAAGCGTTCGCCGTTACGTTCTCCGCCTGTTCGGGTACCTGGCCAGTCGGTCTACGAGGAGATCGAGCGGGTGCGGTCGTCAGCCATAGACCCCAATCTGGTCCTGGTCACTATCACGCTCGCCATGACGATGACAGCGGGCATCCAGTGGGCGGTCGGGATGCCGCCGCGAACGGCCTTCTTCGTGAACCTCGCGTACTTCCTGGGAAGCCTGGCCTACGCGCTGCCGAGGATCCTACGGGCCCGCAGGAGGTTGCGCCAGCTGAGTCAAGGCCACCAAGGAGAGCTGGCGGTCGCAGAGTACCTGGATAGCCTCGTCGTTTCGGATGGCGTCCGCGTCCTTCACGATATCAGGGGCGAGGGCTTCAACCTGGACCACGTCGTCATCGCGCCGCAGGGTCTATACGTGCTGGAAACCAAGACGATCTCCAAACCGACCCGAGGGGACGCGCGTGTCGTCTTCGACGGCGACAGCGTGACGATCGGCGGCCACGGGCCTTCGCGAGACCACGTCGGTCAGGCCATCTCCAACGCTCGCTGGTTACGACGGCTCCTGAAGGAGATCTTCGGGCGCGAGCTTCCGGTCCGCCCTGTTCTCGTCTACCCCGGTTGGTTCGTCGAGACCAAGCCTGAGGGGAAAGGGGCGCCCCTTTGGGTCCTCGAGCCGAAGCAGTTCGGCGGATACATGAGGCGCGAGCCGGTCGTGCTGAAGGACAGTGACGTGCGGGAGATCAGCAACTTCCTGAAGCGGTACGTCCGGTCGATGCCCTCGGCGTCAGGTCCTTCTCGCCAAACCGCTTAGGCCCAACGATCCTCTCGGCGTCAGCCGACTCAGCGGTCGCACCTTCGCGGTGGCGGGGACTTACGACGCCTACCTCAGCTCGAAGCTCGCGTGTACGACGGCGGTTACGCGCTTCTCGATGGTGCTGGTGTCGTACATCCCGTAGGAGGCGACCTCCGTCGAGTTGAGCTGCGTGACCTGGAAGACGCCGCTGTCGGCCGACCGCAGCGGGCCCACCGAGGCGCCCGTGGCGCTGGCGATCGACTCCGCGCGGCGCTGCGCGTCGCGGATCGCCTCGGCCAGTAGCTGCGGCCGCAGCTCGGGGAGGCCCGAGTAGTAGTACTCGAGAGAGGTCGTCTGGTACGTGAGCCCGGCGTCGACGAACGGCTGAGCGTCCTGCGCCAGCGCGGTCACGACCTGCACCTGGTCCGACGTCAGCGTGAACCACTGCGAGAGCTCGTAGCCGACGACCTCGCGCACGCAGTCGGCCGCGGCGTTGTAGCACTCGCGGTAGACGGCCGAGACGAACACGGGCTGGATGCTCAGGTCCTCGCGCGAGAAGCCCGCCTCGGCGAGCACGTCCAGGACGACCTCGAGGTCGGACGCCATCTGCCTGTAGCCGTCGCCGAGCGAGCCGGCGTCCACCCGCCGCGAGAACGACCCGACCCACTTCACCTGGTCGGACGTCACGGCCCGGTCCGCGGAGCCTGTGACCTCGAGCCGCGACGACTCGTACCCCTTCACGTACGCGAAGCCGCGCACGGCTACGAGCGCCGCGACGACGAGGCCGGCCGCGAGCAGGAACGCCGCGGCCACGACGCCCAGGTCCACGGCGCCGGCCGAACGAGCCTGGCGGCCAGCCGTGCGCACGTCGTCCCGAACCGAGTGGGCCATAGCGCCAGCCTAACGCCGACGCGTCCTAGTCCCTGGCGACGGCCAAGGATGGGTGAAGGACGCCGACTCGCTGGGTCAGCCGGCGCGGCCTGAAGCGCGGGCGCCCGCGGCCCTGGTCACGACCGCTCGGCTACGCGCTCGCCTTCCTCCGACGCCCGAACTCCTCGACCCGCCTGGCGAGCTCGGCCCGCAGGACGACGTTGTCCGCGGCGATCGTCACCATGTGGACGCTCCAGGTGGCGGCCTCCGCCGCGGGCTCCGGCCCGCCGGTGTGGAGGCCGACGACGAGGCCCCGCTTGTTGAACGTCCGTGATATTGTCAATATTGTAACTCTTCAGTGAAAATGTCCTATTATGGGAGAGAAAATCGAAATGACACGAAAAGAGCTGAAGCGTTACAAAGTCATCGATCACTGGATTCAAGGTTTTATTACAGGAGGTAAAGCTGCTGAGCTGTTAGGTTTAAGTTACCGCCAGGTTTGTCGCCTTAAAAAACGTGTGCTTGAGGAAGGTGAAACAGGAATCATCCATAAAAACAGAGGGCGCAAACCCGCACATGCCCTTTCCGACGAGACGCGCCAAATGATTCTTGCGCTACACCAGAGTGATGCGTATAAAGGCTGCAATGATGTGCATTTTGCTGAACTGTTAGCCAAGCATGAAGGGATTCGGGTTAGTCCCTCCACGGTGCGGCGTATTCGCTCTGATGCCGGCATTCCACCGAAACGCAAACGGCGTCCGGCAAAGGTGCATCGCCCACGGGAACGCAAACCACAGGCAGGCATGTTAGTTCAGATGGACGGCAGCCCTCACGCTTGGTTAGAGGATCGGGCAAAACCGATGTCGCTTCTTGCCGCCATTGATGATGCGACGGGAAAGATACTCGCGGCGATATTCCGCCCACAAGAAGATGCCGAAGGCTATTTCAGGCTCACACAGCAAATGATTGAGAAAGAGGGGATTCCGATGTCTGTGTATTCGGACCGCCATATGATTTTTCGTTCCCCTAAGGATAAACAGACCATCGAACAGGAGCTGGCAGGAGAACCTGTGCCTTTGTCCCAGTTCGGTCAAGCGCTTGCAGAATTAGGCATTACGCACATCAAGGCTTTCACACCTCAAGCCAAGGGGCGTGTTGAACGGCTGTTCCAAACGCTGCAGGACCGCTGGATTCCCGAGTTGCGCTTGCGGGGTATAGACACCATTGAGGCAGCCAATAGGGTGCTGCCGGAGTTGATCCAAGCACACAATGAAAAGTTTGCTGTAGAACCCCGTGATTCGGAAAGTGCGTTTGTCCCCTTGGGTCAAGGCCAGTCCCTGGATCTCGTTCTTTGCTATCGTGATAGGCGCACATGGAGCGCGGGAGAAACGATCTCCTTTGAAGGAAGACATATCAAATCGATGCCCCCGGTAACAAACAAACCATTCCGCTCAAAACGCGTGTCGAGGTACGAAAGACATTGGACAACAAGTTGTATGTGCGGTACAAAGGGGAGGATTACCCCCTAAAGGAAACGGTAAAACCGAAACGTCAACCGCAAAAGAAAAAGGCGAGCTCGGAGAGGAAACCCCACAAGCCCGCACCCAATCATCCTTGGCGCCAATATGGACGCACTTCAAGGATACGACAACGGGCTTGAAAAATCCACTCTAAGCCGTTCAAACGGACAATGATCCCTTCATCCCTTTTGGACAAGCTATGCTCCTGAACGGGATGAGGGGATCAACGAATAAAGGACATAATCACTGACGAGTTAATAGGACATTTTCACTGACGCTTGACAACGACGAGGCCCCGCTCGCGGCAAGCGGCGATGATCGTCTTCACGGCCGCCACGTGCTCCGGCCGACGGTTGTCGGTCTCCGGCGGGAGCCCCAGGGCGAGGCTCAGGTCCGCCGGCCCGATGTAGACGCCCGTCAGCCCGGGTGTGGCGAGGATCTCCCCGAGGTTCTCGAGGCCGCGTTTCGTCTCGATCATCGCGAACACGAGCAGGTTGCCCTGCGCGCGCTCGAAGTAGCCGGAGTAGGCGACCGCTGCCCGCGCCGGTCCGAAGCTGCGGTTGCCGCGCGGCGGGTAGTGGCAGGCGGCGACGGCCCTCTCGGCCTGCTCGGCGGTCTCGACCATGGGCACGACCACGCCCGCGGCGCCCATGTCGAGCACCCGCATGATGATGCTCGGCTCGTTCCACGGGACACGCACCATCGTCGGCGTGCCCGCGGCGGTGGTGGCCTGCAGCATCCCCGGCACGGCGTCGAAGTCGACGAGTCCGTGCTGCATGTCGATGCACAGCGAGTCGAACCCGCTCCGGCTGGCGACCTCAGCGACGAACGGCTGTGGGATCGTCAGCCAGCAGTTCGTGGTCGTCTCGCCCCGGCTCCAGCGGGCCTTGAGGTCGGCTATGGCTTCGAACATGGGTGCTCCCGATGGGCCCGTGAGGGCGGCGTTGCAGGCGTTATACCGCCGATGCCGGTCACCTCGTTGGGGATCGCGGAAGCCGATCGATGAACCGGTGGATCGCGGCGCGGCGCGGTCGGCCGGTCGCACGGCGCGCC
>ERZ795043.207-NODE-207-length-68342-cov-7.416580_pt1 | contig 68342 bp, 50 predicted proteins | sample MGYA00375127_ERZ795043 | MGnify/ENA primary metagenome ERZ795043 (study PRJEB30172, sample SAMN05518447) | compost metagenome | isolation source: Feedstock adapted compost from Newby Island compost facility, Milpitas, CA | place: USA:Newby Island compost facility... | reverse complement strand
CCATGGAGTGCGGCGATTTATCGCCGCTTTTCGGTGAAGGCTTTAGCCTTCACAATCCTGCCGTCGATCCGAATGGAAACGTTCGACCGGCCGGGTGGAAGCCGTTCCTCCCATGCGCCCGGTGGAAGCGGCCAACTTTCACGTCGGCCGTTCAACTGCGTTTCCTGGCGGCAATTGTCAGTCATGCATGTCCTGGCGGATTTTGTTACGTCTCGTTGTTGACATGAACAATGCCGACGGGTACCGTGGAAATGGGGAGTTCTGAAAATATAGTCCAGACCTATTCCAATTTGGGAGGCTTGTCCCATGGCCGTGAAACGCCGTGCCGATTACACCGACTTGCTTGTCCAACGGGGCATTGTGAGTGCTGACCAACTCGAAGAAGCCCGCCAACTGGCAGCGCAATCCGGCATGAAATTGCCCGACGCGATCGTCCGCCTGGGCTATGCCACTGGCGAGGAGGTCATGAAGGTTCTCGCCGAACAGCACGGCCTCCAGTACATCGACCTGTCTCGTACGTCCATTCCGCCGCACGTCATTGAGCAGGTGCCGGAATCGGTGGCCCGTGAGAATGTGGTGATTCCCGTGGCTGAGGAAGACGGCCAGCTCAAGGTGGCGGTCAGCGATCCCGACGACTTTGCCACGTTCGATAAGCTGCGCTTTATTCTCAACAAGCGCATTGAGATTTGCCTGGCGCCCCGAGAAGCAATTCAGGAGGCGATCAACCGCTATTACGGCCAGACATCAGGCGAGAGCCGTGACACGATGATCACCGAAGTGACGGACACGGCGATCGACTTCACTCAGGTGGATACCGACGTGGGCACCGTACAGGACGTGGACGAGTCGAGTGCTCCCGTCGTGCGGTTGGTACACCTGATTATTTCGGAGGCGGTGCAGCTTCGGGCGTCGGATATCCATATTGAACCGTTCGAGGACCGCGTTCGCATCCGCTACCGGATTGACGGATACCTCGTCGAGCGGGATAATGCCCCCCGCCGTTTGCTCGGTGCTATTCTGTCACGCATCAAAATTCTCGCCAAGATGGACATCGCTGAGCGGCGTCGGCCGCAGGACGGTCGTATCAAGATGAACATTGGCGAGAAGCAGCTTGACCTGCGGGTGAGCATCCTCCCCAGCACGTGGGGTCAAGCTGTGGTCATGCGGATTTTGGACAAAGACAATATCAAAATTGGCTTGCGCCAACTGGGATTTTCCGAAGAAGATTACGTCAAATTCAAACAACTCATCAAGCGGCCGAACGGAATTATTTTGGTGACGGGACCCACCGGTTCGGGGAAGACGACCACCCTGTATGCGGCCCTCAACGAGCTGAATACTCCCGACCGCAAGATCATCACCGCGGAGGACCCCGTGGAGTACTACCTACCGGGGATCAATCAGGTGGAGATCAAGCATGAGATTGGACTGGATTTCGCGCGGGTCATTCGCGCCATGCTGCGGCAGGCGCCGAACGTGATCCTGGTCGGCGAGATGCGCGACCTGGAGACTGCCCAGATGGGTATTCAGGCGTCTTTGACTGGACACCTCGTTTTTAGTACGCTACATACGAACGATGCGCCCAGTTCCATTACACGCCTGATCGATATGGGAGTCCCCGCCTATCTGGTGGCAAGCAGCGTCGTGGCGATCATGGCGCAGCGGCTCGTGCGGGTCGTGTGCGAGCAGTGCAAGCAACCCTATCAGCCCAGCGATGCCGTCCTGGAGATGGCTGGCGTGACCCCCGAAATGATGGCCGGCGCTACCTTCTACCGAGGCAAAGGATGCAGCCGCTGTAACGGCACAGGCTACCGCGGTCGGATGGGTATCTTCGAATTGATGATCATGTCCCCGAAGATTCGGGAACTTACGTTTAAGAACGCCCCCGTGGCAGAAATCCGCCGTGTAGCCATCCAGGAGGGGATGAAGACCCTCTACATGGACGGCCTCCAGAAAGTTCTCAAGGGAAAGACAACCTTGGAAGAGTTGCTCTCGGTGGCTCGTCCGGAGGAAGAACTCCGCTGATTTCCCATCAGCGCTCACACCGCCGCTGGTTTGGAGCGTTACCGCATTCTGTGGTACCGGGCGGCAGAATAATTCGTCGGGGGAGGGTTGTGTCGGTGTTGTGGTTCAACAGGGCCAGTCAAATTACCAGGTACCTTTTAAGAATCGAGGCGGGGTATGTCACAGCTTCAAATCGACAAGCTTCTCAACACCGTAGTTACTCGGAAGGCAAGTGACCTTCACATTACCGTGGGGCAGCCGCCTGTTCTTCGCATTGACGGCCGACTGGTGCGGCTGGAAACCAAGGTCCTCGAACCTGAGGACACGGTCGCCCTCATGAAGAGTATCACCCCCGAACGGTGCCAGCGGGAACTCCAGGAGGTGGGAGGATCCGACTTCGGCTTCGCCTTCGGCGATAAGTGCCGGTTCCGGGTGTCGGTCTTTAAGCAAAAGGGCTATGTGGGGATGGTGCTTCGGCAGATCCCCAACCGGTTGATGTCTTTTGAGGAGTTGGGCACGCCGCCGGTCTTCAAGGAGCTTATCATGCGGCCGCGGGGCCTGATCCTGGTGACCGGCCCAACCGGCTCCGGTAAGTCGACGACTCTTGCGGCGGCCATCGACTATCTGAATAACAATGTGGATCACCACATCATCACCATCGAAGACCCCATCGAGTTTTATCACACCCACAAGCGATGCACGGTGAACCAGCGGGAAGTGGGGGTGGACGTGCCGAGCTTTGCAGAGGCCATTCGTCGGGCGTTGCGACAGGACCCGGACATCATCCTCGTGGGTGAAATGCGTGACCTGGAAACCATCGAGGCCGCCATCACAGCGGCCGAAACAGGCCATATCGTGTTCGGCACCCTGCACACGACCGGGGCCCAGGGAACGGTCAACCGAATCATTGACGTCTTTCCCACCAATCAGCAGGAGCAGATTCGAACCCAGCTTTCGACGTCCATCATCGGCATTTTGTCCCAGCAGTTGCTGCCGCGGATTGGTGGGGGACGGGTGGCGGCCTACGAAATGCTCGTGGTGACTCCCGCTATTGCAAACCTCATCCGCGAAAATAAAACTTACCGAATTAACTCGGCCATTCAAACCGGCCACAAGCTGGGGATGCAGCTTCTGGACGATCACCTCTTCCGGCTGTGGCGGGATGGAATCTGCGAGAAGAAAGAAGTCCTCCTCCGGGCCAACAGCCCGGATGAACTGGCAGCGCGAATTGCGGCGGCCGAGCGGGGAATCCTCGAAGACGAGGAGGAAGCCCGGCGCCGCCTGGAACGGGAAATGGCCCAAAACGGGCGAAAATAAGCAGTTATCGGCATTTGGATAAATACCGACGGCTGGCTAAGATAGAGTGTGGACCGGGAAGAGAAGTCTTTCCGGCCGATCGGGGTTTGTCTTCGTCGGCGATTTGGTCAACTGAAAACGCATAGCAGGATAGCAGGACAAGCGGATGGCTCTTCGGCGGATCGGTCAAATTCTCGTGGACCTGGGCTTCATCACGGAGTCCCAGCTAGAAATGCTCCTTGAGGAGCAAAAACAGCACAAAGGGGAACTCCTCGGTCAGATTGCTATTCGGATGGGTCTGATTAACGAGGACCAGCTTGCCCAGGCGCTGGCGGAACAGTTCAACCTGCCAGTGGTCCAGCTCAACGAGCTCACCATCCCTCCGGAGGTCCTCAACCGAATCACCGAGCCGATGGCTCAGCTCTACAAGATCGTGCCTATTTCTTTTAACGACAACACGTTGACAATTGCAATGTGCGAACCCCAGAAGCTGTCCGTGATCGACGAATTGCGGAGCTTTTTGGGGTATGAGATTCGGCCGGTGGTCACCACCGAGCGTCAGATCAATCAGGCTCTTCAGCGTTATTATTCCGGCACGGAAAGTATTGAAGGAATCATCGAGGAACTGGAAAAAGATACCGAGCTGGTCAAGGCGGCGCAGAGTTTGGAACAGGACGGACCCATCGACCTGAGCAGTGTGGAGGCCCTCGCGGAGAGTGCCCCGGTTCGGCGACTTCTCAACATGGTGCTCCTCATGGCCATCAAGGAGCACGCCAGCGACCTGCATTTTGAGCCGTTCGAGAACGAGTTCCGGATTCGCATCCGTTCCGACGGCGTGCTCTATGAGATGGTCCCCCCGCCTCGGCATTTGGCGTTTGCCATCACGACGCGAATCAAAGTGATGGCCAACCTCGACATTGCCGAACGCCGCCTCCCGCAGGACGGCAAAATCCGTCTCACGGTGGGTGGCCATCCCGTCGATTTGCGGGTGAGCGTCCTGCCCACCATGTTTGGGGAGAGCTGCGTGCTGCGGGTTCTCGATAAATCCGTGGTGATGCTCGACCTCAATCAGGTGGGGATGGATCCGACGACGCTGGCCCAGTTTCGGGAGGTCATTCACCGGCCGCACGGTATTGTGCTGGTGACCGGCCCCACCGGATCGGGAAAGACAACCACGCTTTACGCGGCGCTGAACGAGCTGAACACCATCGAAGACAAGATCATCACCACCGAGGACCCGGTGGAATACACGATCGATGGCCTTGTGCAAATTCCGATCGATCCGGAGATTGGAAACACCTTTGCCAATCTGCTTCGCGCTATTTTGCGGCACGATCCGGATATCATTCTGGTGGGTGAGATCCGGGACCTGGAAACGGCGGAGATTGCCGTGCAGGCCGCGTTGACCGGGCACATGGTGTTCAGCACCCTGCACACCAACGACGCACCCAGTTCGATTGCCCGGCTCCGCGACATGGGCGTGCCGCCGTTCCTCATCACGGCCACGGTGGAAGCCATTCTCGCCCAGCGGTTGGTCCGCAAGATTTGTCCAGAATGCCGGGAACTGACCGTGCCCAGTACGGAGGCCCTGGCGGACCTGGAAATGACGCCCGAGGACGTGGTAGGAAAAACCTTCTACCGCGGTCGCGGGTGCGCCAACTGCAACAACACGGGGTTTAAAGGCCGCACGGGTATTTTTGAGCTGATGCCCATTACCGAGGAAATTCGCGAGCTCATCCACCGGGGAGCCTCCACGGAAGAGTTGCGAGACGCCGCCATCCGCGCAGGCATGAAGACGCTGCGGCAGGACGGTTTGGAAAAGATTTACCAGGGCATTACCACGGTGGAAGAGGTTGTTCGGGAAACGACGATCGAAGCGTGATCGCAAATTGGTTTTTTGTGGTTTGAGCATCATCTGAGCGAGCAGCAGCGAATAATAGGAAAGGCACGCGAGTGGGAAAGAGTCGGATCGGCTGAGTTGGGCCAGGCGGCTTGTCCCCGGCCCTGCAGTGTGAGGACCAGGCCATGCCGAAGTTCCAGTTCGAAGCAATGGACGCCACCGGACAGGAGATCCGGGACGTCATCGAGGCGGCAACCCAGGAGGAAGCCGAACAGACGATCCGCCAGATGGGCTATTACATCACGCGGATCGCCCCGCAGAAGGAAAAGAAGGAAAAGGCGGCCAAGGCCAAATCCCGCAAGACGTTCTCCATCGGTCGGGTCAATGCCAAGACGCTGACCACGTTCACCAAGCAACTTTCGGTACTTCAGGACGCCGGCCTGCCGATTTTGCGAAGTCTGAAGATTCTCGAGGCCCAGGCCAAGCCCTCCCTCTTTGGAAGCCTCAAAAACTGCCTCATCGACGTCATCGAAGAGATCGAGGGTGGGGCGACGCTCTCCGAGGCCATGGCCAAGGCTCCCAAGGCGTTCGACCGGCTGTACGTCAACATGGTGAAGGCCGGTGAGGCTGGTGGTGCTTTGGAAGTCATTCTCCGCCGTCTCGCGGAGTTTCAGGAACGCTCACTCTGGCTGAAGCGAAAGGTCAAAGGCGCGCTCGTGTACCCGATCGCCGTGATCGTGTTCGCGTGCCTCATTTTGACCTTCATCATGATCAAGATCGTGCCTCAGTTCCAGAAGATCTTCGAGGAATTCGAGACCGATCTTCCTGTTCCCACGCAGATTTTGATCAACGTGTCTCAGACCGTCATCCACTGGTGGTTCCTCCTGCCGGGGATTCCGCTCGGCATCTGGTTATTTATCAAGCTGATGAACATGTTCCCGTACTGTCGCTTCGGATGGGACCTGTTCAAATTGCGGCTGCCGATCTTCGGTCAGCTTGTGGAAAAGAACATCATCGCGCGAACCACACGAACGCTGGGGACCCTGGTGGCCAGCGGTGTGCCCATCCTCGAGGCCCTGACGATCACCCGGGACACCGCCACCAATGCGGTGTTTGAGCGGTTGTACCAGCGGGTGCTCGACGCGATTCGGGAAGGAGAAACCATTGCCAAGCCGCTGAAGGACAACGCGCGGCCTGGCTTCCACCCCATCACGGCATTCTGGTTCTTTTTCTTCCTGGGTGGACCGATCGGCCTGCTCCTGTACCTCACCCGGTGGAATAACCCCATCATGGAGGATATCGCCATCAACATGGTGGACGTGGGTGAGGAGACCGGTGAGCTCGACACAATGCTGTACAAAATTGCAGACAACTACGACGAGGAAGTGGCGATCATCACCGAAAGCCTCCTCAGCCTGTTTGAACCGGTGCTGATCATCGTGCTGGGATGCATGGTGGGATTCATCGTGATCGCCCTCTTCCTGCCGTTGATCGCACTGATTCAGAAACTGTCCGGTTGAGAAACAGGGTCTTCCCAAGGAAGACCGGCACGGAGGGACGACTCATCGGGCCAGCCAGCAACCGATGGTGCCGGGGCAAGGGCACCTTTCAGGTCGGGAGATTGTGTTCAACTTTGCAACACGGCGATCTCGCTGGTGCACGGGTAAAAGTTCTGGCGTCTGCCGAACGCCACGAGGTAACAGGACGATTTCCCACCAGAATTGTTCAGCGGTTACGCGCTTGTTCAATCGCTCAAGAAAGAGCCGGAGCAATCACACCTCGCGATCGCGCGTTTTTGGAGAGATAGACGGCCTGAAAAAGCAGTGTCCCTTACAATGATCGTGGAGACGACAAAGGCACAACTCGGGAGATCGGTTATGAACGGTGTAGAAATGGTGAGGATCCCCCCTCGGCCGGAGCATCGGCGGAAAAACAGGGGTTTCACCCTGGTCGAGTTGCTCACGGTCATTGTGATCATCGGGATTTTGATAGCGCTCATTTCGGCGGCCACAATCACTGCCCGTGCCCGGGCCCGCGAGGCAGCCATCTACACCCAGATCAAACAACTGGAAACCGCCCTGATGGAGTACAAGAACCAGTTCGGTGAGTTTCCACCCGATTTTTCCGGCCCCAACCGTAATCTGGATATTGAGCGCCACATCCGCCGGCGGTGGCCGAGATTCAGGGCGGATCCCTCCGTCATCAATTCGCCCACCCCGCTGTACGACACGCTGAAGCTCCGGCTCGCCAGCGAGTACAACATCGACCTGGACGCTCTCGACGCCCGGAGCGCTCTCGTCTTCTGGCTGGGGGGTTTGCCCGATATCAAGCCGGGCGACCCCTTCCTGCAACCGGGCAGCGTCTACAAGCCAGTAGGATTCCACGCGGATGAGACCAATCCTGTTCAGCGCGGCGAGCCACGAACAGGCAGCCTCTTCGAATTCGATCCAACGAAAATCGCCTGGACGGGATCACCCATTTCCGTCATGACCTACGTTCCTGACACCCGCATCGTCTCCGATTCCAACCAGCCGCCGAGTGTAGTCTATTTCCGCTCGGACCGAGCCCCCGACGGCACCCGGACATATGCAACCAAACACCTCATTGTTGTTGTTGGTGAATCCGGTGAACCTGTACATCTTGGCTGCGTACCGTACCGGGTAAGCACCAGCGAAAACTGGCGGAATCCGGATTCGTTCCAACTCATCCATCCAGGGCTGGATGGGGATTACGGCGGTCCACGGCGGCTTAATGAATACGGGCAGCCTGAACCAACCACCTGGCCAATCAGCGACAACGGGGTCAACTTCACCAAGGGCGACTACGATAACATCACGAATTTCGCCACCCGGCTGGAGAATGAAATCAAATGACGGGGAAGACGTACACTATCCCAATCCGGTCTCTCCTCGGGCGAAGGCGACGGTCCTTCACGCTGGCCGAGCTGATCGTCACCATCGTGATCATCAGCATCCTGATGGGAATCACCTGGGGAGCTATCCTCCGCGTGCGGCAGCAGGGTCGCGTGGCGAAAACCAAGGCCACCATCGCCAAGATCAACCAGATCATCATGGAGCGCTACGACTCGTACCGCACCCGCCGGGTTCCCGTTGACACCCGCGGTTTGCCTCCTCTGGTGGCGGCCAGATTTCGCCTCTGGGCGATTCGTTGCATCATGGCCTGGGAGATGCCGGATCAATGGGATGAGATTGATCCGAGCACAGGAGTTGTTTCATCCTACACCTTGGAGATCGAGGAAAATTCCCAAACGTACGTCCGCACAATCAGGGCGCCTGCGTTATGGGACACGTACAGACGTTTTCTCGCCCGTCTGAATGCGCAGGGAGTCGCGCAGAAAATCCATTCAGGGCAACTATCGCCCATGGAAGCCAATCGTTATGGCAGATTGCTTAATGCGGTGTTACTGTACATGATCGTGTGCGCGTCGGATCCTCAGAACCGTGAGCTTTTTGCGGACAGTGAAATAGCGTGGTTACCGTTTCCCGGTTTGGATCAACACGGGCAGGATATTACTGTTAAGCTTCCGGTCTTCGTGGATGGATGGGGAAATCCGATCTATTTCATCCGATGTCCCGTTGGATTCCCCGATTCGGACATTCAGGTCGCCGACCCGGAAAATCATCACGACGCTTTCGATCCTCTTCGAGTTGATCCGAATGCTTACGCTACGTTTCCGCTCGTTGTTTCGCCCGGGCCTGATGGAGCCATCGGACTGTCTTTTGGGTCACGTGCCGGGTATGACGCATTTGGCAATAAGGACTTTAGTGCCAATTACTATTCTCTTGCAGTTTCACGGCAATGGAAAGCTCGTGTGCTGCCTATTGAGCAACTGGCTGCGCTCGGACCCGCCTTTCGCCAGTACGACTGGTTCAACTTGAATACTATTCCCGGCGGGAACCTGTCAGGGGCGCCATACAGGGCCACGCCGCTGGATGACCAAGAGGCAGAGCACTACCCCAATGGGCATTTCGACAACATCCACAACCACCGTGCGGAGACCATGCCATGACCGGCTGGTGGGCGAGGGTTTTTATGCACAAAAAGCCGATTCCCGACGAGCGACGCGGTGTGACGCTCATCGAACTGCTCGTCGTGATCACGATTTTGCTGATTCTCCTTGCGGTGATGGTGCCGCGACTGCGGCCGATGATGGAGCAGCGGCGAATTCGTGAGGCGTCTCGCACGGTTTCTGGGTTTTTCTATGCCGCCCGCAGTCGAGCCATGGAGACGGGCCGACCGGTGGGTGTGGCCCTGGAACGGCTCGCCTCGCAACCCGAGGCCTGCATCGCCCTGAAAATCGTCGAGGAACCACCGCCGTATGCGGGGGATACCCTGGGGGCGAAAGCACGAGTGCGAAGGCTGGGGACATCGTTGCGCTATCAGGTCCAATTCAATGTGAGTGAAGTCGCCAGCATGTTGACGCAAACGCTGCCGGTCACGGTTGGAGATTTCGTCACGTTCGAGTCGCAGGGTGTTCGGTATGCTGTACTTGGCCTGGATCAGAATGGCGACGGCTTGCCTGACGCTGATCCCGACGACAAGATCGGTGATCCGAGCTTTAATGTGGGAGGCACCACCGTGGCCGTCCTCCTGGTCGAACTGGCTGATCCGGCCGATACCCCCTGGCCCGCGACGGCAAATCCGAGCGCGCCATTTCCGCCGACGAACAATGGTGTTGGTTCTCGGCCTGTGTCGTTTCAAATCCATCGCCGTCCGGAGCCGTCCGGGGCGATGCCGGTGCGATTGCCCTCGGGAACCGTGATTGACCTTGCCTCATCCGGCACGGACAGCATGGCTCTTCAGGGGGCGCCGCCAGCGTTCATTCCCGTCGATCACGATCCATCCACGGCGGGTGTCATCGAAGATCCCACGCCCGTCATGATCCTCTTTTCTCCGGAAGGTCGTGTGTCGCGCGTCATCCATGAACGGAATCAATTCGCGGTCACGGAACCCATTTATTTTCTCATTGGCCGCTGGGAACGAATGCCCGCGGTGGCTTCCACTCCGAGAGGGCAGCCGCTGGCTGATGATGGCCTGTATAACTGGCAGGATCTCACGAATTTCTGGCTCGTGGTGAATCCGAATACGGGTCTGGCCGTTGTGGCCCCGCTCAGCGGCGATGGGGTTTTGCCGGGGACCAACGTCAAGGTGCCTTCCGATTTGTATATCTCTCGCAATGATGCCCGACTGATGAAAGGCGTAGGAGGACGTTGAGGTGAACAGTCCGACCCGCCCATTTTGTTCAGGAATTGGTTCGTTCTCCCCGATGCGATCTGGCGGTCGGGCAGCCTTCAGCTTGCTGGAGGTGCTTATCGCCATGTTCATCCTCACGGTGGGGATGCTGGGAATTGCCGCGGTGGTCGTGATCGGCAACGCCTCGGCTCTCCGCGCCATGGTGGCCGACCGTGTGGCGAGCGTTGGTCGAAACGCTCTGGCGGAGGTTCGTACCCGCGAAATGCTGGATGCCACACGATGGATGCATGTCGATGGCACGCCGGTGATCGCCAATCGGGATGTCCCGCTTCCCGCGGGGGAGGCTTTCTGCATCGATCCCCTCTATATCTCCGCGGTCGTCACACAACCCGGCGTTTCGCTCACGGATTTGGCACGTTTTCCCTACGACACAAATGTGTTGAGTATGCGCCGAGTGTCTTTGAACATTGCCTCCAATCCGAATCAGCCACAACTCGTGCTGGGCAATCGACGCCTTTGGGAACGATTGTTTGTTGCCGAGGATGATTTGGTTTACGATGCGGCAACATTATCACGGCCACGGTTGATTTTCCGGACGGACACCGGGGCAACGCTCCCCATCCCCACGGTCGCTGGTGATACCGGGGCCGGAAATCCACTCTATCCCGATTCTCAGGGGATGTACTCCTGGATGATCACGGTGGTTCCCCAGGTGCCGAGAAGTCCCTCCGGCACGCAGAAATATCTCGTTTCTGCCGTGGTCTTTCGCGATCGCAATTTCCTGTGGCGCGATGATCCCGCAGCGGAAGTTCCCGGAGAGCGAGTGGCCACGGCGAATTTTCTGGGCGGAGGCGACCTGCGGCTCTCCATTCCCACAAGTCGCGTCGCGGATGCCGCTCAGGCCGACGCCTACCTGAGGGTCCCGGAGGGCCAGTACATTCTGCTGGCCGGGCGCGCCCTCGTCAGCAGCAACCCGCAGGTGTGGCAGAACGTGTTTCTGTGGTATCGGGTAGTGGCTGCAGGGGACGTGGTCAACCAGAACCAGAGTTATTTCCGAGAAGTCACCGTGGCGGGACCGGACTGGAATATTTCCTGGTGTCTTCGCACCAATAACGATACCGATGGGGATGGCGTGCCCGTAGAAACTCAGGCCGTGTTGTGCACCAACGTTTACGGTGTGTACACCGAGGTGATCGACCCGGAAATCCTGAGCCGCGCGTCGTTCGCCGCTCGCTGAAGCGTCCCGACGGGTGGGTCCCCGCCGAGATGCTCGGACGCACCGGCCAGACACGCCGGAACACATTCACGGCAGCCAGGGCCCGCCAAACGGCGAACCCATCCCGGATGTTTGAATGAGAGCGCGACAGCCATCCCGGTCGCCCAGGGCAGGCGGACCGGAGAGCAACATTCGAGGTACATGAACATGAGGATCCAGGCCAAACCGACACCACGAAAAGGCGTTGTCCTGCTTTTGACGCTGGCGATCCTCTCGGTGTTTGGGCTGATTGTGCTGGCGTATGTGGTCCTGACGGGACACACCCGGCGGGGAGCGGAGGCCGCCAAACGCTTCCAGGAGCAGTACGATCCGCCCGACCAGACGGTCATGCAGGTGGCATTGGAAGTGATCCGCGGCTCCAATAACCCCCACTCCTCCATCTGGTGTCACAGCCTTCTGGAGGACGTTTACGGAGAGAAATGGGTGGCGGGAGCGATCCCGCCCTTCTCCCCGCCGGCTCCTCCCACCCTTGTTCCCGTGGCTGGCGGACAGATCTGGGGTTTTCCCCCCAATTTCCCGAATCCCGAACGATGGGTCGGTTGTCCGCTCACCTTCCTCACGCCTCCAGTAGCGGGGATCACCACGCGAATTGTGGACTACGATGCCGTAAACAATCGGTTTCTCGTGGTGGCCCCCGAGAGCGTTTCCCTTGCCGCCGTCCAGAACAAACTGCAAAGTGGCCAGGCCATCAATTACCTCATCGATGGTCGGGCGTTCTCGGGCACGGGGGTGGGATTTAATAACACGGATCGGCTGGCCGCGACTGATCCCCAGGGAATGCCGTACGCACTCACACCGAATGCCGCGGTGAGAGAGTTTCTCCTGCAATATGCCGGACCTGATGGCGTGCCCGGCACCGCGGATGACGAATGGTTCGGACCGGACCGCGTGCCCGGCAACTCGGACGACCCGCCGGTAGAGCGACTTCTCTCGGCCAACGAAGATTACGATGCGGCCGACTACCAGAATATGTTTCTGGCAATGGTGCTGCCGCACCCTGCCACCGGAGAGACGCTTGTGCCGGAGCCCTCGTTCCACCGGGTGTCGCTCATCGCCTACTGGTTCAACCAGGCGATTTACGGCAACATCATCAATTGGGGCTCGATCAGCGATCCGGCCGTGCGGTTCAACTACCTTCTGCGTCCAGAAACAATCCCCGACCCCCAGGTGCGACGTCAAGTGGCCCTGTTTGAGCGGAAATTCATTCTCCGGCCTCTTCGCGTGTTCCACCCCAACTTCGACGGCAGTAATCCGAGCTACCAGCCGGGATTCGATGACACTGACAACGACGGTCAGCCGGATTCGCTCCTGAGCATCAATCCCAACTCATGGCGATGGGATGTGGACAACGATGGCGACGGCGTGCCGGATAGCATCTGGGTCGATGTGGGGCTGCCCGTCCGTCAACTGCCCGATGGAAGGCGCTACAAGCCCCTCGCCGCCATCCTCTGCGTGGATTTGGACGGGCGACTCAATCTCAACGCCCACGGCTCGCTCGTCCAGGCCGACCCGCGGTATTATCAGCAGGACACGCTCAACGTTGACGGCGCTCCGCTGGGAGCAAACTGGATCCTCGCAGCGGGTGCGGACACCAACGGCGACGCGTTCCCGGATGGTGAAAATCCCAGCGTCCTGTTTCCTTATCCGGATCCGACCAATCCACAGTTCAATCCATTACGGCACTGGTTCCGTGGCCTTGGCTTTGGCCCGGCGGAGATCAACCTCGGGCCGCTCTTTGAATTGCTCACCAATAGTGGCGGCTCCCCCGGGCCCTGGCAGAACCTCTACGCTATCCTGCTTGTGGGAAGGACCGATCCGCTCCTGGGCCCCATCATGGGCCGTTATGGAGAGCGAACCCGTCTAGTCTCCGCACCGCCTCTTCCGGCAGCAGGACTGGCCGGACAACCCGACGCACTGCTGGCCAACAAATTCTTTACCTATCCAATCGACTGGCGGACCACACTTCCTCAGCCGTTCGGTCCAGGCAATCCCACGATCTACGGCAGTCCTCCTGACATGATGGGCGCCCTGTGTGTCGGTCTTGATCTGCGCGGCCGACCGATTTATGTACAGCCGCAGAACCTCTGGACGGCGGCCGTCACGGACAACCCCTACAAGGTCAAACTGACTCGCCGTGGGGGAAAGGGCCTCATTCAATCCGGCCAACAGGATGCGGTAGATGCCCCGTTCACACCGGCCGAACTGGAAGCGATCCTGCGCCCCTTCGACCGCGACAGCTGGGATCTCCCGCAGCGTCTCCGCAAGCTGATTCCCGATCTGGTGCGTGTGCGGCACATGATCACGACAGAGAGCTGGGACCTCCCGGTCGCCGCCCTGGCCGGGAGTTATCGCTGGCGCCAGCAACTGGGGAACCAGCTCCTTCAGAGCATCGTTCAGCGGTTCAATCTGACCGCACCGCAGGACCTGTGGGTGCTTTTCCCGCCGGACGTCCTGGCCGGTTTGCGACTCAACATTAATCGGCCGCTGGGTGATGGTCTTGATAACAACAATAACGGTGTCGTCGATGAACCTGGCGAGGCCCTCTCCGGTCAGGATCAATGGGCCTATCGCACGGCCACTGGTACGACCAGCGCAATCCCCTTTGATTACGACGGCGATGGTCTCCCCGGGGCCACCGAAGATCCCCATCAGGCCCTGGCCAGGCATCTCTATGTCCTCATGATGTCGGTGGCTGATTTGAATTTCCTCGATACTGTCACCGGCAGCCGTCTCAACACCGCCCGGATGATCGCCCAGTGGGCCGTCAATACGGTTGATTTTCGCGATCGCGATTCGATCATGACGCGCTTCGTCTTCGACGAGAATCCCTTCGACGGCTGGAACCCCACTCCCGACCCGCAGCATACGGTGTGGGGCTGTGAACGGCCCGAACTCCTCATCACCGAGACGCTCGCCTTCCATGACCGGCGAACGGAGGACCTGTCGGCCTACGGTTATGCCTATCCACCGAACACCAACGATCCCAAAGAGGAAGATTATCCAAGCCAGGGGCAAGGGATTAGAGACCTGGATCAGCGTTATCGACCACAGGGTTCCCTCTTTGTTGAGTTGTACAACCCCTGGTTTGAAAACGAACCGAGTCCTGGGGAATTTGACAATCCCAACAAGACTCAGCCGGAACCCCGGCCAGGGGTCGATCTGGCGAAATTGAATCCCGCCGGGGAGCCGATCTGGCGAATCATCGTCACCCGGGCGGAAGCCGATCCCGATCAACCGGGTCTGGCCAAAGACCCGGATAATCCTGATCCTGCCAAACGCCCGCAGATTGAACGGGCCATCTATTTTGTTCCCCGACCAGCGGGTGGCTTCCCCGAAGAGGCCAACATTCCGGTCAGCTATTATCCCAGCAATACGTACGCTGGGGAGATCGACAAGATCCTGCCCGGCCGCTATGCGGTCATCGGCCCGGCCGGCCGACCTGATGGCGACATCACGTACATCGGCTTCCAACTTGATCAGGGTGATCCAAATACCGATCGTTACATCCGCATCTTGAGAAACCAGGTGATCGTCGATAAGAATCTCGACACCCTGCCGACGGGAATCAACCCTCCTGTGGGCATTCGCATCGATCGCGGTTATGTGGCAATCGGCACTCTGGCCGGCGACAAGGAAATGCGGCTGAGCGTCTCCGAACCCGCGACCGGCTACGATGAGCTGGAAGCCACACAAACCGACGAGGCCGGTCAAGCTATCAAGTACAATCCTGCCACCGGGCGGTACGAGAATCCTCCGGGATCGCCCCAGGTTATCGACAAGCCCCTCGATGCCCAGCGGACGGACCTCCAAGCCGACGAAGACTGGGACCACCTCTTCGGGCATAACACAACGCGGACACGGTTTCGCATCATTCACCTGCAGCGGCTGGCCGACCCCACGCAGCCCTATGATCCGATTCTCAACCCGTACCGGACGGTGGACTCCGCCCCGGTGGATCTGACCTGCTTCAACAGCCGAACCAATAAGGAAGACTTCACCGCCGATGGCCAGGCCCAGATCAGCCACACCGATCCCATCATGTTCCACACGCGGCAGCGTGGCGAGCGAAACGATGATCCGCCTGCCCTGGACAACAGCAATAACGCGGTTATCCAGGACACCTACCACGACGTCATTCTTTGGAAACAGGAACCGCTCGACAAACCGGTGCAGAATGACGGGGCCACGGTGCCTGTGGGGATCTTCAACCGCAGACTCAAGCATACGCTGGGTTATCTGAGTGAACCTTTCGGCACGCCACGATCAGGCCCGGTGCCGTATAACGGTGATCCACAGCGTCCCTTCCCGTGGCTCACGTGGCTGAACCGGCCGTACACCAGCGCGACAGAACTTCTCCTGGTACCGGCATTGCCCAGTTCGCGATTGCTCGCTTACGATGCCAACAATTACTACAAGTACTACCGCGTGCCCCTCACCGATCCGACAGCGAGTGAACCAGAACCCAACCCTTACGAGCCCGATCGATCTGATCAACCGAACCAGTATTTTGAGCCGAACAAAGTCGAACCCTATCCTCACCTGACCAATTACTTCTGGTCTGTGGGTGCGGGCACCGGCGGCAGTCCGACGGCCCCTGAGTTCCACCGCGTTCTGGAATTTGTGCGGGTGCCGTCCCCGTTTGTGGATACGGAACTGCAGTTGAATCCAGAGACCGCGCAGCGCATCTCGCCTCCGGCCCCGCCGGGTTCCCCGCCGCACCGTTTCACTCCGCCCAACCACATGATTTCGTACTTCCGTGAGCCGGGTCGAATCAACTTGAACACCATCTATGCGCCCCAGGTTTGGGCGGGGCTGATGAACCGACCCGAGCTTATCCTCAATCCACCTGCCAACTGGTTTGACACCACCAATCCCTATGTGGCACTGTGGCACGAATTTCTGGACAGCCGTCGGGGATTCTATGTGCCGCCCAATCAGGGCTTCCCCAGCCTGCCCCCCACGGTGCCCAATACCCCGCCCCTCCTGCCTGACTCGTACACCCGACTTCTGGTGAACAATCCAGACTATCCAACGCGGTTTGGCAATCCCTTCCGCAGCTTCGGTGGGTTCAGTAACGTCCCGCCCACAAGCCCGGTTAATCCCACCAACCCCACTCTTCAGGACGTTATCGGCCGGGAGGTCAACGCCACCCTGCTGCGTGAAAAGGTCGTCCCAAATCCCAACACGGGACAGATGGAGTTTACCCACGTGCCCCTTTTCCAGGCACCCAGTACCAATCCGCAGAATCCCTCGCAAAATCATGAATACGAGTACTGCGACATCAATCGCAACCCCTTCTTCCGCTATCGAGACCTCATGCGACTCGGCAACCTTGTGACCACGCGATCCAATGTGTATGCCATTTGGGTAACCATCGGTTACTTCGAAGTGCAACCGGTGGCTGAGGTCATGCAACCGGATCCACAGACACCGGGCAACTTCCTGGTGAATGGTGTGAGCCTGTCCCCGCAGGAGATCCTCGACATCTATCCTGACGGTTACATGCTAGGTCAGGAGCTGGGCAGTGACACCGGGGACATCAAACGGCATCGCGGGTTCTTCCTCTTTGACCGTTCGATCCCGGTCGGTTTCCGCCGGGGCTACGACCTCAACGTCGATCAGGGGCTGTTGATCAAGCGAATTATCGAATAGCAGACCGCACCCTGATGGGCTGCAAGGGAAAGGAGGCCGATTGGTGGTGGCACAGGCGGGCGATTTTCATCCTCCCTCCGACGAATCCCTTCCGGAAGAAGCGGTGACGCTGGAGGACCTCGCTCGGGCGTTCGCCGAGGCCACCGGCCAGCCTCTGAGCAACCAATCTCCATCTGCCGAAGCTGGTCCTCCTCATACCGAATCCGCGTCCACGCCTTCCGACGACCAATCGGTCGGCGCACCGGCCCCGTCCTCCATTCCGGTCAATCCCAAAAGCATTCTGGAAGCCCTCCTTTTCGTGGGCCATCCGCGTAACGAGCCGCTGTCCCCCGCCCAGGCCGCTGAAATCATGCGCGGTGTCCGCCCCGATGAGATCGCACGCCTTGTTTCTGAGCTCAATGCCCAGTACGAGGCGAGTGGTCGGCCCTATCGAATCGTCTTCGAGCAGGGCGGTTACCGAATGAAGCTTCTGCCAGAGTTCGACGGCCTGCGGGAGGGTTTTTTCGGCAAAGTTCGGCAGGTCCGACTTTCTCAGCAAGCCCTGGAAGTTCTGGCGATCGTGGCCTATCGTCAGCCGATCACCGTGAAAGAGGTGAACCGGCTGCGGGGAAAACCGAGCGGAGCGATCCTCGCGCAGCTTGTCCGGCGGGATCTCATTTCCGTCACCTATCCCGACGGCGACGCCCGAAAAAGCACCGCGCAGTACCGCACCACGCAGCGGTTTCTGGAGCTTTTCAAACTGCAGAGCCTGGAAGACTTGCCGCAACTTGGAGAGGCCGACTGGTCAGGCGGGGAAAGCCGTGAATGACCGTCGTCTGCCGCACCCTCCCGCGACGACGCGTCACCCCTCTTTTCCGCGACGGTGATCAAACTCCTTGCGAAGCTGCTCAAATTGTGCGGAAAGGGAATCCAGAAAGGCGTCGCCGGTCCCTGTTAAACGGGCCTCCAGCGGTTCGTAGGGAATGACCCGTGGTGTCGTGGACTCGTGTTCATCGTGTCCCTCCGGCACGGGCTCCAGGTGACGGTCGAGCAGCAGTTCGATCAGGCGACGGAACTGACGGATCTCACCGGCCCAGCGGTTTCGTTCTTCAAGAAGCTGACGCCGCTGATCGGCCAGCATCTCCAGCCACTCCATCGCGCGATGCCGGAGGACGTTGACCTCTGCTTCCAAAAGCTCTTTCTGACGCTCGGCCTCAGCCAGTTGCTTTTCAAGATCTTCCGCTCTCTGCTGCCAGTGAGCCAGTTCCTGCCGTGAGACTGTTTGTTCGGAGGAGGACGTGGTGGTCACCGGTTGTGCGGCAGCGCGGAGCTCGCCGATCAACTCGCGGAGCCTGGCAAGTTCCTTGTCGCGGTCCTCGGACTGGGCGAGACGCCGCTGCCACTCTTCCTCCCGCGCCTGCAATTCCCGGGCACGGCGATCGACTTCGGCCGCCCGGCTTTCAATCTGCTCCCGCAGACGCGCAAGTTGCTCCTCAGTTTCCCGGTGACGTGCCAGCGCCGCCGCAAGTTCTTGCTCCCGGCGAACCAGTGCCGATTCGCGGTCCCGCAGCTCTGCGTCGCGCGCCGCCTGGATTTTCAGCCAGTCCTCGACCGCTGTCCCCAGTTCTCGAAAGGCGTCCTCCAGGACGGTTTGCAGCTCCCGCTGGCCGGCGAGCATTTCGTTGAGCCAGCGGTCCACCGCCTCGCGGGGCTCCATGCTGCCAGGGGTGTGCCGAGGGGATTCCATGGGAAATCGGACGTTGTTTTACAGGTGGCGAAACCGCTTGAGGGAATTGGACGCCATCTGTTCTGGCCTTCAGGATGGCCACAATGGACAGAACTGTGTGACTACCCGGTCGCTGCAACCTCCCGTTGGAAAAGACCTTTCGGCCGAATTGTTGCTAACCCTCAGCTTTGTCTCAGGCGCGGTCCTAACGGGTCGCGCTCAAAATGCCACGGCAAACCCGGCAAATTGAAGGGATCATATTCGCATCGAATATGCGGGATCCGCGTGCGGGTTTTTGGTTCCCCATAAATTCGAGGACCGCACCACTCGCTATGAGTAATCTAGGTCACAAAAGATGGCACGGCAAATGCGGGCCGTTTGATTTTCCCCCGTGGGAGTGTTAAAACTACCAGCACATCCTGTCCTGTGCCAGCCTTATGACCCACCGTTTCCAACATGTTGAGGAGGCGTACCCATGAACGAGTTTCCCACCCTGGGCAAACACGACACGCGGCGGAATTTTCTGAAGAAGGGCTCGCTTGCCACGGGTTTGGTTTTGTTATCGCAGCACATACCGGCGGTCCATGCCGCGGGGAGCGATGTGATCAAGATTGCCCTCTCCGGATGCGGCGGCCGAGGAACAGGCGCGGCGGCGGACGCGATGTCGAACAAAGTGGGCGTCCAGGTGCGGCTGATCGCCCTCCACGACGCCTTTCCCGAACGCCTGGAAGCGAGCTATCAGGCCCTCAAAGGCCGGTTCGGCGATCGGGGCGATGTCCCACCCGAGCGCCGCTTCACCGACCTGGACGGCTATCAAAAGCTCATGGAAACCGATGCCGACATCGTCCTTCTGTGCAGTCCGCCGGGATTTCGGCCGATGCATTACGAGGCCGCCGTTAAGGCCGGAAAACATGTGTTCATGGAAAAGCCCCTGGCGGTGGATGCCCCGGGAGTCCGCCGCATCATCGCCACCAACGAAGAAGCCAAGAAAAAAGGTCTCCGCGTGGCAGTGGGACACCACCTCCGACACGAAATCAAACACAAGGAAATGATCCGCCGTATCTGGGATGGCGAAATCGGACGCATCAAGTACATGCGGGCCTACTTCAACTCCAGCGGTGTCTGGGTGCGCCCACGCAAACCAGGGCAGACCGAGATGCAGTACCAGGTCAACAACTGGTACTACTTCACCTGGCTCTCCGGTGACCACATCGTGGAACAGCATGTCCATGATCTGGACGTCCTCAACTGGATGATGGGCAACAAGCATCCAGTCTCGGCGCAGGGGATGGGCGGCCGCCAGTTCCGAATCGGGAAAGATTACGGCGAAATCTACGATCATCACGCCGTCGAATTCACCTATGAAGACGGCACCCGCGCCTACAGTTACTGCCGCCACATTCCCGGCTGCTGGGACAGCTTCTCCGAGCACGCTCACGGCACGAAGGGTTACGTCAGTATTGAAGGCCACGGCCACGCCATCATCCACGTGGAAGGCAAGGAACCTGTGAGAGTGGAGCGCGGGCCAGATGGACATCAATTGGAATGGGACGACTTTCTCGCCGCATTTCAAGCGGGACAGCCCTACAACGAAGTGGATCACACCGTCCTGGGAACCATGACCGCCATCCTGGGGCGCATGGCGACGTACTCCGGCCAGATCGTCACCTGGGACGAGGCGATCAATTCAAAGGTGGATCTGTCACCGTCCGGCTATACGTGGGACAGCGTGCCGCAACCCAAACCAGGGCCAGATGGGATCTATCCCTGCGCGATGCCGGGCCAGACGAAAGCCTTTTAACATCGCCCTTGGATTACCGCGCGTCCTGCGGGAGCTGGACCTGCACCTGCGCGCTCAGTTTCCCTCAATCCTCGGCGGTGGTTCCGCGCTGCCTGGACTGGCCTGGGCAAGAGTTCGCGCCGTCGGGGTAAGCCGCCCAAAACAACGCTCGTAGAGCGCCGTCCACGGGGAACCATCCCGACCACCAGCGGCCAGGGTCATGAAATCGACACGGTCCTCCCACAGTTCGGGTTCACAGAAAATTCGGGCGGGAGGATGGATTTTTTCCCGCCGAATCCAACCCCACAACTCCCAAATCTCGCGCCATCGCAATCGGTGAACCCAGCAAAGTTCCAGAAAGAGGAGCCAGCGGCTGGTGTAGGGGCGGCGACTGCGAAACCGCTCCACCATCCACACGGCAACACCCAGCACGGCAACCAACGCCAGAACTCCCAGGATGTACCATCTCCAATGGCTTGTGGGCAGCGCCTCTCCTGCTTGCCGCCGCTGGAACTCCCGCCGCAGGGATTCCAAGGGGGCCGTCCGTTGACCCCACGCCGCGGGTTCAAACACCCAGAGTGCGCAAAGCAGCGCTAAAACGCCATGCCACAGGAGAGCAGCACAGCGCCGCATCACGCTATTCAGGCGGCAAATTCTCGATGACAAGAGTTTGTGCTTCCACAACATGGTGACCACCCTATGGACTGGGAGCGTTCTCCGGGGCAACTCTGGCGGCATCGATTGAGGAGCGAGCTGTCGCCATGGGTTGAGAAGGGGAGGGTTTTTCCGTTTCCTTGGCAGACCGCTCTGCCGATTCCTGTCGCTGTCGCCGCTGCTCCAGGCTCCGCTGAGCGATTGCCCGAACCACCGCGTTGGGGTCCTCTAGGGCATCCACCAGGGCTTGGTAACTCCAAACGGAGTCGCTTTGGGCGAGGGCAGCCGCCGCCTCTGCCCGCACGGCGTGGTCCTCGTCTTTCAGCAGCGGGATGATCGCAGACTCCACCCGCGGCACCAAATTGAGTTCCTGGGCGACAGAAAGCGCCCGCAACCGCCGCAACCGGAACGGCGAAAGCAACTCCGCCCTCAACAGGAGCGAGGTTCGGCCGTCCACCCGCTTCACCAGCATCCCCGTGTTCTGCCGAATATCGGCAGGCAGAAGGTCCCAGACCTGAAGAAATCGCGAGAAGCTGAATTCGCGGAGACATTTTCGGGCGGCCTTCCTAACGGCAGGGTGCGGACTTTCCAGAAGCCGAATGATGTGCGGCAAAGCCCCCACCACCCCGCGCTGGCGCAACTGAGGGAGAATGGCCGCCTGCACCAGCGGATCGGGATCTGACATCGCCCGCAATGCCAGTTCATTGGCCTCGGCACCGTGGAAATCCGCCAGCGCCTCGGCCGCGGCGCGACGTGCCCCCGGCAGGCCCTCGGTCAAAACCTTGCCAACAACGCGAAGGGCCTCCTGTCGCGACACTCCAGAATGGACGACTATTTCCACCAGCGCACTCTGTTCCGTTTCGTCAAGAATTGGCAGCAAGCCTTCCAGGTTTTCCAGCAACTTCAAAGACCGCAAAGACTTCAGGTGCCGTCGAACTGTGGCGTGCAAAGGTCTGCTTACCGTGTGGAGCCAATGGCGGAGGAACGGCAGATCTGCCCGCCGCGAAATAATCCGCAATACTTCCTGAGGGGCGTCCGGTTGGTTGAGAAAATCGCACAGCACCTTCAGCGTTGCCGAGGACGTGTCGGTCGTCAGCAGATGCAGTAAAACACCCCGCGCGGCATGGCCCGGCTGCCGAATGATTTCCAAAAACAGGCGAGAATAGCCCGCCGAAAGCAAGAGCAAACTCTCCAGGATTTCGGGGGCTTCATGCTTGGCATAGCGATCCGCCGCAATATTGAGAGCCCGACGAACCTGCTCGGCGGTCCGCATGATGTGCGTTGCTTCATTCCCCGCCGGCGAGGTTTCCACCAGCGTCCCCAGTTTGCGGCACAGGGCGTGAAGTGTGCTGGCAAGTGCATCCCGTGGCTCCAGCTTGCGGTTTTCGAGCAGATGAGCGAGTAGCGGGACGAAGTCAAATTGATCTGTATCCACGAGAAACTGGCAGACTTCTCGCCGCCGATTGGGATCTCCGTGAACCAGTTGGTCGCGGAGGAATTCCTGGAAAGCGCTGGGAAGCGTCTTGAAACAATCCCGCCAGCCGTCGTCGGTGCGGTCGATCTCCTGGAGCACCACGAGGTGGGCGTCTTTCTCGGGCCTGCGCATCAGGGCCAGCAGAGCCGCCCGGCGGATCCCCAGGGTTTCGGACTTCAGTGCGCGAAGGAGGAGCTCAACCGCCGCGCGGTTTCCAGTCGTTCCCAGCCAATCAAAAGTTTTTTCCCACGGAGGATGCATTCGGCTTCAGGCAGACCTCGGGCCAGTTCCGCTGGTTGGTTTGTGTCCCTCCCCCGTGCGGGAAGGCGATCCAAAAGAGTTTAGAACATCCTGCCTGCCCATGCTGCTTCATTGGCCTTGTTCCGCGAAAAGGAAAGGCTCGCCGCCTCCGCAAATTCCGTACAGATCACACATCCGGCAGCCGGCTCTCGCACCAGGCGGACGCGACAGGCAGGTTCCTCCGAAAGGTCGGAGGAACACGCTTGTCGTGCCCGAGGCAAGGAAATGGATGATCCAACGTCGAAAAACGGACCCGACAAGCGGGTCCCTCCGAATGACGTTCTTTCGGAACGGAGGAACACGCTTGTCGTGCCCGGTGCAAGGGAATAGATGATCCAACGTCGAAAAACGGAGACAGGCGGGTCCCTCCGAATGGGAGAAGCAACCAAAGAGGCTTCGCTGGCATCGAAGACAAGCTCGCTTCAGCGCGCTCAGCGCTGGATCTCGCTCAGCATCGGGCAGTGGCTGCAACCGCTGCACCCCACTGAATGGCCACCTTCGCCGCGGCGGAAATACCAAATGACATACACAGCCGCCACGACGACCGTCAGCCAGGCCGCCACGTCCTGCCACATGATGTTCAGATGAGTACCCAACTCGCTCACAATTCGGGACCTCCACCGCAAAGGAGGATGCCGCAAATTTGTCAGGCTCCACCTGTTAAAATTCTACTGGCCAATTGATATGTGACAAGTGCTCCGAGATAGGCCAGCGTGGTCATGTAGGCAAATGTGAAAACCGGCCAGCGCCAGCTATTCGTTTCCCGGCGGATAACCGCCAAAGTGGCAGCACACTGGGCACACAAAGCGTAAAAGACCATCAGGGACAGGGCCACAGGGATATTGAATACCGGCTCATTGCTTCCCTCCCGAGTAGCGGAGCGCAGCCGAGCATGGAGTTCCTGGCTGGACGTGACATCGTCCGAGGAAATATCTCCCAAATTAAACATCACCCCCAAAGTCGCAACCACCACTTCCCTGGCGGGAAACGAGGCCAGAACCGCCGTCCCAATTCGCCAGTCCCAACCCAACGGACGGAAGATCGGCTCAATCGCCCGTCCCATTCGTCCCAGGATGCTATTGCGCTGGTAGGCTGCCGCGATTTCCGCACCGACTTGATCGAGTTCCTTCTCCCAGGCCTTACGTTGTGGTGATTCCGGGGGAAGTGTCTCGATCAGGACCCGCAATTCAGCCTGGCGGTTGAGCAGATTCCTATCGATACTTGCGGAATCATGCGGGTAATACAGCGCTGCCCAAACCAGCACCGAAATCGCCGCGATGATCGTCCCGGCATTGCGCAGGAAGACGACCACCCGCTCCCATACCCGCAAAATAACCGTCCGCGGAGACGGCCATTTATAGCTGGGAAGTTCGATCACGAAGGTGGGCGACCGACCGCGGAAGATTGTTCGCTTAAGGAGCAGAGCCACTGTCACCGCAGTCGCCACCCCCAGCACGTACAGGCTCGCCAGAACCAGCCCCTGCAAACCCACGACACCACCCAGGTATCGATAGTCCGGAATAAAGACGGCTATCAACAGGGCATATACCGGCAATCGAGCAGAACACGTCAAAAGCGGCGTGACGAGAATCGTCGTCAGGCGGTCGCGCTCGTTATCGATGGTCCGCGTGGCCATGATGCCGGGCACCGCACATGCAAAGCTGGAAAGCATTGGGATGAACGATTTGCCGCTCAGGCCGATGCGGGACATGAAACGGTCCATGAGCACCGCCGCCCGCGCCACGTAACCGCAATCCTCCAGGATGGCAATAAAGATAAACAGGATCGCAATTTGAGGGATGAAGGTGAGCACCGCTCCCACCCCACTGATGACCCCGTCCACCAGCAGATCCCGGAAAGCCCCCGGCTGGAGCTGCGATCTTACCAGAGCAGCGCAGCTTTGCACCCCGAAATCAATGACCCGATTGAACGGCTCTGCCAGCCGAAACACCGCCTGGAACATGAGCAGCATGACGGCGGCAAAAATCATCAGCCCCCAAACACGATGGGTGAGCACGGCGTCCAGGCGGTCCGTCAACGTTATGCGGGGCTGCTCCGGTGCTTTGACGACTCCCTCAAGCAATTGACGGACCCATTCATAGCGGAAATGCGTCTCGTCTTCCGGAACGGCGAAGCCCGCCTGTTCCAACCGCTGCTGCGATTCAACCAAAAGTTTCAGCACATCCGGATGCTTGCCATCCAAGACATTCTGACGGAGAAATCCGCCCGCGTCCAAAAGGAGCCGCTCCAGCCAGAACCGGAGAATGGCGGGACTGCGATGAGAGTGTGACGCCCGACTGTCTTCACTGGCTGGCTCGAAAATTCGGGCAAGCAGGCCACGACTCTCCAAATCTCCGAAAATCCGTTCAATCTCCAACTGGACTTCCCGGGGAAGCGGTGACCGCGGAGACGGCGGTATTCCCTTCTCAATCAATCCGTGAAGGACCTGCCGAACCCGTCCCACGCCGATTCCGCGATGAGCTTGAACAGGAACCACCGGCACACCAAGGCGGCGGCTCAACTCCTCCACGTCGATCTGAATGCCCTGGCGTTCCGCTACGTCGACCATCGTCAGGGCCACCACCATGGGCAACCCCAACTCCAAAAGCTGGCTTACCAGGTAAAGATTGCGCTCCAGATTGGAGGCATCCACCACGCAGACAATTACGTCGACGGGCTCGACGCCCGGCTCTCGGCCAAGCAACACATTGACGGCCACCAATTCATCCCGAGAGCGGGGAGAAAGACTGTACAGGCCGGGAAGATCGATAACCTCGAATGTTTGATTTTGGAACTCGAATCGGCCAGTCCGCTTTTCCACCGTCACGCCGGGATAGTTCCCCACCCGTTGGTACACCCCGACCAGCGCGCTGAAAAGCGTGGATTTTCCCGTGTTGGGATTCCCGACCAGGGCAACCGAAACACACTTTTTGGGTGCGGTCACGCGTGTCATGGCAGGCCAACCGGCCTCGAGCAGACTTCGCAGGGATTTCTCGGTTAGATTTTTTCGCCACGGGCATCAAATCGCAAACACGCTACACCCATGGAGAGACAGGCATGCCGCGGCTTCCCGCCGGCATCGGGTCGGAAGGTCAGCGCGTCTGCGATTCTCCGGCCGTGCCGGCCGAAGAATTCTCGGGAGTTGCCTTCGGAGCCGTTGCAACCGATTCCATCTGCGAGGATGGATCCGATCCCCACCCGTGGCGATGCCGGTGAGGATGCCCGTGATGTCCCGGCAATGCTTCCACGAGGATTCGCACGTCGTCGTCCATGCGAACGCCCAGCTTACTCCCTCCCAGCCACACGATACACGGATTTCCCGGCCGAAAAACACGCACCACCGTCCCCGGCCGAAGCCCCAACTCCTGCAAGCGATGAACTACCTCCGGAGGCCCGTCCAAGGCTGTAATGCGCGCGGACTGCCCGGCCTGCAAGTCAGCCAGCAATGTCTCACCAGCCTGGGCAACATCCCCCCAAAATTTTCCTCTCCTCCACGCAAATCCAATCATGGCGGCCTCGTCATTCACTTGTTGCCACGGGAGACGGCTTAAAAATTGCGGTTCCGCAACACGGCAAACGCCGATATCCGACTCAAATCAAGCCCGCCGCTATCATTCCAGCAATTCAGCACCCCATTACCGTTAATGTCTCAATAAAGTCTAGTTGTTGAGATTAATTCTCATTTACTCTGCCATTATCTTACGCTGGAATACAGGCCTAATCAAGCGTTGTCGGGCGAGAATCTCTGATTGCGCCCCCAGTCGATGCCCTGTCAGTAGGGACCATTCGTGATGGTCCCATCAGAGCAGGCAAAACAGGCCGTATCACCCTGCGATCCATTGGCGATTCATGAATCGCCACTCCCCGCTCCGCAGGGACCTGCTTGCCAACTCCGCCACTTCACGGCGACTCGCGCGGCACAATGCTATTCGTTTGGATTCATGTCGGGGGCAATTCACAAATCACCCCCACTGATCTTCGACTGAACTTACGGTTAGCGGGCACGACAGGCGGGCCCCTCCAACTTCTCTGTCAGGTCCGCGATCCAACCTTGGACAATCCTAATCTGATTCGCTCTCGCGCAACGGGGAGAATCCAGCATGTACATACATGTAAAAGTGGCGGATTCAAAGGTTCCGATGAAAGTCACGCGTGACAGCCATTTTGCCAATTGTCAGCCTGGCCCTGCCCCGAGTATGATGAGCTTAAACTGAGAATGTGCGCGGTTGACGCGGTGGGACCATCCCAAACCGGGGCACCCGGGGTGGTCGTGTCGCGCAGCGAAGGAATCCCCTAGACCTGAAGGGCGATCGACCGCTTTCACCCCGTCGGGCCGCATCACTCGAGCAGGGTTTTCTCCATCTGTTTTTTGAGGGGCACACTGGTGAGGATTCGGGTTTATGTTTGAAAAACTCCAGGCTGGTCTGTACGAAGCGATCCGCACCCTGGCCGGTCAGGGCAAGCTCACGGAGTCCAACATGCGGGAAGGGCTGCGCCTTGTTCAGCAGGCCCTTCTCGAAGCCGACGTGAGCCTGCCGGTCGTCAAGGCCTTCATCGAAAAAGTTTCGCAGGAGGCCCTGGGCGAGCGGGTCATGCGGTCCCTGCGTCCCACCCAGCAACTCCTCACCATTGTTTACGAACAGCTTGTTGCCCTGATGGGCCCCGTGGACCACGACCTTCATCTCAAGCCGTCGGGGTCCACGATTATGTTGTGCGGTCTTCAGGGATCTGGGAAGACGACCACGGCGGCCAAGCTGGGACGTTACCTCCAGCAACGGGGTTACAAACCGATGCTGGTGGCGGCCGACCTCCAGCGCCCCGCCGCTATCGAACAACTTCAGATTCTTGGCGAAAAAATCGGTGCGCCGGTGTACGTCGAAAAAGGCGCCACCGATCCTCTTGTCGTCTGCCGCAACGCCCTCCGACAGATGCCCGCCCTCGGAGCAAACGTGGCCATTCTGGATACCGCCGGCCGACTGCACGTGGATCAGGCCCTCATGAATCAACTGGCCGCCATCGACCGCCTCATCCAGCCTGATCAGGTCTATCTGGTTGTGGACGCCATGACGGGCCAGGATGCCGTGAACAGCGCCCGGGCGTTCCACGAAGCCCTCACGCTCAACGGTGTCATCCTCACCAAACTGGATGGCGACGCGCGAGGTGGCGCCGCCCTTTCTGTGAAATACGTCACCGGGGTCCCAATCAAATTCATCGGAACAGGCGAAGGGACCGACGCCCTCGAGGAGTTCCATCCCGAACGGATTGCCAGCCGAATCCTCGGCCAGGGCGATTTGATGACGCTCATCGAACAGGCCCGGCAGAAAATCGATCAGGAAGAAGCCCTCCGGCAGCAGGAACGGCTGCAAAAAGGGGAATTCACTCTCGAAGATTTTCGTCGCCTGTTGGAGCAAACCACCCGACTGGGGCCACTCAACCAGGTGATTCAGCTCGTGCCGGGCATGTCCCAGTTGCTCCAAGACATGGGCGATGAGGTGGACACGGACCGCGCTTTCCGCCGACTCTGCGGTATTATCGACTCCATGACTCCCGAAGAGCGACGCAAGCCGGAGATCATCGATCTCAGCCGCCGTCGCCGCATCGCTGCTGGGGCGGGTGTCAAACCCCAGGAGGTCGCCGAGCTCGTGCGCCTGTTTGAGCCGATCTCACAGATCATGCGGGAAATGGCCAGCCAGGGGCTCCGCGGTCGAATGCAGATGATGTACCAACTCATGACCCAGGCAGCGAAAGACCCCGGCGTCATCTTCCGCGGCGTGAAAGGCAGTACGGGGAAGCGGCTCCGTCCCGAAGAGAAGGCCAAGCTCCGCAAACTCCGCGAAAAAGAACTTAAGCGGCGCCGCAAGGAGAAACGCGGCCGATAACACTTTCGCGCAACGCCGCGCAGCTTCGCCCCAAGCGATTGCGCTGAAGTTCACGCAGTCTGCCAAAAGTTTCACCGGGCCCGACAAGCGTGCCCCTCCGATCCGAAGGAATCTCTTCCGGAGGGACGTGCTTGTCGGGTCCGCCGTGCAACGTTCTATCATCCATTCTCTTTCACCGGGGACTGAAGTCCCGCGCTCCATATGGAGTGCAGCGATTTATCGCCGCTTTTTGGTGAAGGCCTTAGCCTTCAGCACCTTGGCGGTGTGTGGTGTTTTGCCGCAATCACGAAAGCTGCTCCCTGGCAGGGGGCAATTCATGAATTGCCCCTACCAACATTGACCGTTTCACTGTCACCGGGCAGCGAGCCATTCCGGGAAAAAAGAAGTCGCAAGGTGACTCGCTGAGAAGAATAAGACGGCCGGGGGCGCCTCAAGGGTGACTCAAAGCTGCCGACTCAGCGGGTTGGGCGGCAGGGTCAGCGCACGGACGAAGACGAGCTTGCCGTGCTACCGCCTTAACCCTGGTGTTTCCCTGAGGACAAACCGCGGTCAGCCAAGCTCAAAGGTGCATATCCTACGTGGGGAAGACTCGGCGAACCACATCCCAGATGCTCCAGGCTGACGCATCGGTGCCCCGCGGCCGTTCAATGTGCCAACACTGCTTTTTCTGTTAGATCGCCCTCTGCGTGCCCGAGCGGGAAGCCTCGTGCCTCTCACCCGAAGCCCCATTTCGCACCGACGACCGTGACGGTGTCCTGTCCCTGCGATCCTAACCGTGATCGCCAGTCCAGCTCCGTCTCGAATCAGGCAGGCAATGGCTCCGTGGCCAAAACGAAAAATCTGCTGATAGTGTACACGTCCGACGGCCCTTTGCAAGTCGGCCCAGCAAGAAATTTTTGTCGCTCACCCCCTCTCCGTGCATAGAGAAGCCATTCAATTCCGCACGACGCGATCAGGTTACGCGACCTTTCTGCGAAACCCGACTGGAGCAGCTTACTTACTTTCTCCTGTTTTAACCCTATTGGGGCCAACGCACGATGCGGAAGTCTTCAAACCGCATCCAGTGCTCTTCCTTTTCCGGCCCATGGTAACACTGGAGGCTGACCTCGTCATTGTTGGGTTGGGGAAGGGTCCCCTCGGCTGCGGTGAGGAATTCTTTCTCTCCCGCCGGGCGATACTGCGCGATCCAGTGGTCCCCTTTCACAATCAGCCGCAGGCGGATGGGCACGTTCTCCACCGGTTTACGTCCAGGGATGATGTAAATACCCCCGTCGATCCGTTCCTTAACGAGCTTGAAGACAGGTTTGCCGTCCACGTACCAGGTGATTCCCAGTTGTTCATACTGGACGGTCGGCGGCGTCAGATTGGAAACCGTCACTTCCACCGCGAACGCACCGGCCGAACGGTCCGGCGCCGGTCGCAGAAGCGCGTTTTTGACCGTGTTGGCATCGCCGGGCAGGGCACGGATTTCCAGGCCACCCTCCCGAATCCGCCATGCTCCTGGCTGCTCCCGAAGCCACTTCCATCCGTCCGCCAGCTTTCCTTCAAATCGATCTGCAAAGATCACGTCACCGCCTTCACCGCGGGCCACCTGCGTACCCGCCATTGCCATGAGGCCGGCAAAACCGAGGACACCAAACACCCAGGCGCGCATCGGATGAGCTCCTTTCGACAAACAGCAACACGCCCAGCAATCGTCGCCATCAATGAAGCAAGATCACAATCGCCACCTTATTTTGGCAACTGCCTGCCTTTAAGAAAAGCCACACGGGTCAGCGGACACGCGATGTCGCTTTCAACAGATCCTCGGCATTTGCTCTCCTGAAAGGAGATCCAGCACGCGTGAACCCCCTAAGGCCGTCCGCAGCTCCACCACACCGGCCGGGGCAGGCTGGACTTCGCCGATGATCTGGGCGCTGGTACAACCCGCCTGCTCGCGCAAAACCGCTAGAAGCTCCTCAGCCGCGTCGGCCCTGACCACCGCCACAAACCGCCCTTCATTCGCCACGTAATAGGGGTCCAGCCCAAGCAGTTCACAGGCGGCCGCCACCGCAGGCTCCACTGGAATCGCCTGCTCATTGATGACCATCGCCACGTGGGCGTCCATGGCCAGCTCGTTGAGTGCAGAAGCCAGCCCACCGCGTGTCAAATCCCGCAAGCAATGAATGGCATCGGCGGCGCACTTCACCATTGCCCGAACCACCCGGTGAAGCGGCGCACAATCACTCGGCAGGGCGTTGTCGAACTGCAAGCCTTCGCGGACCGACATGATGGCGATACCGTGGCGGCCGACGTCTCCCGACAGCAGAATCTTGTCCCCCGGCCGAATCCGGGACGGGGAAATGTGCACGTTTTCGGGGATCCAGCCCAGCCCCGTCGTGTTGATGTAAATGCCGTCCCCTTTTCCCCGATCGACCACCTTGGTGTCACCGGTGATGATGCGGACCCCTGCCTCCTCGGCGGCCTGGCGCATGGACTGCACCACCCGGCGAAGCGTGTCCAGGGGCAGTCCCTCTTCAAGAATGAATCCGGCACTCAGCCACAGCGGTTTGGCGCCCGACATCGCCAGGTCGTTCACGGTGCCGAAGACGGCCAGCTTGCCGATGTCTCCGCCCGGAAAAAAGAGCGGACTGACCACAAATGAATCGGTGGTGAAGGCCATCCGTGTTCCGTCGCCGAGGCGGATCTCCGCGCTGTCATGCGGCGGCTCGCGAAGGCCCTCGCTGGTCTCGCCGGTGTGCCGAAATTGGGGCAGAAACAACTCGGTGATCAATTGCCGCATGAGTCGGCCGCCCCCGCCGTGGGCAAGCTGAATGGTGTCCGACGAGCCAAGCGGCAACGGACACGAAAAGCCACTCCCGTTGAAAGAGCTTTCACTCATGGCAGAGCTACCTCTTTCGGAAAAGATATTCGAATTCTTGCCCGTGCCGTCTCGCCTTTCAGGCGTCAACCTTTCGCTCAAGACACAGGCACTTCACCGCTCTGCCATTATACGGCTCTTGTCTCCCCAACCGCATCCCCGGCTAAAGCCGAATGTGGAGTGCCGGACTTCGATCCCCGGGGAAAGGCAATGGATGATCCAACGTTGAAAAACGGACCCGACAAGCGGGTCCCTCCGAGAAAAGCGCGTCCAGGCTACGCGGCTTCGCGGGTAGTTGCACGGTAGGGGCAATTATTCATGAATTGCCCCTACCAAAAGGGACGCTTTCCACGGCGTCCGATGAACCCTCGGAGGGGCACGCTCGTCGTGCCCGGCGAAGCGGCAATTGATGATCGAAAGTCAAACGACGGACGTGACAAGCACGTCCCTCCGAGGGGTCGGAGGGGCACGCTCGTCGTGCCCGGTGAAGCGGCATGGATAATCGAACGTCGAACGACGGACCCGACAAGCGGGTCCCTCCGGAAAAGAACCCTCCGGCGTTGTAGCGGCAATTCATGGATGGCCCCTACCAGAGAGCAGCTTCTCGTGGTTGCGCCAAAACACCGCGAACCGCCAAGGTGGTGAAGGCTGAAGCCTTCACCAAAAAGCGGCGATGAATCGCCGCACTCCATATGGAGTGCGGGGCTTCGATCCCCGGGGAAAGGCAATGGATGATCCAACGTTGAAAAACGGACCCGACAAGCGGGTCCCTCCGAGAAAAGCGCGTCCAGGCTACGCGGCTTCGCGGGTAGTTGCACGGTAGGGGCAATTATTCATGAATTGCCCCTACCAAAAGGGACGCTTTCCACGGCGTCCGATGAACCCTCGGAGGGGCACGCTCGTCGTGCCCGGCGAAGCGGCATGGATAATCGAACGTCGAACGACGGACCCGACAAGCGGGTCCCTCCGAAGAGGTTCCTCCGCAAAATCCCCTCACATTCAATCTTTAACGCGAGGGATTAACGAGAACGCGTTAAACCTCCTTAGCATCAATCCATTTCATCATCTTGCGGAGCTTACGCCCTACTTCTTCGATCATGTGGGCACGCGCTTTCTTCCTGAGCGCCTTGAACATTGGGGCGTTGGCCTTGTTTTCCAGGATCCACTCCTTGGCAAATGCACCACTCTGGATTTCTTTGAGGATCTTCTTCATCTCCGCACGGGTTTGTTCAGTGATGATCCGTGGGCCGCGAGTATAATCGCCGTACTCAGCGGTGTTCGAGATGCTATAACGCATGTAGCTGAGTCCCCCCTGATACATGAGATCGACGATCAGCTTGAGTTCGTGCAAGCACTCGAAGTAGGCCAGCTCGGGCTGATAACCGGCCTCGACAAGCGTTTCAAAAGCGGCACAGATCAACTCGCTGACACCCCCACACAGGACTACCTGTTCGCCGAAAAGGTCAGTCTCGGTTTCTTCGGCGAAGGTCGTCTCGATGACCCCTGCCCGGGTACCGCCGATTCCTTTCGCGTAGGCCAGCGCCAGCTTGAACGTCTCTTCGGTGCCGTTCGGCCCATTGGCCACCAGACAGGGCACCCCGCCCCCTTTCACGAATTCCGAGCGCACGAGATGTCCAGGACCCTTGGGGGCCACCAGGACGGCTGCCACGCCCTCGGGAATATCGAACTGCCCGTAATGCACGTTGAATCCGTGAGAACAAACGATGACGTTCCCCGGCTTGAGATGAGGCCGAATCGAAGTGCGGAACACGTCGGGCTGAATTTCGTCGGGGAGCAGGATCGTGACGACATCGGCCTGCTTGGTGGCCTCCTCCGCGGAAACCGGTTGGAATCCGTGCTCCACCGCCAGTTCGTAATTCCGGCTTCCGACCCTCTGGGCAACCACTACCCGAACGCCGCTGTCCCTCAAATTCTGGGCATGGGCATGTCCCTGCGAGCCGTATCCGATGATGGCTACCGTCTTCTTCTGCAGCAATGACAGATCCGCATCCTGGTCATAGTAAATCTTGGCCGGCATGGTTTTGCTCCCAATCCAAATTCGAACTGTGCCCCTCGCAGGTCGTATTCCACCTCAACTGGAACCGGTGGGGCAACGAGAATCCGCCAACACTTGACCGTCGTGGTTATCGGAATTCCTGAGCGAAGAAGTCCCTCGCACCATTGCAATGCGGCCCGTTCGCACGAGTTCAAGGATACCGAACGGTCGCATCAACTCGATGAATGACTCGACTTTCTTCTCCTGGCCGGAAATCTCGATGATCATACTCTCCGGTGCGACATCGACAATGCGTCCGCGGAAGATTTCCACCAGCTCGCGGATTTCTCCACGCCGGTCCGGGGGGGCCGACACCTTGATGAGCATGAGGTCACGCTCCACATAATCTCGGGAGCTGATGTCATCCACCCGAACGACGGTGACGATCTTCTCCAGTTGCTTTCGCACCTGCTCGATAACGGCATCGTCCCCGACCACGACGAAGGTCATCCGGGAGAGCCGCGGATCTTCCGTCTCGCCGACGGCCAGGCTGTCGATGTTGTAGCCACGTGAGGCGAGCATCCCCGCAATATGGGAGAGCACGCCCGGTACGTTCTGTACAAGAGCCGAGAGTATGTGTCGCATAGTATCCTCGTCCGTCTGTCCGTAAAAGCGCTATCCTAACCTTGGGGGGAGGCTGCGACAAGTGATGGTCAGCCCGACCAGACCACCCGGCCGGGGTCTTAGCACACGGCTTGGATGTGGGACACTCCAAACCAGGCTCGGGTTCGCTTTTCCCCGTACCGTCGAGGTGCGTGCCTGCCGCCCGGTTTGGCGGGACGCTGAGCGAGCTCCGAGCGGGCACGACAAGCGTACCCCTCCGAAGGACATCCCAGAGGGATGTGCCTGTCAGGTCCGCTTCTTCGGAGGGATCTGCTTGTCAGGTCCGCCGTTTAACATTGGATCATCCATTGCGCGGTCACCGGGCACGACAAGCGTGCCCCTCCGAACGATTTCTTGGAGGGACCTGCTTGTCAGGTCCGTTCATTGCCGATTGATGATCCATTCCTCTTCATCGGGCACGACAAGCGTGCCCCTCCGGACAATTTCTTCGGAGGGACCTGCTTGTCAGGTCCGCCGTTTGACGTTGGATCATCCATTGCGCCGTCATCGGGCACGACAAGCGTGCCCCTCCGAAAAAATTCCGCAGGTCCCGCCGGGTTGAATCTCGCTCCCCTTTGAACCCCTGTGAAGGTCCCCGTTGGCAGAGGAAAAGTGGGGATGGGTCAGGCGCTTTGGGTTTTTGCCCGGTCGGTGTACCATGAGGCAAGAGGGCACCTCGCCCTGAAATATTGCATCCTCTTGCCATTTTTCAGCATCCTTCACGATGGCCAAACAGCGGATTCCTCACAGGCGCGAGACACCCAGTCAGGATTCGGGCGAGAAAGCTGCCGTGCCGCATAACCAGGAGAGACGTTCCTCTTCTGGTGTGCGAGCGTTTTTGCTTGCGATGGTCACGCTCCTCCTCGTCGCCCGGCCACTCTTTCCCAGCGAGGGCGCCGATCTGGGCGATGACGTCGCCCCCACCATGTTGCTTTTCGGTGCTGTCCTCATCGGAATCGTGTTCAATCTCGGCCGATCTGGGTGGCGAGTGAAACTCCAGCGTGTGGACCTGGCCTTCCTGGCGACCGTTGTGTGGCTGGTACTGGCCGCGCTTCGCGCTGTTTACTCAGGGACGGCCCGCCCCGCGATCAACATGCTTTGGGTGTGGGTGGGGTACTATGTGCTGTGGCAGCTTCTTCGGCAGTTGAACCTCACCGATCGGGAACGCCGCGCGCTTTTGGCGGGAATGGCCGCCCTTGCCGTGGGCGTGGCCTTTTACGGGCTGTACCAGTATTTCGTGGAATTACCCCATTTACGGACGGCTTACCAAACTCGCCGCACCGAACTCCTCCGTGAGCTTGGCTGGGACGACCTGCTCGAGGATCCGGTCGGTCTGGCGCAGTTCGAGAATCGGCTCTTCAGTCGGGAACCCCTGGCCACGTTTGCGCTGACCAACTCGCTGGCCGGTTTTCTTCTGCCCTGGTGTCTTGTCCTTCTTGCGGCAGTTGTTGGCAATGTGAAACTTCTTTTTGACACCAGCATCGAGACCGCTTCCGGCACCTCGCCGCCGCGCACGCACAACACTTCCCGGGACGGATCTGTGGGGGGACCCACGCGCGGCTTGGTTTGGGCAGCTCTGGCATTATGCATTCTGGGGCTGGCCGGCCTTTTGTGCTGCCTGGTTCTCACCAAAAGCCGTGCGGCGTACGTCGCGCTCGTCTGTGGCATGGCGATTCTTCTGACTATGGGAACCTCGCTCCGCGGCTCAGTGGCACGCCGAGTGCTTACGGCCGTGATGGTTTTGCTGGCGCTGGCCGTTGCAGTGGCCATCACCACGCGGGGGATCGACTGGCAGGTCCTATCCGAGGCCACGAAATCTCTCGGTTATCGCTGGCAATACTGGCGGGCCACCATAAACATGATCGCCGATCAGCCCCTGTTGGGTTGTGGGCCGGGAAATTTCCGCTATGCATACACCCGATACAAACTTCCCGAAGCGAGCGAGGAGATCTCCGACCCGCACAATTTTCTTCTGGAAGTGACCGCCACGGGAGGCATTCCCGCCGGGGTGCTTTTCCTCTTGGCAATTGGGCTCACTTTCTGGAACCTCAAGGGCGCACGATCAGACTCGACCACCAACTCGTCGGCGGGCCCCCGGCCATCCTCGGCGGGAGCACTCGTGGGTGTGTCGCAAAGGACAGCTCTTCACAGCCGCGAGCAACTGTGGCCGATTGTACTGGGATGGTTGCTGGCCTGGCCGGCAGGCTATTGGCTGGGACTACTCAGCTCGGCCCCCCAGGACCTGACGTTCTTACTGGTGGGACTTCCCCTGGCTATTCTCGTCGGGATGGGACTCTGGCCGTGGATTCAGGCGGGCACCTTGGCCCCTGGAATCCTCGCCGCGGCGCTTGGTGCCATTGGCGTTAACTGGCTGGCAGCAGGCGGACTCACGTTCCCCGGTGTCGCGGGCAGCTTCTGGTTGCTTTGGGTACTGGCGACCGATGTTCCAACCGGGCACTTCACGGAACAATCCTTATCAGATAACCAAACGTCCGGCGGCTGGTCGCAGCGACTCCGCCTACTCGCTTCCCCTTGGGGCCTTTCCGTGCCGCTTCCCACCTGGGCTGGATTTGCCACCCTGGCATTTTTCGGTTTGCTGATTGTTGCGTTTTACACCACAGCCTATTCGCCTGTGCTCCAGGCCCGCAGCCTTCTCGCTCAGGCCATCGCCGCGCGACGGTTTTCGATCGATCGTGCCAAACAATTCTGTCGGCTGGCTGCCGAGGCCGATCCCTGGGCGTTCGAGCCCTGGATGCGGCTGGTGGAATTGTGGCAGGCGGAGGGTCCCGATCCGCAGAAAAAGACCGCGGAATCGTTGCTCAGCAAATCCGACGCGGCTGACCTCTCCACCGTCCTGCGGAAACCCAGACCGTCGTCTCCTCAGGAGCGGGCCAAGGAGCTCGACACCTACGCCGCTGAACTTATCCCCCGGGCTGCCAACCACCACGCCGCTTCCTGGGTTCTCGCTCTTGCCTACCAACAATTGTTCCAGGAAACGAACGACCGGCGAGCCCTCGCGAAAGCCGTTACCTTCGCCCGCCGTGCCATCGACCTTTATCCCCACCAGGCTCGGTATCACGCCGGGCTTGCCGAGCTGCTGCGAACACTGGGAGATCGCGATGGGGCCAGGAAAGCCGCGGAAAAAGCGCTCTGGCTGCACACCATCACTCCCCATGCAGACCGCAAACTCCCCGAGGAGACGCTGCAATTCCTGGAGAAGCTCCTCCGCGGACCGTAACCAGAAACCAGCGGCGTCAGGCGAGGATTCCCTTCACCACGTTTCCGGCGACGTCGGTGAGCCGGAACTCCCGGCCCTGGAACCGATACGTCAATTTCGTGTGATCGATCCCCAAGAGATAGAGGATCGTAGCGTTCAGATCGTGGATGTGCACCGGGTCCTTGATGATGTTATAGCTGAAATCGTCGGTTTCTCCGTACACAATGCCCGGTTTAACACCCCCACCGGCCAGCCACATCGTGAAGCACCTCGGATGGTGGTCGCGGCCGTAGTTGGTTTTGGTGAGAGTTCCCTGGCAGTACACCGTCCGGCCGAATTCACCGCCCCAGACCAGGAGCGTGTCTTCCAGTAATCCCCGGCGTTTCAGATCAATGATGAGGGCCCGGCACGCCTGATCCACATCGCGGCACTGAAGCGGAAGGTCCCGCGGCAGGTCGTAGTGGTGGTCCCAACCGCGATGGAAAATCTGGACGAATCGCACATCCCGTTCCACAAGCCGCCGTGCAAGCAGACAGTTGGCCGCAAAAGTGCCGGGTTTCCGGGCATCCTCCCCGTACAATTCGAACGTCTCTTCTGGCTCCTGGGAGAGATCGGTGAGCTCCGGCACAGAAAACTGCATACGGAACGCCATCTCATACTGGCTGATACGGGTCTGGATCTCGGGGTCTCCCAGCGCGTTGTAGAGTTCACGATTGAGCTCGACGACCGCCTGAACGGTTTTTTCTCGCGACTCGGGCGACACACCGGGGGGATTACTCAGATAGAGCACGGGATCCCCCTTCGATCGAAAGCTCACGCCCTGGTGGTACGACGGCAGGAAACCCGCCCCCCACAATCGCTCGTAGATTGCCTGGGCATCTCGCTTCGCGCTCCACGTGGAATGGAGCACGACGAACGTCGGTAGATCGCGGTTGAGGGACCCCAATCCGTACGACAACCATGCCCCCAGACTGGGACGCCCCGGTATCTGCGAACCCGTTAAGAGATATGTGATCGCCGGGTCATGATTGATGGCCTCCGTGTGCATACTCTTGATGATGGCAATTTCATCCACCACGGTGGCCAGGTGAGGGAGCAGTTCACTGATCCACGCTCCCGACTGCCCGTACTGCGCAAACTTGTAGATCGACGGAGCCAGCGGAAACCGTTTTTGGCCCGACGTCATGGTCGTCAAACGCTGACCCATTCGGACCGACTCGGGCAAATCGGCGTCGAACATTTCAAGCAGTTTGGGTTTGTAGTCAAAGAGATCAAGTTGCGACGGGGCCCCGTTCATCACCATGTAGATGACCCGCTTGGCCCGCGGTGGATAATGGAGTTTCTCCAGCACTCCGGACCGACCGGGCTGATGCTCCGGAACCGCTCCCGCGACTGACGAAAACAGGTTTTCATTGAGCAAAGAAGCCAGCGCGATCGGTCCCAGCCCCCGCGCCAGCCGCCCGAAAAACTGCCGTCGTGTTTCCAGGAGCCGATATTCTTCGAAGGGATCCATAACATCTCTCCGGCCAAAAGAGACCGTGTTTACAACACTATGTCAAGCCGGCTGCTACGGCTTGGTGATGGTTTCGTCCAAATTCAGTAGCGTGTTGCACACCATTGTCCAGGCGGCCAGTTCTCGCGCGGGAAGCTGTTCATCGCGAGGTGATTCTCCCACCTGGAGTAGCTGTTCCGCAGCCGGTGGGTTCTTCTCGAAGTAATCACGCTGCCACCGGTAAAGCTCCAGAAGCACAGCCAGTTCGCTCGGTTTAGGCTCGCGACACGTCACCAGCTTAAAACCGTACTTCGCGGTGTCGCCAGGATCGCTGAATCCTTTCTGGAGCAGACGTTCCGCCATTTTTCGCGCGGCCTCCACATACTGGACATCGTTCATCAAGTTGAGGGCCTGGAGCGGCGTGTTCGTGCGGGCACGCCGCATCACGCAGGCTTCCCGACTGGGCGCGTCAAACAGTACCAGTCCGGGTGGAGGTGATGTTCTTTTCCAGAACGTGTACAGGCTGCGGCGATAAAGTTTTTCGCCGTGATCCTGGACGAACTTCGCGGTATTGCTCGTCGTGTAGCCCACTGCTTCCCAGAGCCCTTCCGGCTGGTATGGCTTGACACTCGGTCCACCGATTTTGTCCACAAGCAATCCCGACACAAACAAAGCGGTATCGCGGATTTCCTCTGCATCCAGCCGGAACCGTGGACCACGGGCAAGCAGCCGGTTTTCAGGATCCTTCGCCAGCAGCTCAGGACGGACCCTCGCACTCTGCCGATAGGTGGCCGAGGTCACCATCAACCGGAAGAGATGCTTCACATTCCAGCCGCTTTCCATGAACTCCACCGCCAACCAGTCCAGAAGTTCCGGATGGCTGGGGCGTTCACCCTGCGTGCCAAAATCCTCAGAGGTCTTCACCAAACCCGTGCCAAATATTTCCTGCCAGAAGCGGTTGACTGCCACCCGCGCCGTCAATGGATGATTGGGCTGGACAAGCCAACGCGCCAGGCCGAGTCGATTCGGTGGTGCATCAGGAGGCAGCGGCGGCAGCACACTGGGGACACCCGGCTCCACTTTCTCCCGCGGCTTTTCGTAGTCGCCCCGTTCCAGCACAAACGCCTCTCGGGGTTGCGGCAGGTCGGCCGACACCAAGCTCACCGCGATCTGGCTCTCCAGTTCCCTGAGCTGCTTGTCCACTTCGTCCCGCCGGGCATGGAGCGGATCAAATATCGCCCGCGTGTCCTCGTAGACAAACTCCACAAAGTAATCACGCAGTTTGGCCTGCTCTTCCTGGGTCCGCTTGTCCGCCGACTTCTTGAGGATTTCAGCCACCGGCTTTGGCCAGGTGTCCGGTTTGCCCCGCTTCACGACTGCTTCCCAGCGTTTCAGACTGCGAAACTTCTCACCTGGTTGAATGGCCGTCGTCACGATACCCGCGGCGTCCCAGTAAACCGTTCCTCCATACTGGGTGAACGCCCAGCCGTTGATCTGTTTACCCGCCTCCAGACCGACATCCTTTGCCGAGACTTCGAGCCGTACCCACTGTCCGGCGGCCGGCAGATCGCCGATTCGTTTTCGGCTGGGGCTGCCACTCTGCCCCCACTCAATGAGGTCCTCACCCCAGAATGCCCGGTGCTCCCACGACCCGTCGTTCCACTGGAGCATGATTTCCCGCGGCGGGTTCTGGGGATCCAGATAAACGTGGACGAATAGCGTGTCGTCATCCCCCACGACCAGTGGCTGGGTGGCCTTAGTGAAATAGTGCTGCGCGAGGCCCTCGGCCTTTCGCCGCATGACTTTTTTGCCCGAAAACGCCGCTGGATCACCGGCTTCCACAAATTCCCAGGGGTGCCCATCCGCCGACAACGCAGCGCCCGCGGGCACCTCATCGTCAATCCACACGATCTCCCTCGGGCTCGGTGCAGGACCGGTTTCTTCCTCATCGGGATCGCGGTAATCGACCTTATCCAACTCCTCCCGAATCTGCTTTTCGATGGCTGCCCGTTCTTCCTCGAGGGCCGCCTTCTTGGTTGCCTGCTCTGGTGTGGGGAGACTCACGATGGGTGGCGTCCGGTCGCTATTTCCGTCCATCGCCGGGTCCGCCATGCTGTAAAAATACGCGTACATGCGGTAAAAGTCTTTTTGAGTGATGGGATCATACTTATGATCATGGCAGACCGCGCAGCCCACCGTCAGCCCCATGAACGCCGTGCCCATCGTGCTTGTGCGGTCCACGGCATATCGGACGAGAAATTCCGCGTCGATGGCCCCGCCCTCACTGGTCGTCACGTTGCAGCGATTGAACCCCGACGCCACTTTTTGATCCAGCGTTGCGTTGGGAAGTAAGTCCCCCGCCAGTTGCTCAATAATAAACTGGTCATAGGGTTTGTTTTCGTTGAAGGCCTGGATGACCCAATCCCGATACGGCCACATGGAACGGTAATTATCCAGATGGAGCCCATGCGTATCGCCATACCGGGCAACATCCAACCAGTAGCGTGCCCGATGCTCTCCGAAATGCGGTGATGCCAGAAGACGATCGACAACTTTTTCGTAGGCATCGGGGGAATCGTCCTGCAGGAACCGGTCTACCTCATCCGGCGTGGGCGGGAGACCTGTCAGATCGTACGTCACTCTGCGGAGAAGCGTTACCTTGTCGGCTTCTTCAGAGGGAGCAAGCCCCTCTTTCTCCAATCGTGCAAGGATAAACCGGTCAATGGGATTTCGACACCACTCCGGGCGCGAAACATCCGGAAGAGGCGGTCGCTGGGGCGTCACAAACGCCCAGTGCGGTTGCCACTTGGCGCCGCTATCAATCCACCGACCGATGAGCTCGATCTGTTCCCGCGTCAGCTCTTTCCCGCTACTCGGGGGCGGCATCCGCTCCTCGGGGTCTTCCGCCGAAATCCGCAAATACAGCTCGCTTTCCTCTTTTTTCCCCGGAATCACTACCCCGGGCGACTCGGCCGAGCCGAAAACGCCCTCGGGCAGGTCCAGCCGGAGATCCGCCTGACGAGCCGCGGCATCCGGACCGTGACAGGTGAAACAGTTATCCGAAAGAATCGGCCGCACCTGGCGATCGAAATCCACCGTCGCGGCGTCACGGCCCCACAGGCGATTATTCACGAACAGAAGCATTCCACAGAGAAGAACTCCCTTGAGCGCTAGCCCAATTGCACCAAAACGTGTTCCACTACTCCCGGAACAACGGCCGCCTCGCTCCGTCGCACCGCAACGGGCTTGGTCGGGCGACCCCCGTACGCCATGATCGGCCCCAGAACACCAGGACGTGGGAAACAGAAAGCACGAGGCGGGCAGCATCGGCGGGCCTCCTCGGTTTGAGGTTAAGCCATATTAGTCTGGCCGAATTGTACCTAAAAAGCGCCCCGCCGGTCAACCAACCGTTATCCCCCAATAAAGGGTTACTTCAGCCCGCCCAATCAAAACGCTAGACTCATCCCGTCTTCTGCCACAGTAACATTCGGAAACACCGCCCGTACTTCCATAATCCTGAGGGGGTCGGAATCTTCGCTCAGGGGATTTACGTGCACGAGAAGTAGCCTTTTGGCTTGACACTCCCGTGCTACCTCGGCGGCCTGTACGGACGACACATGGCCCGTCTGCAAAGCCAGATCTTCATAACCCGGTGGAAAATAGGCCTCGTGGATGAGCACATCCACACACATGATCTTCTGGACGTAGGTTGGCCGGGCGGCCGCTGTGGTATCCGTCACGTAGGCCACCGACCGGTCCTGAAAATCAAATCGGTAGCCCTGTGCACCCCCGGGGTGACTGAGGGGAAAACTCGTCACAGTAAATTCTCCCGATTCCCGCTCGCTCGGCACCGTTACCTTTTCCCCCGGCAAGATGAGCGCGAACTCGTACGGCGGCATTTTGGGGAACAACGGCTCCGAGAACAGGTGCCGTTTCACCGCTTCGATGGTCTTGTCACTTCCCCAAACCGTGATCGGACCAAGCGACCGATCCCGTGAGACGCTCCAGTAGTAGGTCAACCCGATGATGTGATCCAGATGGGCATGCGTCAGAAAAATGTGCCACGGCTGTTCGTCCAGAAATCGGCCCACGCGGAAGAATCCCGTTCCTGCATCCAGGATCACACCCGCCTCAGGAATCACGTGACACAGCGTATGACGCCGTTCACTAGGGTGATAACCACCGCTGCCAAGCACAATCAGCCGCATACCCTCGCCTTTCCGTTGGAAATGTGTGGTTGCCGCGCGGTTTTCTTCACGTTTTCCACGCACCAAGTTCCGAATCAGTCCCCCGCGACCGCTCCATTCGATGACAATTCCTCTATTAAACAGCGTGGTCCCCACACCTCCAACAAGGCTGCCAAGAAACGCCCGAACTTTGTGGTCGGGTGGGAACCCCTCCACCTGCCTGGATGTCCTGCAAGGGTCCCGAGATGCGACGTTCCGGTCCTGGATGTGCACGCGCTGACAGCACACCGCGGAGCACGCCCGACCATCGTCCACCTGGTGTCGTGAGCCCCCGGAACACCCGTTATAATAAGAAGTGCGCGAAGGCAACGCCAAAAGGAGCGGTGGCTCACTTTGGACCGGATCACCGAGACGACAGTCAAGCCACCGCGACCGGGGTGCTGAAGCGTACAAACACACAATCCGCCCGGATGGCACGCAAACCGGAAACAACCCCGCGTCGGAAACGACAAACCCATGTTTCCGACGCGGGCCCCGGCTGGTTGCCCAAAGTTTTCAAGAAACTATGGAACGCTTGGATGCAGTTTGCGGCAACGGAATATGATGCGACTACCCGCACCTCATTGAGTTTGGTGTGAAATGATAGGCGCGGGCACAAAGGCCAATTAGCACTACAGCACAGAATTACCCAGACGCCACAAGGCACCCACCACTTGTTGTGCTGACGTAGATGCTATGGCGGCAAGATGCTGGTCCGCTCCCATGACACTGCGTTGTGGTGTTGGCAAAATATAGGAACCAGAATAACAGGCGGGACGGGGTATAACAGGAGGAACAGGGCAGAGAGAATTCCTGAATACCTCCAAAGCCGGAGAACACTCCCTCCAGCGCATGATGGGCCCGTAGCTCAGCGGTTAGAGCAGGGGACTCATAATCCCTTGGTCGGGGGTTCGAATCCCTCCGGGCCTAATACCACAGAAGATCAGAAAACCCCGTGATTTCCCACGTAAGTGACGGATTTCACGGGGTTTTTGATTTCGCCACACTGTTCTGGAAGAAAAACGTTGCATGCCGGTTAGAAGGGAAAACCTCGAAAACCTCGCATAGAACCTGGAATGGACCTGACAAGCGGGTCCCTCCGAGATTATTCCGGAGGGGCACGCTTGTCGTGCCCGGTGAAGGGGAATGGGCCGTCGATCGGTGTTTACCGGACCCGACAAGCGGGTCCTTGCAATTACGCGGACCCGACGAGCGGGTCCCTCCGAAAAAACAGACCCGACAAGCGGGTCCCTCCGAAGGCCAGATACACCTCAAAAATGCGAGAGTCATAAGCATTGGTAGGGGCAATTCATGAATTGCCCCTACCGCGATTCAATCGATTTGGCCGTGGTGCCATGTGTTGCAGAAATACGGCTTTTCTCCTGGAGGCGTATGCCCAGATTCTCCGCTCTCGGCCCGGCACAACCTCGCCAGGCCAGCATCCGGGGCGGCGAGTTCAAGCTATCCAGGCTACCGCTGCGAGGCCGCCTGCAACAGCGTTGTGGCGGGCTTTCTTCAAAGCCCAGCCAGGGCCTGGGCATCTTCCATAGAAAGTGATACTGCGTTTATTCACCGCCCGTGGTCGAATTAGTAACGGTGGACCGCGTCTGGCTCTTCGATCGCCCAAACTCACTTGACCAGATTCCAAGGAGGCTCTTGATTTTCAGCGATGGCACCACGATCGAGACGCCCGAACTTCTCGACAATGCGCGTCAAGGTGGGGAAACCGTCTTTCCGCCGGGCGAGGCCAAATGGCTGGCCTTTTTAGTCACGGCAACCAAACCTGGAACCCAAAACGTGGGTCTGGCCGAATTGGCCGTGTTCAGCTCCGAAAAGAAACCGCCTTAAATGATTTTGCCGGCGCGTTGCGCCACGCCATTTGCCCGTTAGAGTAGCCATGGTCGGGGATTATTCGTATATACTCAATATGATAACACTATCAGACGTCCGTTATTCCGAGATTGTGCAGCGCAATGGAGGGGCTACTGGAGAAGTTTCTGACCTCGGTGGCGTCCAAGAAACATTCTCAATTGGTCAGTATCGACCTTGGGAATAAGTCTGGCGAGCGCCACTTTGCCCCCTTTTGCCGTCCAGAGAGGTTTGATTTCAGCCACTTCATCACAGATTTGCTGCCACCGTTTGAGGCATACCGCGGCGGGAACGTTTGGAGGAATTTTGTAGTATAAATAGATGTGACGTCCCATCTGATAGACGGCCCAATCCTGAGCTGTCTCCTCCATGTATTTGTTGAGGTGACTTTCCAAGCGGATCAACACACCCCGCGGCTCCGCACCGGGGGTAGCGCCTAAAAAGCTGGATTTTGCCAATGCCTCCTGATAGCCCTGGGACTTCGCTCCGTCGAGTAAATCCTGGGCCTTTTGCAAGGACGCGGGAAGTTCTCCTGGCAATCCACAAAAACGGGCCAATTCGCGAAAGAAATTCAATGTTGCGGCGCTGTCGAGTATATCCACTCCCAGTTCCCTCGCCAGCAATTTTTCCTGCTCACGGAATGCTCGACCCGGCCTGATCATCAGGAGCATCGCCCCGATTCCCCCGATATCGCGGCGGATGGCGGCCGCCTGACGAATCTGGACGGCAAGGGGCTCCACCCGGCGGCCTTCCTCGCTTTCCACGCGGAGCTTGCAATCGAAGATTAAAATTCGGCCACGATAGTTCGCGATCACGTCTATTTCCTGCACGGATTGACCATTGCCTTCGCCGAGCTTCGCATTAACGTCTACCTGCGGGATACCCATTTCGAGAAGCACGGCAGCGACGAATTTTTCGAAGAGAAATCCTGCCTGACCCTCATTCGGCCGGCCAATCCTGGCGAACATCCGAGGCCAGTCCCAGCCCGTCTCGATTCCGTTCTGAACAAGTTGTGCGACAGGGAGTGGTTCGGGCTTATGACACTGCCATGTACGGTTGAAGGCCACTCCCGACTGCGCCTGCACGAGATATCTGACGGGAATATAGTCGGTTTCCGCACGATCTATTGACAACGATTCCAGTTGTTCACCGTGGGCGGTTTTTCTCCAGCGGAACCATTCACCGGAAAGCTCTCCGTAAACGACTTCCGTATTCGGCAACTCCTTGGCCTGAACGGCTCCATAGAACATGAGCTTGAGTCCGCCCGTGGCATTGATGATCCACCGCCTTGCCGGAAGCTGCTTTTGCCAGGCGAGGATCTGGCCCAACACATCCTGTGGCAACGTGCCGCCGGGAGCTTCTGGAAGATGAACATGGATCGGTGGAAAAACCTTTTTGGCAAATGCCGCAAAGCGTTCGGCGGGCTGCTTTGATCTGACAGGATTGTTCGTGTAATAAATGCATAAATCCTTGACGCCGCCCTCATGTTTATGCCAATGGACCAAACCGAGGATATTCGGCCAGAGCTGTTCACTGGAGAGGACGACCATAGCATTGGGTAGCTGTTGCATACCCTATGCGCCCGATCTGGAACCCTGCAAAAACTTGATACTCGGTCGCTTTAACAGACAAGACGGCCAGGGCAAACCGAAACAGGCGGACGCCGCAGCCCTAGCCGCCAATTCGTGCCAACGCCTTGGCTTTACGAACATCGCACGTTCTTCACAGGCTTTAAAGGAATGGACATTTTTCCGAAATGTTACAGGCTTTCTATTTTTTAGCTTTGAATTGAATCTGTTTTTGCTTCATGTTGATCGAGTGAATAAACACGCGTATTTTTGCTCCAATTGTTTTATCGGGCACATTATTCGGATCAATGATATTTCCGACGAGACCTGTTGGTTCGTGTTTTGCGAACAATCTGCCTTTGCCTTTGGGATCTTCCACGATTGTGACTTCCACTTCGTCGCCACTTTTCAAAGCAGGAAGAGAAGGAGCGGGGGCGCTGGTGGGCCGAGCCCCAGCCCCTGGACTTTGGCCAGGCTGACCAGTGGGGAACTTCGCCGGCTGCATGGCGGCCCCCTGTAAGTTCGAAAACGCACTTTTCAGATTGGCAGTTATTGTTTGTATCGCCTGAGTAAGAAAATTTTGGCTTGCCTTGCGCGTGCGATCGGCCGGTAACTCTGGGGAAGGAAACCCAACACAGCGCACAACATAATTCCCATTTTGACGTCCCACATGAAAGATGAGCGGCGATGCGTGACGGTTCGTCTTTGCAACGTGTTCGCCTAGGTTAAATCGGCCGCGTACATTTCTCGGCAGTCCCAACGCCAGTTTTTGAGGATTTTTCGCGTATTGTTGGGCAAAAGCCTGAGCGGCGGCACCGATACGGTCCAGGATCCACCAGACATTTTTCCAGCCAACCGGGAGCTCCTCACCCGAAATCATCGTTTCCAGAGTCGGTGCGTCGCACCCTTTTTGAGTTGACCGGTTGCATGCCTTGCGAAACTTCGCGGCGACTTCTTTACATTGTTCCAGGTTCCAACTGGAAAGTTCGGCGGGCACATCGAAACAACCAAAACCCTTCCGCGACTTGGAGCCAACCCCTCCGTAGTAACAGAGCAACCACAACGCCGCCTGAGCCTGGGACAGGAGATCAGATACTGATAGGTCCCATTTTTCAATAACGATGCCTTTATCATTTTTTATTTCATATATCTTCGGACGAACTCTCATCGTCACCCGCCATTTTGCACACGGCATTATATAATAGCGCTGATAACGCTGGCGCTGGCCATTCTCCCTGCGCATGTCATCCATGCCGAAAGTGAAATAATTAAGTCCCTGCGTAGTCCTTTTATTCGGCGGAGCAGGCAGTTTATTTTCGTCTCTTACCTTGTTTTTATCGAATAAAACAGGCTTTACATTGTCTAACGGCTCCACCGTAACGCGGACGGCGCCGCAGGAATTTGTATCGCCCCAAATCGCGGATTCCATCCGATAGAGAGTGGCGGCGTCCACGTGGGCGGCGTGCATGGTCCGCCACCACCAGCGGAGCATGCCCCGCAGCGTTGCCGGCCGGAGTTCGCAGTCCTCCTCCTTTTGCAAGGGTCCCGCCAGAAACGCCGGTGTCACGAGTTCCAGTGTGCAGGCAAATTCCGCCCGCTTTTGCTTGGCCAGGGCCCCTTTCCAGGTTTTATCGATGTTATCCGAGGAGTACAGCTTTGGCGTCTCGGTTAGCTTGAACGATCCATACCCGGAGGCCGTTTTTGCACCGGCCCCTTCGTACTCAAGGGCGCCCACCAACCACTCGGTCGCCAGTTGAAGGAGTTGATGCGGGACATCCGCCCGGCGTTTGGCCAGTGCGAAACAGAACGTGTGACCGGCAGAAACCGCCAGGAAATACACCGGACGGGGCGAATCCCAGTCTCCCGGTGGTTCCTGATTCTGGTAATAACTGAAATGGTGGTTATTCAATATATCAACGACTAACGGCGTCCATTTCTCGGGCCAGGCGTCCAGAAAGACAATCTGTCCCGACGAGGCTGTGATCTCTGTTCTGGGGTCGCTCGGATCGTGGCGGACTTCGGCAGGATGATGGGGATCCCTGATCTGTTTGACGCGGTCGGGATTCGGAGCCCAGCCGAAGACGTCCTCGATCTGTTGCCACGCTTTTTTCTGATCGGTTTGCGTGGGCAGCCAGACCGTTTCGGCAAACGCGCGGGCCATTCCTTTGAGGCCGGTTCCTGGTAAGTAGACAAACCCATAAATCGGATGCAAACAAATGCCGGCGTTTTCGAGCGCCGATGCACGGGCGAGATGGAGTGTCAACGGCCCGACGGTTTTAGCTTTGAAGGTCATTGCTCCCCTCGCCGCCGCGACGGCCTGCCACCGCGCGAATAAACCAGCGTAGTTTAATCCCGGTGGCTCGGTTCTGGACTTGCGGGCGATCAGTTCAACGGTAGGCTTTTGGACCCGCTCCGAGAGCTTCCCGGTGTCGTCCCCAGGTTTTGAGAACAACTCCTCATCCCATGACTGGACGTATTTGTCGAGCTGTAACCCCAGGTGGGTGTTCTCACGCACCAGGTCTCGAACAGATTTGGGGAGGGGAACGATCATCGCCATAGGATTTTCTCCTCAGTCGGTCGCTGCGCTGCCCTCGGATCCTTCTGCATCCGCGAATCGGACTAACCACTGGAGATAGGCCAGCACTTCGTCGGTGGCCCAACGGAGGAACTCGGCATCACCTTCGACAACGGCTTTCAAGAGGGCCATGTCGTCTGGTTCTGGTTTCTTGCTATCCGGGTTGATGCGTTTATCGAGCACCCAATCTCCCAGGGCCACGAGCAGCTTCGGCGCGTAGTTTTTTGCTTTCAAAAACGCCAGGGCCTGTCCCAATCCGGAGGCAATGATCCGCACCGGCAACTTTTTGGCCTGGCCGTGGAACTTTTCAAAATCAACCGCTTTATCATTCTTGGCTGCCTGAACGGCTTGCCATGCATGTTCTGCCCGACGTTGATCGAGCGTTTTTTTCTCGGGTTTTGTTGCGTTCGCCATATCCCCTGACTCCTTCTTTTTGTTCCATAGGCCTGACTGATAACTGAAGCGGTTCAGTGCTGCAGAACATGCACCGCACAGAGGCCTTTTCCCGTGGTTTCGTCGCCCCCAATCTGTAATACGCGGACATCTTCCAGGCACTGCCGAACTTTGCCAAGCACCTCCGCAGCATCCATGGAAGCTCTCTCGTTCCGGCTGGAATTGGCCAGCAGCACAGAGTACATGAGAGTCTCGGCCGGGAGAAATTCCTGATAAAACAGGGCGCCCTCCTTAACCGTTTTCCGTTCGTAATCGAGGGCGATTCGGGCAACGATCTCCGTGGCGTTACGGACAAAATGGGTGAAATCATCGTCAGAGAGCACGACAAGGTGGCTCTTCATACGCTCTTGGGCAAACTTGTCAGCCACCGCATGATTCGCCAGCCATTCGGCCACGCCGTCGCTTGGGCCAATCACTTTGTAATCAAACTCCTCGAGGACCACAGTCGCCTGATTCGACTGCCCCACCATGAGCGGTGAGTTCGTGGGAACGAGGGCCTTGTGTTCGGCCGGCCAGGTTGTGGGAAGCGACGGAAGCGGCATGCCGATCAGGGCCAGGTCGCGGCACAAACGCTCCAGAACGCCGCGGCACGTCACCCAGGCAAACACCCCACGGAGCGAACGCACGGGATAGGCGAGAATGCGGGCATCGCTGACGGTGAGGGCGCCTGCGTGGGCGCTGCTCTCGTCCACTTTGCCCGGTCCAAAGATGGTGACGATGTCCGGATGTTCCTCGTTGACCACCTTGCGTGGCTGCCCGGTGGCCTGATGAATCTTCTCACGGCAGGCATCGCGGAGGACACCCTTGAGGGCTGAGCCCGCGATGTTCGGCCAGCCGGTGTGCCGTTCCCGTTGGACGGGAAGATCGACAGTACCCAGGGCCGTTCCCGAGCCGGGATGCAACGCCGTCTGGGCATGGATGAACAACAGTGCGCCCTGTGTGGTGGTTTTTGTCGCGTCAGACATCGTTCCAAACTCCTTGTAAAAAGCAGCCCCAACCCTGTTGCTGGTCCAAAGGCTTATCAGACAACGGATCCGAAAGTGTTTCCGGAAGGCGTTCGAGGAAATACACGGAACCGGCCGAGGCGGCAAAACGTGCGGGCTTGGGTCCCCGGCGCACGAGGTCCCAGCCGGAGACGGCCACCTCACCTGGCACAGCGGCCGCCACCAGTTCCCCCGCCAGGCACCGGGGATACCATCCGTCCTCAAAGATTCCAGGTGTCGTCAGCACGACCAGGGGTTTTTGCCCGTTTTGAGGAACGGCCCTGGGAAATTCGAGCGGTTTGTCGAAATGCTTGACCGCCACCTGTTTGCCTTCCCCGCCCCAGCGGAGAAAACTCACCGATTTCCACACCGATTCGCCCTCGGGCGGCAAATGCAGCTCCACGTAAAAGGCCACCTCCTGTTTCAAAGCGAGGAAGCTCGCCGCGTAGATCTGGTGTTCCTCGGAAGTGAGTCGCTGAGGATTGATTCCAATTCCGGTGCGATTGTCGTGACCGAACAACTCGCTCTCCGAGACGAAGTCCTCTTTGTTGAAGTTCTGGGACGGTTTGCTCTGAAGGAACTTCTGCATCCCGGCCGCGGTGAGAAACCCCTTGCAGGTCTCCACATCTTCTCGAGTGCTCACCCAGATCGGCCGCATGCCGGCCCGAGGAGGCTTCCAGCCGGGCAGGGTCTGATTCCGGGAAAGTGGCTGCCCCAACCAGATTTCCGGCCGTTCTGCCAGTTCACTCTTTTTGAACGAGAACATAGTGGCCGGCATGGGAAACAGAAGCTCCCAATGGGCGGGATCGGGCTTATCGGTGGAGGGCTCTTTTTCCCCGCGACGCCTTCTGACCAGCCATGGTCCCCGAATGCGAACGGAAAAGAACCAATCGGGTGCTCCGGCCTCCTGGAGGCCCTGGCGCCACACCGCCTGATAGTCGCTTTCTTCCAGGCGATGATTTTCGGCTGCGCGAATGTAAACATCACGTATTTTGTCGAAATTGCAGCCCATGGCCCGAAGGAGACTCGCCCAGATGGCCCCCGCCGTGGTTTGAGGGGTGGGCAGGCCCGACGAGCCACGCGTCGCCGCTGCAAATGGGCGACCATCACGGAAAAAGAGGACGTCCAGCGGCTCGAGCAGGGCCCCCATATGTTTGAGTTGCCGACTCATTCATCCCTCCTTCTCGCCAAAAACGATGCCGTCTGGCACAAGGTGAGGAAGTTTTCCAGAAGTTGACCATTTCGGCCGGCGGATGCGCCCGGTGTGGCCCCCGCTTTTGGAAGCGACCGTGAGCGCTGGTCCCACAAACTGCCGAAAAGCTCCAGTTGTTCCACGATTTTGGCCCCTGCCTTTTTGGGTGCCTCGGGTGAGAGTCGCTTTCGCGTCGACTCTTCGGCGCGATCCACCTGCCGACGGATCTCGGCCTTCATCGCATCGACGGGAAGCCCCTTCAAAACTGGCAGGTCACGGTACAGATGGCGTGCCCAGCGGTCGGATGCCCCCGCCGGACTCTCTTGGCTGGGTGTGAAGGCGGAGATCCACCCCTGAAGGATGTCCAGAAAGGGCCAGGGACAAAGCGCCACGGTGTGTTCACCCGACCGGCGACAGACGGTGATGGCGACCAAATCCCGACCGTTGTTTTTGGCATGCTTTTCAGCCTGCCTTGCGGTTTCCAGGGCAAAGCGGAGGTCTTCCTTGTAGTGGACGACGGCGATGCCGGCACTGAGCGTGGCGGTGTCTCCTGGCTGTCCCTTTAGGACCTCGCGAGCCCACACTTCCCGAAAGGCCTTGTTGAGTTCCCTGGCGCAGGAGATCACCTTCGTTGTGGGAAGCAGCGCCAGCACATCGTCCCCACCGCAGTACACAAGGACGCCGTGATTGTCTTCCACAATTTTCGGAGCGTGATTGAGTGCAAACGTCATCAGGGCCTTACTGATGGTTCGGGGATGCTCGCGGCCGGGCCTGGCGCGGAGATGTTTGCCCATGCGATCACCATCCATCATCAGCACGGCGTAATACGTGGGTGCCCCGCCCTGGCGATTTCGTTTCTTTTTGATCTGCTCCCAGACTCCCGGAGGGCAGAAACCTTCCTCATCATCCTGCTCCGGCCGGTTCCAGTGAAGCCATTCGCCACTCCACACTCCGTGCTGCTCGCGTACCTTCTGGGGAGAGAGCGCAGGTTCCTGGCTGAGCCATTCGGCAGCGGCGACGGTCGCTACGTCGTCCAACCGCATCTTCCGCAGATCGAGCCCGAGCTCGTCTACAAAATAGGCCGGCCAGGCAAACCGTTTGACGAGGCTCACGGCACAGAGACGTTCACCGGGGCGAACCCGCACCCCGCCAATACTCAGCCCATTCTTGCTGCTGAGGTGCTGCCAGAACTCGGCGGCCCTTGTCAGTTCGGCAGGTCCCAGATATTCGTAGGTTCCCAGCAGAGAGCACTTGCCCGGATACATCCCCAATGGGTCCGGGCTCGGGGAATATTGAGTCACCTTTCTGATCACCTTGTGTGTGGCATGGACGCGGGCTGCCAGTTCCGCCTGATCCGTCCACAGCTTGTCTTCTTCTGACGCGCCGGCCCAGGCGTCTCCGGTCACTCCCCGCTCACCGAGTAACGACCTGATTGCGTCGGGCGAAATCAGTCCCCTGGGCACAACGGTAACTCGCACGTCAAAGAATGAATTAACCTGGACATTCCACAAGCGATGGACTGAGTTCTCCCACTCCGCGGACCAGTTGCTTCCCGTTTTTGCAATTCCCGTCTGTAACGCCTGGCACACCGTGTCCGCGATGCTCTGCCACGCCTTATCGAACGCATTGCGGCATGCTTCGCCGAGAGCCTTCGCCTCGTCGGCCGGAACCTCGGCGAGGAACCGGTTTGGCAAGCACGGCGAGCGCAGCGCGTTGCGCAGGCTCTGCGGCGACATCGGGTCCTGGCTCATATCGGGTTCGACGAATGCTGCCGCCCCGTGTTTTGAATAAATTGGTTCCATGGCTTGGCGGGTCAGCCAGGCCAGCAAGAAGCTACCGGTCCACAGGTCGCGCAGCGTCCGCGCGGCAGAGATGAAGGACTGGACCGGCCCAACGGAAAACACGATGAACGCACGATCACCCATGGTGTTGTCCTCGCTTTGCGGCACTGAAACCCCAGGTTCGTTCAAGAACCTGCCCTCGAAAACGACTGCCCGCCGATGGTCGATGAGTCATTCCTGTTACCCCGCAGATGTTTCCCTTCGTTTGGCCAGTGATTCTGGCATATTGACTCCATCATGTCAAGCCGTCGCCACTCAACTGGCCGTCTCTTTCATGCGTCGTTCCCTGGCCTCGTCGCGCACCTGTTGAAGATTGATGATCTCTGCCACCTCGAACTGGGGCGGAACGTCGCTCGTCGGGCGAAGTCGCATGATGGCCGGAAAATGCCCCACCCTTCCATGCAGTTCCGCCAGAAACACACAGGCGATGGGAGCGAAAGAGGGCGGATTCACCACGATGGGCAAGGTTTGCCATTGTTCATACGTGAGTTCAATTTGGTCCAGCAACGCGCGCATCTGGTCAACAAACGGCTGCTGTGGATCGAACTGACATTTCAGATCAATCACCTTGCTGATCCGCTGACCCGTGAGCGCACGAATTTGCTTCTTCTGTTCCGGTGTCAAAGGGTGACTGAAATTGAGAATCCATAATCCCGGCATAAAAGATCCTTTCTATAATCAACTCATCCGTGACTATTATGATTTACTTTGCTCTCTCTTTTTCTTACGAGCGTCAACACCCTCGGCTAACAAACAGGCAGGCCCAACAGTCTTAGCTACCAGTTACGTTTAGCTTCGAGAAGTGCCTGCCGCGGCTTTTCCATTTCCTGATCTAGCTCGCGATTATTCGATCCCAGCATGCCTTTTTCCGGATCTAAACACTCCGCTTGCTGACGCCAGTGATCCACCTGCATCGTTAATTTCGTTACTTGTTGCTTCACATGTTGCATTTGTGACACGGTTTTAGCTTCATGCTGCTCATACTGACGAATAATTTCTTCAAGGGCAGCGACATGCTTGGGCAGGTCCGCATTGATAGCCGTTAATTCCTCCCATTCGTCTGGCATCTTCATATTTGGTGTGGATTTTTTAGTGGGAGGCGTCCAGGGAAAGAATTCCCGCAACCTCTCGTCGAACTCTGCCACCGTGGGGCTTGGCGAGTCCTGCTCATACTCTGCATGAGATGAGTACCGCAGGGCGATAGACAGTTTATTCCCGCGGACAAATCCGGCTGCCCGCTTCTGTTGGTCAAAATAGACGTCCCCTTGGTGCAAATGATCCTTCGCATGAATCATATTTCAATGGGCAGTTTTACCGCCGAGTGTGGCCATCCTGAAAAGTGCCGCCTTCAATATAGCGTTCGCAAAGACCTCGTCAAGTACGCGGCAGCCTGCCCCCTCCCCACTTTTTTGCAAAGACCGGCGACGTGTCATGGCACAGTGTTGTAGGGGCAATTCATGAATTGCCCGTACATGATTTGCCCCTACCAGAATGCGAGTGAATTGGGGGCGATCATCCAAGGTTAACATGCGGACCTGACAAGCAGGTCCCTCCGGGATTTTCTCGGAGGGGCACGCCTGTCGTGCCCGGTGAAATGGAATGGGTGATCGAACGTGCGCGAGCGGACCTGACAAGCAGGTCCCTCCGGGTTGAATCTCGCTCCTACCCGAACCGATGTGGAGGTCCGCGTCGGTATAAAAAGTGTGGGGATGAGTCAGCGCCGTGTCACCCATTCCAGAAAGTAGAGAAAGATACAACCAACGAGAAGTCCCAAAACATCGTTGCTGAAAAAGATCACGGCGACCCATAGCAGAGCAAAAAGCAAGTCAATCCCATTTGGTTCCATGGCATGTATGATCCTTAACGTGAGGCCGTTGAAGAGCCAAGGACCGCTTCCGTACCGGCCTCGGCCGCCTTTTCACCAGCCCAGTAACCCCCGATGGCCCCGGCGATTCCGCCGACTGCACCACCGATGACGGTTCCCACTCCGGGGCAGATTGCCGTGCCGATAGCGGCCCCAACGCTCCCTCCTGCTTCGGCACCGGCCAACGCACCAGCCCAGCCGCCCACGCAACCTGTCACATTTTTGGCGTGCTCCAGGTTGCGTTGCTCTCGGGTGATTTCGCCCTTCTGATAGGCTTCTTCCACTTCGTGCGAACGGTAAATCCTGACTCCCACGTCCACCGCCACCGCCACAGGCCCCGCCACCTTGGCCGCCTTTCCCAGGCCCGTCATCGCACGTTCTGCCTTGGAGGCCGTCGCCGCCACTTCCACGGCTTCCGCTGCCCGGGCAGTTCCGCGTGTCGCTTGCAGGGCCCCTTCCTCAGCCGCCACCGCACCTCGCCCCACGCGACCAGCCTGCTTAATCTCTTCACCGGCCTCCGGGAGCGCCTTGGTCAGCGTTTCCATGCCCCGGGCGACACTGCCCACTTTTTCTGAGTTCTCACGAGAAACCATTGTCCGCCGCGGAAGTTCCTCAACCGTGGGTCCTGTCAGGCGCAAACGCTCCATGGCCGCCTGTGCCAGCGCACGGACCTCTTCAGCACATTCCGAGTTCCTGTGCACGGACTCCAGGATCACCCGACCAGGTCGGCCCAGCACGTGCTCGGTGCGGACCACCTCAACGCGAAGGTTATTATTCAAACCTGCCTTGAGTACCTCTTCCGCGGCCTTCCGCTCAACCGCTGATGCTTTGGGATTGATGGCCATTCGCTCGGCCGACTTGACAGCCCATTGACCGGTGCCCTGCTCATAGCCATATGCCCGACCCAACGGAGACGTCCCGCCTTTGGCCTCGATGACCACGATTTCACCCGTCCTGGGATCACGATAGACCTGGTCCAGACCTTGAGGGATGGTTCGTCCGACGCCATCGAAAATCGGCTCATAACCCCTGCTTTTCGCATAGGCGCGAGCACCTTCTTCGCCGATCTCTTCTGCAATGGGGTTGCGTTGTTCCAAAGTGGCACGGATCCAGTCTTCACGGCGATCGGTGAGAGAAGGAATGTTGTGGATGACAGCCGGCAGATCCAAATCGAGCGGTGACGTGACTTCCACCGATGGGGCCACTGCGACAGCCTGAGCGTTGGCCTTCTGATGGATTGCCCCGATCAAAACAGCGACAAGCAGCCCCAAACGCACGAAACGGTTTGTGAGATGGCCGAGTGTCATACGCGACTCCACGTTCTTGCGACTCTTCGTGGGAACTTGTTGTTTTCCATCCGTCTTTTACGCTGTGGTCGCGATGTCCATAACAAAAAATTTCATAGATACCGGCAGGGAAATTAAATGTGACTATGTTACTAATAACAGTCTCGTAGTAGTCTCAATGCCGAACGATATGAAGGATATGAAGAGCGGGATATGCGGCGAGCTGCTCTGTCGTTTTTCTCAACCCACTGCAGGGCTGACGCCTCCCCACTTTTTAAAGGGCAGCTACGTGTAACGCACAAAGCGTTGTAGGGGCAATTCATGAATTGGCCGTACATGATTTGCCCCTACCAGAATGCGAGTGAATTGGGGGCGATCATCCAAGGTTGACATGCGGACCTGACAAGCAGGTCCCTCCGGGATTTTTTGGAGGGGCACGCTTGTCGTGCCCGGTGACCGGGGAATGGATCAATGATCGGTGTTCATCGGACCTGACAAGCAGGTCCCTCCGGGATTTTCTCGGAGGGGCACGCTTGTCGTGCCCGGTGAAGGGGAATGGGTCATCAGTCGGTGTTCATCGGACCCGACAAGCGGGTCCCTCCGAAAGTGGACCTGATGAGCAGGTCCCGCCGGGTTGAATCTCCCGAACCCATGGTGGGGTCCGCATCCCCTTTAGAACGAACGTGGGAACGAGCGAGACGGCGGGGAGGTGGAACAAGGCAAGATGGATAAAACACAAAGACTGCCCGAGACTCACGCTTCCGGTTGGCGCGCCATCTTCAACCACTCTTCAGCGCGGCGGAAATCGTCCGGCGTGTTGATTTGCACGATCGGCGGCCAATCTGGCGGAAGGGCCACCGACACCGCGGGCACCGCCGCGAGGAGTTCTTGAAGACTCCGGCGCCCGGCCGTTATTGCCTCCTGCACACGAGGACGAATATCCCGGGAATAAAGCGCACAGAGCGGCTCCCATACGTCGTGGCGAAAAGCCACGGCAAGCGAGTTGGCGCGACGCACGCTCATCAGTCGGCCAATCCACGAGGCCTTCACAAGCACCAGGTCGCACGACAACAGAAGCATCCAGGGTTCGCGGAGATCATCCAGGGCGGTGATCAGACCGCCCAACGGCCCTTGACCGGGAGATAGATCCCCGATCGTCCGCAGTCCCAGCGAGGAATACTTGCCCGGCCTGTCAGCCACCACGGTTACCGAAGTTGCAAACGGTGTCACCATTCGCGCGAGCCGGACCAGGAGAGGCTCACCAGCGAGAGTCGCCAGGGCTTTATTACTTCCAAATCGGCTGCTCCTGCCACCGGCCAGAATATAGACAGGAATTCGATCGACCATAAATATTCACAATCCGGCCGTGCCTTTGTGATATTTACCGAGGATCGCCGTGGGCGTGTCCTTCATGCCCTTCCCCGTGAAGCATGGCAATGGCATGGGGAATAACATCGGCAATGGCGGCAAGGGTCTCGAGGGCTCCTCGGGGAGAACCGGGAAGATTGATCACCAGAGATCGCCGGACAACGCCGGCCTCCCCGCGCGATAAATAGGCCAAAGGCGTTTGCGGAAGGCAGCGCAGTCGGGCAAGTTCCAGGATGGCCGGCCAGGGACGATCCAGGATGCGGCGAGTCGCTTCAGGTGTGACATCCCGCGGCCCAAGGCCAGTGCCCCCCGTGGTCAGAATGAGATCCGGGGGTGGTGCGCCTTCGGCCCAGGTTAAAATCTGTCGGCATATCAGATCAGCATCATCCGGGACACAGGCCGCCGCGAGGACTTCCGCCGACCACTTCTGTCGAACAAACTGCACCAGGGCGGGACCGCTGCGATCTTCGCTTTCACCCCGAGAACAACGATCACTGCAGGTGAGGACGGCAACGCGAAACGGCATGATCATTTTGCGTCTTCTTCCCGTCGATCGGGCGCCCGGTAGTCCCCGTGCTGGCCCCCACTCTTTTCCAGAAGCCGCACGGATTCGATGACCATTTCCCGGTCCACACTCTTGCCCATGTCAATGACGGCGAGGGCCGCCACCGCGGCGGCCGTGAGCGCCTCCATTTCCACTCCCGTGCGACCCGTCGTGTGAACTTCTGCTTCGATGACGACGGTCAGGTCCCGAAGTTCCACACGGACATCGACCCAGTCCAGGGGGAGATTGTGACAGAGCGGGATCAATTCACCGGTACGTTTGGCGGCTTGAATCCCAGCGAGCGACGCCACGGTGAATAGCTCGCCCTTGAATAGCGACTGCGACTCGATGATTGCGGCAAGCTCCGGCGAAACACGGACGCGGGCTTCGGCCAAAGCGCGACGAAGGGACTCGGGCTTGTGACTCACATTGACCATGTTGACCCGGCCGTCTGCCCAGTGGCTCGGCTTCTTCTGCGACTCAAGATTCTCTTTCTGAACCGACGAGTTACCGGTCATAGCAGGCTCCAGGGATAATAATGGCGAAGACCTGTTCCCGCCGTGTTCGGCGGGATCTCCACAAAGCCGTCAGAACGGGCGGCAGACACAAGGTCTCCCGAGCCACGCGTCGGCAGGAATTCCGCAGCCGCCTGTTCCACAAGACGTACCGGCCGATATAGCCACAGCGTGGGATTGCTCACCTCCGGATCGTTCACCTCGACGAGAGTGGGCTGCGGCTTCCAGCGGGAAAGTCCACCGAGACGTCGCAGCACCATTCCGGCGAAGCGACAGGCGGTGACCAAAACGGAGACCGGGTTGCCGGGAAGCCCCATCACCGGTCTGCCATGGCACATCGCCCCTAAGAGCGGTTTGCCGGGGCGGATGGGTAACTTGTGGAAGACAATCGTCGCACCAATTTTTTCCAGCGCGGGCCGAACGAAGTCCGTATCTCCCATCGATACTCCGCCCGTCATCAACACCAAATCCACCTGATCGAGGGCTCCCATCAGGGCCGCAACCATTTGGTCCAAATCGTCCGGGATATGCTGGAGCAGCCGCAATTCCAGGAAAGGCACCGTGCTCAGCAATCCCCGCAGCGACCACGAATTGCTGTCGTGAAGCTGCCACGGTTGGACTGTGTCATCGACGGCCACCAGCTCATTCCCGGTGACCAAGAGGGCCACTCTGACCCGCCGAAACACCCGCACCCGGCTGTGCCCGAAGCCCGCGCACGCCCCCAGAATGGGTGCCGTCACGAGCGTTCCTTCCGGGACCACGGTTTGCCCAGCGGAGATGTTCTCTCCCTGAAACCGGATGTCCTGTCCCCGCGAAACGCCCAGTTCGGCGGGAACCTCAATGTGCGTCCCGTGTTCCCGAACCCACTCGCGACGAAGCACCGTATCCGCTCCTTTGGGGACGGGCGCGCCGGTCACGATTCGAATCGCGGAGTGCGGCGCAAGCTCTAACGGGGGCTGACCGATCCGCGCCTCGCCGATCACCGGCAACACAGCCGGACGATTCTGCAGGTCCTCCCAACGTACGGCATAACCGTCCATGGCGCTGACATCGAGCGGCGGGCTATCGCGATCGGCGACCAGCGGCACCGCCAGCACACGTCCCACTGCCTCAGAAAGTTCCACTTCTTCAGCCTCGACGGGAGAAAGTGAATCGGCCCACCGCGCTACCGTCTCCCCCGGACTCGCTGTGTCTGTTCGTTCCCTGTTGGTGCTCATAGGTCGTCTTTCATTCGCCTCGATGTCGGTACCCAAGATCTGATTTTCTTCAGAACGGGAGATCACTTCCCTGTGCGATGAACAATGTCCCCTCAACCTGCCTCATCGGCCGTCGTGTCTTCCGGGACAGGTTTTTTCCAAATGGGAACATCTTCCTTAAGCCGATCGATAAACCACTGGCTGGCACGAAATACCTCCTGTCGATGGCACCCGCTCACCACAAGCCGAAAAGAGCACTGCCCCACCGGCACAAATCCCCGGCTGTGTTCCACGACCACCGTCGTGACACCGAAATCACGGATCAATGACTGGGCGAGCTCCTTGAGGAGGTTTTCTGCCATGGGAGAGTAGACCTCGTAAGTCAGCCCCGAAATTGGCCGCCCCTCTTCCAGCCGACGGACGATCCCTTCAAAGACCACCACGGCTCCGTCATCGCCTGTGGTCTGAATGCGAGCTGTCTCAGCCAGTGGACCGTCACAAATCGCTACCCGAACTGTCATCCTCCCGACACCTTTCCAATGAGCGCGATCTCGTCATCCGGTCCAAGGGGCGTATCATCGGCGGCAAATCGGTGATTAACGGCCACCCGAATCTGGTTCATGAGTGGCCCCAACTTCCCATGACGATAGGCCAGCCAATTCCGCAAGTCGCGGACCGTCCGAATCCCCTCTTCGGCCGGCACAGAAATCTCGCTGGTCCCCAGGAGAGTCGCTTCGGCCCCAAACAGAAGCACCCTGAGCGACCCTGACGTTCCCTGTTTTATCTGATCGACCTGCTCCATGAAACGCTCCCCAGTTTGGATTCACCAGTTTACCAGGGGTAAAGCCGAGGCGGATCTCCTCAGCGTCACCGGCATTCCTGATATTGCCATTAACGGAACGCACGATCGGTTTGTGACGGCCTGTTACCAAAACAAGCTCGCCGCTGTCGCAGCGCGGTGTCGGGGCGCAGCATCTTCCCACTATAACCCAAAACCCCTGACCGGCAGCCATTTCAGTGCGGCAAGACGTTTTCGCAAACTCGCCGGCCTGGTCAGCCGGGAACAGCCCGACGCCACAAGGGCCGCGAGAGGGCGTCCTTCTTTCCCGCTACCCACCCAGCACAGTCATCATCGTCATCCCGTAGCCCGGGTGAACCGGCTGTTTGCGCCGGAGCGCCTGTTCCAGCAGCAGGTCCAAGCGGGCGGGATCGAACGTCGGTCGCAGGGCCGGGAGCAAGTCCACGGGTTGGTCCGTCATCAAACACGCATGGAGGCGGCCCTCTGCCGTGATACGAATGCGATCGCACTGGCCACAAAAGTGTTCCGACATCGGCGCGATGAAGCCGACCCTGCCGGTTTTCCCGTCCCGGAGGACCACCTCATAAAGTCGTGCCACGCCTTTGCTGTCGGAAACAGCGCGAAACTCACGCACACTCGTCAGCCGGGACATCATTTCCTGGACGGGAACGAACAGCTCGTTCCATCGGGCACTTAAAGGTCCGATGGGCATCAGCTCGATGAAGCGGACTTCCCAGCCGTTCGCCAATCCCCACTGAAGGAGTTCGTCCAATTCATCATCGTTGATGCCCCGCATGACGACACAGTTCACCCGAAGAGGGAGAAGTCCCGCCTGACGCGCAGCCTCAAGTCCACGAAGCACTTCCTCCAGACCATCGACTCCGGTAATCTGGCGAAATCGCCCAGGATCAAGCGTATCCAGACTGACGTTGATCCGGCGGAGTCCCGCAGCCGCAAGGCTTTCCGCCAGCGATTCCAATCGCAGACCATTGGTCGTCAGCCCCAGATCAGCTAGCCCCGGAAGACTCGCTACCTCGCGGACGATCTCCACAATATCCGCCCGGAGGGTGGGCTCACCTCCCGTGATGCGGACCTTCTCCACGCCATGCCGGGCCACCAAATGACCGACAAGCTGGCGGATCTCGCCAAGAGTCAACAGAGAGTCGCCACGGGGTGCTTGGGGGAGAATCGCGCCCGGAGGACGGCAGTAGAGACACCGCATTCCGCACCGAGAAGTGACGGAAAGGCGCAAATAACGGATCTGGCGTCCCCAGCGATCTTCCAGCACGATTACCTTCACCAATACCGCATTCCGGCTCGGACCATGTATCGGCGCCCACGGGTGTCCTACCGAATTGGCCGCCGGAAAAGCCCGAGTGGTAACCCCCCTCAGCCCCGACTCACTTCAGCTCAATGCTCCCAACCGAGCGATTGGCACACTCCCTAACCAACCCACCTGTTTTTCGCGATACACCAATTCTATCCATTTTGCTTGACACAATTGCTACTCTACGTCCGTTTTTGGTCCGCGTCAATCGCTTTCGATGTTGACACATCCGCACTTGTCCTGCGCCGATGGAAACGCAGGCGTCTCCACGGACTCGCGTCGGAGCGGGGTTCAGCCCGGAGGGACGTGGTTATCACGTCCGCATTCGGAGGGACCTGCTTGTCAGGTCCACTCATCTACCTTGGATGATCCACCCCAATTCACTCGCGTTCTGGTAAGGGCAATTCATGAATTGCCCCTACCCCGCTAGTGACACCACGTGGCCAAGCGTCACCGGGCACGACAAGCGTGCCCCTCCGAACGATTTCGCGGAGGGACCCTTTTTGGAGGGACGTGCTTGTCACGTCCGCATTCGGAGGGACCTGCTTGTCAGGTCCGCTCATCTACCTTGGACGATCCACCCCAATTCACTCGCGTTCTGGTAAGGGCAATTCATGAATTGCCCCTACCCCGCTAGTGACACCACGTGGCCAAGCGTCACCGGGCACGACAAGCGTGCCCCTCCGAATGATTTCTCGGAGGGACCCTTTTCGGAGGGACGTGCTTGTCACGTCCGCATTCGGAGGGACCTGCTCGTCAGGTCCGCTCATCTACCTTGGATGATCCACCCCAATTCACTCGCGTTCTGGTAGGGGCAATTCATGAATTGCCCCTACCCCGCTAGTGACCCCACACGGCCAAGCGTCACCGGGCGCGACAAGCGTGCCCCTCCGAACGATTTCCCGGAGGGACCCGCTTGTCGGGGCCGACCGACATCCATTTGATAACCCATCCCTCGTCGCCGGGCACGACAAGCGTGCCCCTCCGAAAAAATCCGGCTGCGATCTGCGAACCTCAGACATCTGGCTCGGGCTTGGACTCTTTTCTCAGCCAGTCCAGTAACCGGCGGGTGATTTCCACGTCATGAATCCGCAGGATGTCCACCCCTGCCGCGGCCAGCAATAGGGAAACGCCCAAAGTCCCCTCTATCACTTTGCGAGCTTCCGCGCCTGTGATCTCGCGAATGAAGCGCTTCCGGGAATGGCCCACCACAAGCGGATATCCCAATTCTCGAAACCGCTGAATACTCCCAATAATCTGCCAGTTGTGCTGGGGAGTTTTGGCAAATCCCAGCCCCGGATCAATGGCCAGCTTCTCTTCGGGAATCCCGGCCTTCTTGAGGGCCTCGCATCGCTCCCGGAGGAATCCCCGTACTTCCTCTACCACATCCTGATAAACGGCTTGCTGCTGCATGGTCTGCGGCGTTCCCCGCATGTGCATCAAGCAGACGCCCGGCTGAAATTCGGCCACCACCTCCAGCATCGTGGGGTCGCCACGAAGAGCGGTCACATCGTTAACGATTTGCACGCCCGCTGCCAGAGCTTCTCTCGCCACCACCGCCTTGGAGGTGTCGATGGAGAGGGGAACCGACACGCGTTCCACAAGTGCTGTGATGACCGGCAGGACGCGACGAAGTTCTTCCTTTAACGAAACGGGCTGAGCGCCGGGACGGGTGCTCTCTCCACCCACGTCGATGATGTCGGCCCCCTCTTCCGCCAGTTGGAGGCCGCGCTCAATTGCCGCCGACGGTTCCAGGTACAGTCCGCCGTCCGAAAAACTGTCCGGCGTGACGTTGAGAATGCCCATCAGAAGCGGCCGATGGGCGAGCGACAGTGTTGTACTCCGCAACGACCAAATGTCAGCCATAGGCCCTTTCACGCAAAACTGGATGCAAGGCTGAAATGCAGCCAATCTTTTCCACTGTTTTAATTTCCCTCGTGGTTCTGGATGATCCTCGCCTGACCGGAAGCCCTTGCGGAAAAAGCCTCCCGCGATTTCCCGCAAAATTCATGGGGATTGCTGTTGTTCACGCAGGGGCCGAATACCCCCGATGGCCCCTTTCGCATAGTACAGCAGTTCTCTCCGCGTGGCGAGGAAGTACACGCCGCAACCGAGGACGATCTTCACCGGCAAGGTGATCCAGGGTGAGGAGATTCCCCAATAGCGAAGGCCAACGTCGGCTGCCATGACGGCCACGGCCATCAGGAGGGAACCACCGATCGCCGGCCGGGCCGCAGTCACAAGCAAGCCCAGGGGCAGGCCTGCACAGCGAAACGCCCACGCAACGTAGGCCGGCACAACCAGCAAACCAAAGACGATCAGATACACCCACGCAAGGAGGATTACCCCGTTGAGTTCTCCCGGGGAGGCAAGAACCGCCACCAAAAAGGACAGGGAAGTCACAGCCGCCACCGGGATGCAGGCCCGGGCCATCTGGTCAGCGCGACCGACGGAGGAGTAGAGGCTCCCCATCACGTTGAAGATGGCCTGAGCGGGAATAAGAAGGGCGAGGATCTGGAGGACAGGTCCCGCAGACTGCCACTGCGGTCCCCCCAGCACGATCATGGTTTCCCGCCCGACAAGCGCCAGCCCGATCCCGCAGGGGAGCATACTCCAGGCGAGAAACCGAAAAAACCCTGCCGCGTAGGCACGGTACTCTTCTGGATGAGAACGGGCATGGGCCAGCGCCGGCAGCATGATTCCCGTCAGGGGTGAAACCACCAGGCTCACTGGCTTCTGGGCGAGATTGAAGGCCTGACCGTAAAGGGCCATGGCCTGCGTTCCCAGAAACCGTCCCACCAGGATTTTGTCAACATTACTGACAAGAAAGAGAAGGAGACTGCTGACCGTGTAATGTCCCCCGAAGCGGAGAAGCTCGCGGCTGCCGGTTCGCCGCAGGATCCATTTCGGTCGCCATCCGGTGACTCCCCATGCGAGGAAGGTACTGGCCAGTGGCTCTGTATATTGCTGAATGATGAGGGTCCACACACCCGCCCCCAGGAGAGCCGCCACCACGGCGACTCCAGCGCCCACCAACTGGGAAAGGACACGAATTGCGGACAGTGTGGGTAAAGCCATCTTTCGCTGGAGCATGGCCTGGTGCTGGGCGCCGAGAGTGGTGGCCAGCGTGGTTCCCGACAGGGCCAGCGTTAATGTGAGCAACTCGGGCCGACCGTAGAATCGGGCAATCCACGGTGCGGCACAGGCGATGAAGATGGCCCCCGCAATACCCAGGATTTGCTGCGTCCAGAAAAGCGCCGAGGCCTGCTCGTCGCTGAGCTCCGTGTGCTGGATGGCCGCCACATCCAGGCCGGAATACACAAAGATTCGAACAAATGCCAAAAGCGGTAACACCATACCCAGCAAGCCATACGGTTCCAGGCCCAGCCTTCGCAAAAGAATCCCAAGCGCGACCAGAGAAAGAATCTGGGAAACGAGCCGGGCGAGAAAGATGGCGGTGCTTCCCCGCTGCACCGCGCGGGAAAGTGATTTCCCTCCCAGCGATCGCAGCGACGGGTCATCCCGCGTCATCTGGCGGTCCCTCTCATCAGGTCTCGGGGGTGGAGCGACGGGGAATAGGGCGCCCCATCACCTGGAGGAGTAATTTCAGGTCCTCCCAGGCTTCCCGCTTCATCGCCGGATTGCGGAGAAGAAAAGCCGGGTGATAGGTGCAGATCACCTTTGCCCCGTTATACTCCCATACTTTTCCCCGCAAGCGTCCGATGGTCAGGTCAGTGCCCAGCAGGTTCTGCGCGGCCACATTACCCAGGCAGCAAATAAATTTGGGCTGAATGACCGCCAGGGTCGCATCCAACCAGGGACGGCAGTTAGCCGCCTCTTCGCGGGTCGGCGTGCGGTTATTGGGCGGCCGACAGCGAAGAATGTTGCAGATATACACGTCCTCCCGACGCATGCCCATCCCATTTGTAATCATTGCCGTCAGAAGTTGCCCTGCCCGGCCGACAAACGGAAAGCCCTGAACATCTTCGTCGTAGCCTGGGGCTTCGCCGATAAACACCAGCTCCGCGTAGGGATTGCCCACCCCAAACACGGTCTGCGTACGGTTGGCCACCAGTGCGGGGCAGCGGACACACTGAGCAACCTGCCGAGCCAACTCGGCAAGGATTTCCTCACGGGAGCCGCCCTCCGGCAAACGCACGTTCTGCCATGTCCGCCCAGTCCCCCCCAAAAGTGAAAGTTGCTCCGCCCCCGGCACTGCCGTGGGTTGGGGAGGAAGTTCCTTGCGGGACGCTGTTTCCCGGGCAGGTTGTTTCTTGGGCATGGCGGGTGAAACCGGTTCGGGTGCTGTGGTTGAAGCGAAGTCAGCGGACGTTGACGGGCCGGTTTCCTTACCGGACGGCGGGATCGTCTCCGTCGGGACGGGCGTGCCGGTAAGTTCCGCTGGGAAGGCCCCGGCAACGCCTGCCGGCATCGGCATCAGTAGGTGCTGGACGCCCGCCCGCTGGAGGTCCTCGAAATAGAGCCGGAGCCCTCGCAAGATGGCCTCCTTCGAGGGAAACACACCCGATGGAGTGTTCGCGTCGGGACGGGAAGCGGCGTCATCCTGGCAATGATCACTCATAGACGCCCGTCAATTTTCTCGCATTGGGTCACGACGCGGCCCGCTGCCGCAAAGCCTTGATATCCAGAAATGCCTGCCGGGTGCGACGACACAAGCGAACAAAGTTCTCGGCCAGCGACACGCCCGGCAAAACCAGAACAGGCTGATCGCCCTTGAAGAACACGATGTCGGCCGCTCGCAAAGCCGCCTGTCCCGGCTGCGGCTGGGCCTCGATACGATCCACTTCGTCCCAGCCGATGGCCGCTACCTCTTTGGGAATGATGCCTTCCATGACGACCACCCGACGGTCGGTGACCACGTACCGCCGAGCATGACCGGGACGCAAACGCCATAAGTATACCACAGCCGCAAGTGGTGCCAGAAACAGTCCGGCGAGAACGGCCGCCCAGGGCCCCTTGCTAACGGCCCGTTCCCATACCCGCCCGATCCACCGACCGAAACGGAACGCCGCAATCGACGGCCAGACGGTCTTCACAATGTGTTCTTCTGGCTCACGGATTTTTTCAACAGCCATGCCTTGTCTTTCAAAAAATTAGAATGTCGCAGCCCGCCCAGCAGCCCCAGCAACATGCGCGGGTAACCTGCAAAGGTTTCCCACATTTTGGGCCAAGCAGATTACTGATCACAACAAAAGTCACGCTGATTCCCACCTTAAAATGGATATTTTAGCATGCGCTACCCGCCTCGCCCATTTCCGACGAACCCTGATACCTCCCCAGTTTTCCCTCGGCAATCGGCGCGGACGTGCAAACGGGTTCACCTCAGCCCGGAGGGACGTGCTTGTCGGGTCCGTAGTACCACGTTCGATTATCAATTCCCTTTCACCGGGCACGACAAGCGTGCCCCTCCGAA